>Ga0310810_10002398_pt1 | contig 20150 bp, 17 predicted proteins | sample NCmetagenome_FD_207641 | JGI IMG/M metagenome (GOLD analysis project Ga0310810, IMG submission 207641) | Soil microbial communities from experimental microcosm in Duke University, North Carolina, United States - NC | ecosystem: Engineered > Artificial ecosystem > Soil microcosm > Unclassified ...
CCGTTCGCCGCGCCGCCGCTTTCCCTGTATCGCGCGCTGCGCAGCCTGAATCCATCGCCGTACATGTTCTATTTCGATTTCGCCGATCACCAGGTGGTCGGCGCTTCGCCCGAGATCCTCGTGCGCCTGTCCGGAAACGACATCACGCTGCGCCCGATCGCCGGCACGCGCCCGCGCGGCGCGACGCCCGAGGAGGACGCCGCGACCGCCGCCGAGCTGCTGGCCGACCCGAAGGAGCGTGCCGAGCACGTGATGCTGATCGACCTCGGCCGCAACGACGTCGGCCGCGTAGCGGCGACGGGCTCGGTGCGCGTGACCGACAAGATGGTTATCGAGCGCTATTCGCACGTGATGCACATCGTCTCGAACGTCGAGGGGCGGGTGGTACCGGGGCTGGGCGCGGTGGACGTGCTGAAGGCGGCGTTCCCGGCCGGAACCGTGACCGGCGCCCCCAAGGTTCGCGCGATGCAGATCATCGACGAGCTCGAGCCGGTAAAACGCGGCGTCTACAGCGGCGCCGTGGGCTACCTCGGCTTCAACGGCGACATGGACGTCGCGATTGCGATCCGCACCGCGGTGGTGAAGGATCGGATGCTGCATGTGCAGGCTGCCGCGGGCGTAGTGGCCGATTCGGTGCCCGAATCGGAATGGGCCGAGACGCTGCACAAGGCGAAGGCGCTGCTGCGCGCGGCCGAGGTCGCGTCGGCGGAGGGCCCGGCATGATCGCGATGATCGACAACTACGACTCGTTTACGTACAACCTGGTGCAGTACCTGGGCGAGCTGGGCGCCGCAGTGCAGGTGTGGCGCAACGACGAGATCAGCGTGGACGCGCTCGAGCGCGCGGCGCCGGAGCGGATCGTGATTTCCCCCGGGCCTTGCACGCCGAATGAGGCCGGCGTTACGCTCGAAGTGCTTGCGCGGCTCGCGGGCAGGATCCCGATCCTCGGCGTGTGCCTCGGCCACCAGGCGATCGGCCAGGCGTTCGGCGGCAAAGTGGTGCGGGCGAGGCAGGTCATGCACGGCAAGGTTTCGCGCATCCGGCACGACGGGCAGGGCGTTTTTTCCGGGATCCCGGACGATTTCGTTGCGACGCGCTATCACTCGCTCGTCATCGAGCGTGCGACGCTGCCCGATTGCCTCGAGCTGACCGCCGAGGCCGAGGATGGCGAGATCATGGGAGTACGGCACAAGTCTCTCGCCGTCGAGGGCGTGCAGTTTCATCCGGAGGCGATGCTCACCGAGCACGGCCATCGCCTGCTGGAGAATTTTCTGAAAGGGAGAACGCAATGACGATCACGATCGCGGAGGCGATCCAGCGCACCGTCGAGCATCGCGAGGTGTTCCACGACGAGATGCTGCACATCATGCGCCAGATCATGGGCGGCGAGCTGACGCCGGCGCAGGTGGCCGGATTCATGATCGGGCTGCGCGTAAAGAAGGAGACGATCGGCGAAATCGCCGCGGCGGCGCAGGTCATGCGCGAATTCGCGACCAAGGTGCCGGTCAAGGATCCCGCCGCGGTGATCGACGTCGTGGGCACAGGCGGCGATGCCGCGCACACGTTCAACGTGTCGACGACCGCGGCTTTCGTGGTCGCCGCCGCAGGAGCGAAGGTCGCGAAGCACGGCAACCGGGCCGTCTCGTCGCGCTCGGGCAGCGCGGACGTGCTCGAGTCGCTCGGCGCGAACCTCAACCTGACGCCCGAGCAGATCGCGGCGTGCGTAGAGCGGATCGGCATCGGATTCATGTTCGCGCCCGCGCATCACCCGGCGATGAAGCACGCGGCGCCGGTGCGCAAGGAGCTCGGCGTGCGGACGATCTTCAACATTCTCGGACCGCTGACCAACCCTGCGGGCGCGAAGAACCAGCTGCTCGGCGTGTTTCATCCCGACCTCGTCGGCATCCAGGTTCGCGTGCTGCATCGGCTCGGCTCGAAGCGCGCCATGGTCACCTACGGGCTCGAGGGGCTCGACGAGATCTCGGTCTCGGGTCCGACGCTCGTCGGCGAGCTCGCCAACGGCGAGATTCGCGAATACGAGCTCCACCCGTCGCAGTTCGGAGTCGAGCTGTACGACCGGCGCGCGATCCAGGTCGACACGGTCGAGGCGTCCAAGGAGATGATTCTCGCGGTGCTGCAGAACCAGCCGGGCCCGGCGCTGAACATCGTGCTGTTGAACGCCGGCGCGGCAATCTACGTCGCCGGCCGCGCCAAATCGATCAAGGACGGGATCGAGACCGCGCGCAAGGTCATCGCGAGCGGCGAGGCGAAGGCCAAGCTCGACGAGTTCGTCTCGGCGACGGGTCAGTTGCGCGCGAACGCCTGACGCGTGAGCGACATCCTGCAGCGGATCCTCGCGACGAAGCGCGACGAGATCGCCGTCGCGCGTCGCGCGATCCCGGTCGACGAGATCGAGCGTCGCGCGAGCGCCCAGTCGCCGCCGCGCGACTTCATTGGCGCCCTTCGGGCGAAACATTCGGCGGGAACGCCTGCGGTGATCGCCGAGATCAAGCGCGCGAGCCCGTCGAAAGGATTATTGCGAGAGGATTTCGATCCCGCTGGAATTGCGCGAAGCTACGAAGCCGGCGGCGCTGCGTGCCTGTCAGTGCTTACTGACAAGCAGTATTTCCAGGGCAGCGCCGAGCATCTTTCGGCGGCGCGCGCCGCGTGCACCCTGCCAATCCTGCGCAAGGACTTCATCATCGACGCCTACCAGGTCCTCGAAGCGCGTGCGATCGGCGCCGACTGCATCCTGCTGATCGCTGCGGCGGCGGGCGTAGCCGAGCTGCGCGAGCTTGAGCAGCTTGCGCATCGTCTCGGGATGGCAGTGCTGGTCGAAGTGCACGACGAGGTGGAGCTCGCCGCGGCGTTGTCGCTTTCGACGCCGCTGATCGGGATCAACAACCGCAACCTGCGAACCTTCGCAACGACCCTGCAGACCACGCTCGACCTGTTGCCAAGGGTTCCGGCGGGCAGGCTGGTCGTCACCGAGAGCGGAATCCAGGGCCGCCGCGACCTTGCCGATCTGGGAATGCACGGCGTCCACGCCTTCCTGATCGGCGAGGCGTTCATGCGCGCGCCGGACCCGGGCCGGGCCCTGCTGGAGCTTCTAAAGTAAGCGTAAACTGTTGATCTATAAATGCTATGTGCGTTGTTGCATCGATGCAACGGGATGCCGCAAAACTGTGAAAAAGTACCGGCAACCGTTGCCCGGCCGAGACGCTGCCTGAGACAATTCATCCAACTTCTCAATTGAGAGGTCCAAGCGGGGTGGCATGGTCAAGTTTGGCTGCCCGATTTTTCAACGATTGGGAGATTCATTGATGAACAAGAAACTTCTGGCAGTAGCAGTCGCGGGGGCGCTGTCGGCTCCGGTGGTCGCACTGGCTCAGTCGAGCGTGACGATCAGCGGCAACATCAAGATGAGCTTGCAGCAGTACAAAATCAGCAATGCGTCTGCAGCACGTGCCGGCACCAACACCAGCCAAAGCCTGATTCATGACGACTCGTCGCGGATCATCTTCAACATGACGGAAGACTTGGGTGGCGGCCTTCAGGCGATCGCCCAGATCGACTGGCGCGTTGTGCCGGACTCGCACGTGTCGGCAGCCGGCGTTCCGCAGGACAACGTTGGCGGCAACAACCACGTCGGTCTGCGCAGCAAGGCATGGGGCCGGATCTTCTTCGGTCGCCAGGACGTCCACTACTTCGGTCGTGAGAGCGATCTGACGGTCAAGAACGACCTGCAGTCGGACAGCATCTCGCTGCTCGCGTTCGTCGCGGGTGCGGGCGTTGCCAACGGCGGAATCCCGATCGCGGGAGCGACGCGTACCAGCAACATCGTGCACTACACGACCCCGAACTGGGGCGGCTTTACCGGCGTGATCGCCTACTCCTTCAACCCGACGCTGCCCGAGGCCGACATCGGCTCGACGGTCCGCAAAGGCTACGCCTGGCACCTGGCGCCGACGTACGAAGGGCGCAACTTCACGGTCGGCTACAGCTACTGGAACCAGAAGGCGGATGGCACGCTTGCGTTTGCGAATCAGCGCGGCGATCGCCTGTTCGGTTCGTACCGCTGGGGCGGCTTCAAGATCGGCGCGGCGTGGGACAAGTCGAAGGTCACGAACGAAGGCGGCGTGGTTAACGCCGTCACCGGTTCGACGACCGCGGCACGTCGTGACGCATGGTCGATCCCGATCGAGTACACGTGGGGTCCGCACTGGATTGGCGGCCACTACACCAAGGCCAACAACGACAAGGCAACGGCAGTGCAGGACGGCGCGAAGATGTGGGCGCTGGGCTACAACTACAGCCTGTCGAAGCGCACCTCGGTCGGCGTGACCTACGCACAGATCAGCAACGACACGGGCGCGACGTACACGCCGTTTACTGGAAATGGCTCGCTCGGCGGCGGCGCAGCTCACACCGCGCTGGCTGGCGAAGATCCGCGTTTCTGGTCGATGACGATCCGGCACGCGTTCTAACAGATTTCACGGCCGGGTTACACCGGCCCAAGAAGTCGAACGGGCGTCCCAGGACGCCCGTTTTTTTTGCCTATACTCGCTATTCCATGGACGCCCTCGACAAGGCCATAACGACCCTGGACGCCGCGCTGCGCGCGGTGGCCGGCGTTCATCGCGCCGAGCGCGGATCCCCGGCGCAGGAATTCGCGGAACCCGAGTTGAGTCCGACCGAGCGTGCGCACGTCGCGGCGCTGATGCGCGTCAATCACGTCGGCGAGGTTTGTGCCCAGGCCCTGTACCAGGGCCAGGCGCTGACCACCCGGGACCCGCAGACCCGCGCGTCGCTCGAGCAGGCGGCGCGCGAGGAGGAAGACCATCTCGCCTGGAGCGCGGACCGCGTGCACGAGCTCGGCGGGCACCTTAGCCTGTTGAACCCGGTCTGGTACGCCGGGTCGCTCGCGCTGGGCATTGCGGCGGGAGCGCTCGGCGACCGGTGGAATCTCGCTTTCCTTGCCGAGACGGAGCGCCAGGTCGAGGAGCACCTGGCCGGCCATCTCGCGCAGCTTCCCCCCGCCGATTCACGCACGCGTGCGGTCGTCGAGCGGATGAGGGCAGAGGAAGCGCGGCATCGCGAGACGGCAATTGCACTCGGCGCCGCGGAAATGCCGGCGCCGGCGAGGCTCGCCATGCGCGCGATGGCGAAACTGATGACCACAGTGGCGTACCGCGTTTAGCGCGACTCGGAGGGACCATGCGATCGGAACGCAAAGACGGCCGGATCCTGATTTACTGCCACGACACGTTCGGGCTGGGGCACCTGCGCCGCTGCCGAGCGATTGCGCACTCGCTGGTCGAGAACTTCAAGCATTTGTCGGTACTGATCCTGTCGGGCTCGCCGATCATCGGCAGCTTCGACTTCCGCACGCGCGTCGATTTCGTGCGCATCCCCGGCGTGGTCAAGCTGCGCAATGGCGAGTACACCTCGCTCAACCTGCACCTCGACATCGAGCAGACGCTGTCGATGCGGGCGTCGATCATCAAGCACACCGCGGAGATCTTCGATCCCGACGTGTTCATCGTCGACAAGGAGCCCGTGGGATTGCGCGGCGAAGTGCTGGAGACGCTCGAGATGCTCAAGCCGCGGGGAACGCGGCTGGTGCTCGGCCTGCGCGACGTGATGGACGAGCCGCGCCTGCTCGTGCCCGAGTGGGAGCGCAAGAACGTGTTGCCGGCGCTGCGCGACATCTACGACGAGATCTGGGTCTACGGCCTGCCCCAGATCTGCAATCCGCTCGAAGGGATCGCGCTGCCGCTGAGCGTGCGCCAGAAGATCGTCTATACCGGGTACCTGCACCGCGAGGTTCCTTCGCGCGGGACCCCGCCGCGACTGCCCGAGATCACCAACCGGCCCTATCTTCTGGTCACCACCGGAGGCGGTGGCGATGGCGAAGGGCTGATCGAGTGGGTGCTGCGCGCGTACGAGGAGGATCCGCTGCTGCCGTATCCGGCGCTCCTCGTTCTCGGGCCGTTCATGCAGCCCGAGCGGCAGGCGGAATTCATGGATCGCGCCGCAGTGCTGAAGCGGGTGGACGTGATCACGTTCCACAGTCACCTCGAAACGCTCGTCGCGCGCGCGGCCGGCGTTGTCGCGATGGGCGGATACAACACGTTCTGCGAAGTGCTGTCGATGGACAAGCGCGCATTGATCGTGCCGCGCACCGCGCCCCGGCAGGAGCAATTCATCCGGGCCTCGCGCGCGGCTGCACTCGGGCTCGTCAACATGCTCGCCGACGACGGCCGCTACGATCCCGCGATCATGGCGGCCGCGCTGCGCCACCTGCCGCGGCAGAAGCGGCCGTCCGAAGTCGTCGTGCCGGGCCTGCTTGAGGGCCTGCCGAACGTCTCGCGCCTAATCGCCCCATGGGTGGAAAAGGCGAGCGAGGCTGCGCAGCAAGGCGACGCGCGCAGCGCCTGACACCATGGCCCTGCCGCGGCCCCGGCGCGTCGCGTTTGTCCTGAAGGGCTACCCGCGGCTCTCGGAGTCGTTCATCGCGCAGGAAATCGCTGCGCTCGAGCGGCGCGGCCTCGACATCCTGATCGTCTCGCTGCGGCGGCCGACCGACGCGAAGACGCACCCGGTACACGCCGAGGTTCGCGCGCCGATCGTCTATCTTCCCGAATACCTGTATCGCGAGCCGGTACGCGTGCTGCGCGCCTGGCTGAAGGTTCGAAAGTGGCCGGCGTATCTAGGTGCGCGCCGGCAATGGCTGCGCGACCTCGCGCGCGACGCAACGCCGAATCGCATCCGCCGTTTCGGGCAGGCGCTGGTGCTCGCCGCGGAGCTGCCAGGCGACGTCGAGCGCCTCCATGCCCACTTCCTGCATACGCCGGCATCGGTTACGCGCTATGCCGCGATGCTCAATGGCCTGCCGTGGACGGGATCGGCGCATGCAAAGGACATCTGGACCATCCCCGAGTGGGAAAAGCGCGAAAAGCTTGCGTCCTGCGCCTGGCTGGTGACTTGCACCGCGGCCAATCACGCGCACCTCGCGGCGCTTGCCCCGCCCGGACGCGTCGAGCTGGTCTATCACGGCGTGGACCTCGCGCGGTTTGCGGGCCACCCTGCGGATCCGGAGCCGCGCGATGGGCGCGATCCGCGCAATCCGGTCGTGATTCTTTCGGTCGGGCGCCTGGTCGAAAAGAAAGGCACCGATGTGCTGCTGGAAGCGCTTGCGCGATTGCCCGCCGACCTGCATTGGCGGCTGGTGCACGCCGGAGGAGGCCCGCTCAAGGGCGCGCTGCAGCGCCGGGCGCGTGCGCTCGGGATCAGCGAGCGAATCGCATGGCGCGGCGCGCTGCCGCAGGACGAGCTGCTGCGCGAGTATCGCGCCGCCGACCTGTTCGCACTGGCTTGCCGGATTGCGCGCGACGGCGATCGTGACGGCTTGCCCAACGTGCTGATGGAAGCGCAAAGCCAGTCGCTCGCCTGCGTTGCAACGCGGGTCGCGGCGATTCCCGAGCTGATCGAGGACGGCGCGACCGGCTTGCTCGTCGATCCGGAATCGCCCGATCCGCTGTGCAAGGCGCTCGCGGACCTGATCGGCGATCCGCAAAAACGCAGGCGGCTCGGCCGCGCCGGGCATTCGCGCCTCGTCGCGCGCTTCGGCATCGAGCAGAATCTTGCACCGCTCGCCGAGCGGTTCGGCGTCGGCGAGCCGGTGCCGGGAGCGAGACTGCGGTCCGCTTCGGGATAACGGTGCGGGTCGCCTTCTACGCGCCGATGAAGGCCCCGAGCCACGGCACTCCGTCGGGAGACCGGCGCGTCGCGGCGCTGTACGTGGAAGCGCTGCAGGAGGCCGGCCATCGCGTCGAGATCGTTTCGACGTTCAGCAGCTACGACGCCGTCGGCGATGGCGAGCGGCAGGCGGCGCTGCGCGCGCAAGGCCTGGCTCTCGCCGCGCAGCTTCAGAAAAGCTTGCGTGCCGACGCCTGGCTCACGTATCACGTCTACTACAAGGCGCCGGACTGGCTGGGCCCGAGCATCAGCCGCGCGCTCGACATCCCCTATGTCATCGCCGAAGCCTCGTTTGCGCCGAAGCGAGCGGGCGGGCCGTGGAGCATCGGCCACGAAGGGTCGGCAGACGCGATTCGCCTCGCCGACCTGCTGATCTGCCCGACGCAGTTCGATATTCCCACCCTCACATCGCTCGTCGCCGATCGGTCGCGGATCATCGTGCTGCCGCCATTTCTCGACCCGCGCCCTTTCGATGCGGCACTGGACGATCGGGCAGCGCACCGCGCGAGGCTTGCGGCCGAGCACGGAACGGACGCGGCGGTGCCGTGGATCGCGATCGCGGCAATGTTGCGCGAGGGCGACAAGGCTGCGTCATTTCTGCAGCTCGCCGATGTGCTTCGCCGGATTGGCGACCTGCCGTGGCAACTGCTTGTTGCCGGCGACGGACCCGCGCGCGGCGACATCGCGCGCGCGCTCGAAGGGGCCGCCCCCGGGCGCATTCACATGCTGGGCACCTTGCAGGCGCAGGAAGTCGCCGCCTTGTACGCGGCAAGCGATATCTGCATCTGGCCTGCGTACAACGAAGCGTACGGCATGGCGATGCTCGAAGCGCAGGCCGCGGGCTTGCCCGTCATCTCGTGCCACCATCGGGGTGTTCCTGACGTCGTGCTCGACCGGCGTACCGGGCTTCTCGCGCCGAGCGGCGATATCGGAGCCCTTGCGCAGCTCGCCCGTGAGTTGCTGGTCGATCCGCCGCGCCGCGCACAGTTGGGTCGCGAAGCGAGGCGGTTCATTGCGGTGGAGCGCAGCCTACCGAGCGCGGCGCTGCAACTCGACCGGGCACTTGCGCAGGTGCAGGGGCGCCGGCGCGAACCGGCGATACGATCGAATTGAGCGGCAAGCGCATCTTCGTCTATGTCCAGCACCTGCTCGGCATCGGCCACCTGAAGCGGGCGGCGACGCTCGCCGACGCGCTGTGCGATGCCGGTTTCGAGGTTACGTTCGTCAGCGGCGGCTACCCGGTTGCTGACCTTCTTCCGCGGCGCGCGCAGGTCGTGCAATTGCCGCCTGCGGGCATGGCCGGACTCGATTTCAAGGCGCTGCGCGACGAGCACGGCGCTCCGGTCGACGAACCGTGGCGCGCGCGTCGGCGTACCCGGCTGCTGGACGTCTTTCGCAACGCGAAGCCGCACGCTCTGCTGATCGAGCTGTTCCCCTTTGGGCGCAGGCAGATGCGGTTCGAGCTGCTGCCGCTGCTGGAAGAGGCAACCGCCAGCTCGCCGCGGCCCCTGGTCGTCTCGTCGGTGCGAGACGTCCTCGGGCAGCAGGATCCGTCGCGGCAGGACGAAATGCTTGCGCTTTTCGAGCGCTACTTCGATCGCGTGCTGGTGCACGGCGATCCGGGCTTCCTCGGGTTCGAGACGACGTTCCGTCACACGGCCAGGCTCGGCGAACGGTTGCACTACACCGGGTTCATCGTCGATCGTCCGCACGAGCCGTCGAGCGATGCGGGCTCGGGCGAGGTCATCGTCTCTGCCGGAGGAGGGGCGGTCGGGGCGGCGCTGCTGGGAACCGCGATTCACGCGCGGCCCTTGAGCAGTTTGTCGGCGCGCACCTGGCGGCTGCTCGCCGGCGTGAATCTCGATGCCGGCGCACTCGATGGCCTCGGGCGCCTCGCGGAGCAATCCGGCGGCGGCAAGGTCGTGCTCGAGCGCTCGCGCAGCGACTTTCGCACGTTGCTCCGCAACTGCGCGCTCTCGGTAAGCCAGGCCGGGTACAACACGGTGATGGAAATTCTCGACTGCGGCGCGCGCGCCGTCGTGGTGCCCTTCGCCGGCGGCAAGGAGACCGAGCAGACCTTGCGCGCGCATCTGCTTGCCGAGCGCGGACGTATCGAAGTGGTGGCCGAGAATTCCCTTACGCCTTCCGTACTGGCCTACGCCGTCGACCGTGCGGCACGCGGGCCGGCGCCGCGGCGGGCCGAGATCGACCTGGACGGCGCCCGCAAGAGCGCGGAACTTCTTGGCCAGTGGATCGCAGGCTGAGCATGTCAGAAGCATGGAAAGAACTCGAATCCGAGATCGGGCGCTGGCGCGATGACGGCCGCCCGGTCGAATTCTGGTGGCGCGATGATGATGCGGCGCAGCCCAACGAAGCGGTAGAGCGCCTGTTCGCGCTCGCTGGGCGATCCGGCGTGCCCCTTGCGCTTGCCGTGATTCCAGCGCAGGCCGACCCTGCCCTGTTCGCGGCATTGCCGCCGCAGGCCGACGTGCTGCAGCATGGCACCGACCACGCGAACCGGGCGGCGCCGGGGGAGAAGAAAACAGAGTACCCAACGGGCGAGGCGGTCGAATCCGCGCTGGAGAGACTGGTCGACGGCCGCCGGCGGCTATCGCGGCTCGCGGGCGCGCGATTGCTCGACGTACTCGCCCCGCCGTGGAACCGGATTCGACCCGAAATCGTTGCGGGTCTTGAAACCTGTGGCATTCGCGGCCTGAGCCGGTATGGCGCACGCAACAATGCGAGCGCGGTCCCCGGCGTCTTCGAGACGAATACCCACGTCGATATCATCGACTGGAGAGGGGGGCGCGGCTTCGTTGGCGCAGAACAAGCCCTCTTACAGGCGGTGCAGCACCTTGCTGCACGGCGTGAAGGCAGGGCCGATCCGGCGGAGCCCACCGGCTGGCTCACACACCACGCCTGCCACGACGAGCGCGCCTGGGCATTCCTGGATGAATTGTTCGCGCGGCTAGGGCCGGGAGCGGGCGTGCGCTGGGTCGCTGCGCGCAATCTGTTTGTGCCGCGGCACTGATGCCTGCGGAGTACCGGTATCCGGCCGGAGCGATCGCCGCGGACTATATGCGCGGCCTTGCCGGTATCTTGCTGACCGGCGGGCCGTTGTGGCTGATGGGCCTGAGCGGGCCGCTGGCATGGGCACTTGCTGCGTGCATGGCGCTCTTCCTCGTATACTTCGCTCGGGCAGTCGTTCGCCATCTGACCCGAATCGAATTGAGCGAAACGGGCATCACGGCCCGAGGACCGTTTGGGGGGGCCGTCCCGTGGGGGGAGTTGCGCTCGATGAGGCTGAGCTACTACACAACGAGAAGCGATCGTACCGGAGGATGGATGCAGCTTGACCTGGGCACCCGCGAGCGCTCGATCAGCATCGATTCGCGCCTCGAGGGTTTCACCGAGGTCGCCGCAGCGGCGGCGCTGCAGGCCGGGCGTCGCGGTCGGACACTGGACCAGAACACGCTTTCCAACCTGAATGCGCTCGGGGTGCGCGGGGACCGCGATGTCTGACGTCCTCCGGGTGCGCGATCTCAAGGTCTATCTCGACGTCGATGCCGGCGTCGTGAAGGCCGTCGACGGCGTGTCCTTCCGCGTGCCCGAGGGCGGCACCGTGGCGCTGGTCGGCGAGTCGGGCTCCGGCAAGTCGATGGTCGCGCAGTCGATCATGAGCATCCTGCCGAAGGTCGCGCGGATCGAAGGCGGCGAAATCCTGTTCTTCGACCCCGACGGCGGCCGGCAGGTGACCGACATCGCCAAGGCCGAGCCGAACGGCGAGGCGATGCGCCAGCTTCGTGGCGACCGCATGTCGATCATCTTCCAGGAGCCGATGACCGCGCTGTCCCCGCTGCATACCATCGGCAACCAGATTGGCGAGGCGCTCACGCTGCATCGCACCTCGATCGGCAAGGCCGAGCGCAGCGCGGCGGTCGTGGAAATGCTCCGGCTGGTCGGCTTCCCCGACCCGATGAAGGCCGAGCACACCTACCCGTTCGAGCTCTCCGGCGGGTTGCGGCAACGGGCGATGATCGCGATGGCGCTGATCTGCCGGCCAGCGCTGCTGATCGCGGACGAGCCGACGACGGCGCTCGACGTAACGATCCAGGCGCAGATCCTCCAGCTTGTGAAGCAGCTGCAGCACGAGCTGCGCATGGCGATGCTCATCATCACGCACGACCTCGGCATCGTCGCGAACACGGCCGAAGAAGTGGTCGTGATGTACCAGGGCAAGGTCCTGGAATCCGGTGCCGTCGAGGCGATCTTCCACGACCCGCGCCACCCGTATCTCGTTGCTCTGATGCGCGCGGTGCCGCGATTCAACATGGCCGTCGGCGAGCGCCTGACGCCGATCCGCGAGGTGAGGGTGGCGACCGACCACCTCATCTCCGGGCGCGGCCGGCCGCACACGCAGAAGAAGCGCGAGGGGCCGCTGCTCGAAGTGCGCGGCCTATCCCGCTATTTCGCTACCCGCAGCCGCTCGATGTTCGGCGGCGCCCCGCAGGGCGGAATCATGGCGGTCGACGACGTCAGCTTCGAAGTCCGCGCCGGCGAGTGCCTCGGCCTCGTCGGCGAATCGGGCTGCGGCAAGACGACGACCGCGAAGATGATCATGCGCTCGCTGACGCCCCACAAGGGCGAGATCGTGTTCCACGATCACGGCGTGCAGCACAACGTGCTGACCCTGCACGGCGACGAGCTGTTCGCGTACCGGCGCAAGGTCCAGTTCGTCTTCCAGGATCCGTTCAGCTCGCTGAACCCGCGCATGACCGCCTACGACATCATCAGCGAGCCGCTGGTGATCCACCGGGTGGGCGACGCCGACGAGCATTTCTCGCGCGTCAAGGAGTTGATGACGCTCGTCGGCCTGGACGTCCGCTACCTGCGGCGCTATCCGCACAGCTTCTCCGGCGGCCAGCGGCAGCGCATCGGGATCGCGCGCGCGCTGGCGCTCGGGCCCGAGTTGCTCCTTTGCGACGAGCCGGTGTCCGCGCTCGACGTCTCGGTGCAGGCACAAGTGCTGAATCTGCTGCTCGACCTCCAGCAGGCGCTGCACCTGACGTACATCTTCATTTCGCACAACCTCGCCGTGGTCCATTACATCGCGGACCGGATCGCGGTGATGTGCGCGGGCCGCCTCGTGGAGCTCGCCAACTACGACGACCTGTTCCGCAACCCGATCCATCCGTACACCCGCGCGCTCGTCGCCGCGGTTCCGGAGCCGAACCTCGCCCACAAGCTCGACCTGACCGCGCTCATGGAAGGCAAGGCGTCCAATCCGGCGGCGTGGCCGGAGCCTTTCCGGATCAACGGCACCGGCCCGAGCGGCATGATCGACATGGGCGGCGGCCATTTCGTTCGCGCGAACCGCAACGCGAACGCCTCGGAGCTCGCCGCGTGAAGCGCATCGCGGCTTTCGTCTTCGCGACATTCGCCGGGTTCGCGGCCGCGGCGGCAGAGCTCGTCGAAACGCCGATGTTCAAGAACGAGGTCGCGGCGGGAAAGATCCCGCCGGTGATGAAGCGGGTGCCGAGCGCACCGCTCGTCGTCGCTTTCGATGGCAAGGCGAGCGAGGCAGGGCGCCACGGCGGCACGCTGAACATGCTGATCGGCCGCAGCCGTGACGTGAGGATGCTCGTGGTCTACGGCTATGCGCGCCTCGTGGGGTACGACACGAGCCTGCAAATCGTTCCCGATATCCTCGAGAGCATCGACGTGAGCGAAGGCCGCTCGTTCACGATGAAGTTGCGCAAGGGCCACCGCTGGTCCGACGGCAAGCCGTTCACGACGGAGGACTTCCGCTATTACTGGGAGGACGTCGCGAACAACAAGGAGCTCAGCCCCACCGGCCCGCCACGCGACCTGCTGGTCGACGGCGAGGCGCCGAAGGTCGAAATCGTCGACGAGCTCACGGTGCGCTATGCGTGGTCGAAGCCCAATCCGGATTTCCTGCCCCGCATGGCGGGGGCGTCGCCGCTCTTCATCTACCGACCGGCGCACTACCTGAAGAAGTTTCACAAGAAATACTCGGAGAAAGTGCAGGAGGCGGAGAAGAGCGGGACTGCCAAGCGCCGCTGGTCGCAGGTGCACAACCGGCAGGACAACATGTACCAGTTCGACAACCCGGACCTGCCGACGCTGCAGCCCTGGATGAACACCACCAAGCCGCCGGCCGACCGCTTCATCGCCGAGCGCAACCCGTACTTCCACCGGATCGACCCCAAGGGCCAGCAGTTGCCGTACGTCGACAGGGTGATCCTGTCGGTTTCGGACGGCAAGCTGATTCCCGCGAAGACCGGCGCGGGCGAATCCGACCTGCAGGCGCGCGACATCCAGTTCAACAACTACACGTTCCTCAAGCAGAACGAGAAGCGGAACCACTTTCGCACGCTGTTGTGGCGTCCGGCGGTGGGTGCGCAGTTCGCGCTGTTCCCGAACCTGAACGTCAACGATCCGGTGTGGCGCACGCTGCTGCGCGACGTGCGATTCCGGCGCGCGCTGTCGCTTGCAATCGACCGCCCGCTGATCAATTCGGTGCTCTATTTCGGGCTGGCGATCGAGGGCAACAACACCGTGCTCGCCGAGAGCCCGCTGTACCAGGAGCAATACCGCACGCGCTGGGCGAAGTACGACCGCAAGGCGGCCGAGCGCCTGCTCGACGAGATCGGCTTGAAGAAGGCGCTCGACGGCATCCGCCGCCTGCCGGACGGCCGGCCGCTCGAGCTCATCGTCGAGACCGCTGGCGAGAGCACCGAGCAGACCGACATCCTCGAGCTCATCCGCGAGACGTGGCGCGAAGTCGGCATCCAGCTCTTCAGCAAGCCCTCGCAGCGCGAGGCGTTCCGCAACCGGATCTTCTCCGGCGAAACGGTGGTTTCGGTCTGGACCGGCTTCGAGAACGGCATCCCGACGGCCGACATGAGCCCGGAGATGCTTGCGCCCACGAGCCAGCAGCACCTGCAGTGGCCGAAGTTCGGCCAGTTCTACGAGACCGGCGGATCGGTCGGCGTCAAGCCTGACATGCCGGAAGCGGTCGAGCTGCTGAAACTCTACGAGGAGTGGCGCGCGATTCCGCTGCAGGAAGAGCGCAAGCGCATCTGGCAGCGCATGCTGGCGCTCCACAGCGACCAGCAGTTCACGATCGGCGTGGTCAGCGGGGTGCCACAGCCGGTGATCGCGCGCGTGAGGCTGCGCAACGTTCCCGAGAAGGGCCTCTACAACTGGGAACCGGGCGCCTTCTTCGGCATCTATCGTCCGGACACATTCTGGTTCGAATAGCGACATGCTGAGCTACACCGTGCGCCGCGTGCTGATCATGATCGCGACGTTGTTCGTCATCAGCTTCGTGTCGTTCAGCATCATCAAGCTGCCGCCGGGCGATTTCCTGACCAACCAGATCAACGAGCTGAAGAGCCAGGGCGACACCGCGGCGCTGGAAAAGGTCGAGTTCCTGCGCAAGCAGTACGGCCTGGACAAGCCGTTCCTGCAGCAGTACGCGGTGTGGATCGGCGTCTGGCCGACCGAGCGCGGCTTCTCGGGGCTGCTGCAGGGCGATTGGGGCTGGTCGTTCGAATACGACCTGCCGGTCTCGCAGGTCGTCGGCGACCGGATGCTGCTGTCGTTCATCATGAACTTCTCGGTGATCCTGTTCACGTGGGCGGTCGCATTCCCGATCGGCGTCTATGCAGCCACGCACCAGTACAGCTGGGGCGACCACGGACTGACGCTGCTCGGGTACGTCGGGCTCGCCACGCCGAACTTTCTGCTTGCGCTGGTGCTGATGTACTTCGCCAACGTCGAGTTCGGGCTGTCGATCGGCGGAATCATGGATCCGGAATACCTCGGCCAGCCGTGGAGCGCCGCCAAGTTCGGCTCGGTGCTCAAGCACCTGTGGATCCCGGTGATCGTCATCGGCACCTCCGGGACGGCAGCGATGATCCGCCGGCTGCGCGCGAACCTGCTGGATGAGCTGCAGAAGCAATACGTCGTCACCGGCCGGGCGAAGGGGATGCCGCCGCTGCGCCTGCTGATCAAGTACCCGATGCGCATGGCGCTGAACCCGTTCATCGCAGACATCGGCAACCTGCTGCCCTCGGTGATCTCGGGCTCGGCGATCGTTGCGGTGGTGCTCTCGCTACAGACCTCGGGCCCGATGCTCCTCGAAGCGCTGCGCAGCCAGGATCAATACCTCGCCGGTTCGTTCCTGATGTTTCTGTCCCTCCTGACCGTGATCGGGATGTTCATCTCGGACCTGCTGCTCGCCGTGCTTGATCCGCGGATCCGCCTGACCGGAGGTGTCGCGAAATGAGCGCCGAGCCCGCGAAGGCGCAGACGCTCGAGCACTATGTCTCGAGCGCGCCGTTCGAGCCGTATTCGGCCGAGACGCTGACGCCCGAGCAGGAGCGCTTCTACCGCGCGTCGCAGTGGAAGATCATGTGGTGGAAGTTCCGCCGCCACCGCGTGGCGGTCGTATCGGCGATCATCCTGCTCGCCTTCTATGCTTCGACGCTGGTCAGCGAATTCATCGCGCCCTACCACCTGCATACGCGCAATGCGAAGCAGATCTACGCGCCGCCGCAGCAGCTGCATTTCTTTCATGAAGGAAGCTTCGTCGGCCCGTTCGTGTATGGCAGCAGCATGCAGCTCGACATGGACACGCTGCGCCGCGTCTATACGCCGGACCTGGGGCAGGTGCAGCGCGTACGCTTTTTCTGCCTGGGCGACGAGTACAAGTTCTGGGGCCTCGTCGAGGGACGCTTTCACCTGTTCTGTCCCGCCGAAGGCGGATCGCTGCACCTCTTTGGCACCGACCGGCTCGGGCGCGACCTCTTTTCGCGCATCATCTACGGCGCGCGCATCTCGCTGACGATCGGCCTGCTCGGCATCTTCGTCAGCTTCATCATCGGGGTGACGCTCGGCGGCATCTCGGGCTACTACGGTGGCTGGGTCGACAACGTCATCCAGCGGTTCATCGAGATGGTGCGCTGTTTCCCCGAGTTGCCGCTCTGGATGGCGTTGTCCGCGGCGCTGCCGGTGAACTGGAGCCCGATCCTCGTCTATTTCGGCATCACGATCATCCTCGGGCTGCTGGATTGGCCGGGCCTTGCGCGCGCCGTGCGATCCAAGCTGCTCGCGCTGCGCGAGGAGGACTTCGCTTCCGCCGCGGTGCTGATGGGCGCCGGCCCCGGCCGCGTGATCGGCCGCCACCTGCTGCCCAACTTCGCGAGCCACCTGATTGCGTCGGTTACGCTGGCGGTCCCCGGAATGATTCTCGGCGAGACGGCGCTGTCGTTCCTCGGCCTGGGGCTGCGCCCGCCCGTGACCAGCTGGGGCGTGCTGCTCAACGAGGCGCAAAACATCAATGTCGTCGCGCTCTACCCGTGGATCATGGCTTCGGTGATCCCGGTGTTCCTCGTGGTCCTGGCGTTCAACTTCATGGGCGACGGGCTGCGCGACGCAGCCGACCCGTACAAGTAGCTAGGCGCGCGTCTTTCGCAGCCACAGGCTGCTCTCGATCGCTCCGGGAACCAGCGGCAGGCGGCTGATCACGCTGTTCTCCAGCAGGTGGCTGCGTTGCGCGAGAATCCAGGCGCTCGCAAAGACGATGGCGTACGCGTCGCGCGCGAGCAGCGCAGACACCGCGTCCTGCTCGGTGTAGCGGCGCCACGCCCAGGCGTTGGGATAGCCGCCCGGCAGGAAGATGTCGTGGAAGTGCACGTACGTCCCCTCCGGCAGCGCAGGCAGTATGCGGTCAACCAGCAGCTGCACGTCGCTTCCGGGCGCCATCTTGTGGCTCGAGTCGATCATCAGAAAATCGCCTTCGGCCAGGCGGGCGAACGGCGCGCTGCCTGCGTCCTGCACGCGCGTCTTCAGCAACTCGATCGCAAGGCCGTCGAGCGTCGCGCGCGGTGCGGGGTCGATCGCGGTCAATTCGCTGCCCGTCGCGCCGTCGCGCACCGCTCGCGCGACGAATCGCGTCGAGTGGCCCGATCCGACTTCGACGATGCGGCGCGGCCGAAAGCGCCGCACCATCGCATACGCGGCGGCGGCATCCAGGCGCGGAAACCAGTCCTGCGTCCAGCGCGGAGCGGGCGGCGGTTCGCTGCCGAGCGCATGCAGGGCGCTTGCGTACTGCTCGATGCATGCCAGGTGCTCGGCAATCGCAGGCTCGGCGGCCGCGAAGACCGTTACGAGCGCGCTCACAAAGAGAGCTCGAGCCCCTCGCGCGCCAGGACCGAGCCCGGCAGTGCCGCTTCGACGTCGCGCGCGATCGCGTCGAGCATGTCGTCGTCATGGTCCGGGTTGTGATGGAACACCACGAGTTTCCCCGCGCTCGCTGCACGGCACAGCCGCACCGCTTCCTGCCAGGTCGAGTGGCCCCAGCCGACGTGGCCATCTGCCCACTCCTCATCGGTATACATGCTGTCGTAGATCACGATATCGGCGCCGGCGATCAATCCGAGGACATTGCGGTCGGGTGCGCCTGCGACATGCTCGGTATCGGTCAGATAGCACAACGAGCGCCCGCCGAATTCCAGCCGGTAGCCTGTTGCGCCGTCGGGGTGATTCAGCGCTGTCGTGCGCAGCCTGATCTCCGGCGAAAGCTGCAGCGTGTCGCCGGCGGTGAAATCGTGATACGAGACGCCGGCGCGAAACACTTCCGGCGGCACGGGAAAGAGCGGCGCCATCATGAATTGCCACAGAACCTTCTTCAGCGGCGCACGCGCGCCGAGATGGCCGGCCCACAGGCGGAAGGTATTTTCCGGCTGGAACAGCGGCCGGAAGAACGGCAGCCCGCAGACATGATCGAAGTGGGTATGCGTGAGAAACAGGTCGGCGTCGAGCGGCGCGTCGCGCACCAGCCGGTTGCCGAGATACCGGATTCCCGTCCCAGCGTCGAACAGCAGTAGCCGTTCGCCGCAGCGGACCTCGAGCGACGAAGTGTTGCCGCCGTAGCGCAGCGTCTCCGGCCCCGCGCACGCGATGCTTCCGCGCACGCCCCAGAATCGAACGGTGAAGCGCTCGCCGGACATCGGTCCACTATAGCGGATTGCCGCAAAGGCGACCGGGGACGGGTAATATCGGGGAGGCCATCAGGGGCGGCCAGGTGGAACGAAACCTATTCGGGTTCATTTTCCGGTACAGCAAGCGCGATCAGTTCCTGATCGTGCCGCTGGTGCTCGCCTCGATGGCGGTCTACTACCTGACGCTCGACCTGCCCAAGCGAATCATCAACGAGCCGATCCAGGGCAAGATTTTTCCGAATCCGGATTCGACCGCGACCTTCCTGCAGTTCAAGTTCAAGCTGCCCGAGCTTCTCGGCGGGAACACGATTCGGCTGTTCGACGGCATCCAGCTCGATCAGTTGTGGTATCTGCTTGCGCTCTCGCTCTCGTTTCTCACGCTGATCGTCCTGAACGGCTTCCTGAAATTCAGGATCAACACGCTGAAGGGATGGATGGGCGAGAGGATGCTGCGGCGCTTGCGCTTTGCGCTGTTCGATCACGTGCTGCGGTTCCCGCTGCTGCGCTTCCGCCGCGTCAAGTCCGCCGAGATCTCGAGCATGATCAAGGACGAGGTCGAGCCGCTGGGCGGCTTCATCGGCGAGGCGATGATTACGCCGTTGTTCCTCATCGGCGAGGCGGGCACCGCGCTCGCCTTCATCGTCTACCAGCACTGGGCGCTCGGAATGATCGCGGTCGGAATGGTGGCGGCGCAGGCGGGCATCATTCCGCGATTGCGGCGGCACCTGCTGGTGCTCGCCAAGCAGCGCCAGCTCACGGCGCGCCAGCTAGCGGGGCGCATCGCCGAGTCGGTGGACGGCATCGTCGAGATCCGTGCGCACGACACGTCCAACTACGAGCGCGCCGAGATCTCGTCGCGGCTCGGCAGGATCTTCCGTATCCGTTTCGAGTTCTACCAGCGCAAGTTCCTGATCAAGTTCCTGAACAATTTTCTTTCGCAGGTGACGCCGTTCCTGTTCTACTCGATCGGCGGCTACCTCGTGATCGTCGGGAAGCTCGACATCGGCGCGCTGGTTGCCGTGATCGCCGCCTACAAGGACCTGCCGAGCCCGATCAAGGAGCTGATCGACTGGGACCAGCAGCGCCTCGACGTGCAGATCAAGTACACGCAGGTGATCGAGCAATTCGTCACCGACGATCTCGCGCCGCCCGAGATGCAGCAGCTCATCGACGCGCCTACGCTGCCGACCGAAGGCACGATTCGCGCCTCGAGCCTGTCGCTCGTCGACGAAGCCGGCGAGAAGGTCGTCGACGGGGTGTCGTTCGAAGTCGGCCTTGACACGCACGTCGGCGTGGTCGGCCAGGCGGGAGCCGGGCGCAGCGAGCTGGCGCAGCTGATTGCGCGTCTCGTGCCTCCGT
>Ga0310810_10002399_pt1 | contig 20148 bp, 22 predicted proteins | sample NCmetagenome_FD_207641 | JGI IMG/M metagenome (GOLD analysis project Ga0310810, IMG submission 207641) | Soil microbial communities from experimental microcosm in Duke University, North Carolina, United States - NC | ecosystem: Engineered > Artificial ecosystem > Soil microcosm > Unclassified ...
GCCAGGCCCGGGTCGAGCGAGAAGTGCGGGTTCCCACGCGGATGGACGTCACCCATCGAGCGGTCCACGCGTGTGGTCGGCACCTCGAGCACCTCCACGCCGCGGGAGATCTCGATGCGTCCGCGCCCGCCCCGCACGATGTTCGGATTGTTTGCGCCTTCGATCGCCACGTCGGCCCAGGCATCGAGGTCGAGGCCGTTCTCGATCACCGCATCGGCGCGGCGCAGCTTGAGCATCATGCTCGGCTTCACCTCGGCCTCGTGGAAGTTCTGGGTGCCGCGCGTCAGGCTTTCCACGTCGACCAGATCACCCCCGACCGCTTCCGCGAGCGATTGCAGATCGGGAATGGTCGTGACCACTCGCAACTTGCGCGCCGCCTGCACGAGCGGCACAGACGCGATCGTCCCGACCACGAGGGCGAGGACTCCGAGAGCGAACAGTCGCCTCATCACGATGAGTCTCCTTTAAAACGCGTGCGCCGGATGCGCGCCGAGAATGAACGTGGCCTGGAAGAACAGCTCGTCCATGATCCGCGCGCTCCCCCCGTTGACGTTCGGGTCGAGCAGGTCGCGGTGCGTGCGCTCCGTGTGCTTGTAGGCGAGACGGAAGCGCAGGAACTCGGACGGCAAGAACGTCAGGTACGGCTCGATCGCCCACTGATACCCGGGGGTGGCCGGGTACTGCGTGGAATCGTAGCGCGCGCCGAACGCCCAGCGCCGCCACGGCTGCACCTCGCCCCAGCCGTACCAGCCGAAGCTCTCGCGTCCTTGCCGGAGGGAGTAGATGCCCTCGCTTGCGAGCGTGAGCAGCGGGTGCAGCCAGCCCTCGGGGCGGAACTTGAACTTGAGATCGTAGCCGACGAGCGTGCTCTGCAGTCGTTCGTTCGTCTCGCCGTTCGCGACCGAGGCGCCCACCTGAAGCGCGAGCGTGTCGGTGAGATCGAAGTACGTCACCACGCGCCCGGTGGCGAGCGGATGCGTCAGCAGGCCGCGCCCGAACGCGGTTTCGTTGTCGCCGTTGAAGACACCGCCGAGCACTTGCACGTAGAACGGCAGGAAGTCGGGCACCCACGTCGCCTCGGCGCCTTTTTCGACGAGCCCGTTCTCGCCGAAGAACACGCGGTACACGTCCGGCCGATCCACCCACGGCAGATCGTGCTCGTGGACGACGTTCGACCAGCCAAAGCGGTTACGCATCTGACCGAGCTTGGCCTGCGTGCCGTACGGCAGCGTCAGCAGCGTGATCGTCGCCTCGGCGAGGCTCACGCCGGTCTCGGCACCCGGGGCGTCCTCGCCCGCCTCGATCCGGACGTCGGCGCGCGCGTAGGGATCGATCTGCCCGAACAGGTTCAGCTCGATCTCGCGCGGGAAGAAGCGGTTCTCGCGGCCGGCGAACGTTCCGCCTTGTGCCTTCTGAACGTTGTGCTGGGTGATGTTCGCGACGAAGTCTCCCGTCACGCCCATGTCGAAGAGAAGCTGGCCGCTGCCACGTTGCTGGTAGAGGGCGAACGGCTGGCGCGGTCGGAGCAGATCCGTCGCCGAGGGCGGCGCGCTCTGCGTCTGCGGATTCGCCGGCGACTGGGCCACCGGGGCCGGTGTCGCCGGGGGTGCCGCCGGCGGTGCCGCCGCCGGCGGCGCGGCCACAGGCGCCGGTTGCGATTCCAGCCGCTTCAGCCGCTCGCTCAGCGCCTCGATCGCCCGCTGATACTGCTCTTGCTGCCGCTTGAGCTGCTCGAGCTCTCGGCGCAGCGCTTCGGCGTCCTGTGCCCCGACCGGCGCAGCGCCGAGCGCGAACAGCAGCGTGACGACAACGATGACGCGTGCGTACATGTGAGAGCCTCCCGTGTGGCCAACGGTGGTCCACGCCCCGATGACGGGCGTGACGACGACGCAGGGGGAAGGCTAGGCGGTCGGAGGCGCGCGCGAGACTTCGAGGCGGCTCGCGCCGATGTGCGGCGGCAGCGGCGGTACGGCAGCGATCAATGCGGTGACGACGAGGGCCACGGCCACGACGAGGGCCGGCAGCGGCGCCGCCGACCCGAGAGTGCCCATGAGCACGAGGTCGTGCTCCTGGTTGTAGAGCCCGATGCCCGGGCCGTCGTGCGTGTGAACGAGGGTCGCGCCGACGACGAGCAGCGGCAGCAGCATGGTGCCGAGCACGAGCAAGGTCGGCAGACGCGAGGCGAGCAATCTCACCGCGTCTTACAATTACGTGAAACGTGCCGCGCGCGCAAGCGTCGCGCGCAACGCGCCACCGAGCGCGTTGCCGGTGCGACGACCGACGCGATCAGCCGCGGCGCCAGTCCACGTGGGCGCCGAGGATGCGGTCGGCCACGAGGTTGCGCATCATCTCGAGCGTGCCGCCGCCGATCGCAAACATGCGTGCGTCGCGCATCATGCGCTCGAGCGGCAGCGTGCGCCCGTACCCGGCCGCACCGTGGATCTGCAGCGCCTCGCTCGTGACCCACTGCGCGGTCTCGGCCGCGAACGTCTTGGCCTTCGCCGCCTCCAGCGCGTCGGGAAAGCGGTGGCCGGCGCGCGCGGCCGCGCGATGGATCAGCAGGCGCGCCGCGTCGATCCTGATCGCCATGTCGGCCAGCTTCCAGCGGATGCCCTGAAAGTCGCCGATGGGGCGGCCGAACTGTCGGCGTGCCGTCGCGTAGGCAAGTGCGCGCTCGTACGCGCCCTGCGCCAGACCAAGGGCAACCGTTGCCGCGCCGAGGCGCTGACCGTTGTAGGCGGCCATGAGCTTCTTGAAGCCGTCGCCGGGTCCCACGAGAAGATGCTCGCGCGGGACGTCGCACCCCTCGAAGTGCAGCTCGCCTTCGGGGATGCCGCGCAGGCCCATCATGAATTCGCGCCGGCCGATGCGGAAGCCGGGCGTGTCGCGCTCCACGAACACGCCGCCGATGCCGTCCGCGCCCTCGCGGCCACCGAACCGGCCGTATACAAGGTACAGACGCGACGTCCCTGCGCCGGTGATCCAGCACTTGTGCCCGTCGATACGATAGCCGGTCGGCGTCTCGTCGATCCGCGTTAGCATATCGGTCGCCGCCGAGCCGGCCGCCGGCTCGCTGATCGCGATGGCGGGTTTGTCTCCCTCCAGGACCCACGGAAACCACCGCCGCTTCTGCGCCTCGGTGCCGTACGCGTTCAGCGCGCCCACCGTGCCGAGGTTGCCTTCGACGACGATGCGTCCGGTGATCCCGCACGCGCGCGCGACTTCTTCGATGACGAGCACGACGTCGAGCAGCGGGCGCCCGCCGCCACCATACGCGGCGGGCACGGTCATGCCCATGAAGCCCGCGGCGACGAGGTCCTTGATGTTCTCCCACGGATACTCTTCGCTGGCGTCCCAGCGTGCGGCGCGCTCGGCGAACACGCGGTCGGCCAGATCGCGGGCGCGTTGACGAAGGGCCTGCTGCTCGGGCGTGAGCTCGAAGTCCATGCGCGCAGTGTACGCTACAGGCGGCAACGCAGAAACGGAGGCGGCCATGTCGAGACGATCGCTCATCGCGTGTATTACCGCCGTGCTGCTGTGCGGTGCCGTGCCTGTCGCGAGTCAGGAATTGCCCGAGGGCCCGGGCAAAGAGCTCGTCGGAGCGCGCTGCAATAGCTGCCATCCGTTCTTCGCGCGCATCGGCGGCGGCTACACCGCCGAGGGCTGGCGCACGGTGCTGAGGATGATGATGAATTTCGGCGTGGCGATCCCCGCCGACCAGCTCGACACCGTTACGGCCTACTTGACGAAAAACTTCCCCGAGAAGCCCAAGCCCGCCGGCGTCGTCCTCCCCGGCCCCACGACGGTATCGATGAAGGAATGGCCGGTGCCCACGGCCGGCTCACGGCCACACGATCCGCTGGCCGCGTCGGATGGGTCGATCTGGTACACGGGTCAGATGGCGAACGTGCTCGGTCGCCTCGATCCCCAGACGGGACACGTCAAGGAATATCCCCTCAAGACGCCGCACTCGGGGCCGCATGGTCTCGTCGAGGACGCGCACGGCTCGATCTGGTACACCGGCAACACCGGCGCGCTGATCGGCCGACTCGACCCGAAGACCGGTGCGGTCACGGAATACCGGATGCCCGATCCGGACGTGAAGGACCCGCACACGCTGATCTTCGATCGAAGCGGCATCCTCTGGTTCACCGCGCAGAATGCCAACCGCGTGGGTCGGCTCGACCCGACGACGGGCGAGATCAAGCTGCTCACGCCGCCGACGGCGAAATCGCGCCCCTACGGTATGGCCATCAATTCCACAGGCGCCGTGTTCTACGTCGCGTTCGGGACGAACAAGGTGGGCCGCGTCGATCCCCGGACGCTCGAGATCCGCGAGTACACGCTGCCCGACCCCGCCTCGCGGCCGCGGCGGATCGCGATCACGGGCGACGATGCCGTCTGGTACAGCGATTTCGCGCGCGGGTACCTCGGCCGCCTCGATCCGGCCACCGGGAAGGTCACCGAGTGGCCGTCGCCGAGCGGCCCGAAGTCCGAGCCCTATGGCATCTCGGCGATCCACGACGTGATCTGGTACAGCGAATCAGGAACGACGCCGAACACCGTCGTCCGGTTCGATCCGAAGACCGAAAAGTTTCAGAGCTGGGCCATTCCCGGCGGCGGCAACATCGTCCGCAACACGTCGGTGACGCGCGACGGCGACTTCGTGCTCGCCAACAGCCTGGTCAACGCGGTCACGCTGGTGAAGATCGCGAGGTAGCGGACGACGATGCCGGCGCCGAGCCCTTCGACCGTGACGTGCCGGCTCTGCGGGGTGCCGCTGCTCGACGCGACCAGCGCGTGCCCGCGATGCGGAACGCCGGAGCCATGGATCGCGGAGGAACCGAGCGCGAATCCGGTGTTCGTTCGTCTCGTCGTGTGGGCCACGGGGATCGTGCTCGTGGCGGTGCTGCTGTTCGTGGCGGGGTTCGTCATGCTCGGGCCCCCAGCCGAGGACAGGGAGCGCGGACACGCGCCCCCGCAGTCGACCCGCTAGATGTGGATGGCGTGGCCGAGCGCGGCGAGCGTCGCCTCGAGCGCGGCCTCGGACAGCGTCGGATGCGCGTGGATCGTATGCATGATCTCGTCGAGCGTCGCCTCCAGCGTGCGACCCACCGCGAACTCGTGGATCATCTCGGTCGCCTCGGGTCCGATGATGTGCACCCCGAGGATCTCGCCGCTCTTCTTGTCGGCGAGGACCTTCACGAATCCTTCCGTCTCGCCGAGCGCCACCGCCTTGCCGTTCGCAGTGAACGGGAACTTGCCGACCGCGACGTCGCGGCCGCCCTCCCTCGCCTTCGCTTCCGTGAGACCGATCGACGCGACCTGCGGCCGGCAGTACGTGCAGGACGGGACGTTGCCGTAGTCGACGGGACGCGGATTCTTGCCGGCAATCGCCTCCGCCGCCACGACGCCCTCGGCCATGGCCTTGTGCGCCAGCAGCGGCGCGCCGGCCATGTCACCGATGGCGTACACGCCCTTGACCGACGTCTCCATCATCGGCGACACCTTCACGAAACCACGGTCGAGCACGATGCCGAGCGCGTCGAGGCCCACGCCCTTCGTGCGCGCGCCCCGTCCGACCGCCATCAGGACCTGCTCGGCATCGAATCGACCGCCGTCCGTCTCCACGACGACGCCGCCGTCGCTCGGCTTCACGGCGCTCACCTTGACGCCCGTCTTGATCGTGATCCCGCGGCGCGAGAGGCTGCGCGTGAGCTGGGTGCTGACCTCCTCGTCCTCGATCGGCACGATCCGCGGCAGCGCCTCGAGCAGGATGACGTCCGTCCCGTACGAGCGATAGACGTCCGCGAACTCCACGCCGACCGCGCCCGCGCCGATGATGACGATCGACTTCGGCTTCGCCTCGTTTCGGACGGCGCCATTGGAGGAAATCACCCGCTTCTCGTCGATCGCCACGCCGGGCAGTGACCTGGGCTCCGAGCCGGTGGCAAGGACCACCGCGCGGCCGGCCTCGAGCGTCGTGACGCCACCATCCTTGCCGCGCACCTCGACGGCGTTCTTGGCCGTGAGCGTGCCGGTGCCCGGGAACAGCGTGATCTTGTTCTTGCGGAAGAGGAACTCGACACCCTTCGCCATGCGATCGGCGACGCCGCGGCTGCGCTGCACGGCGGCGGCGTAGTCTGCCGTCATGCCCTGCACGGTGATGCCGAACGTCTCGGCGCGTTCGAACAGGTGCACGACCTCCGCGTTGCGCAGCAGCGCCTTGGTGGGGATGCAGCCCCAGTTCAGGCACACGCCTCCGGGCCGGTCGTCCTCGACGGTGGCGACGCTCATCCCGAGCTGCGCGGCTCGAATCGCACAGACGTAGCCGCCGGGCCCTGTGCCCACGACGACGAGGTCGAATTTCTGGGCCGGCACTTTTATACGAGTAGCCTGAGGGGCTCTTCGAGCACGCGCCTGACGTCGTGCAGGAAGCGCGCGCCCATCGCGCCGTCCATCACGCGGTGGTCGCACGAGATCGTCATGGCCATGCGGCGGCCGACCCCGAGGCCGTCCTCGGTGACGACGGGCACCCGGCGCACCGCGCCCACGGCGAGGATCGCGCCCTCGGGCGGATTGATGATCGCCGAGAAGTCGCGGACGTCGAACATGCCGAGGTTCGAAATGGAGAACGTCGCGCCCGAGAGCTCCTGCGTGCGCAGCTTGCGCTGCCGCGCGCGCTCGGCGAGGTCGCGTGCCTCCGCGGCGATCTGCGCGAGCGACTTGGCGTGCACGTCGCGGAGCACCGGCGTGATCAGGCCTTCGTCCAGCGCCACGGCGATGCCCATGTGGACACGATGGAACACGCGAATCGACTCGCCCTGGAACGACGCGTTGACACCGGGATGCTGCAGCAGCGTGAGCGCACAGGCGCGGACGATGAGGTCGTTCACCGAGATCTTCGGCTGGCCCTCGAGCGCGTTCAGCTCCTCGCGCAGCTCCCAGGCACGGTCCATCGCCACTTCCGACGTCACGTAGAAGTGCGGCACCGGCGCCTTGCTGAGCGGCATGCGCTTGGCGATCGTCGCGCGCATCGCGCTCAGCGCGACGTCCTCGAACTCCGGACCGCCGACAGACGGTGTGACCGTCCGCAGCGCGGGGGCGGCGGCCGGCGTTGGCGTCGGCGCGGCGGCCGCGGCCTCGACGTCCCGGCGCACTATACGTCCGCCCGGACCGCTGCCCTGGATCAAACGCAGGTCGACACCCGACTGCGCGGCGATCTTTCGCGCCAGCGGTGAGGCCTTCACGCGCCCACCGTCGCCGGCGGCGCGCTCAGCGGCCGGAGCAGCCGGCGCCGCGGTCGGCGTTGCCGCCACCTGAGCAACGGCCTGCTGCGCGCGCTGACCGCCCGGCGACTCCGGCCCACGCGAGGGCGACGGGCTACGCGCCGCATGGTCCTCACTCTTCGGCTGTGGCGGCACGGCGGCCGGTCGATCGGCCATCGCCGGCTTCGCGGCGCTCGCCGCGGCGGCGGGCGGCGCACCGCCGCCCGCCTGGCCGACGACCGCGTTGATGTCTTCGCCTTCCTCGGCGATCACCGCGATGAGGGAGCCGACGGAGGCCTTGTCGCCCGCGGAGACGAGGATCTTTCGGAGCACGCCGGCGCCGAACGCCTCCATCTCGACGTCGGCTTTGTCGGTTTCGATCTCGGCGACGATGTCGCCCGCGTTGATCCGATCGCCTTCCTTCTTGAGCCACTTGATGATCTTGCCGCTCTCCATCTGGTCGGAGAGCTTCGGCATCACCACTTTCGTGACCGCCATCTCAGCGGCCTCCGTTCGCGTAACAGACCCTGCGCACGGCGTCCATGATCTTTTCTTTGGTCGGGGTCTTGGCGCGCTCGAGGTTGCGCGCATACGGCATCGGCGCCTGCGCGCCCGTCACGCGCTCCACCGGCGCGTCGAGATCGTCGAATGCCTCCTCGGTGATCTCGGTGGCGATCTCCGAGCCCATGCCGGCGAACCCCGCGCCCGCCTCCACCACGACCGCGCGGTGGGTCTTGCGCACCGAGCCGAGGATCGTGTCCTTGTCCATCGGCTGCAGCGTGCGCGGGTCGACGATCTCGACGGAGATGCCGTCTTGGGCCAGCTCCTCGGCCGCCTCCATCGCGCGATACATCATGCCCGTGTAGGCCACGATGGTGACGTCGGTACCCTCGCGCCGGACGACGGCCTGCCCGAGCGGAATGACGAAGTCAGGGTCCTCCGGAACTTCGCCTTTGACGTTATAGAGCGTCTCGGACTCGATGAAGATCACGGGATTATCGTCGCGGATCGCGGATTTCAGCAGACCCTTGGCGTCCATCGGCGTGGACGGTCGCACGACCTTCAGGCCGGGCACGTGGTAGAAGTACACCTCCATCGACTGCGAGTGCTGCGCCGCGAGCTGGTGCGCGGGGCCGCCGGGCCCGCGGATCACGATCGGCACGTTGAACTGGCCGCCCGACATGTAGCTCAGCTTCGCCGCGGAGTTCACGATCTGGTCGAGCGCCAGCAGCGCGAAGTTGAACGTCATCATCTCCACGACCGGCCGCAGCCCGACCATGGCCGCGCCGATGCCGACGCCGGTGAACCCGGACTCGGCGATCGGGGTGTCGACGATGCGCTTGGGTCCGAACTCCTTCAGCAGGCCCTGCGTGACCTTGTACGCGCCCTCGTAGAGACCGACCTCTTCCCCGATCACGAACACGTCGGGGTCGCGGCGCATCTCCTCGCGCAGCGCCAGGTTCAGCGCCTCGCGGTACGTCATGACGGCCATGTCAGGCGCGCTCGCGGAAGATGTCGGTGAACAGCTCCGACGCCGGCGGCTCGGGTGAGGCGTCGGCGAACGCGACGGCCTCGTCCACGAGATCGTTGACGTCCTTCTCGATCTGCTTGGCGTCGTCCTCGGACAGCCCGCCGGCCTTCACGGCACGGTCGCGGAAGAGCACGATCGGGTCGCGGAGCTTCTCCCGCTCGACCTCTTCCTTCGTGCGATACACGGCCCCGGCGGGGTCGCGCATGCTGTGGCCGCGGAAGCGGTACGTGCGCGCCTCGAGGAGCGACGGCGTCTTGTCGCGGCGGGCGCGCTCGACGGCGCGGCCGACCGCGTCCCGCACGGCCACGACGTCCATGCCGTCCACCGGCTCACACGGGACGCCGTACGCCTGCCCGAACTTGTAGATCTCCGTCTGCGCCAGCGCGCGCTCGAGCGAGGTGCCCATCGCGTAGCGGTTGTTCTCGCAGATCCAGATGACGGGCAGCTTCCACAGCGCGGAGAGATTGAGCGCCTCGTGGAATTCGCCTTCGGGCACCGCGCCGTCGCCGAAGTAGCACAACACGACCTGGTCGCCGCCGCGATACTTGATCGCGAACCCGACGCCGGCCGCAAGCGGCAAATGCGCCCCGACGATCGCGTGCCCGCCGAGGAAATTGTGCTCCTTGTCGAACAGGTGCATCGACCCGCCCTTGCCCTTGCTCAGGCCGTCGATGCGCCCGAACAGCTCGGCCATGACGCGGCGGGGATCGGACCCCTTCACCAGACAATGGCCGTGCTCGCGGTACGTCGAGATCGCGTAATCGTCGCGGCGCAGCACCGAGGTCGCGCCGGCGGCGACGGCTTCCTCGCCGATCGACAGATGCAGGAACCCGCCGATCTTGCCGAGGGCATACGCCTCCGCCGCCTTTTCTTCGAAGCGGCGGACGAGAATCATGTCGCGCAGGAGCTTGTGCACGAGGGCGGTGTCCAGCGCGAGCGCAGGCGCCGCCTTCTGCGTCATTGTCTTGGCCATGCCGCTACCCCCTGCCCCTTACTATATCCATAGGCTCGCCTCGCACGGCAGAGCCCCAGCCCCGCGACGTGCTGCGGCTCGTACTACCAGCGCATCAGACTCAGGTCGTCCACCGAGAGGCGGTGACGGAGGCGGAAGATCGCGACGATGATGCCCAGTCCGACCGCGACCTCGGCGGCGGCCACGGCCATCACGAAGAAAACGACGGCCTGGCCGTCCGCGGTGCCAAGCCGGTGTCCGAAGGCCACGAACGCGAGATTCGCGGCGTTGAGCATCAGCTCGATGGACATGAAGATCACGAGCGGGTTGCGACGCACGATGACGCCCACCACGCCGATTGCAAACAATACCGCGGACACCGTGAGGTACCAGGACTCGGGCGCGGGTGCCATCTAGCCCTCCCCTCGTCGCGACAAGAGCATCACGCCGACCATGGCGACCAGCAGGAGCACGGACGTGACCTCGAACGGCAGCAGGTAATCCGTGAAGAGCAGCTGCGCGATCCCTTGCACGCCGTCGGGCGCCGTCCCGGACGGCCGTCCCCGTGTTCCCAGCACGATCACGATGACGAGCAAGACGAGGAGCGCTCCGCCCACCGGCAGCGCAAGCACGCGGATGGGTCGGTGCGGGTCGGGCGTCGTCTCCTCGCGAACGGGGATCAGCACGAAGATCGCGAAGAGGAAGAGCACCATGATCGCGCCCGCGTAGACGGCGACCTGGGCGACCGCCAGGAACTCGGCGCCGAGGGTCAGGTACAGCACCGCGACGGCCCCGAGGTTGACGACGAGGAACAGCGCGGCGTGAATCGGGTTGCGGCGAAACACCATGCCGAGCGCCGCCGCCACGGCGATGGCCGCGACGATCGCGAACACGACGACGCCCATCACGCCGTGCGGTCGGGCGGAATCGGGACCGGCGAGCGAGGCACGCCGTCCGGTCCGGCCGGCTCGAGGGCCAGCAGCATCTCCTTCGTGTAGATCATCCCGCGCCGGCTGTAGGACGAGAACTCCAGGATGCCGGTATCCATGCGAATGGCGTCCTCCGGGCACGCCTCCACGCAAAAGCCACAGAAGACGCACTTGCCGAGGTCGATGTCGAAGCGCGACGGCATCTTCTCGATCTCGGGGTTCGGATGCTCGTCGGCGACGATGTAGATGCACCGCGCCGGGCACACGGTCTCGCACATCATGCACGCCACGCAGCGCGGCGAGCCGTCCTCGCGACGCACCAGGCGGTGCAGCGAGCGCAGCCGCGGCGCCAGCGGTCGCCGTTCCTCCGGGTACTGGATCGTCACCGCCCCGCGGGCGTTCTTGCTTCCGAATGCATGCGCGAGATGCTTGCCCATGTTCGCGAAGAAATGCCGGTTGGTGAGCACGAGCCCCGAGATCACCTCCAGCAGGTAGAAGCGCTGGCGCAGCTTCATGCGCGCGACTGCCAGGCGAGCAAGATCGCGCCGGTGATCACGATGTTCAGGATCGCGAGCGGGAACAGCCCCAGCCACCCCAGACGCATGGCCTGATCGTAGCGGAACCGCGGCAGCGTCCAGCGAATGAGCATGAGGATGAAGATCATGACCGCCACCTTCGTGACGAAGGCGCCGATCTGTAGCAGCGTCACCAGGAGCGCGGGCAGCGTGACCACCGCGCCCCAGGGGAAGTGAAAGCCGTCCGCGAGCAGGTAGGGCACCTGCCAGCCGCCGAGAAACAGCGAGGTGCACAGGCCGGCGATGACGGTCGTCTCGACCATGTCGGTCATGAGAAACATGCCGAATTTCATGCCGCTATACTCGACGAAGTACCCGATGATCTCCGACTCGCCCTCGGGCATGTCGAACGGGATGCGCTTGGTGGCCGCGATGCCCGCCGTGACGAACAGGATGAACGCCAGCGGCTGCGTGATAATGCCCCACTTCGGAATCCAGCCGAAGAGTAGCTCGCCCTGCGCGCGGACGATGTCTTGCAGGTTCAGCGAGCCATACCACATGACCACGCCCATGATCGACGCGCCGATGGCGATCTCCGCCGAGATCATCAGCGCGGCGGCACGCTGACCGCCGAGCAGCGCGTAGTTGTTGGCCGACGACCAGCCGGCCATCATGACGCCGTACACCCCGAGCGAGAGCATCGCGAACACGTAGAGCAACCCGACATTGAGCGTGATGGCCTGCAGCGGAATGACGCGATCGCCGATGCGCAGCGTGTCGCCGAACGGAATCGACGCGAAGGCGACCAGGGAAAAGAGCACCGAAACGAACGGCGCCAGCACGAACATCAGACGGTCGGCGCGCGCCGGCAAGAAGTCTTCCTTGGTGAGCATCTTCAGCGTGTCGGCGAGCGGGTGGAAGAGGCCCATCACGCGCAGGCCGAAGATCGACGCGCGGTTGGCACCGATGCGGTCCTGCATGATCGCGGACTGCTTGCGCTCGACCCAGCCCAATATGGCCGCGACGTTGAGGACGAACACCATCACGAACGCCACGCGCCCGAACACGATGCCGAAGTCGAGGATCACAGCCCTGCCACGAGGGCCGCGGTCACGTCGTCACCGGCGTGCGGCGTCCCGGTGGGTCGGGGGCCGTCGTGGGCGCCGCACCGGCGAGCATCGCGCCGGCGTCGCCGATCGCCTGATACGTGAGCCCCGCGAAGGCGGGCACCGCGCGCGCGAGCTCGCGGAACCACAGCTCGGCCCGGCCGCCGGCCACCGTTCCGCCGAGTGCCGCGAGCACGCCGCCGAACAGGTCCCAGCCCGCGAGCGCGTCGCCGAGCGGCTCGACCGCCGCGCGGAAGCGCTGTACACGTCCGAGAAAGTTCGTGAACGTGCCGTCGCGCTCGACCCACGCCGCGAGCGGAAGCACCAGCGACGCGAGGGTGCTCGTACCGTTTTCGCTCGTGCCGCTATAGATGACGGTCGCGACGCGCTCGAGCGCCTGCGTGACGTCGCCGGCGGGCCATCCGCACGCGGTGAGATCGTGACCGATCACCCAGAGGACGCTCACGCTGCCCGCGCGGGCGCGGTTCAAGATCGCGGCGGCATCACCGTCGAGGCCGATCGCCTCGGCGCCGCGCGAGTTCGGATGGCGATCGGCGCGCAGCAGGAAGTCGTCATCTGCACCCGGCACGGCGGGCGGCACGCGGAATGCCAGCTGGCGGATCCCGCGGTGGTCGGCCAGCCGTTTCAGCGCGAACAGATCCTCGTTCGAGAGATCCGCGGAGGCGAGGATCGCGATCCGGTCCGGCTCGTGGTCACGCAGCGCGGCGGCCAGCACCGAGAGCGCCTCGTCGCGCGTGACGTCCACCCCCCGGTGGCGTGCGAAGCGGATCCGGTGCGGGTCGTCGACGGCGTCGAAGCCGTAGCGGCCGACGTCGCAGATCCACCAGGCGTTGACGGCGGCGTTGAACCGCGGCTTGAGCCGCGCCACCCGGCGGCCGCCCGCGTGGTGCGGACGCTTGCGGTTGACGTGCACGTCGATGTTGCAGCCGCGCGCGCAGCCGGGACAGATCGACTTCGTCGTGTCGAGATACCAGACGCGCACCTGGAAGCGGAAGTCGCGGTCGGTGAGCGCGCCGACGGGGCAGATGTCCACGACGTTCGCCGAGTAGTTGTTCTCGAGATCCTGGCCCGGGAACAGACCGATCTCCGAATGGTCGCCGCGGCTGAAGATGCCGAGCTCCCCGGTGCCCGTGACCTCGTCGCAGAAGCGGACGCAGCGCGAACACAGGATGCAGCGCTCGGCATCGAGCATCACGTGCGGCCCGAGCGGCACCGCTTTCGGCTTGTGCACCTTCGCATCGACCATCCGCGGGTCGTAGAGGCCGTGCTTCATGTAGTAGATCTGCAGCCAGCACTCACCGGCCTGGTCGCACACGGGACAGTCGAGCGGATGATTGATGAGATGGAATTCCATGATCGAGCGGCGCGTCTCCTTCACGCGGTCGCTCTCGGTGTGGATCACCATGCCGTCCGCTGCCAGCGTGTTGCACGCGATGGTCGGGCGCGGCGTCTTCTCGATGTCCACCATGCAGAGGCGGCATTGGCCGGCGATCGACAGCCCGGGGTGGTAGCAATAATGCGGAATCTCGATGCCGAGGCGGCTCGCCGCCTCGATGAGGTTCGTGCCCGGCTCGACCTCGATCTCCTTGCCGTTGATCGTTACTTTTGGCACAGGGCCTCGAACTCCGCGCGGAACTTCTCGATGTACGAGATGTACGGGCCGATGGCGCCGTCGTAGAACGCGCAGATCGTCGTCCCGCCGCCGCGCTTGGCCACGTCCAGGATCGTGTCCAGATCGTCCTTGCGCCCGTGTCCCTCGACGATGCGGTGCACCATCTTCTCGATCCATCCCGTCGATTCGCGGCACGGCGTGCACTGACCGCACGACTCGTGCGCGTAGAAGCGCGCGAGGACGAGCAGCGATTCGGGGATCGAGACGCTCTCGTCCATGACGATCACGCCGGCCGAGCCGATCATCGTGCCCGCGGCCCGGCAGCCGTCGACGTCCATCGTGATGTCGATCTCGTCGGCGGTGAGAATCGGCGCCGAGCCGCCGCCTGGCACGACGGCCTTGAGCCGGCCTGTGCCGCTCACGCCTCCCGCACGTTCGATGAGCTGGCGCAGCGTGATCGACACCGACTCCTCGTAGACCGCGGGCCGCTTGACGCGGCCTGACACCGAATACATCCGCGTGCCACCCTGCGTCTTGCTGCCGAGCCCGGCGAACCAGGCCGCACCGCGCTCGATGATCGGCGGCACGCAGCAGAGCGTCTCGACGTTGTTGACGATCGTCGGCTGCCCGAACGCGCCCTTGATGGCCGGGAACGGAGGCTTGATCTTCGGCCAGCCCTTCTTGCCCTCCAGCGACGACAGCAGTCCTGTCTCTTCCCCGCAGATGTACGCCCCCGCGCCGCGGTGCACCACCAGCTCGAACCCGCGGCCGAGCAAGCCTGCCTCGTACGCCTCTTTCACCGCGGCGCTGAAGCGCCGCCACGGCTGGACGTATTCGCCGCGGATGTAGATGAAGCCGAGCGCCGAGCGAATCGCGCGCGCCGTAATGAGCATGCCCTCGATCAAAGCGTGAGGATCGCGCTCGAGCAGATAGCGATCCTTGAACGTGCCGGGCTCGCCCTCGTCGGCGTTGACGACCAGATATACAGGGCCGGTGTGCGTCTTCGGGATGAACGACCACTTCATCCCCGTCGGAAATCCGGCGCCGCCCAGGCCGCGGAGGTTCGACTTCTTGACTTCCTCGACGATGGCGGCGGGCTCCATCGCCTTGGCCTTCTCCCACGCGGCGTAGCCGCCCGCGCTGCGATACGACGCGAGCGTGTGAGAGTCGGGACGCGCGAAGTTGCGCATGAGCACCGTCTCTGCCATCAGGACAAACCTTCGAGGATGCGATCGAGCTTGTCGGCCGTGAGGTTGAGCTCGTAGCGGTCGTCGACCTGCGCCATCGGCGCGGCCTCGCACGCGCAGAGACACTCGACGGCCTGCAGCGTCACGCGGCCATCCTCGGTGGTCTCACCCCGCTGGATGCCGAGCCGGCGCTCGAGATGGCAGAGCAGATCTTGCGCGCCCGCGAGATGACACGAAAGGTTGTGACACACCGCCACGACGTGGCGGCCCTTGGGCTCTTTGAAGTAGAGCGTGTAGAACGTCGCCACCTCGTGCACGTGCGCGGGCGACAGCCCGAACAGTCCGGCGACGTAGGCCTCGGCCTCGAGCGAGATGTAGCCGAACGTCTCCTGCGCCATGTGCAGCACGGGTAGCAGCGCGCCGCGCTTGTCGGGGTAGAGGCTTTGCAGGCGACGGACTTCCGCGAGTTGCTCCGGCGTGAACGCGATCGTCATCGATCCAGCTCGCCCCCGATCATGTTCACGGAGCCGAAGGTCGGAATGAGGTCGGCGACCATCTCGTCCTGGATCATCCGGTGCAGCGCCGCCATCGGCGGCAGACACGGCGGACGGCATCGCACGCGATACGGCCGATCACCGCCGTCGGAGACGACGTAGAAGCCGAGCTCGCCGTTGGCGCCTTCGGACGCGAAGTATGCCTCGCCCTGGGGCGGCCGGATTCCGTAGCCTTCCATGATCAGCATGAAGTGGTTCATCAATCCTTCGATCGAGCCGTACGCCGTTTCCTTGGGCGGCAGCACGACGCGCTTGTCGTGCGTGGCCACCCGCTCGAGCGCCTCTCGGTTCTGCCCCTCCAGATTCGGCGACAGCCGGATCGGCAGCAGCAGGAGCCCTTCCGTCTTTCCCTGCTTGCCCTGATCGACATAGCTCGCCGGATCCAGCGGCCGTCCCTGGAAATCCACGTTGATCGGCCCGCCCGGGATGGCGGCGAGCGCCTGCTCGGCGATGCGCATCGACTGCTCCATCTCGGCCATGCGGACGAGATAGCGTGCGTAGTTGTCGCCATCGGTCTGCGTCGGCACTTCCCACTCGACGCGGTCATACGCCCAGTGCGGCGCCGCGCGGCGCACGTCGTATCCGACGCCGACGGCGCGGAGCAGCGGCCCGGTGATCGCGTAGGCGATCGTCTCCTCGCGCGAGAGCGCGCCGACGCCGACCATGCGGTCCATGAAGATCCGGTTGCCGGTGAGCAGCCGGTGCACTTCCGCGAGCACCTCGCGCGTCTCTTTGAACGCGGCGCGGACCTTCGCCTCGAAGCCGTCCGGCAGATCCGCCTTCACGCCGCCCACGCGGCCGTACGAGATCGTCAGCCGCGCGCCGGTCACGTCCTCCACGAGCTCCCACAAGAATTCGCGGGCCTTGATCATGTAGAGGAAGACCGTGAACGCGCCCAGCTCCATGGCGGACGCGCCGATGCACGTCAGGTGATCGCACACGCGCGAGATCTCCGACATGATCGTGCGGATGTACTTGCAGCGTTCGGTTACGTCGATGCCGAGGAGCTTCTCGACCGCGTTGGCGTACGCGAAGTTGTTGATCAGCGGCGAGACGTAGTTCAGGCGGTCGGTGTACGGAATGGCGTTGTTCCAGCCGCCGACCTCGCAGTCCTTCTCGAACGCACGGTGCAGGTAGCCGATCTCGACGTCGGCGCCCCGGATGATCTCGCCGTCGAGCTCGGCGATGATCCGAATGATCCCGTGCATGGCCGGGTGCGCGGGACCCATGCCGACCTTGAGATTTTGGCCGGTCCCCGTCCCGCTGCCCTCGCCGAGCATGATCTCGCGACGCGTCGTCGCTGCCATCGTCAGATCCGTGGCCCGATCAGCGGCTGGCGGCGGTTGATCGGGTAGTCCTTGCGCAGCGGGTGACCGACGAACTCCTCGTACATCAAGAGTCGGCGCAGGTCGGGATGGCCATCGAAGCGGATGCCGAACATGTCCCACACCTCGCGCTCGAACCAGTTTGCGATCGGCCACAGCGGGACCGCGGTCGGCACGACGGGATCGTCCTCGTCGACGCGCACCTTGATCCGCACGCGGTGGTTGGCCCGGACCGAATACAGATGGTAGACGACCTCGAAGCGCGGGCCATCTTCCCGGCCGGGATACTTCTGATAGTCGACGGCCGTGAGGTCCATGAGCATGTCGAAGGCGAGCTCGCCGTCCTCGCGACAGAACCGCAGCGCGGCGGGCAGCGCGGCACGCTCGATCACGGCCGTGGGATCGCCGTGCTGCGCATGGGAGTCGACGACGGCCGCGCCGAGCTGCGCGCGGAGACGCTCCAGGATTGCCGCGCCGTGCACGCTCAGAACCTCTGTGTCCCGGCCGCGATCTTGTCCTGAAGCTTCATGAGCCCGTCGATGACCGATTCCGGACGCGGCGGGCAGCCCGGAATGTACACGTCCACGGGAAGGATCGTGTCGATGCCCTGCACGGTGGCGTAGTTGTCGTAGAAGCCGCCCGTGCACGTGCAGACGCCGAACGCGACGACCCACTTCGGCTCGGTCATCTGCTCGTAGATGCGCTTGAGGACGGGCGCCATCTTGTGCGAGATCGTGCCGACGACGAACAGCACGTCGGCCTGGCGCGGCGAAAAGCGCGGGAGACCGGCGCCGAACCGGTCGACATCGTAGTGCGAGCACGCCGTCGCCATGTATTCCATGCCGCAGCAGGCTGTCACGAACGGGTACTGGAAGATGGAGTACTTGCGCGCCCAGCCGATGGCCTCGTCGAGTCGCGACGTGAAGAAGCTGCCTACTCCCACTCGAGCCCCCCCTTACGCCAGATGTACAGATAGCCGAGCATCAGGATCGCGAGAAACACGAGCATCTCGACGAAGCCGAACCAGCCGAGGCGTCGGAAAAGCATCGCCCAGAGCCACAGGAAGAACAGCTCGATGTCGAACAGGATGAAGAGAATCGCCACCGTCGAGAACTTGATCGGAAAGCGTCCCTCGCTCACCGCGATGGGGTCCTTGCCGCACTCGAACGGCTCCAGCTTCACCGGCGTCAGACGTCGCGGCGCGAGGAGTCCCGGAATCCAGAGCAGCGCGCCGGCGACCGCGCCCGCGAACGCAAACGTCAGGATGATCGGCAGGAATTCCATTTATAGGAGGTCGGAGGTCGGTTCGGACCGTGGGTGGCCTGCCGTAGATGCGCGTGGCTCCGCTCCGCGGACATCCGTGGCTGCGCGTGGCTCCGCTCCGCGGACATCCGTGGCCGCGCGTGGCTCCGCTCCGCGGACATCCGTGGCCGCGCGTGGCTCCGCTCCGCGGACATCCGTGGCCGCGCGTGGCTCCGCTCCGCGGACATCCGTGGCCGCGCGTGGCTCCGCTCCGCGGACATCCGTGGCCGCGCGTGGCTCCGCTCCGCGGACATCCGTTGCGGCGGTGTCAGCTTGCTTTTTGGCGTGATATGAGCTGCGCACGAGCGGCCCGGCCTCGACGTGCGTGAAGCCCAGCGCGCGTCCGGCCTCTGCCAGCTCGGCGAATTCCTCCGGCGGATAGTAGCGCGCCACCGGCAGATGCTGGGCCGACGGCCGCAGGTACTGGCCGAGCGTGAGGATCGACACCCCGACGTCCACGAGATCGCGCATCGTGCCCAGCAGCTCGTCACGCTCTTCGCCGAGGCCCAGGATGATGCCGGATTTCGTCGGCAGCGCGGGCGCCGTCGTCCGCGCGCGACGGAACAGCTCGAGCGTCCGCGCGTAGCGTCCGCCGTGCCGCGGCACCGTCTCCGTGTTGTGGTTCAGTATGTCGGGCGCCGTCTCGATGACGGTGGCGAGCGCGGCGGCATCGCCCTGGAAGTCCGGGATCAAGACCTCGACGCGACAGCCCGGCGCATGGCGCCGCACGGCGCGAACCGTCGCGGCCCAGTGCGCGGCGCCGCCGTCGGCGAGATCGTCGCGGTTCACGGACGTGATCACAACGTACTCGAGGCCGAGGTCGCGTATCGCACGCGCGACGCGCTCCGGCTCTTCGCGGTCCTCCCACGTCGGACGGCCGTGTGCGATCGCGCAGTAGCCGCAATTACGCGTGCAGACGTCGCCGAGGATCATAAATGTCGCGGTCGCGTCTTCCCAGCACTCGCCAATGTTCGGACAGCGCGCCTCCTCGCAGACCGAGTGGAGGTTCGCGCCGCGCATCAAGCGCTTGAGACGCAGATAATTCGGGCCGCCCGGCGCGCGGACTTTGAGCCACGGCGGCTTGCGCTCGCGGTTTTCCAGGACGGGAAGTTCCATCCGCATTTTCAAAACCGAATCATTATGCCACGCCGGTTTCCGCACCGCACAAGGCCGCCGCGCGTACGACGGGCACGGTGGCATTGCCATTGCTCTTCACCGGCTGCGAATGTTCAGGTTGGTCCCAGGAGGGCGTCGATGAAGAAGATAGCGTTCGTTTTTTCTCTCGTTCTTGTCGCGGCGCTGTTGCTTGCGCCGATGATGGCTACGCTCGCGATGGCGGGCGGCGGTAGCGGCGGTGCGGGCGGTGGTGCGGGTGCAGGTGCGAGTGGCGGCGCCAGCGCCGGCACGAGCGGCGCGGGTGCGAGCGGTGGCGTAAGCGCCGGCGGCGGCGCATCGGCGGGCTCACCGAGCTCCGCGGGCACGCCTGGCGCGGCGAGCGGTTCACCGAGTGGCGCGGCGAGCGGCGCCCCGAGCGCAGCGGGTACGCCTGGGGCGGCGGGGACGGGTTCCCCGTCGGCAACGGGTTCGGCGGCGACCGGCACGGACACGGGCAGCACGTCGAGCACGAGCGGCAGCCCGAGCGCGAGCCCGGGCGTCAACAACAACACGACCGTCCCGCCCCAGCCCACGGTGCGGTGTGCGGCTGGCGAGATTTACGTCAACGGCCGCTGCGTGACGAAGTAAGGCGACGCGCGAAACTCAGCGCGATCGTTGAGCACGCGAAACGCCCCGGCTCGCCGCCGGGGCGTTCGACTTTTGAGTTTCGGGGACGCTCGGAGTCCGCGCG
>Ga0310810_10002400_pt1 | contig 20147 bp, 16 predicted proteins | sample NCmetagenome_FD_207641 | JGI IMG/M metagenome (GOLD analysis project Ga0310810, IMG submission 207641) | Soil microbial communities from experimental microcosm in Duke University, North Carolina, United States - NC | ecosystem: Engineered > Artificial ecosystem > Soil microcosm > Unclassified ...
ACGCATGTCGAATATCAGTCGCATGCCGCTCAACCTTCGAGCACACGCGTGCGGCCAGATAGCCGAGCGCGATGCGGCCCAGCTCGGCGACGAGGTTCACGCACGGGTGGGGGAGCATCTCCCGCGTGAACGGCGTCCCGCCGCGCAGGTCCCAGCGGACGATCCAGTGGCGCTCGACGTGCGCGGCGAGGTCGCCGGAGGGCGACACGCGGACCGGCCCCGCCTATCGTCACTGGGCATGACGACCACAGCGACCTACACGATCCACAAGCTCACCGACACAGAGGACATGGCGCCGAGGTACGGCCTCGACGAGCAGGGCGAGGCGCGCTTCGTCACCGACGACCTCGCCGCCGAGCAGACCGGCGTCAGCCTCCAGCGCCTGAAGCCCGGCAGGCGCCAGGCGTTCGGCCATCGCCACGACGAGGCCGAGGAGGTCTACGTCGTCCTCTCGGGCTCGGGCCGGGTGAAGCTCGACGACGAGATCGCCGCGGTCGCGGCGATGGACGCGATCCGGGTCGCGCCCGCCGTCACGCGCGCCTTCGAGGCCGGCCCGGACGGCCTGGAATGGCTCGCCTTCGGCCCGCGCCGCAAGGGCGACGGCGAGGTGCTCCAGGGATGGTGGACGGACTGACCCCCCTAGAATCACGCGGGTGATCGACCGCGAACAGGTGCTCCACGTCGCCCGCCTCGCCCGCCTGGAGCTCAGCGAGGACGAGGTCGGGCACATGAGCGAGGAGCTCTCGAAGATCCTCGGCCACATCGAGAAGATCGGCGAGCTCGACCTCATGGGCGTCCCGCCGACGACGCACGTCGTCGAGGTCCCGAGCGCGCTGCGCCCGGACGAGCCCGAGCCGTCGCTGCCGGTCGAGGTCGCGCTCGCGAGCGCGCCCGCCGTCGCCGGCGGCGGCTTCCTCGTGCCCAGCCCGCAGGCCGGTGGCGAGTGACCGCCTCCGACCTCACCCGGCTGACCGCCGTCGAGGCCGTCGCGGAGATCGAGCGCGGCGACGTCGCCCCGAGCGAGCTCTTCGAGGCCTACCGCGCCGCGGCCCTCGACGAGGACCTCAACGCGTACCTCTGGGTCGCCGAGGGCCCCCCGGCGCAGAGCCCGCCCGACGGCGCGCCGCTGGCCGGCGTCCCGCTCGCCGTCAAGGACCTCTTCTGCACCGAGGGCGTCCCGAGCCAGGCCGCCTCGAAGATCCTCGAGGGCTACCGCCCGCCGTACACGGCGTCGGTCGTCGCGCGGCTGGCCGCGGCCGGCGCGCCGCTGCTCGGCAAGACGAACCAGGACGAGTTCGCGATGGGCTCCTCGAACGAGAACTCGGCCTTCGGGCCGGTGCTCAACCCGTGGGACCGCACGCGCGTCCCGGGCGGCTCGAGCGGTGGCAGCGCGGCCGCGGTCGCGGCGGGCTCGGCGCCCTGGGCGCTCGGCACCGACACCGGCGGCTCGATCCGCCAGCCCGCCGCGCTCTGCGGGATCGTCGGCCTCAAGCCGACGTACGGGACCGTCAGCCGCTACGGGATGATCGCCTTCGCCTCGTCGCTGGACCAGGCGGGGCCGCTCACCCGGGATGTCAGCGACGCGGCGCTGCTGCTGCGCCACATGGTCGGCCGCGACGCGCGCGACTCGACGTCCGTCGGCTTCCCCGGGGCGGTCGGGACGCCCACCGCCGAGCGCCTGGACGGCATCCGCCTCGGCGTCCCCGAGGAGCTCGTCGGCGAGGGCTCGGGTGTCGAGCCCGGCGTGCTCGCGGCCTTCAACGCGACGCTCGAGCTCGCCGAGGAGCTCGGCGCGAGCGTCGAGACCTGCCGGCTGCCGCACGCGCCGCACGCCCTCAGCGCGTACTACGTCATCGCGCCCGCCGAGGCGTCGTCGAACCTCGCGCGCTTCGACGGCGTGCGCTACGGCCTGCGCGTCGAGGACGGCGGCCTCGTCGGGATGTACACGAAGACCCGCAGCCGGGGCTTCGGCGCCGAGGTCAAGCGCCGCATCATGCTCGGGACCTACTCGCTCTCCAGCGGCTACTACGACGCCTACTACGGCCGCGCCCAGCGCGTGCGGACGAAGATCTCCGCGGACTTCCGGGCCGCGTTCGAGAACTTCGACTTCGTCGTGACGCCGACCTCGCCGTCGGTCGCCTTCGAGCTCGGCTCCAAGACCGACGACCCGCTCGCGATGTACCTCAACGACTTCTGCACCGTCCCGATGTCGCTCGCCGGCATCCCGGCGATCTCGATCCCCAACGGGCTGAGCGAGGGACTGCCGACGGGCTTTCAGATGGCGGGCCCGGCGTTCAGCGAGAACCGCATCCTCGACGCGGCCTTCGCGCTCGAGCAGGCGATCGGCTTCGACCACAGCGGAGCACGGAGCGCCGCATGAGTCCCGAGATTGAATACGAGCCCGTCATCGGCCTGGAGATCCACGTCCAGCTCTCGACGCGGACGAAGATGTTCTGCGGCTGCGAGCTGTCCTTCGGCGAGCCGCCGAACACGCGCACCTGCCCCGTCTGCCTCGGGCTGCCCGGGACGCTGCCGCGCGCGAACGCCCGCGCGATCCACTTCGGGCTGATGATCGGCCTCGCGCTCGGCTGCGACCTCGCGCCGCGCTCGATCTTTCACCGCAAGAACTACTTCTATCCCGACCTGCCCAAGGGCTACCAGATCAGCCAGTACGACGAACCGCTCTGCAAGGGCGGGCGCCTGGGCGACGTGCGCATCCACCGCGTGCACCTCGAGGAGGACGCGGCGAAGCTCATCCACGCCGGCTCCAGCGGCCGCATCCACGGCTCGGACTCGTCGGTCGTCGACTTCAACCGCGGCGGGACGCCGCTCGCCGAGATCGTCACCGAGCCCGACGTCCGCTCGGCGGCGCAGGCGCGCGAGTGGCTGACGCTCCTGCGCACGACGCTGCGCAGCCTCGGCGTCAGCGACGTGAACATGGAGGAGGGCTCGCTGCGCTGCGACGCGAACATCTCCATCCGGCCCGTCGGCCAGGTCGCGCTCGGGACGAAGACCGAGCTGAAGAACATGAACTCCTTCCGCTATCTCGAGCGCGGCGTCAACGCCGAGATCGCCCGCCAGGAGGCGCTGCTGCGCGCCGGCGAGGAGGTCGTGCAGGAGACGCTGCACTTCGACCCCGCGACGGAGCGGATCACGTCGCTGCGCTCCAAGGAGGAGGCGCACGACTACCGCTACTTCCCCGAGCCCGACCTCGTCCCGGTCGCGACCTCCGAGGCGATGCTCGCGGCCGCGCGCGACGCGATGCCGGAGCTGCCGGCCGCCCGCGAGACCCGCCTGGAGGCGCTCGGCGTGAGCGCCGCCAACGCCCGCCAGCTCGCCTGGCGCACGGAGCTCGGCGACTACTTCGAGGCCGCCCTGGCGGGCGACGGCGCCGAGGCCCAGCCATTGGCCAACTGGGTCTGCAACGAGCTCGTCGCGCGCGTCGGCGAAGACGACCCGGCGACGTCGAAGGTGCAGCCCGCGGCGCTCGCGAAGCTCGTCGCGCTCGTGTCCGAGAAGGCCGTCACGGTGAACAACGCGAAGGTCGTCCTCGACCGGCTCGTCGCCGACGGCGGCGACCCGGCGCAGATCGTCGCGGCCGAGGGCCTCGGCGCGATGGGCGGCGGCGACGACGCGCTGGACCCGATCGTCGAGGCCGCGCTCGCCGCCAACACCGACGCCGCCGAGAAGATCCGCAGCGGCAACATGAAGGCGATCGGCGCGATCATCGGCCACGTCATGCGCGAGACGAAGGGCCGCGCCGACGGCGCCGAGGTCACGCGCATCGTCCGCGAGAAGCTCGGGGTCTGAGACCCGAACCGCGGTATGTTCGGCGCGGTGACCACCGCCCGGGAAGAGCCGGTCGTCCGCGTCGTCATCGCCGACGACCACACGATGGTGCGCAACGGGCTGCGCGTCCTGCTGGACATGGAGGACGATCTCGAGGTCGTCGCCGAGGCGGGCTGCCTCGCGGCGACCGAGGACTGCCTGCGCGAGCACGCGCCGGACGTCCTGATCCTCGACGTCCATCTCGGCGCCGAGAACGGCCTCGACGGGATGCCGGCGCTGCTGCGCGCCTCGCCCGCGACGCGCGTGCTCGTCCTCACGATGCAGGACGACCCGGCCTTCGCGCGCAAGGCGCTGGGCTCCGGCGCCGGCGGCTACGTCCTCAAGGAGGCGCCGCGCGCGGACCTCGTCGCGGCGGTGCGCGCCGTCGCGCGGGGCGAGACCTACCTGCACCCGCAGTTCGCGGCGCGCGTCGTGCTCGCGCACGAGCCCGCCGGCGACCACCTGACGCCGCGCGAGCTCGAGATCCTGCGCCTCATCGCGCTCGGGCACACGAACACGCGGATCGCCGGCGACCTCTACCTCAGCGTCCGGACCGTCGAGACGCATCGCGCGAACATCCAGAGCAAGCTCGGCGTCTCCGGCCGCGCCGAGCTCGTCCGCTGCGCGCTCGAACGCGAGCTCATCGGGCCGTGACGCAGCCGGGCCCGCGCCGCCTCTCGACGCTCGAGCAGCTCGAGCTCGAGGCCGCACAGCGGCGCGCGCGGCTCGTCGTCGAGGACACGCCCGCACCGGCCGACGACCGGCGCCGCCAGGCCGTCGTCGCGCTCGCCGTCGCGCTCTTCGCCGGGACGTTCTGCGCGCGCCTGGCCGTGCACGACCCGAGCGCGCTGCTGGCGAACTTCTACACCGTCCCGATCGCGATCCTCGCGATCGAGTTCGGGCTGCGCGGCGGCCTCGCGGCCGCGGCGGTGGCGTTCGCGCTCGTCCTCGCCTGGGGCGAGATCAAGCGCCTCGACGTCGGCGTGCTCGGCTACGTCTCGCGGCTGGCGGTGTTCGTCGTCGTCGGCGGGCTCGTCGGGCGCTTCGCCGAGCGCCTGCGGGCCGACGTCGTCGCGCGCCGGCGCGCCCAGCGCGCGCTGAGCCTCTATGCGGGCGAGCTCGAGGCCGCCAACACGCGCCTCGCGCAGAGCGTCCTGCGCCTCGAGGCCTTCGCGCAGATCGCGCGCGAGGTCGGCGGTGAGACCGACCTGCACCGCGTCCTGGCGCTCATCCTGCGCCACGGCCGCGAGATCATCCACGCGCGCGCCCTGCTGATCTTCCTGCGCGAGGGCGACGAGCTCGTCCTCGCGGCCGCCGGCGGCGAGGGCGAGGACGAGGAGGGGGCCGGTGCGGACGCCGTCCGCCTGCCCGTCGCCGGCTCGCTGCCCGGGCGCGTCCTGCTCGGCGACGAGCCGCACCTGCTCGCGCCCGGCGCGCCGGAGCTCGCACAGCTCGGGCCGGCGCAGGCGGCGGTGCTCGTGCCGCTCGTCTTCCACGGCGTGCACGTCGGCGTGCTCGCCGCGCTCGACCCGCCGGCGCCCGGCGCCGCGTTCAGCGAGCAGGACGCCGAGCTGCTGCAGGCCGTCGGCGCCAGCGCGGCGACGGCCGTGACGACGGCGAAATCCGTCGCCCGCTCGCTGCTGCGCAGCAGCATCGAGGCCTCCGAGCAGTCGCGCCGGCGCTGGGCGCGCGAGCTGCACGACGAGACGCTCCAGGGCCTCGGCGGCCTGGCGATGCTCCTGTCGTCGACGCTCGCCACGGGCGACGACGCCGCCCTGCGCCGCGCCGTCGAGCAGGCCGTCGACCAGACGGCGCTCGAGATCCGCACGCTGCGCGGCCTGATCGCCGAGCTGCGGCCGGCGGCGCTCGACGACCTCGGCCTCGGCCCGGCGATCGAGACGCTCGCCGAGCGCAGCGCGGCCTCCTCGGGCTTCGCCGTCCGGATGGAGCTCGACCTGCGCGAGGACGGCGGCGAGCGCCTGGCGCCGGAGACCGAGAGCACGATCTACCGGCTCGTCCAGGAGGCCCTGACGAACGTCGTCAAGCACGCGCAGGCGGGCGAGGTGCTCGTGCGCCTCGCCGCGCGCGACGGGTCGATCGCCGTGCTCGTCCGCGACGACGGCCGCGGCTTCGACCCCGAGCGCCCGTGCGACGGCTTCGGCCTCACGAGCATGCGCGAGCGCGTCGCGCTGGCGGGCGGCAGCCTGCGCGTCTCGTCCTCCCGCGGCGGGCCGACGACGATCGAGGCGCGCGTCCCGGGCTGACCCGCGCTGCCCGGGGGTCAGCCGCGCGTGCGCGTGCCGGTCGTCGACCCGCCGCCGTTCGTCTGCCCGCCGCCGAAGCCCGCGTGCGACCACGTGAAGCGCGTCGCGTCGCCGCGCGGGGCGAGCGCCCCGGGCCGCATCCCGCGGCGGATGAAGACCACCGGCACCTTCGCGGACTTCGCGATCTCCGACCGCGTCGCGCCGAGGCCCTCCTTGCGCCAGCGATCCGACAGCCCGATGACGAGCAGGCCCGCGCCCTCCGCGGCCGCGAGGATCTCCGCCCCGCTGCCGACGACGACGGGCTCGGTCGTCACGCCGCCGATCTGCTGGACGACGAGGCTCGCGTCGCCGAGCAGCCGCGAGACGGACTTGCCCTCGTCGGTCTGCCCGGCCGCGCCGATGAGCCGCACCGACGCCCCGCTGCCCGCCGCCAGCCAGACGGCGAGCTCGAGCGCCGACCAGTCGTGCTCGGCGCCGCCGAACGGGACGAGCACCGGCGCGCCGGGCCCGATCGCGATCTTCGTGCCCTCGCGCGCGACGAGCACGCCGACGTCGCACGGCGCCTCGAGCAGCACGGGCTTGACGTCGCCGAGCGGGATCGCCTCGCCGACGATCGGCCGGTAGCCGTCGGTCAGCAGGAGGTCGACCTGCTCGTTGTCGGCGAGCCGGGCGAGGTCGCTGCTCGGATTGGCGGAGGAGAAGGCGACGCTGCGCGCCGCGATCCCGTCGTCGCCCAGCCGCCGGCGCACGCGCGCGAGCTCGGCCGAGATCTCGCCGACGAGGGCGTTCTCCGTCTGCAGCCCGCCGCGGACGCTCGCGCCGCGCGGCGGCTGCACGAGGCGCGCGATGATGAGCTCGCGCGGCGGCTGGGAGCGCGCGAGCGGCTCGGCGAGCGACAGCAGCGGCGCGAGCGCCTCGTCCGAGCGCGGCGCGACGAGGATCGAGCGCTCGGGCACCTCGACGTCGGGCATGTCGAGCGCCGACTCGCGGCGGGCGTCGTCGAGCTCCTCCTCGAGCGGCGCGCCGAACGTGTTGGCCGGGTCCAGGAGCTTCAGCAGCGGCCCCGCCATGAACGTCGTGACGAGCGCCATCAGCACGAGCGCCGCGAACAGCGCCTGGGAGATCACGCCCTGCTCGAGCGCGAGGTTCAGCACGATGAGCTCCGTCAGCCCGCGGGTGTTCATCAGCGTCCCGATGACCGCCGACGCGCGCCAGTCGAAGCCCGACACGCGCGCCGCGATCGCCGCGCCGAACAGCTTGCCGGCGATCGCGATCGCGATGAGCGCGCCGGTGATGAGCCACAGCACCGGGCGGTCGAGCAGGCCGACGTCGGTCTTCAGGCCGGTGTAGGCGAAGAACAGCGGCAGCAGCAGGACGACGACGAAGTCCTCCATGCGGCGCGTCACGTCCTCGGTCAGGCCGGTGTTGCGCGGCATGACCATGCCCATGATGAAGCCGCCGAAGATCACGGCGATGCCGATCGTCTCGGTGACGTACGCCGAGATCAGGACGCCGGCGAAGATGACGGCGACCCAGACGCCGGGGACGCGGCCGGCCTCGTCGAAGGCCGTCGACACGCGCGCGATCAGCGGGCGCACGAGGAAGCCCATGACGAGGCAGAAGGCGACGGCGAGGCCGATCGTCCGCACGACCTCCGAGCCCGACCCGGCGGCCGCGACGGCCGTCGCGAGCGCGATGAGAAACCACGCGGTGACGTCGTCGATCGCCGCGCAGGCGAGCGTGAGGGCACCGACGGGGCGCTTGAGCATCCGCCGCTCGACGAGGATCCGGGCGAGCACCGGGAACGCCGTGATCGACATCGAGACGCCCATGAACAGCGCGAAGGCGACGAACTTCTTGTCCGGGCCGAGCAGCGTGTACAGCGGCAGCGCCGCGGCGATCCCGAGCAGCATCGGCAGCGCGACGCTGGCGTTGGAGATGGCCGCGGCCTGCGTGATGCGCCCCTTGAGCTGGCTCGCGTCGAGCTCGAGGCCGACGAGGAACATGTAGAAGATCAGGCCGAGGTTGGCCGCGATCCCGAACGCCGGCAGGATGTCGGACGGAAACAGCGTCGCCTGCAGCGCCGGCGAGACCGCGCCGAGGATCGTCGGGCCGAGCGCGATGCCGGCGACGACCTCGCCCATGACCCGCGGCTGCCCGACGCGCACCGCCAGCAGGCCGAAGAGGCGGGCGACGATCATGACGATCGCGACGGCGATGAAGAACGCGGCGACGAGCTTGCCGAAGGCCTCGCGCTTGCGCACGGCGGTGAAGCGCTCGCCCGCCGGGCCGAGCCCGGACGGCGTCGTGAGGACCGGCTTGGGCGCGGCGGCGCCCGGCGCCGGCGCGGGCGCGGGCGCTGCGCCCGCCGCCGGCTTCGCCGCAGCCGCCTCGTCGAGTGGTACGAGCGAGACGTTGTTGAGGTTGCGGTCGACGGCGACCGCCTTGAGCAGGACGTGCCCGCCGCGCGTGCACTTGACGTCGCCGATGAGGGCTCCGGTCTGCTTCGTGTAGGCGACGCTCCCGAGCTCGCCGCCGCGCGCCTTGACGGTGTACCGCGCGCCCGAGCCGTCCAGCTCGAAGCTGCCGCCGAAGCACGTCGAGCGCGGCGACAGCGCGTAGAGGCTCGCGATGCTCGCCGGCGGCCGCGGCTTGGCGGCGCCCGGGTCGGGCGGATCGCGCTTCAGCGTCGCCGTCACGGCCGTCCCGCCGAGCGTGCCCGCCAGCGCGCCGTTCGGCGCCGGCGTCGCGGTCCCGTCGAAGTGCTGCGTGCCGCCGCCGACGCAGGAGACGTCGCCGCTGATGTGCCGCGCCGCGCCCTTGGCGCCGTCCTGCAGGCGCAGCTTGCCCTTGAGCGTCCCGGCCGAGTTGGCGAGGTTGACGAACTGGCCCGACTGCGTCACGTCGAACGACGGCCCGGCGGGCGGCGCCTGCGCCGGCGCGGTGCTCGGGAGCGCGATCGCCTTGGCGGGCTTGGCCGCGGCGCCGAGGCAGGCGTTGGCGGCGGTCGCGTCGTAGCCGCCCGCGATCGACGGTTGCGGGTGCTCGTCCTGCCCCTTGGAGATGACGACGGTCGCGACGCCGATGACGAGCACGGCGAGCACGACATACAGGACGGCGAGGCGGGTCGGGGAAGCCGTTCCTGGCTCCGTGGCGTCGGCGTGCATGGGTCCTCCTTGACGGGTCAGCCGACGGTAGACGCCGCGGGGCGCCCGCTGCCATCGGGAACCTCCCGCAGACCTGTCTGCGTAGAAACCCGCAGCGCTGGCGCTACGCGCGGACCGCGACGCCGAGCAGCGCGGCAGCCTGCGGCGGCGCCACGGCCGCGGAGAAGAGAAAGCCCTGGCCGAGGCGGCAGCCCATCGCGTCGAGGATCGCCATCTGCTCGGCGGTCTCGACCCCCTCGGCGACGACCTCGAGGCGCAGGCCCGCCGCCATGCGGACGATCGCCTCGACGATCGTCGTGTCGTCCGTGTCGTGGCCGAGCCCGGCGATGAAGCGGCGGTCGATCTTGATCGCGTCGATCGGGAAGCGGCGCAGGTAGGCCAGCGACGAGTAGCCGGTCCCGAAGTCGTCGAGCACGAGCCCGACGCCGAGCTCCTTCAGCCGGTCGAGGTTCTCGGCGACGATCTCGGACTCGTCCATGAGCGCGCTCTCGGTGAGCTCGAGCGCGAGCGCCGACGCCGGCAGGCCGGTCTGCGCGAGGATGGCCGCGACGTGCTCGGCGAGGCCCGGCTCGCAGACCTGGCGCGGCGACAGGTTGACCGCGACGCGGAACGGCCGCTCGCCGAGCCGCGTCCGCCAGTCCGCGGCGTCGCGGCACGCCTGGCGGAGCATGAGATCGCCGAGGGCGAGGATCGCGCCGCTGTCCTCGGCGGTCGCGATGAACTCCGCCGGCCCGACGATCCCGCGCTCGGGGTGGTCCCAGCGCGCGAGCGCCTCCATGCCGACGATCTCGCCGCCGGGGAGGGCGACGATCGGCTGGTAGTACGCGAGCAGCTCGTCCGCGACGCCGAGCGCGCGGCGCAGGTCGCCGTCGAGGCGCAGGCGCTCGGTCGCGTCCCCGCGCATGACCTCGTCGAAGATCTCGAACTGCCCGCGGCCCTGGTCCTTGGCGCGGTACATCGCGGCGTCGGCCTCGCGGATGAGGTCCTCCGCCGGCCGCGAGGGGCCGTCGGCGAGCGCGATCCCGACGGACGCCGTCGCGAAGTGCTCGCCGGTCGCCAGCGCGTACGGCCGCCCGAGCTCGTCGATGATCCGCTGGGCGATGCCGGTCGCCTCGAGCGCGTCGTGGACGTCGTCGCAGACGACGCAGAACTCGTCGCCGCCGAAGCGCGCGACGGTGTCGCCAGGCCGCATGACGGCGCTCAGCCGCGTCGCGACGGCGCACAGCAGCTCGTCGCCGGCACGGTGACCGCGGCTGTCGTTGATGAGCTTGAACTGGTCGAGGTCGAGGAACAGGACGGCGACCGAGCCGTGGCGGGTCGCGCGCCGCAGCGCGTGCGTGAGCCGGTCGGCCAGCAACGTGCGGTTGGGCAGCCCGGTGAGCGGGTCGTGCAGCGCCTGGTGGCGCATGACGTCCTCGGCCTTCAGGCGCTCGATGGCGTCCGCGAGGACGTTCGCCGTGGCCTGCAGGAACGCCGCCTCGTCGGCGGTGAAGACCGTCGTGGCCTCGACGTGGAGGAAGCCCAGGCGCGACTGGCTCGGGCCGATCGGGATGTCGGCGGCCGTCGCCGGCTTGCGGCCGGTCTCGAAGCGCCGCCCGTCGACGGAGGTCAGGATCGTCGCCCCGACGTCGCGCCGCAGCGCGACGCGGCAGACGGCGACGGCCTCGTGGACGAGGTCGCGCAGGTCCTCGCCCTCGAGCGCGTGGCGCCCGAGACGGGCGACGGCGGCCTGCTGGCGCAGGCTGCGCCCGAGCTTGTCCTCGGCGGCGGCGAGCCCTTCGCGCGCGCCGTCGAGCGCCTCCGCGGTCCGGACGACCTCCTGCTGCAGGACGTTGAAGCTGTCGGCCATCAGCGCGACCTCGTCGCGCGAGTTGACGTGGACGGGCAGGAGGTCGACGCGGGCCTTGGCGGCGTCGAGGTCGCCGACGGCCAGCGCGCGCATCGCCCGCGTGAGGTCGGCGAGCGTGCCGGTCGCCAGGCGGTCGGCCGCCGCCGCGACCTGCTCGACCGCGTGGCCGATCATGCCCGGCAGGATCAGCCCGACGGCGACGGTGAGCATCGCCACGGCGACGAAGATGTCCTGCAGCAGCGAGATGAGCGCGGGGTCCGTGTCGGGGACGTAGCTCACCGCGAGCAGGTAGCCCGCGCCGTCGAGCACGATGACGCCGATCATCGCTCCGGTGAGCTTGAGGTGCAGCGAGCGCCTGACGCCCGGCCGGCCCTCGCGGCGGCGGTCGCTCACCCGCCGCCAGGCGTAGAGCAGCGAGCCGGCGTAGGCCAGGCCGAGCGACAGCAGCACGGTCGGCAGCCCGAACTGCTCGAAGCCGAGCGCCGTCGCGAAGAACCAGACGCCGGCCGCGCCGACGCCGAGGCCGATCGTGCCGCGCGGCGCGCGCCAGGGCCGCTCGCGGTCGGGCTCGTTGCGGCGCAAGAGCCAGACGGCGATCGACGGCAGCGCGATCGCGATGAGGTAGGCGAAGTTCGCGGCGGCGATCATCCAGGTCGGGACGCCGAGCAGGAGGGCGCCGATGGCGAAGGCGGCGGTGATGAGCGTCGTGACCCACGGGACGTCGCGCCTGGAGCGCTTCGCCCAGGAGCGCGGCAGCAGGCCGTCTTCGGACAGTTGGGACAAGGTCCGCGCGGCGCCCGCCAGCGGCTGCATCGTGCCCATGAACATGTTCGCGACCATGAACCAGACGGCCGCCGACTTCGCGACCCCGGCGAACAGCGGCGCGAACGTCGGGCCGAGCGTCTCGGCGAGGTCGCCGCCCATCCCGGCGCCGCCGATCGTGCCGAGCCAGACGAGCGGCAGGACGAGGAAGAACAGCCCGGCCATCGCGCCGCTGGCGAAGACCGAGCGCGGGAGGGTGCGCGCCGGGTCGCGCATCTCCCCGACGTGGCAGGTGGCGGCCTCGAACGCCGGCGCGGCGAAGCCGACGAGGTACAGCCCGGCCATCGCCGACGTCAGCGCGCCGAAGGCGCCGTCGAAGGGGGTCTCGAGGTGAAACGACGTCGCCCGGCCGACGTCGACCGTGCCGGCGACGAGCGGGATGACGGCCGACAGCAGCGCGAGCGCCGCGGCCGTGAGGGCGACGGGGATCGCGAAGCGCGTGACCGCGCGGACGCCGAGCAGGTTGATCCCCGCGAAGGCGACGACGATCGCGATCGCCAGCGGCGTGACCGGGATGAACGGGACGTACCAGGCGTGCAGCGCCGTCGCCGAGAGGATCGCCGTGAAGCCGCAGGTCGGGACCCAGCCCCACCAGTAACAGACGCCGGTGAGGTTTGCGAGCACCGGGCTGTAGGGCTTGAACGCCTCGGCGCAGGTCGCGGCGATGCCGCCCACGCGCTCGGGCCACATGAGCACGAGCTCCGTCCAGCCGGGGGCGGCGGCCCAGCTCAGCAACAGACCCACGACGAGGATCGGGACGGCGCCGCTGCCGTGCGCCGCGATGAGCGCGGCCACGAGGAACACCATCTGGTTGGAGCCGCCCATCGCAAGCGCGGACGTGCCCAGCCAGGAGATCGTCCGCGGATGCGCCGCGGGCGCGGAATCGGAGATGAGCGGTCCTCGTGCCGGTTGTGGTGGCCTACCGCCGATTCATCGGCTCCGGCGGCGCCGATCTTGAGCGGCTCGTGCGTCCGCTGCGCTCGCGCGGGCGTACCATGCCCGCAGGAGATCCGCCCCGCCGCGAAGGAGACACGCGCATGTCGAAGCTCATCCGCATGGATCAGACCGGTCACTCGACGATCGCCCAGTGGACGCCGTCGGACCCCGATTCGGTCGACGCCGCCGTCGCCGCGTTCCGCGCCGAGCTCGACCGCGGCTACCTCGCGATGGTCAGCACCGGGCCCGGGCACGCCGAGCAGGTCCGCGAGCTGCCGGTCGACGCGCCGCTCGTCATCCTGCGGCTGCCGATCTCCGGCGGCTGAGCGGACCGGCCGGTTCGCCGATGGCCGTCGAGGCCGTCCCGCCCGTCGCGGTCCTGCCCGAGACGGCGCGCGTGCACTGGCGCCCGCGCGTCGACGACGCCCGCCTGCGCCGCAGCGCCCTGCTCTGGGGCCTGACGACGGCGGCCCACATCGTGCCGTTCACCGGCGCGGCCGTGCTGCTCATGGCGCTCAACCCGGTCGCCCTGCCGGTCGCGCTCGTCCTCGTCGCGCACGCGTGGGTCATCCCGGAGCTCTACGCCCAGCGCGGCGCCAACGTCCTGCGCCCGCGCCCGCGGGCGGGCGAGGATCCCGAGCGGCGCGCGCTCGGGCTGCTCGGCGACCTCGTCGATCACGACGCGCGCGACCTGCACGCGCAGACCGGGCTCGTGCTCGAGCCCGGGCGCCTGGGCACCTGGCTCGTCGGCGAGGGCGGGGCGGTCCTCCTGCACGGGCGCCGGCGGCGCGCGTACTGCTACTGCGTGCGCGTCGACGGTGACGCGGTCGAGTCGGCGACCGGTTCGCGCGAGCTGCCGTCCGGCGATCGCATCGCGCACCTCCTGCTCGCGCTGCGCGCCGACGAGCAGGGCTTCGCGACCGTCGCGAACCTCTCGTTCTGCGGCGCGCGCTGGCGCCTGCGGCGCCGGCTCGCCGCGCCGATGCGCCCCGCGCTGGCGCGCGCCGCGGCGCTGGACAGCGGGTCCAGCACCCCGGGCTGAATCTCCGACTGCGGTCCAATGGCGCGCCCGGTGTGTTCGGGGAACATGCACCGCATGCCCGCAAGCCCCGACCTCACCCGCCGCGTCCTCATTCCCGTTGCCGGACCGACAGCAGCGTCGGCAAAGGCACCGAGGGTCCGCCATTACCGGCTGGCCCGGGTGCCGATGCATGCCCGCCCGGACTCGACGCTGGACCGCTTCGCGCATCTGCGCAGGAGCTACGACTGACGCTCCTCGACCCGCGCCGCGCCCCTTGCCGGGGAGTACGATTGAAGGATGTCCACCTCCTCTCCTTCGAGTAGTCCCTCCCTCGGCAAGCGGGCCGTCGCGCTGCTCGTCGTACTCGTCGCGGCGTTCATCCTCTTCAAGGTCGTCATCGGCATCGTCACGGCGGCCGCCACGATCATCGCGGTCGTGCTCGCGATCGCCGCGCTGATCTGGGCGATCCGCGTCCTCTGACGCGGCGGCATCGGCATGGCCGGAGGCGCATACGTCGCCATCGCGCTGGGCTTCGCGCTCGCCGGCGGCGTCGTCGGCAAGCTCAAGGGCAGCTCGTTCTGGATCTGGTTCCTCGTCTCGGGCGTGATCCCGTTCATCGGGCTGCTGACCGCCGTGCTGTATCGCTCCGAGCGCGACGAGGTGCGCCGCCAGTGCCCGAACTGCGGCCGCGTCTGCAAGCTCTACGACGCCCTCTGCGTCCGCTGCGGCACCGAGCTGGAGTTCCCCGAGGAGACGATCGCGCCCGAATCGGCCGCCTTTTCGGCCCGCTGAGCCGGGTCTCGCCGAATCTCGCGGCGGCCGGACCATCCACGAGCTCCGGCGAGACCCGGCTAAACTCGCTCGGCGAAGCCGGCCACGGGGGCCGGCATGTTCATTTTGCCGAGAGGAGGTCGTGACATGCGTGCGGTCGATGCCATCATGGAGTGCCTGAAGGCGGAGGGTGTCGAGGTCGTATTCGGCCTTCCCGGCGGAGCGAACCTCCCGACCTACGACGCGTTCGTCGACGCGGGAATCCGCCACGTGCTCGTGCGCCACGAGGCCGGCGGCGGCCACGCGGCCGAGGGCTACGCGAAGGCGACCGGCAAGGTCGGCGTCGCGTTCGCGACCTCGGGCCCGGGCGCGACGAACGTCGTGACGCCGATCGTCGACGCGATGATGGACTCCGTGCCGACGGTGTTCATCACCGGCCAGGTGCGCACGGACCTCATCGGGACCGACGGCTTCCAGGAGACCGACACGCTCGGCATCACGATGCCGGTCGTCAAGCACTCCTTCCAGATCCGCTCGCCGCACGAGATCCCGCGCGCGATCCACGAGGCGTTCCACATCGCGCGCAGCGGGCGCCCGGGGCCGGTCGTCGTCGACATCCCCGTCGACGTCAGCCGCGCGGAGATCGGCTACGAGCCGGTCACCGACCTGCACCTGCCCGGCTACCAGCCGACCGTCGAGGGCAACACGAAGCAGATCCGCCAGGCCGCGAAGGCGATGGCCTCGGCGCGCCGCCCGGTGATCTACGCGGGTGGCGGCGTCGTGAACGCCAACGCCTCCAAGGAGCTCTTCGAGTTCGCGACCTCGGACAACTTCCCGGTCACGTGCACGCTGATGGGCCTCGGCGGCTTCCCCGCCCCGCACGCGCAGTGGCTGGGCATGCTCGGGATGCACGGGACGCGGACGGCGAACTACGCGATGGACGAGGCGGACCTCATCTGCTGCGTCGGCGCGCGCTTCGACGACCGCATCACCGGCAAGCTCTCGGAGTTCGCCCCGCACGCGAAGTTCATCCACATCGACGTCGACCCGGCCGAGATCTCCAAGACGATCCCGGCCCACATCCCGATCGTCGGCGATGCGAAGAACGTCCTGCACAAGCTCACGAAGGAGTACCGCGCGCTGGAGATCGACCGGTCGCGCACCGACGAGTGGTGGCAGAAGATCCACGCCTGGCAGGAGAAGCACCCGCTGCGCTACGACGACTCGGCGGACGGCGAGATCAAGCCGCAGTTCATGATGCAGGCGCTCTACGCGGCCACCGGCGGCGACGCGATCGTGACCTCCGACGTCGGCCAGCACCAGATGTGGGCGGCGCAGTACTACCACTTCGCCCAGCCGCGCCGGTGGATCAACTCCGGCGGCCTCGGGACGATGGGCTTCGGCCTGCCCGCGGCGCTCGGGGCGGCCGTCGGCTGCCCGGACCAGACCGTCGTCTGCATCGCCGGCGACGGCTCGATCCAGATGAACATCCAGGAGCTCGCGACCTGCTCCGAGGACAAGATCCCGGTGAAGGTCTTCATCATGAACAACGGCTACCTCGGCATGGTCCGCCAGTGGCAGGAGCTGTTCTGGGACAAGCGCTACTCGCACGTCGACATGGGCTCGTTCCCGGACTTCGTCAAGCTCGCGGAGGCCTACGGCGCGACCGGCATGCGCCTCACGGACAAGGCGACGCTCGTCGACGACATGAAGGCCGCGATCGCGACCCCCGGGCCGGTCGTCTGCGACGTGCGCGTCACGCGCGAGGAGAACACGTACCCGATGATCGCGCCCGGCCAGGCCGCGCGCGAGATGGTGGGATGAGCGCGCAGCGCGGTCAAGGACGGCCGGATGCCGGCCGTCGCAATCAGAACACGGGGCCGGATGCCCCGTGGAGGTGACTGTCATGGGTGAACCCGGGACGAAGGACCTGCTGAGCCTCGAGGACCTCGAGGCCGCCGGCAACCTGCACAGCGGCCGCAAGCACATCCTGTCGATCCTCGTCGAGAACAAGGCGGGTGTCCTGACGCGGATCGCCGGGCTGTTCGCGCGGCGCGGCTTCAACATCGACACGCTGACGGTCGGGCCGACCGAGGATGTCCAGTTCTCGCGCGTCACGCTGACGTTCGACGGCGCGATGCACTCCGTCGACCAGGTCACCAAGCAGCTGCACAAGCTCATCAACGTCCTGAAGATCCGCGATCTCGAGCCGGCCGACACGGTCGCCCGCGAGCTCGCGCTCTTCAAGGTCGCCGTCGAGGGGCCGCAGCGCGCGGAGGTCATGCAGATCTCGGAGATCTTCCGCGGCAAGGTCGTCGACGTGACGCGCCGTTCGGTCATCGTCGAGGTGACCGGCACGACGGACAAGATCGAGGCGTTCGAGCGCATGGTGCGGCCCTTCGGCCTCATCGAGATGATGCGCACGGGCGAGATCGCCATCAGTCGCGGGCGCGGCGAGACGTGATCGGGGGCGGTGCCTCGGTTCCGCCGCCCGGCGCTGATGCCGGGCAGGGGCCCGGGGCGCCGCGCACCGCCGCCGCCGGCACGGCGGCGTTCGCGCTGACCGACGCCGACCGCCGGCGGCTGCGCAAGCGCATCGAGCAGGCGCTGCGGCGCGCCCGGCGCCGGGTCGGGACGGGCGTGCTGGCGGCGCTGACCGTCGCCGTCGACCGCGACGTCGACCCCGCCGCGGTCGCGTGCGCGTCGCGGCGGCCCGGCGAGCCCTGGTTCTGCCTCGAGCAGCCCGACCGCGACCGCTCGGCGATCGCCGCGCTCGGCTGCGCCGTCGCGCTCGAGGCGCAGGGCCCGCGGCGCTTCGAGGACGTCGCGGCGCGCTGGCGCGCGCTGGCCGCCGAGGCGATCTGCGACGCCGCCGACGGGCGCGGCGGCGGCCTCATCGCCGCCGGCGGCTTCGCCTTCGCCCCCGACGGCGGCGCGAGCCCGCACTGGGCGGCCTTCGCGGCGGCGTCGATGCTCGTCCCCGAGGTGTCGCTCGCACGCTGCGGCGACGAGGTCACGCTGACGCTCGCGGCGCTCGCGCTGCCCGACGACACGGCCGACGGGCTGCTCGCGCGGGCCGAGCGGCGTCTGGGCGAGCTGCGCCGCGCGCCGCTGCCGCTGCTGGACCCCGACCCGGTCGGCCGCTACACCGTCGCGGCGAGCACGCCGCCCGAGCACTACGAGGCCGCCGTCGCCCGCGCCGTCGAGCGGATCCGGGCCGGGTCGCTGGAGAAGATCGTCCTCGCGCGCGAGGTGCAGGTCCACGCGCCGGCCGCCCACGACGCCGCGGCGGTCTTCGGCGTCCTGCGCGACGGCTTCCCGTCGTGCTTCTGCTTCTGCGTCGGGCGCGGCGACGACGCCTTCGTCGCCGCGAGCCCCGAGCTGCTGATCCGCCGCGAGGGCATGCGCGCGAGCACGCTGGCGCTCGCCGGCTCGACCCGGCGCAGCGCCGACCCGTCCGTCGACGACCACCTCGGCGAGCAGCTCCTGCGCTCGGACAAGGACCGCGCCGAGCAGGCGATCGTCGCGCGCCGCATCGAGCGGGCGCTGCGGCCGCACAGCGTCTGGGTCGCGACCGCCGAGGAGCCGGTCATCGTGCGGATGGCGAACATCCAGCACCTCGCGAGCCCGATCCGCGCGCAGCTGCGCAAGCCGGTCGGCGCCGTCCGCCTCGCGGAGCTGCTGCACCCGACGCCGGCCGTCGGCGGCGAGCCGTTCGCCGTCGCCGAGCCGCTGATCCCGGCGCTCGAGGGCCTCGACCGCGGCTGGTACGCCGGGCCGGTCGGGTGGACGGACACCAACGAGGACGGCGAGTTCTGCGTCGCGCTGCGCTGTGCGCTGCTCAGCGGGGCGGTTGCCCGCTGTTATGCCGGCGTCGGCGTCGTGCGCGACTCCGATCCCGCCGCCGAGCTTGCCGAGACGGACGTCAAGCTCGGCGCGCTGCTGCCGGTCCTCGCCGGATAGATGGCGATCGGGCGCGGGTTGGCGCGGCGGCGACCTCCATGCGGGTGGCATGCCGCCTGCCCCTCACCTATGCTTACGCCCAGTGGATCGGTCTCGGGGGAGATCGATGTGTCGGCGGGAGCACTGCGCGCCTTTGGCGCCTGGGTCTAAGCCACGAGTGGGAGGGGCTAGTACATGTCGTCAGGAAACAAGAGCCTTGCGCAGTCGATCGTGCCGATCATCGGCGCGTTCTATGTGCTCATCGGTGTCATCGGGTTCTTCATCACGGGGTTCAGCAACTTCGTCGAGAACACGAATGACGCGCTGCTCGGGTTCTCTATCAACCCGTTCCACAATCTTGTTCACCTCGGGATCGGCTCGTTCCTGATCCTCATGGCGTCGAACAAGAACAAGGCGGTCGGCGAGGGCGCAACGATGGGCGTCGGGCTCTTCTACATCGTCGCGTTCGTCATCGGCGTCTACGCGAAGGACAACCTGACGATCATCTCGATGCACGGCTACGGCGACCTCGAGAACTTCAACCACCTCGTCAACGGCGTGCTGCTGCTGTCGATCGGCCTCATCTCCTCCGGGCAGACGCAGGCCACGATGAAGCGGCAGGGCTTGGCCTAGCTGCGCTCTCCGGCGCGCGCGGGCCACAGGCCCGCCGCGCCGGCCACACGCGCGGCCGGACGCGCGAGCTCGTCGAGGGCGCCGTCGAGCGTCCCGCCCGCCAGCGCGCGGATCCGCGCGGGGCGACGATGTGCGTCGCGGCGCGCCCGTCGACCTCGAGGATCGCCTCGGACTCGCCGAGCGCCGTATCGGTCCGCACGCGTATCCGCGATGCGAGCGCCGCAACGCCGGCGTCGAGGCGCGCGAAGGCCTCCAGCCCGGGGGCGCCGCGCAGGAGCGCGTACGCCGTGACGTAGGGGATCGAGAACTTCGCCTGCAGCCCGTCGGCGACGTCGTCGAGCGCGGCCGCCCGGCGCGAGACCGGGTGCACGACGACGGTGAGCGAGCCGGGCGGCGGCACGCCGAGCTCGAGCGCGGCGTCGATCGCGCCGTGCGTCTGCAGGCAGCAGGGGTAGGCCTTGATCCAGTTCTCGGCGACCGCGTCCTCGTCGGCCGCGGCGGCGAGCATCGCGTCGAGCGTCGCGGCACCGGTCGGCACGCCGAAGGCCTCGGCGAAGCCCGCGCCGGCCCCCGCCACGGCGTCGGCGTCGACGACGGCACCGGCTGCCGCCAGGCGCGCGGCCTGGACGCCGGCGGCCGCGGCGAGCCCGACCTGCAGCGCCTTGCCGTCGGACCCGAACGCCGCCCGCAGCCCGCCGGCGCGCAGCAGCGCGAGCGCGATCGCCCGCCGCCGGGCCGCCTCGTCGAGGCCCAGCAGCCGCCCGGCGGCGACGGCGGCGCCCGCGCTGCCGCAGACCGCCGTCGGATGCCAGCCGCCGTCGTAGAGCGCCGGATGGCAGGTCCGCGTGAGCGCGCCCATCGCCTCGAAGCCGGCGGCGTAGGCCGCGAGCGCCGTGCCGATGTCGGCGCCGAGG
>Ga0310810_10002401_pt1 | contig 20143 bp, 4 predicted proteins | sample NCmetagenome_FD_207641 | JGI IMG/M metagenome (GOLD analysis project Ga0310810, IMG submission 207641) | Soil microbial communities from experimental microcosm in Duke University, North Carolina, United States - NC | ecosystem: Engineered > Artificial ecosystem > Soil microcosm > Unclassified ...
CGCTTGAGGAACGTACGACGATCGACGGAAGCGGACGGGAGTGGGCCACGCACCGGGTCGTGCATCGTTGCCTCCTTGCAAGGACGAGGACGCGAAAGTTGAGGGACGATAGCAGAAGTCCCTCCGGACTGCATCACGCGTCGCGCGGTCGGGCTCCCGATCGGGACCGGTCAGGACAGGAGGGTGCCGTATTCCAGCTTCAGGATGCGATCACCCAGATGGTAGTAGCGGTCGTCGTGGCTGATCACGACCACCGTCTTGCCGCGGGATTTGAGCTCGGGGAGGATCTCGCGGTAGAAGATGTCGCGGTAGTGGACGTCCTGGTCGGCCGCCCACTCGTCGAACACGTAGATCGGCCGGTCCTCGAGGAACGCCGTCAGCAGGGCCAGTCGCTTGCGCTGCCCCTGGGACAGTGCCGTGGTGGAGAAGCGCCCCCCTTCCACGCGGAGCTTGCCCTCCAGCCCCAGCCGGACCAGGTAGCGCTGGGCCCGCCCGTCGATATCGTCCCCGCCCAGTCCCAGCAGGCCATCGAAGAGGTAGAAGTCCGAGAAGACGGCGGCGAAGTGCTGGCGGTACCAGTCGCGGTTCTTGTCGTCGACGATCCGGCCGTTGAGGCGGAGCGCGCCCATGCTGGGTGGATAGAGGCCGGTCAGCACCTTGACGAAGGTCGACTTCCCGCTGCCGTTGCCGCCCACCAGGAACACCACCTCGCCCGGCCGGAGGCTGACGTCGACGGGGCCGAGCACGAAGCCGGCATTGTCGCCGTTCTCACCGTAGGCGAAGACCACCGCATCGAGCTCCAGCCCCTCGAAGGACCCGGGGGCGATCGCCCCCTCGCTCACGTCGGCGAGCGCCGGCGACAGCGTCACGCCGAGGTCGCTCACCTTGGCCAGGGCGATCCGGCCGCGCGCAAAGGTCGGCCACGAGTCGATCAGGCCCCACACGGGCGTCATCATGTAGAGCGTGACGAGCAGGTATCCGGTGAGCGTCTCCGTCGTCACGCCGGGCAGTCGGGGCAGCGTGAACACCAGGGCCCCCAGCGCGGCGTAGAACAGCACCTGGCTCCAGCCGCTCGCCACGATGTGGTGCCACAGCCCCGACAGCGAGTCGCGCCGCAGCGCCTCGACGGCCGGCTCCAGCCGCTCCTGCATGAAGGCCCGGCGGCGTTCCGCGTGCAGCTTCAGCTCCTTGACGCCCTCGGTCAGGGTCCGGAAGTGACGGAACAGCTCGTCGCGCGTGTCGCGCGCCCGTTGCAGGTACCGGAACGCGCGGTAGACGAGCACGCGGTAGGCGACGGCGCCCAGCAGCAGCACGCCGAACACGGCGAGCATGATCGGCCACGACAACCACCCCAGGTAGACTGCGCAGCCGGCCAGGATGGCGAGGTTCATGGCGACCGCCGGGACGTTGCTCACGGCCCAGGCGATCGCCGCCACGTCGTCGGTGAGCGCGCTCAGGATGCGCGCGATGCCTACGCGCTCGAGGTCGCGCAGCGGCGTGGCCAGGACCTTCTGGCTGAGGGTGCGGCACAGCCCGCTCAGCGTCCGCTGCGCGAGATGATTGAGCAGGGCCCGAGCCAGGGCGTTGGTGACGACCTTCGTGACGAGGAGCCCGACGAACGCGGCCACGAGCCAGACCGGAGCGTTGCGACCCCGGACGAGCGCGGTGTTGACCAGCGCGATGAGGCTCGCGCTGGCCGCGCCGCTGAGGAGCCCGACCGCGGTGGCGGCGGCGGCCAGCCAGCGCGCTCGCCGGTCGATCAGCGACAGCAGGGACATGCCCGCCTCAGGCCCCCGGCGTGCCGAACGTGGCCGTCAGCAGCGTAGCGAACAAGTCCATCGTCAGCGGCAGCAGCGACAGGATCACCCCCCGGCGGATCTGGTCCAGGCGGGTCCGAAATTGCTCGGCCAGCGTGCGCACGTTCGGCTCGACCAGCGTCAGGCCGGAGTCGGCCCCCGGCACGACGCAGATGTCGATACCGCCCGCCGCGAGTCTCCGCCACACCATACGCCGATCCTTGCCGCGGGTGTACTTGCGGTCAGCGGCGAGAACCAATACCAGTGACCCCGCGTAGGGGCGGGGCGCGTAGCGCCCCATGGCCGCCGAGTTGGTGGCGGTGACGATCTGGTGGTAGAGCTCGCCTCGGGATCCGCGGAGCGGATCGCCACTCGACGCGTCAGTCATCACGCGTCTGATCGTGGCGGCGATCTCGCGCCACTGCCGTCTGGAGGGACGCCGCAGCAGCGCGCGACCGTGGGCGGCGAGTCGGCTTGCGATCATCCGAACCACCGCTCCGGACACCCGCCGCCGAACCATCGGCAACCAGCGTCCAGCGGGATGCGGTGGTCGCACGTCGAGCAACGCGAGGAATGCCACCTTCTCCCCCATGGCGCGGAGCCGTTGCGCCATCTCGAAGGCCACGACGCCACCCATGCATACGCCCATCAAGAAATACGGCCCGCTCGGCTGGAGCGCGCGCACCTCGGTCAAGTAGTGCTCGGCCATCTCCTCGATGCTCACGAAGGGTGGCAGCTTGCCGTCGAGTCCTCTCGGCTGCAGCGCATAGAACGGCTGGTCGGGACCGAGCAGCCTGGCTAGGTCGTTGAACGCGACCACGATGCCGCCCAGGCCGGGAATCGCGAAGAGCGGGGGATGCGACCCCGCGGGCTGGATCGGCACCAGCGCGCGCCAGGGCGTGTTCTGCTCGCGCTGCTCGAGGAGCTCCGCTTGGCGGGCGATGGTCGGCGCCTGGAAGAGGCTTGCCAGTGGCAACGTGACGCCGAAGACCTTCTCGATCTTCGAGAAGAGCCTCACCGCCAGCAACGAATGGCCCCCCAAGTCGAAGAAGCTGTCCTCAATACCGACGGACTCGAGCCCCAGCGCCTCGCTCCAAATCGCGGCCAGCGTGGTTTCGACGGGCGTGCGGGGCCCCACCGCGGCGCTGGCGGCCCCCGGCGCCGTCCGATCCGGCGGCGGCAGCGCGCGCCGGTCGACCTTACCGCTCGGCGTCAGCGGGAACGCCGGGAGCACGACGAAGACCGAGGGCACCATGTAGCCGGGCAGCCGTTCTCGGGCGTGGGCCCGGATCGCGCCCAGCGCGGGCACGTGGTCGTTCGCCGGAACGATATAGGCCGCCAGGAGGCGATCGCCGTCCTCACCCTCCCTCGCGACGACCACACTGCGCCGCACCTGCGGGTGAGCGTCGAGCACCGCCTCCACCTCGGCCGGCTCGATGCGGAAGCCCCGGACTTTGACCTGATCGTCGCGGCGGCCCACGAACTCCAGGGTTCCATCCGGCCTCAGGCGCCCGAGATCGCCGGTGCGATAGATGCGCCGGGCGCCGCCGTCCGGGTCGGGCAGGAACGCCGCCGCCGTGAGCTCCGGCCGGCACCAGTAGCCGATCGCCACGTGCGCGCTACGGATGCCGATCTCACCTTGCAGCGTGGTGGGCCGTCCTTCCGGGTCCAGCAGCACCAGGTCGGTATCCTGGACGGGGAACCCAACCGGTACGGTTCGTCCGGCCAGCGCGGTGCGCCGATCCATGAAGTGCTGGAAGCTCACGGTGGACTCGGTCGGCCCTAGGCCGTTGACAAGGAGGCAGTTCGCGGAGAAGTGCTGTCGGTAGAGGTCGACGTCCTTGGGAACCACTTCCTCGCCACCGAGCACCACTAGGCGAACCTCGGGGAAGGTATGGGCTTCGGGCAGGTCCAGCAGTAAGGAACGGTAGAGCGTCGGCGTCGAGTGGTAGATCGTGATCCGCTGCGCGCTGAGCCACGTCGCCAACGCGTCAAAGCCCCGTGACCGCACATCAAAGAGACAGAGGGTCGCCCCGTTCAGCAAGGCGCCGAAAACATCCATGACGGCGGCATCGAAACTGAACGAGGCGAGCAGGGCCAGCCGATCATCCGGCGCGATGTGCAGATTGTTCGTGTAAACGCCGATGTGGTGCAACACATTCCGATGGTTCTGCACGACGCCCTTGGGCCGTCCCGTCGAGCCAGATGTGTAGAGGATGTACGCGATACTGTCCGGTGACACCGACGGATCGATGGTCACTGGCTCGGTCCGCTCGAGCTCGTCGACGTTGAGCACGTGCAGCGAGTCGGTCGCGAGCGCGCGGGCCAGCTCTAGGTTCCGCGCATCGGTGATCAAGACTCCAGCTTGGGAATCCGCCAGCATGAGCGCCAAGCGTTCCTTCGGATAGAGCGGGTCCAGCGGCACGTAGGCGTTCCCGGAGCGCAGAACGCCCAGGATCGCGGCCACCATCGGGGCGTCATGCGGGAGCAGGAGCGCGACGCGACCGCCGCGGCTGCCGATGATCTCCCGCACAACGCCCGCCAGACTGCCGGTGATGGTGTCGAGATCACGATAGGTCCACACCGTCCGCTCGCTCTCGACGGCTACGCGGTCGGCGTGCAGCGCCGTCATCGCCCTCAACCGATCTGGAATCGCCCCCCCCCGGTCCGGCGATGGGAACTGTTCGAAAGGCCAGCCGGGACGGATCGCCAGAGCGTCTCGCTCCGCGTCGGACACCAGCGGCAGTACTGACAGCCGCGTGTCCGCGGCCTTCACGACGGCCCTGAGCACCGCCTCCAGCTGCCGCATGAGCCCCTCGGCCGTGCTCGCCTCGAACAGGTCGGCATTGTAGAGGAGAAACAGACAGGTGCCCTCGGGAAGGTCGGCCGCGTAGAGCGACAGGTCGAACTTGGCGGGCAGGTCGAGTGCCGCCGACTGCAGGCCGGGCAGGACGCCGATCGTGAGGCCGGCGTCCTTAAGCGTCGTCGTCTTCGGCACGTCGACAAAATTGAAGAACACCTGGAAGAGTGGGGTGCGGCTCAGGTCGCGCTCGATGCGGAGGCTTTCCACCACCTTGTCGAACGGCACGTCCTGATTGGCCAAGGCCCCCAGCACCGTCGATCGAACGCGGGTGAGAATATCGCGGAAGGTAGGATCACCCGACAGGTCGTCGCGGAGCGCGACGGTGTTGAGGAACACCCCGATCAGCGCCTCCGTCTCCGGACGCGTGCGGCCGGCGACGGGAGCTCCCACCACGATGTCTTCGAGGCCGGTGTGACGGGCCAGCACCGTCTTGAACGCGGCGAGCAGCGTCATGAACATCGTCGCGCTCTCGTGACGGGCCAGCGCTCGCAACCCTGCCGACACCTCGGGTGACAGCATTAGTGGGACGCCGGCTCCTCGAAACGTCTGCCGGGCGGCGCGCGGTCGGTCCGTCGGGAAGTCCAGCTCCTTAGCGTGCTCTAGCGTCTGCTGCCAGTAGGCGAGCGAGGGCTCTAGGGCGGCACCATCCAGCAACTTACGTTGCCACGCCGCGTAGTCCGCGTACTGGATCGAAAGCTCTGGAAGCTTGACCGGCGGGTCTTGCCCAACCGCCGCGTACAGGGCCACGAGCTCTCGGACCAGAACGCTGAAGGACCAGCCGTCAGCCACGATGTGATGGGCGGTGATGACGAGTACGTGCTTGTCGTCGGCGAGACGGAACAGCGCTGCCCGCGCCAGCGGGCCGGTGGCGAGGTCGAACGGACGCTGGCTCTCCGCGATCGCGCGGCGCTCCAGCTCGGACCAACTCGCCGACGGCTCCAGATGCCGGAGGTCCGTCACGGGCAGGGGGATCTCGCCCGGAGGCTCGATACGCTGGATGGGAGACCCGTCCGCGATGCCGAAGGTCGTCCTGAGCGATTCGTGCCGTCGCCAGATCTCCTCCAGACTCCGCCGGAGCGCCACCGGCTCGAGCGGCCCGTCGAGTTGAAGCGACAGGGACATGTGGAATGTCGTGCTCCCGGGCTCGAACTGCTCAAAGAACCATAGCCGCTGCTGGGCGAAGGACAGCGGCAGCCTTTCGCCGCGTGGCGCCCGTTGCAGGGGCGGCAGCAGCCCGGCGGCCGAGTGCTGCGGGGTCTGGAGCCGTTCGGCAAGGGCAGGGATCGTCGGCGCCTCGAAGATCCAGCGCACCGGAACCTCGACGCCGAAGCTCTGGCGCAGCCGCGAGGCCACCTGGGTGGCCAGCAACGAGTGGCCGCCGAGCTCGAAGAAGTCCGCGCCCACGCCAACGCGCTCGAGACCGAGCACCTCCGCCCACACTGCAGTCAGTACGCGCTCCACCTCGTTCCGCGGCGCCACGTAGGCACGGCCGCCGTCGATCGTCGCGGGCGCCTGCGCCAGGAGCGCGCGACGGTCCACCTTGCCGCTGGGCGTGAGCGGCAGCGCGTCGAGGGCGACGAACGCCGTCGGGATCAGGTGATCTGGCAGCCGCTCCAGCGCGAAGCGGCGCAGCTCGGCGGGATCCGGCATTGCACCGTCGGCCACGACGTAGCCGATGAGGCGCTCGTCGCCGGCGGTGCCGCTGGGCGCCACCGCCGCGGCTTGCACGCTGGGGTGCTCGCGCAGGACGCTCTCGATCTCACCGGGCTCGATCCGCACGCCACGGATCTTCACCTGGTCGTCGACGCGGCCGAGGTACTCGAGCTCGCCGTCCGCGCGCAGCCGGCCCCGATCACCGGTCCGGAACAATCGCCCCCGGCCGGTGAGGTGGTCGGGAACGAACTTCCGGGCGGTGAGCTCGGCATCGTGCAGGTAGCCGCGGGCCACGGCGTCGCCGCCCACGTGGATCTCGCCGGCCACGCCGATCGGCACGACCTGGCCGTGGGCATCGAGCAGATGCAGGCGCGTGTTGGCGATGGGCCGGCCGATCGGCACACGATCGCTCCACCGGCCGCCGGTGACCACGTAGGCCGTCACGTCGGCGGCGACCTCCGAGGAGCCGTACAGGTTGACGAGCGTCGCCGCGGGCAGCACGGCGCCGAAGCGACGCGCCAGGTCCGGCGTGATCGTCTCGCCGCTCGTGATCCAGAAGCCGAGCGCGGGCGCGCGGCGGGCGAGGTCGGGCACGCCGTCCAGCACGCGTCGCAGCAGCGACGGCACCAGGACGATACGCGTGACACCGTGGGCGGCCAGCAGATCGATCAGCTGGCCCGGCTCGGCCAGCGCCTCGTCGGGCACGATCACGCTCGGCACGCCCTGCAGCAGCGGGCCGAAGATCTCCCACACCGAGTCGACGAAGCTCAGCGCGGTCTTCTGACAGCAGACCTCGCCGGGCGCGAACGGCCATCGCCGCCACATCCACGTGAACCGGTTCACCGCGGCCTGGTGCGGCGCCTGCACGCCACGCGGCGTGCCGGTCGAGCCGGAGGTGTAGATCACGTAGGCTAGATCGGCCGCAGCCATCACGCTCGCGGGCGCTTCGAGGGGCTCGCGCGCGATCGCGTCGGCGTCCGTCTCGAGATCGATCACCGTGACGCCCGCGGCGGGTAACCGCTCGCGCAGCCGCCGTGTCGTCACCAGCACCGGCGCTCCGCTGTCGCGGAGCATGAAGGCCAGCCGCGCGGCCGGGTACGCCGGGTCCAGCGGGACGTAGGCCGCGCCCGTTTTCATGATCGCGAGCAGCCCGGCCACCGCATCGATGGAGCGCGGCAGGCAGAGCGCGACGAGGACACCCGGGCCGGCACCATGGCCGCGCAGGTGATGCGCGAGACGGCTGGCGTGCGCGTCGAGCTCGCGGTAGCTCACGCGCCGGCTGCCATCGATCAGCGCGATGGCGTCGGGCGAGCGCTCCACCTGGGCCGCGAAGAGGCCGTGGATGGTCTGCTCGCGCGGGTACTCGGCCGCGGTGTCGTTCCACTCGGCGAGCCACCGCCGCTCGGCGTCGTCCAGCAGCGGCAGCTCCGACAGCCGCCGGTCGGCATCGGCCGCGATGCCCTCGAGCAGTGTGCGGAAGTGGCCCAGCAGTCGCTGGATCGTGCTCGCGTCGAAGAGATCGGTGCTGTATTCCACCTCACACAGCAGCCCCCCGTCCACCTCGGCCATGTCGACGGTAAGGTCGAACTTCGCCGTGCCCGGATCGAACTCGAGCTCGTCCATGACCACGCCGGGCAGCTCGAAGTGACGGCGGGGCGCGTTCTGGAGGATGAACATCACCTGGAACAGCGGCGAGTGCCCAAGATCCCGCGGGACGTTGAGCTCGGCGATAAGCCGCTCGAACGGCACGTCCTGATGCGCATACGCCTCGAGGGTCGTCTTGCGCACACGGCCAAGGAGCTCTCGGAAGGTGGGATCGCCCGAGCAGTCGGTGCGCAGCACGAGCGTGTTCGCCGGAAATCCGATCGGTCCCTCGCTCTCCAGCTGCGATCGATTTGTCACCGGACTGCCCACCACGATGTCCGTCTGCCCCGTGTAGCGGTGCAGCAGCGCGGCGAAGGCCGCCAGCAGGGTCATGAACAGCGTTGCCTGGTGCCGCTGCCCCAGCGCCCGCACCGAGCCCGCCAGCTCGCCCCCTATCGTGCTCACGTGCACCGCACCCTGGAACGTCTGGATCGCCGGCCGTGGTCGGTCCAGCGGCAAGGCCAGCAGCGGCGGCGCGCCTTTCAAGTGCTCCGTCCAGTACGCGATCAGGGCCCGCTCATCGACGGTCGGCCTGGCCCGCCCACGCAGGAACTCGATGATCTCGGTCTTGCGCTCGGCGAGCTGAGTTCGCAACGTGTCGGTCAGGACGCCTTTCGGCGCGTTCACCCGAAGGCGGTCGCCCTCGAGCGCTACGCGCACGTCGAGTCGGTCCAAAGCCCCCAGCAGCTCCGCGATCGGCACTCCCACAGCTCCTCCTCCTCCGGCCTCGACGGGGGTCATGGGCGGTCGCCCGCAGTTTCGCCGATGCCCAGCTCATCGGCCACTGCCTGGATGACCTCGGCCTGCGCGCTCTGCACGAAGAAGTGTCCGCCGGCGAACGCGCGCACCGTCAAGGGGCCGGCCGTCTGCTCCCGCCAGCCCAACATGTCGAGCTCGGTTGCTTCCTCGTCCTCGAGTCCGCAGAACGCGGCAATGGGGCACTGGAGCAGGCCTTCCGGCATGTAGGTGTAGCGTTCCAGGACGGTGAAGTCCGCCCGCAGGCCGGGCACGAACAGCGCCACCAGCTCGGGATCCCGGCGGATCACGTCCGGGAAGCCGCCGTAGCGCCGTTCCACCTCGTCAATGAAGGCCCCATCCGCCAGATGCGAGATGGGCCCATGGCGCGGCGCCGCCTGCGGTGCCCGGCGTCCCGACACGATCAGGTGCGTGGGCGTCCCCCACCCCTCGGCCCGCAGCCGGCGGACGATCTCGAACGCGACGAGCGCGCCCATGCTGTGGCCGAAGAATGCGAACGGGACGTCGAGGTAAGGACGCAGCGCGGCGGTGGCTGCCTCGACGAGTGGCTCCATCCTTGTGACCGCCGCCTCACGCAGTCGGCCCTCGCGGCCGGGCAGCTGCACGGCGCATACGTCTAGCTCGGCGGGTAGCAAGCGTCCCCACGCCCGGTAAACACTGGCACCGACGCCAGCGTGTGGCACGCAGATCAGCCGCCGGCGCGGGCGCGCCGTCGGCGTCCAACGCAGCACCCACGGGGTTGATCCACTCACAGCTCCAGCTCCTCGCGCTCGCCGCTGTCGGACGGGGCCAAACGCTCGAGGGCCCGCTCGAAGTCGACGACGAGGCGCTCGATCGTCGGCCGGTCGTAGACGTCGGGGTCGTACTTTAGGCGGCCGCACAGCGCGCCGGGGGTGTCGGCGACCTCAAGCTCCAGCTCGAACTGCCCCTCCTGTTGGGGGATCGGGTACGGCTCCATGACCAAGTCGCCCACGCGCAGCGGCTCGCCCGGCACGCCCTCGATGAAGAAGTGCGAGAGGTCGCCGACCTGCTGGGCGCGCACGAAGTTGAACGCCGCCTGGAACACCGGCGTGCGGGCGGGGTCGCGGGTGGTGCGCACGCTGCGTATGAGTAGCGCGAACGGGTAATCCTGGTGATCCAGCGCGCCCAGCACCTTATCGCGGACCTGGCGCAACAGAGCGCCGGGCGCAGTGCCGCACACGCGCAGCCGGAGCACCAGCATGTTGACGAAGTAGCCGACCACGCCAGTGAACTCAGCTCGGCTCCGCCCTGCCACTGGGGTGCCGATGAGGATGTCCTCCTGCCCGCTCTCCTGATGCAGCAGCTGCGCGTAGGCGGCGGCGATCAACATGTACGGCGTCATGCCCTCGCGACTGGCCAGCGCCTTCACATGCCGTGTCAGCTCAGCCGGCAGCGCGAAGCTGACGGACGCGCCGCGGAACGCGCGCACGACCGGTCGAGGCTTGGCGGCCTTCACGTCGAGAGTGGGCAGCTCGCCGGCCAGCTCGGCTTCCCAGTACCGGCGCTGAGCGACCCCGGCCTCTCCGGCCAGCAGATCGCGCTGCCAGCGAGCGAAGTCGGCGTAGCGGGCTGGCACCGGCGCCCAGGCGGGCGAGCGCCCCGCCGCCAGCGCTTCGTAGGCCGTGCACAGGTCGCGGAAGAGCAGCTCGAACGACCAGGCGTCGAAGACGATGTGATGGACGACCAGCAGCAGCACGTGCTCGTCGGCCGACACCGAGAACAGCCGCGCGCGCAGCACCGCCTGCCCGAGATCAAACGGCTCCCGCGCCGCCGCGTAGACGGAGGCGCTCAGCGTGGCCGCGTCCTGTCCCGTCGCGTCGATGCGCTCGATCTTGGGCAACCTGCCGCCCGGGCGCTGCGAGGCCTTGCCGGCCTCCGCGACGAACACGGTGCCCAGCATCGGGTGGCGCTCGACGACCAGCGCCAGCGTGCGCTCGAGCCGGTCGACGTCGACGCATGAGCGCAGGCGCGTGGCGAAGACGACGTTGTAGGCGGGGCTGTCCGGAGCCAGGTGATGCATGAACCAAAGGGCCTGCTGCCCGATCGACAGCACACCGTCCTCGATGACACCGGCCGGCGCCGTCACGACGTCAACGGCCGGCGCCGCGGCCGCCGCGGCAACCCCCATCTTGCCCGCCAGCTCCTCGGCCAGTTCGAGCACTGTCGGGCCTTCCAGCAACCGTGCCATCGGCACCGACACGCCAAGCGCGCGCTCGAGGCGGTTCTTCAGCTCCACCGACATCAGGGAGTCGAGGCCGAGGCCGCCGATCGATGCGGCCAGGTCGACGCCGGCGGGATCGAGGCGCAACACCGTGGCGAGCTCACCGGCCACAAAGGCCGGCAGACGTCGCCGCCGCTCCTCCGGTGACGCCGTGCGTACCTCCGCCGCTGCCGTCGAAACTGTCGCGGGCGGCGCGACGCGCTCGGCATTCAGACGCTCCAGCAACGGGGCGGCACTGAACGCGGGATAGTGATCGCGCAGACGCGCCCAGTCGGTCGGCAGCACTGCGATCTGGATGGGCGCGGCGGCCAACACGCGTGCCAGCGCGTGCAGGCCGCGCTCGGGCTCGATACTCCCCATGCCGCGAGCTGCCATCGTGCCCACCGCGGTCGCGTCGGCGGCCTCCGCCATTCCGGCCCCGGTCCAAAGGCCCCAGTCGATGCTCACCGCCGGCAACCCGCGGGCGACGCGGTGGTGGGCCAGCGCATCGAGGAACGCGTTGCCCGCCGCGTAGAGCGCGATCATCCCGGAGCTCAGCACGGCGGAGGCCGAGGAGAACAGCACGAAAAAGTCGAGCGGCGTCCCCGTCAGCGCGGCGTGCAGCAGCCAGGCGCCACGCACCTTGGCGCGCAACACGTCGGTCACGTCGGCCGCGGTCGTGTCGACGAGCGGCCGGTAGCGCATGATACCGGCCGCGTGCACGACGCCGCGCACGGCCGGCCAGCCGTCCGCGCGCAGGCCGTCGAGCAGCGTCGTCACGCTCGTCGCGTCGCCCACGTCGGCGGGCACCACGCGCACGGTGGCGCCGACGTCGCGCATCCCTTCGATGACCGCGTGGCGGCGGTCGTGGGGGCCGAGACCCGAGCGGCCAAGGAGGGCGAGATGGCGGGCGCCGCGCTCGACCAGCCAGCGGGCGACGAGCAGGCCCAAGCCACCGAGCCCGCCGGTGACGATGTAGGTCGCGTCGGCGCGGCACGTCACGCCGGCCTGCGGCTCCGGACACGACCGGCGGGTGAGGCGGGCGGCGTGGCGCTCGCCGCCGCGGAAGGCGATCTGGTCCTCGCCGTCGGGCGCCAGCATCTCGGCGGCGAGCGCGACCATCGCCTCCGCGGCGGGCACGTCGGGGTCGAGATCGACGAGCCCCCCCCACAGATCGCTGTGCTCCATCGCGAGCGACCGCCCGAGCCCCCACAGCGGCGACTGTGCAATGGCAAGCGCGGCGCGCTCGCCGCCGACGGGCTGGGCGCCGCGGCTCACCAGCCACACGCGCGGCGGCGTGGTGAGCCGCAGCGACTCGATGGCCGCGACCAGCGCCGCCACGCTGCCGCACAGCCGCGCGCCCGCCGCGTCCAGCGCGTCGGCGGTGAGCTGGTCCGGCGTCGGCGCGGACAGCGTCCACATGTGCGCGATACCGGCCCACGGTGCACCCAAGTCGGCGGCGCCGTCGACGAGCAGACGCACGACATCGTCGCGCTCGGCCGGCCGCACGGCGTACCGGTCGGACGCCAAGCGCGCGTAACGCTCGCCCGGGACGGCAACGATGCAGCGGGCGCCGGCCGCCGTCAGCGCCGCGGCCAGACGATCGCCGGCGTCGGCGGAGTCGACCATCACGAGCCAGGCGCCAGTGGCGCTGACCGGCGCCGCACCGACGCGCGACCGCCGCGGCCACGTCACCTCGTACAGCCAGTCCTCGATGTCGGCGCCCGCGGCCGGCGCGTCCAGGTACCACAGGCGCGCGCCCTCCAGCTCGGACACGAGCCCCTGCTCGTCGTAGAGCGTGACGTCGCCGCAGAGCACGTTGGCGGCGTCGCCCTCGGCGCGCCGGCGGTGCGCGTGCGCCCACAAGGTCGCGCCGCGCGGCGCACGGTGGAAGCGAATGCGCTCGATGCCGCCGCCGACGAAGGCGCCGCCCAGCGGACCGGCCGACGCCTCGAGGGGAATCGTCGCGACCAGCACGTGTCCGGCGGCGTCGGCCAGGGCCGGGTGCAGGCGGTAGCGCGGGCAGTCAGGCGCCAGCGCGTCGGGCACGCGGACCTCGCTCAGCGCCTCGTCGGCGCCGCGCCACACCGTGGCCAGGCCGCGAAACGTCGGGCCCCACTCGTTGCCGCGCTCGGCCAGGCGCGCGTAGAAGACGTCGCCGGCCACCGCGTCCGGGCAGCGCGCCCGCACGTCGTCCAACCGCGCACTGGCGGCCGCATCGGTGCCGCGAGCCACGCGAGCGGTCACCAGCAAACTCCACGCGGCGGCGGCGTCGCGGCCGGAGGTGCCGTGAATCTGCACCGACGCGTGATCGTCATCGTCGCGCTGCAGCGTGAGCTGCACGCGGTGCACGTCCTCGTCGCCCAGAAAGATCGGCCGGTGCAGCGTGACGGCGTCGATGTCCACCGCTTCGGCGCCGAGAATCTCGCTGGCCGCAGCCAGCGTCATCTCGAGGTAGGCGGTGGCAGGCACGATAGCCCGGCCCTGCACGCGGTGATCGGCCAGATACGGCAGGCGCGCGAGCGACAGCCCGCTCTCCCACACCGCCGTGCCCGTGACTCCGGCAAGTGGTAGTCGCCGGCCGAGCAGCGGATGGCTGTCGGCGGGCGGCGTCGGCGTCGACGGCGCGGGCGGGGTGCGCTCGATCCAGCAGCGCTCGCGCTGGAACGGATAGCTCGGCAGCGCGACGCGCCGGCGCCCGTACGGGCGATCGAAGGCGGCCCAGTCCACCTCGACGCCTTCCACCCACAGCGCGCCGAGCGTTTCGAGCATCTGGGCCCAGTCGTCACGTCCCTTGCGCAGCGACGGCAGCCAGGGGCCGGGCGCCTCGGGCAGGCAGCGGCGGGCCAGCCCGAGCAGGGTCGGCGACGGGCCGACCTCGACGAAGACCTCGGCGCCGGCGGCCTGCAGCGCGGCCACGCCGTCGGCGAAGCGCACGGTCTGGCGCACGTGCCGCCGCCAGTAGCGCGGGTCGCGCAGCTCGTCGGGCCCGGCCAGGCGGCCGGTGACGTTCGAGACGAAGCCGATCCTCGGCGCTTGCAGCGTTGCTCGAGCGACGACAGCCTCGAAGTCGTCGAGCATCGGCTCCATCAGCGGCGAGTGGAACGCGTGCGAGACAACGAGCGGCTGGCTCTTGATCCCGTCCGCCTTCAATCGCTCCCTGACCGCGGCCACCGCGGCGCCATCGCCCGCGACGACGACGCTATCGGGACTGTTCACCGCGGCGATCGCCACTGCAGCGTGTGATGCGATCGCCCGCGCCACCGTGGCCTCGTCGGCCAGCACCGCGGCCATGGCCCCGCCAGCCGGCAGCGCCTGCATGAGCCGCCCGCGCGCCGCGATCGTGGCGAGTGCGTCCTCCAGGCCGAGCACGCCGGCGACACAGGCCGCCACGTACTCACCGACGCTGTGGCCCAGCACCAGTGTCGGCGTCACCCCCCACGCGCGCCACGTCTCGGCGAGCGCGTACTCGAGCGCGAACAGCGCGGGCTGGGTGTAAATGGTCGCGTCGAGGAGCGCCTCGCTACCAGGCTCGGGGGCGAGCAGACTGCGCAGCGGGCGATCGAGGTGCGCGGCCAGGATCCGCTCGCAGCGCTCGAGCGCCTCGCGGAACGGCGAGCACGCGGCGTGGAGGGCGCGGCCCATGCCCGCGTACTGCGAGCCTTGCCCGGTGAACAGAAACGCGATGCGCGGACGGGCGGCGCGAGCGCGGCCGTGCGCGACGTCGGCGCCCGGACGGCCGGCAGCCGCCGCCGTCAGTGCCTCGCGAGCCTGGGCGGCCGACGTCACGGGCCACGCCAGCCGCCGCGACAACCGCGCGCGACCGGTCGCCAGCGTGAAGCAGGTATCCGCGAGGGCGGCGTCGCCCGTTTCCTCCACGCGGCGCGCCAGGCGCGCGGCCTGCGCGTCGAGCGCGGCGTCGCTACGCGCCGACAGGACGAGCAGGTGGTGCGGACGCTCCGGCGCGTCTGGGCGCGCGGGCGGCGGCGGCGCCTCGGCGACGATCACGTGTGCGTTGGTGCCGCTGAAGCCGAACGAGCTGACGCCCGCGGTGCGCGGCGCGCTCCCCGCCGGCCACGGCGTGCGCGCCGTCGGCACGACCAGCGTCACAGGGTCCGGCGTCACCTTCGGCGTCAGCGCAGTGAAGTGAAGATGCGGCGGGATCTCGCCGTGCTGCAGCGCGAGCACGACCTTGATGAGCCCCGCCACGCCCGAAGCGGATTCCAGGTGGCCGAGGTTCGTCTTCACCGAGCCGACGGTGAGCGGACGATCGGCCGGGCGTCCGGGTCCGAGCACGGCCAGCAACGCCTCCAGCTCGATCGGATCGCCGAGCGCGGTGCCGGTGCCGTGCGCCTCGATGTAGGAGACGTCGGCCGGCGCGACGCCGGCGCCTGCGAGCGCCTGGCGCACGACCTCCTGCTGGGCCAGGCCGCTCGGCACGGTGAGGCCGCTGCTGGCACCGTCCTGGTTCACGGCCGAGCCGCGGATGACGGCCAGTACCGTGTCGCCGTCGGCCAGCGCGTCGCCGAGCCGTTTCAGCACGACGATGCCGCAGCCTTCACCGCGCACGAAGCCGTCGGCGCGCGCGTCGAAGGTCTTGCAGCGCCCGTCGGGCGCCATCATGCCCCAGCGCGAGAAGATGACGAACGGATCGGGCGTGAGGATGGCGTTCACGCCGCCGGCCAGCGCCATCCGGCTCTCCCCCGTCCGCAGGCTCTGACAGGCCAGGTGAACCGCGGTGAGCGACGACGAGCAGGCGGTGTCGATGGCCATGCAAGGCCCCCGCAGCCCCAGCACGTAGGAGATGCGGCCGGCGGCGGCGTTGTGTGCGCTGCCGGTGGCGACGTAGACATCGAGCCCCTCACCACCCGCCTCCTTGACCATGTCGCCGTAGTCCGACGTGGTGATTCCGACGAACACGCCGGTGCGGCTGCCGGCCAGACGGTCGGGCGCCTGGCCCGCGCGCTCGAGCGCCTCCCACACCACCTCCAGCAGCAGGCGCTGCTGGGGGTCCATCGTGCGCGCCTCGCGCGGTGAGATCCCGAAGAAGCGCGCGTCGAAGCAGTCGATGCCCTCCAGGAAGCCGCCGTAGAACTTCGGCGTCGCCCCACCGGACTGGGCCACGCGCGCCCAGGTCGACGCGTCCCACCGGTCGGCGGGGACCTCGGTGATCGCGTCGATGCCGTCGCGCAGCAGCGCCCAGTAGGCCTCCGGCGTCGAGGCGCCGCCGGGGAAGCGGCAGGCCAGCCCGATGATGGCGATCGGCTCGACCCGCCCCGACTCCAGCGCGTTCACGCGGGCCTGCAGCCGCTCGACGGCCTCCAGCGCCTCCTTGAGCAGGGCGCGACGATCGGGGCCGGGCACGCTCATCGAATCTTGTCGAGCTTGGCCGCGAGCAGCGCGGCCAGCTCGTCCTCCGACATCTCGTCGCGATCGCCCACCGCCGTCTCACGCTCCACCGCCGTCGTCGCGGCAACGGGCGCCGCGACCACGGCCGGCGCGCCACTCGCCGGCTGCAGCACGTGCTCGAGCAGATAGCCGGCCAGCGCGCTGACAGTCGGATAGTTGAACGTCAAGGTGGAGGGCAGCCGGGCGCCGACGGCGGCCTCCAGTCGGGTGCGCACGTCGAGTGCCATCAGTGAGTCCATGCCCATGTCGAACAGCCCGCGGTCGGCGTCGATATCGGCCGGCACCAGCCCGAGGATGCGGCCGACGTCGGCGCGCACCTGCTCAACCACGAGCTCCGCGCGCCGATCGGGGGGCGCCGCGGCCAGGCGTGCGCGCAGTCCGCTGGACGCGGCCGTCGATCCGGCGGCGACCGCGGCCGGCGCCACGCCGACGTGCGCCAGGAACGGACGGCGGCGGCGCGCCTCGTAGAGCGGCTTCAGCGTCGACCAGTCGATCGACGCGACGGTCGCCTGGGCCGTGTCGGTGCCGATGAGCCACCCGAGCGCCTCCAGCGCGGCCGCCACCGGCATCGGGCGCAGCCCGCCCTGCGCGTAGCGCCGGCGATCCTCAGCGGATGCCGCCCGCATCTCCTGCCACGTGCCCCAGTTCACCGACAGCGCGGCGGCGCCGACGCGCCGGCGGTGGTGGGCCAGGGCATCCAGCACGGTGTTGGCCGCAGCATAGTGGCCGAGGCCGGACGATCCGATGAGCGCGGTCGTCGAGGAGAACATCACGAAGAAGTCCAGCGCGCGCTCGCACGTGAGCGCGTGCAGGACAAGCGCGCCGGCGGCCTTGGCGCCCAGCTGGACGTCCAGCGCGTCCGGCGTGAGGTCGGCGATCGCGTCGGTGCGCAGCCCGGCCGCGGTGTGCACGATGCCGCGCAGCGGCCGCCCCTCGGCGTCGAGGGCGTCGAGCAGGCGGCGCAGCGCCGGCACGTCGGTCACGTCGGCGGCCACCACGTCCACCCGCACGCCCTGCGCCTCGAGGGCAGCGAGCGCGCCGGCCTGGCGGTGCGCGTCGCTGTCCGCGGCCAGCGAGGGCCACGTCTCGCGCGGCGGGGCGCCGCGGCGGCCGAGCAACACCAGGTGGCGGGCGCCGCGCTCGGCCAGCCAGCCGGCAACCTTCAGGCCCAGGCCGCCGAGGCCGCCGGTGACGAGGTAGCTGCCGTCGGCGTGTAGCGCGATCGGGTCTCCGGACGCCGCGGTCCGGCGCGTGAGCCGCGGCACGAAGCGACGCCCGCCACGGAACGCAACCTGGTCCTCGTCCTGCGCGAGCGCGAGCTGGCTCACCAGCTGCAACGCCGCTGTCTCCACGCTTGCCGCGGGATCGAGGTCGACGAGCCCGCCCCACGCACCAGGGTGCTCGAGCGCGATGACGCGGCCGAGCCCCCAGGCCGCCGCCTGGATCACCGCGGGGCCGCCGTCGTCCGGCGTGACCGGCTGGGCGCCACGGGTGACGAGCCACAGCCGCCCCGGCTCCTCGCCACCGGCCGCCACCAGCGCCTGCGCAACACGCGCGATGCCCGCCGTGCGCGCAACCAGTTCGGACCGCACGCGTTCGGGCGCGACCGGGTCGGGCGCGGCTAGGCTCGAGCAGTCCACGACGCCGCGACAGCCGCCCTCGGCGGCCAGGCGCACGAGCGTGGCCGCGACGTCATCGGCGGCGACGCTCAGGCAACGATCGCCGCGCGCGCGCAGACACTCGACGACGGCCGCGCCCACGCCCTCCGCATCGGCGCGCACCAGCCACGGACGCTGCGCGACGGGCGTGGCGCCGCGACGGCTGACGAGCACGGCCTGGCCGGCCAGCGCCGGGCGCGCGTCGGGACCGGTCAGGACAGTGCCATCCTCGAATCCCGCGGCGGCCAGCAGCTCGAGCCAGCGCGCGGGCGACAGCAGCGGATGCGTCGGGCGAACCGCCGTGTCGGCGAACCGCCACCAGCCCTCCGTGAGCCCGAACGTGACATCCACCCAGCGGTGCGGGCGCGTGCCCTCGAGCAGGACGAGCACACCGCCGGGCGCGAGCAGCTCGCGCGCGTGAGCGAGGGTCCGGACCAGGTCACGGGTAGCATGCAGGACGTTGGCGGCTATCACGACGTCGTAGCGGCCGCCGTCGACGCCCTGGGCCGCCGGCTCGCGCTCGACATCGAGCGGCTGGCAGCGCATGAACGAGAAGGCCCGGAACGTCTCGGCCGCCCGCGCAGTGAACCGCGGCGAGATGTCGGTGACGACGTACTCGGCGCAGCGTCCATCGAGCGCCGCCAGCGCCGCGCCGGTGGTGCCGCCGGTGCCGGCGCCGATCTCGAGCACGCGGGCGCCGCGACCGGCCGGCAGCGTCGCCACCGCCTGCGCCACCACGTCGGCGACCAGCCGGTTGTAGAGGCGGGCGATCGGGCCCGCCGCGTAGATCGCCTCGGTGCGCGCCAGCACGTCGTCGGCGAACAGCAGCGACAGCGGGTCGCGGGCGCCGCGCAGCACGTCGGCCAGCGCGTGGCCGCAATCGTGCGTGAGCCGCAGCTCGGCGACGTCGGTCCCGTGGCGCCGTTGCAGCTCGGCGTGCAGCGAGCCGGGGTCGAGCGGGCCCGGCGCCGCGACGACCTCGAATTCTCGGTCAGCGGCCCGCAGCACGCCGTCCTCGGCGAGCATGGCGAGCAGGCGGCCGAGCAGGCGCCGATGACGTGCCACCACACCCAGGCGCTCGGCGAGCGGCTCGACGGCGACGCGCTCGCCGACGACCGGGGTCCAGCCGAGCTCGCGTAGGGCGACGACGACGTGGCTCGTGGCCAGCGCGTCGAGGTCGGGCAGCAGGGCGTCGTACGAGGCCACCTCTGGCGCATCGGCCAGCGCACGGAACGTCGCGCTCACCTCGGCGACGAGCGCCCCCGGCGACGGCAACGGCGTACGCATGACCTCGTCCGGCAGCGGGCACGGTTCCCACGTGACGTCGTAGAGCCAGTCGCGCGAGACGCCGGAGCCGGTCGTGACCAGCGCCTCGGGCCGGGCGCGACGCAGGCGCACGCCGAGCACCTCGCCTACCACGCGCCCGCCCGCGTCGAGCAGCTGGACATCGGCTCGGCGGGTCGCCGCCGTCTCGTCGCCGGGAGCGAGCATCGCGTGGCTCCACAGCCGTGCGGGGCTCGGCGACAGCCACACGCGGTCCGCGCCCACGACGAGCCAGGTTGCCTCCTCGTCGTCGGGCCAGGCGGCGCCGAGCGCCTGCAGACAGGCATCCAGCACGGCCGGGTGGACGACGTAGTCGTCGGTCTCTGTCTCGATCGACGGCGGCGCCGCGATCTCGGCCAGCGCCTCGCCGGTGCCGCGACCGATCGTGACGAGGCCCTGGAACGCGGGGCCGAACTCGACGCCGCGCTCGCGCAGGCGCTCGTAGTGCGCGGCCACCGGCACGTCGGTGGCGCAGCGGGCGCGGATGGCCTCGAGATCGACCACGCGCGACGGCGGGACGTCGCGCTCGATTGTCGCCGCCGCGTGGCGGCACCAGGTGGTCGCCGCGCCCTCGCCGTCGAGCCCGAGGATCTCGACCCGGCGTGCGCCGTCCTCGTCGCGCACGAGCGTTTGCATGACGACCTCGCCGGTCTCCCGCAACACCAGGGCCCGATCGATGACGAGGTCGGACAGCGCGCTCGCCTCAGCGGCGGTCCGGGCGCCCGCCGCCAGCGCCACCTCGACGTACACGGTGGCCGGAACGATGACCGAGCCATGCACCCGGTGCTGGCCCAGGAACACCGGCGAGGCGGCGGACAAG
>Ga0310810_10002402_pt1 | contig 20139 bp, 14 predicted proteins | sample NCmetagenome_FD_207641 | JGI IMG/M metagenome (GOLD analysis project Ga0310810, IMG submission 207641) | Soil microbial communities from experimental microcosm in Duke University, North Carolina, United States - NC | ecosystem: Engineered > Artificial ecosystem > Soil microcosm > Unclassified ...
GGCCGAGCCCGGCGCTGGTGGAGGTCCGGTTGTCGTCCTTGAGCGCGCCGCCGGCGTCGATGCGCGAGGCGTGCACCGCCGGCAACCCGCCGGCACACAGGCTCGCCAGCACGATCAAGCCGATGACGAAGAGCATCACGCGGTAGTCCAGCTCGAAGGTGATCCAGAACGGCGGCTGGTTGATCGAGAGCGTCTGGGTGAACCAGCGCATGCCGAACACGCTGAACAGGATGCCGAGGCCGCCGCCGGCGATCGCCAGGACGAGAACCTCGGTGAGATGCTGGCGCACCACACGCGCGCGCCCGGCTCCGAGCGCCATCCGCACTGCCACCTCGCGCCGCCGCAGCGAAGCGCGCGCAACGAGCAGGTTCGAGACGTTGACGCAGGCAATCAGGAGCACGCCGATGCCCGCGCCGAGCATCGTGTACAGCATCCCGTAGGCTTCGGGGCCAATCACCGTCTTCGCGTACGGCATCACATCGGCGCCGGCGCCGCGATTGGTCGCCGGGAATTCGTTTTCCAGGCGTGAGGCGATGGCGGCAGCCTCGGCCCTGGCTCGCGCGATATCGACTCCCGGTTTCAATCGCGCGATCACCTGAACCTTCAGATCCTCACCTCTCGGCTTGGCCAGTGGATCGATCGCGAGCGGAATCCATGCGACTTCGCGAATGGGAAAAGCGAAGACCTCAGGCATCACGCCGATGACGGTCCGCTTCACACCGTTGACGCGCACCGTCCGTCCAACGATGCCGCGGTCGCCCGTGAATCGTTCCTGCCAGAGCTGGTAGCCGAGCAGGATCACCGGATCGGCGCCGGGCCGATCGTCCCCTTCTCGGAAGCCGCGGCCCTGGATGGGCTGGACGCCTACCGCGTCGAACGCGGCCACGGTCAGCTGACCGCCGCTGAACCGGTCCGGCCGGCCGTTCTCATCGGACAGGTTCAACGGCGCGAAGCCGAACGCGCCGACGTGCTCGAAGGACGTCTGGCGCTCCTGAAACACGGCCAGGTCCTGGACGCTGACGGGCTGCCGCGGCTGCTGTTTGGAAAGGTTGGTGGCGACGAGCGAGACGATGCGGTCGGCGCCGGCGAACGGCAGCCCCTTGAAAATGCCGCCGTTGACGACGCAGAACACGGTGGTGCTGAGACCGATGCCGAGCCCGAGCGTGAGCACGGCGACCAGGGACAGCGCCGGATACGTCGCGAGCATCCGCAGGCCGGAGCGGACGTCGGCGAGGATGGTGTCCATGCTGACTACAGACGAGCGGCGGCGGCCGCGTGTTTCGTCTATTCGCGGGTTGTCTTCGTAACGTTGCTGATCTGCAGATCCCAGCCATCGGGATCCTTGACGTGGAAGCTCTTGAAGTTGTCGCCCACCATGTCCGGGCGCGGCGTCAGGCCGCGCTTCTCCAGCTCCGCCTTCACGCCCTCGGTATTCCAGTTGGCGATGCCGTAGGAGACGTGGTTGATGACGCCGGTGATCGGCGCCGGCGGCGTCTGCGCGCCGGCGGTGGCGTCCGGCTCGCGGCGGTTACGGATGATGATCTCGCCGATGTCGCCGATCTTCATCGTGCACTGGTTCTTGCCGTTGTCGTTTCTGATCTCCCAGCCCATCAGGTCGCGATAAAACGCCGTGCTCTTGCGATAGTCGGTGACGGCGTAGGAGATGTGATCGAGCCAGACGGTCTTGAACGCGGCAGGGCCGGTCGCCGCCGGAATCGTCGAAGCCGTTTGCGCGCCGACGGTCGCGACCGGCGCCGCTGCGGCCGCCGCGAGCGCGAGGCTCTGAATCAGCTGGCGCCGTGTCATCTTGCCCTTCTCGAAATCGCTGAGCAGACCGTTGATCACGGCTTCCATGATGTCCCCTCGGCTGAGAGTTGAGCCTTGAGAGTTGAGAGTTATGCCTCTACTAGCACGACACGCATTTGTGTGAGTTCTTCGATCCGAGCTTCTCGAGCAGCGCGACGGTCGCCGGGTACGGCGAGATGCGCTGCACCGGCCCATTCGCCATGTCGGCCGTCGTCTGGCCGCTGCGCGCGACGGCGGTGACGTCCGCACCCTTCGAGATCAGGTAGTTGATCATCTCGTTGTCGCCGCGCGCGGCCGCGTGATGGAGCGGGGTGTAGCCGTCGTTGTCGCGCGCGTTGACGTCGGCGTGCAGCTCCTCGACGAGATACTTCATCACCGCCATCCACGCATCGGGCGCATGACGATGGGCGTTGCCGGCGAAGCCTTCGCCGTACTCGACACCGGCGGCAGCGTGAATCGCGAGAGCGCCGGGACCGCCCGCGGGCACCGGCAGCGCGTTGAACTTCGGCTTGTCCGCGTCGGCGGTCGGCGCGACGGGACCACCGGCGCCGGCCGGCGGAGCGCCCGGACCGCGGCGGACCGGTTCCTTTGGCGCGATGGTCGGAATGTTGGGATCGGCGCCGGCCGCGACGAGCAGTTTCATCGCCTCGAGGTCGGTGGCATAGGCGGCGCGCCAGAACGCCGTCGAGCCCGAGGTGTCGGCGAGACCGCAGTTGCGGTTGCCGCAGCCGCTGTAGACGAGATACCACGGGTGCGTCTTGAGGCGCGCGTCGGGATCGGCCCCTTTGGCGAGCAGCGCCTTCATGACGTCGAGGTAGGTCGCCTTCTGCTGCTCCATCTCCTGTGGCTGCGGATAGCGCGTCCGCGGCTGCCATTGCGTGTTGACGGCGGCCCAGAGCGGCGTCGCGCCGTTGCCGGCCGCGGCGAGGTTCGGGTTGGCGCCGCGTTCGATGAGGAACATCGCGAGGTCGAACTCGCCGTTGATGACCGCCATCAGCAGCGGGCTGGTCATGTCGCCCGAGCCCGCCTGATCGATCGGCGCGCCGCCGTCGAGCAGCGCGCGCGCCGCCTCGAGATGCCCCTGACGCGCGGCGTGCAGCAGCGCCGTCATGCCGCCCTTGTTCGACACTGGCGGGTTGATCTCTTCCGGATTGAAGCTGTTGGCCGCGTTGGCATTGGGATCATCACCACCGCCGCGTCCACCACGACCGCCGCGCCCGCCGGCCGGCGCTTCTTCAGGCGGCGGAATCTTGCCGGACGCAAACAGCTCACGTGACGCTTCGATCGCCGCCTGCACCTGGCGCGGCGTCGGCTGCTGACCCTTCGGCACCGCCGCTTCGAGCACCTTCCGCTGAAGGTTGCTGGCGGCGCGATCGAGCTGCGACTGATGTCCGATGTCGATCGTCTTCGTCGTCCCAGTCGGGTCGGCACCGTAGTCGAGCAAGGCGCGAATCGCCGCGACGCGGTTCTCCGCGGCGGCAAACATCAGCGGCGTCTGGCCCCACTCCGATTCTTTCGCGTCGGCGTCGGCGCCCTGCTCGAGCAGCAGCGTGACGATCGCTCCGCTGCCCGAGGCGGCGGCCAGGTGCAGCGGCGTCACGCCGCTCGTGGTCGTGCGCGCATCGACCTTCGCGCCGGCCTTCAGCAGTGCCTGAACCACGGCGGCGTTGCCGGAGCGGCTGGCGATGTGGAGCGGCGTGTACTGACCAATGCGGGTGACCGCCGAGACGTTGGCGCCGGCGTAAACGAGCATTTCGGTCATCGCCGCGTCGCCGCGCTCGGCGGCGAAGTGGAGCGCGGTCATGCCGTCGCCCTTCGCGGCGCTGACGTCGGCGCCCTGTTTGAGCAACGCGCGCACCGCGTCGCGATCGCCTTTCATCGCGGCGTCGGCGACCGACGACGGCGACGGCGCCGCGCCGAGCCATGCGGTCATCGCAAGCGCCACGCCAACGGTCAACACACGTTTCATAAGACTATCCTCTAGTGGCGCAGGGCTTCCCGCTAGTGGCGCAGGGCTTCAGCCCTGCTTCGCAGCGCTAAAGCGCTGCGCCACACGCGGAGAAAACACCTGGGCTCTGCGTGCTCAGCGTTCTCCCCGGTTTTTTCCGACGTCTACAGCGCGAACGTCCCTGTGCTGTCGCCGAACGTCTTCATGTCGTCCATGCCGAGCTTCTGCATCGCCGCGAGCATGACGTTGGCCATCGGCGTGCCGTCTTCCGCCTTCAGATGCACGCCGCCTTTCAGCGCGCCGTTGGCGTGGCCGAACAGCGCGAGCGGACAGCGGCGGTGGTTGTGGATGTTGGGATCGGCCATCGGCGATCCCCAGATCACCATCGACTTGTCCAGCAGGCTGGCGTCGCCGTCCAACGTCGTCTTCATCTTGTCGAGCAGGTAGGCGACCTGGCTGACGCGGTACTTGCAGATCTTGTTGAACTCCAGGATCCGATCCTCGCGGTTGCCGTGGTGCGAGGCCGGGTGGAACGGCTGGTTCGATCCGCTTTCCGGGAAGACGCGGTTCTGCGCGTCGCGGCCGATCTTGAAGGAGATGACGCGCGTCATGTCGGTCTGCAGCGCGAGCACCTGCAGGTCGAACAACAGCTTCATGTGCTCGGAGAACGAGTCGGGGACGCCGGCGGGCGCGTCGGGCAGCGCGCGCGCTTCGCCGCTGCGGTTGTGCGCCTCGACCGCCTGGATGCGGCGCTCGATCTCGCGCACGTTGTCCATGTATTTGTCGAGCCGCTGGCGATCGCCGTTGCCGAGACTGCGGCGGACGCGCTCGACCTCGCCGGTGATCCAGTCGAGGATGCTGCTGCGCGTCTCGCGGCGCGACGCCCGCTCTTCCGGCGTGTTGCCGGAGCCGAAGAGCATGTCGAAGGCGATGCGCGGGTCGCGGATCATCGGCAGCGGCTCGCTCGGCGACGCCCAGCTGATCGAGTCGGTGTAGGCACACGAGTAGTTGTAGGTGCAGCCGCCCGCCTGATCCAGGTTCTCGATGCAGAACTGCATCGACGGCAGCGGGGTCGTCTGGCCGGCGCGCTTGGCGTACAGCTGATCCAGCGAGGTGCCGGCGAAGAGGTCCGAGCCCTGCGTCTGCTTCGGATGCGACTGGGTGAGGAACACGGCGCTCGACCGGAAGTGGTCGCCGCCGATTTCCGGCAGCGCGAACGCCTCGGCGTTGCGCGCGTCGGTGTTGCTGATGATCGTCGTGTGATCGCGGAACGCGTCGAGCGTGCTGAACGGATTGTCCGGCACGAGCTTGTAGTCGCGCCCGGTGGTCTCCGGCGCGAACAGGAACTTCGACGCGCCCCAGTTGTTGCAGCCGGCGAGGCCGTGCACCTCCTCGATGCAGATCAGCCGCGTCTTGTCGGTCGTCGCGGCCAGCGCGGTGCTGCGTCCGGCCGGCACCATCGCGTCGAGGAACGGCAGCGCCAGCGTCGCACCCGCGCCGCGCAGGAAGGCCCGGCGGGGAAACTGCTTCTGAGTGATGTAATTCACGTTCGCTCCTTGAGAGTTCGACGTTCTACGTTCTCAGTTCCGAGTTCTCAGTTCTCAGTTCTCAGTTCTTCCACCTTCTTCATCTGGAAGGCATCGCTCTTGATGACGCCCAGGATGAACGAGGACATCTTGTACTGGTTCGCTTCCGCCGTCTTCGCGATCGCGCGGATCGCAGGCATGTCGAAATACTCCACGCGCCGGCCGAGCGCGTAGGCCATCAGGTTCTCGGTGAACGTCCGGACCAGCGGCACCGGACGCTTGAGCAGCGCGGCCGTCAGCTCCGCCGGCCTGGTCACCGGGGTGCCGTCGTAGTAGTCGCCCCGTGTGTCGAGCGGCATGCCGTTCTCGCGCTCGCGCCATTTCGCGGTCACGTCGAAGTTATCGAGCGCAAGGCCGATCGGGTCCATGAAGCGGTGGCACGACGTGCACGACGGGTTCGAGCGGTGGATCTCCATCCGCTCCCTCGTCGTCAGCATCTTGCCGTCCTTGGAGCCGGCGGTGTCCTCGAGCAGCGGGATGTCCGGCGGCGGCGGCGGCGGCGGCGTGCCCATCAGCACTTCCATCACCCACTTGCCGCGCAAAACCGGCGAGGTGCGGTTCGCGAGGGAGGTCTGAACCAGGACGCTGCCCTGCCCGAGTAATCCGCGGCGCGTGTCGTCCGGATACTCAATCCGTCGGAACTCGCTGCCCGACACGCCGGGGAAACCGTAGTGCCGCGCCAGACGGTCGTTCACGTAGGTATAGTTGGCGCGATAAAGATCCAGGACGCTGCGATCCTCGCGCACGAGGCTGTTGAAGAACAGTTCGGTCTCGCGGCGCATCGCCGCGGCGAGGTTGTCGTCGAAGTTCGGGTAGTTGTTGGGGTCGGGGTGAACCTTGTCGACGTCCTGCAGCCGCAGCCACTGGGCGGCGAAACGCGAGCCGAGCGATTCGGCACGCGGATCGGCGAGCATGCGGCGCGTCTGCTTCTCGAGCGTCGCGGGTACCGACAGCGCCCCCTTGGCGGCGAGCGTCAGCAGTTCCTGATCCGGCGGCGTGCCCCAGAGGAAAAACGAGAGGCGCGACGCGAGATCGATGTCGGCGACGCGGTAGGTGCCGCCCGGCTTCGCGAGCTCGGGCTCCTTCTCCATCCGGAAGATGAAGTACGGGCTCGCGAGAATCGCCTCGATCGCGCTGCGGACGCCGGCCTCGAAGCCGCCTTTGGCCGCGGCTTTCTCATAGAGCGGCGTCAAACGATCGAGCTCTCCGGTCGTGATCGGCCGCCGGTAGGCATCGCTGCCCAGTCGCGACAGGATCTGGCGCGCGCAGGGACGTTCTTCCGCCGCGCTGGTCGGCCGGCAGCTGAAGATCTTCTCGCGGCTCGCCGTCTCCGAGATGCCGGTAATGCGGTACGGTCCCTTGATGGTCAGGTCGCGCACGTGGGGCAGCGTGGTAATGCCCGGGCCGCCGGATCCGCCGCCGGCGAACGACCAGTCGTGCGGCCGGATCAGATCCTCGTACGGACCCTCGATCTTGCGGACGAACGCGGCGGCCACGAGGTGCTGGCCGGCCTTGATCAGGATCGGCTCGGTCCGCATCGGCACCGCGCCGCGGCCGTCGGCGCCGCCCGCCGGCCCGGTCTCGTACTCGATGAGCGCGACGCGCTCGCCATCGATCGAGATGTCGATGTCCTCGAAGCGCGCGTTCGAGCCCGAGACGAGATCCACCTCGAAGACGTACTCGGCGTCGGCCGGGAACACGTGCTCGACGACGGTGCCGCCGCGTGTGCCGTAAGGCGCGCCCTCGACGTGATCCCACGGATGCTGTGACACGTAACCGGGGCTGCTGTAGGTCGAATCGACGGTCGGCGCGTTGCGATCGCCGACAGCCATGCGGCTGATCGCGCTCGCCGCGTTGAGGTAGGCCTCGAGCAGCGTCGGCGACAGCGCTTGCGCGTCGGCGATGTTGTCGAAGTTGGCGCTCTTGGTGTCGAGCGGCAGCCAGCTGCCGGCATCGACGTCGAGCGCCAGCAGATCCTTGACGGCGCGTGAGTACTCGGGACGGTTCAGTCGCTGAAATGTCCGGACGCCGGGATTCGGTTTGACGGCTGACGCCGCGTCGACGCCCGCCTCGAGCGTCGCGATGAGCGCCGCGTAAGTCGCGGGATCGGGACGCGCAGCCAGCGGCGGCGGCATGAACCCGGCCTGCAGCTTGCGAATCACCTTTTCGGAGACCTCGGCGTTCTGCGCCGCCTGGGCGACGTCGAACGCGGCGAGCGACAGACCGCCGGCCTTGCCCTTCTCGCTGTGGCATCCGGCGCAGTAGCGTTTGATCACCGGGTTGAGATCTTGTGTGTGCGCGGCGACCGGTTTCAGCGTCTGCGCCCGCGGCGTCGCCGTCGGTGTTCGTGCGTCGGGCGCCGCAGGACGCGCGGCCGTCGGACGCGCAGGCGGAGCCTTTTGCGCGAGGCCACTCGTACCGGCGAGTCCGAGCCAGAGCATGGCGGTACCCAGGAAGGCGAGCGTACCCCTCGTCATCGGCCGAAGTTTACACCCGAAACGACCCTTAATTGTCGTCTGGAGTACGAGTTACAACGAGAGACAAAAAGACTACTTTTTGATCTCCTGGTACAGCTGGCCGACGAAGCGATCCGCGGTCGCCGGGGTGGCGCCGGTGACCTTGGCGTCGAACTCCGCGGTCGGCTTGGAGGCGACGACTTCCTCCTGGGTCTTGTTCTGCCGTACGAGCGCGGCGACCTTGTCGCGCACCGCCATCATCATCGCCTTGTGGGCGGCGACAGCGGTCTTGTCGACGACGGCGCCGTGTCCGGGAACGATTTTCGTGTCGGGGCGCGCCAGCGCGACGATGGCGTCGAAACCGGCCAGCATCCCGTTCATCGTGCCGCCGTTGGCGCGGTCGATGTTCGGGTAGCCGGTCGAGCGATAGAAGTCGCCGGTCATGATCACGTTGGCATTCGGGAAGAAGACCATCGTGTCGCCGTCGGTGTGGGCGACCGGTACCGGGATCAACCGGACGTCTTCACCGTTGACGTGGAACGTCAGCGGCGCGTCGTAGGTCACGGTCGGGACCGCCATCGCCGGCGCGGGCACGCCCGGCTGTCCGTTGGCCTGCGGCGCCGGCTTCAGCATCCGCGCGCGCAGGTTCTCGCGGGCGAAGATCGTCGCCCCCTGCTTGCCGATGTTCTCGTTGCCGCCGATGTGATCCGGGTGGACGTGTGTGTTCACGAGATAGCGGATGCGGCCGTCGGAGATCTGCTTGATCGCGGCGACGATCTTGTCGCCGAGCGGCGCGAACTGCGTGTCGACCATGAAGACGCCGTCCGGTCCCGGCAGCACGCCGATCGTGCCGCCCGATCCTTCGAGCATGTAGAAGTTGCCCGCAAGCTTGGTGGTCTTGATCTCGATCTTGCTGAAATCCTGCTGCTGGCCTGACGCGGCGGTCGACAGGCAGACGAACGCGACGCATGCGGCGGGGACGAGCTTCATGGCGGCCTCCTGCTCGCGCACTATAATCCAGCCCATGTCCACTACCCATCCGACCCCCGATCTGTTCTTCGACACGATTCAGGCGTATCAACGCACCGCCGCCCTGCGCGCGGCCATCGACCTCAATCTCTTCACCGCGATCGGCGACGGCGCGAGCACGGTGCCCGCGATCGCCAAGGCATGCCAGGCGTCCGAGCGCGGCACGCGCATCCTGTGCGACTACCTGACCATCGTCGGCTTCCTCACCAAGACCGGCGACGCTTACCAGCTGACGCCGGATACCGCGTTCTTCCTGAGCAGGAAATCACCGGCGTATCTCGGCGGCACCATGGAGTTCCTGGGGACGCCGGACGTCGTGCGCCATTTCGACGATCTCGCCAGTACCGTGCGGCGCGGCTCGATCCCGAAGACGGACAGCACGGTGTCGGACGAGAACCCGGTGTGGGAGACGTTCGCCCGCGCGATGATGCCGATGATGATGCCGCCGGCGCAGGCGATCGCCGAGATCCTCGGCGTCGCGGCAGCGGGCCCAATCAAAGTGCTCGACATCGCCGCCGGCCACGGCATCTTCGGCATCGCGATCGCACAGAAGAATCCCCAGGCCGAGATCGTCGCCTCCGACTGGGCCGGCGTGCTGAAAGTCGCGACCGAGAACGCCGGGAAGATGGGCGTCGGCGCGCGGCACAAGGCGCTGGCCGGCGACGCGTTCACCGCCGACTGGGGCGGCGGCTACGACATCGCGCTGATGACGAACTTCCTGCATCACTTCGACATCCCGACGTGCACGACGCTGCTGAAGAAGGTCGCCGCCGCGCTGAAGCCGGGCGGACGCATCGCGGTGCTGGAGTTCGTGCCGAACGACGATCGCATCAGCCCGCCTGGGGCGGCGACGTTCGCGATGCAGATGCTGGGCGGCACCCCCGCGGGCGATGCCTACACCCTGAAGGAGCTCACGTCGATGCTGAAGGACGCCGGCTTCGCGACGGTCAGCGGTCAGCCGCTCCAGGGTCCGCAGACACTGGTCGTCGGGACCAAGAGCTAGACCACGAAACTCACGAAACCCAAACCGGCGCGAAACACACGACAACAATTGGATTTCTGTTTCGTGTCTTTCGTGCCGTTTTGAGTTCGGTTTCGTGTTTTCGTGGTGACAGTCCGTGCTCACTTGCAGACGTCGCCGAGGTAGCCGCCGCCGCCGCAGTACTTCGAATCCTGCAGCTGCATCAGCAGCCCGTCGGGATCGGTGAAGTACAGCTCCGGCGTGCCTTCCGGCGCGCCGCCGCGGTTCTCCATCCGCATCGAGATGTAGTGCCGCAGCGGACCGACTGGTCCCTGCGTACCCTCACGCGCCTTCAGACCGAAGCTCTCCAGCGACCTCACGACCTCGTCCGGTTTGAAGCCGTCCATGTTCATGCACGCGTGGTTGATGCTCGCCGCGCGCGGCGGCGCGCCGGCCCGCGGCGGACCGCCGCCGCCCGTGAACATCAGGAACTCCACGGTCGGCCCGACCGCCAGCGTCGGCGCCGTCGGTCCCTGATACGAACGGATCGAAAAGCCGCACAGATCGGTGAAGAACTTGTTGGTGCGCGCCGAGTCCGTGGCAAAGATCGTGAGGTGGCTGAGGTCGCGCAGCGCCATCAGCCCTTTCTTCGGCGACGGCTCGACGCGGCCGCAGACGCTGCCGAGCGGACCGGCACCGCCGCAGTAGCTCGCATCCTGAATCTGGCAGACGATCCCGTCGGGATCGCCGAAATTGAGCTCTGGTGTGCCCTCTTTCGCGCCGTTCATCTCGGGGCCGCGCATCGCGACGTGCGCTTTCATCGGTCCAACCGCGTCGGCTTTCGTCACGCCGTTGGCCGCCAGCGCCGCCATGACCCGATCGACGTTGAATCCCTCGACGCCGAGGCAGTAGTGCGTGATGCTCGGCGCCGCGCCGCTGGCCGCCGGCGCAATCGCGACGAACTGCGGCCCTGGTCCGAGCTGCAGCAGCGTCGTCGCCCCCTGCCGCCCGCGCACCGGCATGCCGAACAGCCCCTGATAAAAGTCGATGGAGCGCTTCGTGTCGGCGACGGCGAGGCCGATGTGGTTGATCGAGCGCACCCGGAGCGACGGCCCCGCCTGCGCGAGCAGATCAGGGACAAGGCGCGGGGCGAGAGCGAGTCCGGGTATCGACAGAAGCAGCTGACGTCGGCTGATGGCGTTCATGCGCGCATTATGCCAGCAGATGCTGGCGAACGATCAGGTTCTGGTTGGGCGCGGCGCGTCACCTTCGACAGTACCGCCTCGAGCAGCGGCGTCATCCGCCCGAGTTGCCGCGCGCGAATCACCAGATTCCACGCCGCCTCGAATTTCTTCCAGCCGGCGGCATAAAAGAAATGCTTCGCCTGATGCTTCGGCGAGCCGTGCGCCCAGGACGCGCGTGCGATCGACGGCCAGCGATAGAACTCCCGATAGGCCCAGTCGTAGCCCTTCTTCAGCGCCTCGGGCGACAGTCGTGCCGGCCGGTACACGACGTGTCGCGTGTCGTACAAATCCCAGTTGCGCGTGGTGATGCGGCCCTGCTGCTCCATCCGCGCGTGCAGACCGGTGCCCGGGTACGGCGTCTGGATGTGAAAGGTCGCCGTGGTCACGCCGTGGTCGATGGCCCAGTCCACCGTTCGCCGAAAGACGTCGCGGTCGTCGTCGTCCATGCCGAACACGAAGCTGCCGTTGATCATGATGCCCAGGCTGTGAAGTCGCGCGGTCACGGCGGCATAATCGCGGCCGAGATTCTGGCGCTTGCCGCTGCGAAGAAGATTGCCCGGCGTCAGCGTCTCGAACCCGACGAACACACTGCGGAGCCCGGCCTCCGCGGCGCGTTCGATCAGATCGCCGCGCAGGACCGAGTCGACCGTCGCGGCGCCCTGAAACAGCCGGTTCATGCCTTTCATGCCGCTGAACAGATCGGCGGCGAACCGGGCATCGCCGAGCAGGTGATCGTCGAGGAAGTAGAGGTGCCGTCCCGGGAGCCGTGCGATCTCGGCCAGTGCATCGTCGACGCGCTGGGTATAGAAGGTGCGGCCACCGTTGAAGAACGCGTCCTTGTAACAGAAGTCGCAATGTTGCGGACACCCGCGCGTCACGACGATCGAATTCGGGACGAGGTAGTTGCGACGGGTAATCAAGTCGCGGCGGATCGGGGGCACGCGGTCGAGCGTGCGTCCACCTGTCGATCGGTAGACCGCGGCCGGCCGGCCGCCGCGGAAGTCCACGAGAAACTGCGGAAACGTCTGCTCTCCCGGGCCGAGAAAGATCGCGTCGGCGTGCGCGGCCGCTTCTTCCGGGCACGAGGTCACGTGCAGCCCGCCGAGCGCGACGAAGACACCGCGTGCACGGTACGCGTCGGCCAGGCGGTACGCTCGGTAAGCGTTCGTGATGTAGACCTGGATCACGGCGATGTCGGGCGTGTCGCCGGCTGGGAGCGGCTCGACGTGCTCGTCGACGATGACGGCGCGGTCGTCGGCACGCAGGTAGGCCGCGAGCGTCGCGAGACCGAGCGGCGGGAACAGCGAGTACTTGATGGGACGCCAGAACGGGCTGGTGGCCTCGGTCAGTGCGGGGAGCAGGAACGTCACATCGAGCGGGTCTTGTCTGGTCATATCTTTGTATTGTAAAGTAATTTGCAATGAAACGCATCTTCGATGTCGTCGGGGCGATTGGCGGGTTGGTCTTCTTCGCGCTGCCGATGGCCGGAATCGCCGCCGCGGTGCTCATCCTCGACGGACCGCCCATCCTGTTCCGCCAGCCACGGCTTGGACGCGGGCGGCGGCCGTTCACGATCCTCAAGTTCCGCTCGATGCGTGACGGCGAGGTGACCGCGGTCGGACGGGTGCTCCGCGCCACGGGACTCGACGAGTTGCCGCAGCTGGTCAACGTGCTCAGGGGCGACATCAGCGCCGTCGGTCCCCGGCCGCTGACCGACGAAGACGTCCGGCGCCTCGGCTGGAGCGATCCCGCGTGCGATTTCCGCTGGCGCGTGCCGCCTGGGCTCACCGGCCTCGCCCAGATAGCCGGAACACGATCACCCCGCCAGGCCCTGCGTCTGGATCGCCGCTATATCGCGCACCAGAGCTGGCGACTCGACGTCAGTCTCATCGCCTGGTCATTCGCGATCAACGTGCTTGGGAAGCACCGCGTGCGGCGGCTGATTGCGGGCCGAGCGCGCGGCGCGTGAGCCTCATAGAAGATCATCCGCGGATTACACGGATTAGAAGACGGAAGATTCTCCGGACTGCGGATCCGTGGGGAGCTAACGTCCGGCGACGCGGCGGTCTATACTCCGTCAGTTGATGGAGGACACGCCATGCGCCCGCAACCAGGAATGTCGCGCCGGAACTTTCTCATGAGCACGGGCGGCGCCGCCGTGTGGGCGGGTTCGTCCCGCGGCTACTCCGCCGCGGAGATACGGGCCAAGGCCGAGGATGGGACGCTGACCGGCGTGTCGAAATGGGATCTCGACACGCCCGCGCTGTGCGTGGATCTCGATGTCTTCGAGCAGAACATCGCGACGATGCGGACCAGGCTGACCGCGATGCACGTCGCGAGCCGACCGCATGGGAAGTCGCACAAGTGCCCGGCCATCGCCAAACTCCAGCTCGCCGGCGGTTCGATCGGCATCTGCGCCGCCAAGATCAGCGAGGCGGAAGTGTTCGCGGCGAACGGCATCGGCCCGATCCTGATGACGACGTCGAATGTGACGGTGAACAAGATCCGGCGCGCGATGGCGATCCGCAAGACGAACCCGCAGTTCATCCAGGCGGTTGACTACCCGCAGAACGCACGCGATCTCAACGACGCCGCGAAGGCAGCCGGCATCGTCGCCGACGTCGTCGTCGACGTGGCGATCGGCACACGCAGCGGCATTCCGGCGGGCGATCAGGCCGTCGCGCTCGCGCAGCTCGTGGACACGCTGCCGAACCTGAAGCTGCGCGGCATCATCAGCTACGACGGCGGCGCGCAGCACATCAAGGGGTTCAAGAACCGCCTCGATCAAACGCTGAAGCGCTTCGAGCCGTCGCTCGGCACGTACGAGCGCTTCAAACGCGCCGGGCTCAGCACCGAGATCTTCAGCGGCGGCGGCACCGGGACCTACAACATCCTGCCGAAGGCCTCGTCCAGCGTCACCGACGTGCAGGTGGGCAGCTACGTGTTCATGGACTGCCAGTATCTCGAGATCGGCGGCGAGTCGAACGACGATCTCTATACCGATTTCGGGTCGTCGCTCACCGTACTCACGACGGTGCTCAACACGTACTTCGAGAAGTCGATCACCACCGACGCCGGCGCGAAGGCGCTGACGCTGAACAAGCCGGGTCCATGGGTGATTGGTGAAAAGGGATTTGCCTACAACGCCGGATCGGACGAGTTCGGCGTGATCAAGTACGAGAAGGCCGAGAAGACATACAAGGTCGGCGACAAGCTCGAGCTGATCGCGCCGCACTGCGATCCCGTCGTCAACGAGTACGACCAGATGTATGCGATCCGCAAGGATCGCGTCGAGGCGGTCTGGCCGATTCTCGCCCGCGGCCATTCGCAGTAGATACCTACTTGCCGAGCGCCGCGTACTCGCGCTTCGCCGCGGCGAGAATCGGCAGGCCGGCGTCGGCGTTCTTCCACCGATCGAGGAACCGCTCGTAGGCTGTCCGGCTTTCGTCCGTCTTCCCCATCTTCGCGAGCGCGCGGCCGAGGTACAGGTCCGCCTCGGCCGACAGCGGCGATAGTGACGGCACCGGCCGACCGGCGATCTTGGAGAATTCGCGAACGGCAGCTTCGTTGTTGTCGAACGCCAGATTGACGACGCCGATCGCGAACAGCAGCCCGGTGTCGTTATCGTCCTTCGGCGTCGGCAGGCTCGCGAGCGCGGCGCGATCGCCCTTCCTCATCTTGACGAGCGCATCGATCAGCGCGAGGCCGACGCGTGCATCGTCGCTCGACGCCAGTGGCGAGCGGCGGATTTCCACTGCGAGCGCCTCACTCTGCGCCGTATCGCCAAGCACGACCAGCGCAAACGCCGCGTTGAGGAGCGTCGCGCCGCTGCGATCCATCGCCAGCGCCTTGCGGACCGACCCGCGCGCCCCGTCGGCGTCGCCCATCGCCGCCGCAATCTGCGCGACGTTGCACCACTGCCCGGCCGCCGCCCCCTTCAGGCCGGTCTTCGCGGTCGCCTCGGAATCGAACCGCCCGCCGAGCTCGATCGCGCGCGCGAGCTTCCCCTGATAGCCGGCGACGGCGATCTCGGTGCCGATCATGCGGTACGAGTCGGCAAAACGCTTCCCGGCCTCGAGCTCCCGCGCCATACCGGCCTCGTCGTGCCGGAGGAACGCGAGCACATAGAGCTGGGATCGGACGCCGACCGAATCGAGCCCGCGCGACACTGCGTCCTCGAGCGTCGCTCGCGCCTCGTCCACCTTGCCGAGATTCAGATACACGTTGGCGAGGTTGCCGCGTGGCAGCGGCTCGTCGGGCGCCAGCGCAATCGCCGCCTTGAATTCGACGATGGCCTTGTCGAACTCGCGGAGGCTCTGATAGACGCTGCCGAGATTCGAATGCGAGACGTAGTCGTTGGGATAGGTCTGGTTCCAGATCTGATACGTCTCGATCGCTTTCTGCGGCGCCAGCTCCGCGGTCGTGTAATAGCGTGCGGTGATGTAGAGGCGTTCGGGCTCGCTCACGCGATCCTTCAACGCGAACGCCTTGGTGATGTGCGCGCGGGATTCTTCTTCTTCGTTGAGGTTGCTGAGCACCGTGCTCAGGCGCGCGTGGGCCAGCGCGAACTCGGGATCCTGTTCGACGGCCTTGCGCAGAAACGGCAGCGCCGCCTGGTCGCCGTCACGCCGCCGCGTCGCCATCCCGGAGCTGTACGACTTGAGCGCTTCGAGCGAGGCGGTGGTCGCGTCGTGGATCGGCGCGTCGTACTTGCCGATCGAGGCCAGGGACTCGCCGAGACCGCGGCGCAGATCGTCGGCCGCGGCGGCCAGCGCCTTGAGCACGGACTCCTGGTTCGGCGCCTGCGCCTGCCGTTTCTCGATCGTGTCACCGGTCCGGCAGTTCGAGGCGTCGAGGGAAATGACGTAGGACGTGCCGAGCTTCGCGATCGCGCCGGCGATCATCGCCTTGCTGGCGGTGCGCTGGCAGAGATCGCGCGCGACGTCCGGGGTCAGCCGCTGATCGCGGCCACGACCCATCAGGCGGAGCGTGCTCTGCACGCGCTGGTCGGGCAGCACGCTGAGGAACGGCGATTGCCGCAGCTGCACATCCAGCGCTTCCTTCAGCGTGTCGTCGAACACCGGCTCGCCGGTGCTGTTGGCAAAATCGGCGATGAGGACGGTGTCGCGTTCGGCAAAGGCGCGAGGCCGGCTCGAATAGAAAAACACGCCGGCGATGACGACTGCCGCCACGGCCGCCAGCACGGCCGCCAATCTCCCCCGGCGCGGCGTCGACGCCGGCGCGGGACGCGCCGCGGCGGCCACCGGCACGCTGGCCGACTCGCTGGCGCGGCGGAGCCGTTTCAGATCGCTGCGCAGATCGGCGGCCGTCTGGTAGCGGACGTCGGGATCCTTCTCCAGCGCCTTGGCGATGATGCGATCGAACTCCGCCGGCACCGTCGGGTTGACGCTCGACGGCGGCGGCGGCTGCTTCGTCAACAACGCTTCGAACGTCGCCATCGGCGTCGCGCCGGAGAATGGCAGCGTTCGCGTCGCCATCTCGTAGAGCACGATCCCGAACGAGAAAATGTCGGCGCGAGCGTCGAGCTCGGCGCCGCGCGCCTGCTCCGGAGACATGTACGCGACCGTGCCGAGCGTGGTCCCGATGGTCGTCACGTGCTCGACAGCGGCACGCGTGACGCCGGCGTCGGGCGGCGCACCTCGGCGGGACTGCGCCAGCTTGGCGATGCCGAAATCGAGCACCTTGGCCTGGCCGCGCCGGGTGACGAAGATGTTCGCCGGCTTGATGTCGCGATGGACGATGCCGCTCGCGTGTGCGGCGTCGAGGCCGTCGGCGATCTCGATGCCGAACTCGAGCACGCGATCGATCGGCATCGCGCCGCGCGCGAGCTCGTCCTTCAACGTCCGGCCGTCGAGCAGCTCCATGACGATGAACTGCTCGCCCTGGTGCTCGCCGACGTCGTGGATGATGCAGATGTTCGGGTGGTTCAGCGAGGACGCGACGCGCGCTTCACGGCGGAAGCGGTCCAGGGCGTCGGGATCGGCGGCGAGGTCGGCGGGCAGGAACTTGAGCGCGACCTGCCGTCCGAGACGGACGTCCTCGGCGCGGTAGACCACGCCCATGCCGCCGGCGCCGAGCCGTTCGAGAATCTTGTAGTGACCGACGAGGGTTCCAATCACGATAGGTGAATTCTACAGCCGCCCACTTCAGCCCCGGTCCCTAGCCCTTAGCCCCCAGCCTCCGTGGCTCCGTTTTGGTAAGGTATGCCCATGAAACTCTCGACCCGCCTCGCCTTGATCATCACCATCGCTGCCGTGGCCGCGCCGCGCGCACAGCCGCCGACGGGCGTCGAACCGCTCCATTTCCATCACATCCATCTCAACTCGACCGACCCGAAGGCCGCGGCGGCGTACTACCCGAGGCCGTTCGCGCTGTCGGCGACGGCGACGACCTTCAACGGCTTCGAGGCGGTGAAGACGGGGAACGTGTTCATCCTCTTCACCAAGGTGGCGTCGACGCCGCAGAACGAGCTGACCGGGCCGCAGACCTCGGTGTGGCACTTCGGCTGGAACACGCCGGACTCGCGCAAGTACGACGAGAACTTCCGCAAGATGGGGCTGACGATCGCGCAGATGTGGGACGCGGCCGACGGCAAGCTCGTGGACCTGTCGAGCGACGTCCTGCCCAACCCGTCTGGAGGAGCCGGGTTTCCAACGCAGGAACAGATCCTCGAAGCGCGCGAAAAAGGACTGAAGCCCTCGCTGCAGGGCGGCTTCGGTTACCTGCGAGGACCGGACGGCGCGATGATCGAGAACGCGCAGTCCGGGACGGTGGAGCGCTTCAACCACGTGCACATGTACCACGAGCATCCGCGCTGCGCGATGGAATGGTATGTCACCCATCTCGGTGCGAAAATGCCGGCCGGCCGTGGAGGTGCCGCGGCTCCGGGTGAAACCGCCAGTGGTGACTGCCACACGAAGACCTACGCGCCGCCGACGTGGCCGTCGTTCGCGAAAACCGGGTTCGTGCGCGACCCGGCGGGCGGCGTCAACTTCGACGACATCTCGATCTCCATCCGTCCCTGGCCGGGCGGCGGCCTCGTCAGCACGCGCGGCAAGATCTACGACCACTGGGCGCTGAGCACCACGAACCTCGACGCGACCGTCGCGCGCCTGAAAACGGAAGGCGTGAAGTTCCTCGAGGAGATTCACCCGTGGGGCAGTTCGCGGGCGGCGATGATCGAAGGGCCCGATCGCATCGCCATCGAGCTGGTCGAGGTGAAGTGACCGCGGCGCGACGACTGACCCGTCATGACTGACACGATGAACCGGACGAGACGACCGTTCGCGATCGAAGACGCAACCGCCATCCTGGCAAGGACGCCCGCGACGGTCAACGCCCTGCTGCGCGGCCTGACGGCGTCATGGACGCTCGCCAACGAAGGGGGCGACACGTGGAGTCCGTTCGATGTCGTCGGGCATCTCATCCACGGCGAGCGGACCGACTGGATCCCGCGCGTGAAAATCATCCTGACACACGGTGAGACGCGCGCCTTCGAACAATTCGACCGGCTCGCGCAGTTCACGGCATCCGCGGGCCGGACGCTGCCCGATCTGCTCGACGACTTCGCCCAACTCCGCGAGGAGAACCTCCGCGAGCTGAGCTCGCTCGATCTGACCGATGCGGATCTCTCGAGGAGGGGACGGCATCCGGCACTGGGCGTGGTGACGCTTCGGCAGCTGCTGGCGACCTGGGTCGCCCACGACCTCGATCACATCATGCAGATTTCCCGCGTGCTCGCGCGCCAGTACTCGGACGAAGTCGGCCCGTGGCGGGCCTATCTCCGCGTGATCAGCGGCACGCAGGGGTGAATCGATGGTCGACGTGACAATCCAGGGCGACCGCGCGGTATTCAACGTCAAGGGGCTGGACAAGCTCTGGTCGTTCCGCAGTCAGATCGAAATCCCGCTGGCGCACATCCTTGGCGTCGAGGCGGATCCCGCGCAGGTCGGCCGCTGGTGGCACGGGATCAAGGTGATCGGCACCGACGTCCCGGGACTGTTTGCGGCCGGCATGTTCTACTATCGTGGCGAGCTGGTGTTCTGGGACGTCTTCGACACGGCGCGCACGGTCATCGTCTCGCTCGAGCACGAGCGCTACAAGACGCTGATCATCGAAGTCGCCGATGTCGACGCCACGGTCGCGCGGCTTCGCGCCGCCATACCCGCGCGGTCCTAACGCGACCCGTCTTTCACGTACTGCGCGATCTGCGCGCCGGTGGCGAACCACACGCCGGGCTTCGATTTCATGTAGCTGACGAACTCCTCGAGGTGTTGCATCGGCGCGCGATGGCCGCTCAGAAACGGATGAAGCGTCAGCACGAACATCGTGCCTTCGGCATACGCGCCGTCGAATTCCTCTTTGTAGAGCTGATAGAGCAAGGTCGGCGACGGCATCCGCCCGTTCTGACCGAGGTATGGCGTCTCGGTCAGCGTCCAATCGATCGACAGTTCGACGATGCCGGTCGGTTTTCCGCGCGACAGGATCTCGTAGGGCTCATCGAGCGCCTGCAGGCTGCTGTCGTACAGGAACCCCTTCTTCCTGATCAGATCGAGCGTCACCGGGCTGAACGCCCACGACGGCGCGCGATAGCCGACCGGCCGTTTTCCGGTGACCTTCGTCAGATAGTCGATCGCCTGATCGAGCAGCCGCTCCTCCTCTCCGTCCGGCAGTCTCGGCGTGAACTCGTGAATCCACCCGTGGACGCCGACTTCGTGCCGGCCGCTCTTCAGAATCGCCGGCAGCATGTTCGGATGCAGCGTCGCGTCCACGGCGGTGACGAAGAATGTCGCGGGAATCTGATGACGATCGAGCATGCTCAGGATGCGGTCGGTTCCGCTCTCGGCGCCGAAGTCCGCGGCGGACAGGCTGGTCGGCGACGTCGTACCGTCTCGCAGCAGCGGCGCCTCCGTGTCGTCGTCGAAGCTCAGACAGACCGCGACACGCGCGCCGTTGGGCCACGACTTCGGCGTCAGCTTCCTGCCGACCCGCGCGAGATCGACGGCTTCGCGCAGCTGCGACTCGGTCCACCTGGTGCCAGGCTGGTTGGCGCCCTGCTGCTGCGCGTGCGCCGGAGAAAAAGTCAGGC
>Ga0310810_10002403_pt1 | contig 20136 bp, 19 predicted proteins | sample NCmetagenome_FD_207641 | JGI IMG/M metagenome (GOLD analysis project Ga0310810, IMG submission 207641) | Soil microbial communities from experimental microcosm in Duke University, North Carolina, United States - NC | ecosystem: Engineered > Artificial ecosystem > Soil microcosm > Unclassified ...
CCGCGCCTTGATCCCCTGCCGTAGCCACGCCTCTTCTTCCGCCAGCTTCTTGTCGAACTTCGCATCGTGCGCGGCTTCAACGGAGAGCGCCTCGTCCTTCCTTCGCAGGAACGTCGCGTAGTCTCCCGGCCATGACGTGAGCCGGCCGCGATCCAGTTCGACGATCCTGGTGGCCAGCGCCTGCAGGAACACGCGGTCGTGCGTCACGAACACCACGGTGCCCGCGTAGTCGGCCAGCCATCCTTCGAGCCAGCGCATGGTCTCGATGTCGAGGTGATTGGTCGGCTCGTCGAGCAGCAGAAGATCCGGCTCGCCAACCAGCGCCCGCGCGAGCAGGACGCGCCTCTTCCATCCACCCGACAACGTCTGCATGGTGACGTCTGCGGGGATCTGAAGGCGGGAGAGCACCTTTGCGACCTTCTGATCCGACTGCCAGCTTTCAGCGTCCGAACGTCCCAGTCCGTCGGCGACAACGTCGAAGACGCGCCGGTCGTCGGCGACCAGCGCATCCTGCGCCAGGCGGCCGATCCGAAGCGCAGGCTGGTGCCAGACAAGGCCTTCCTGAGGGGCCAGGTCGCCGCTGAGGATCTGGAGCAGCGTTGACTTACCTGTGCCATTGCGCCCGATCACGCACACGCGCTCGCGCGGTTCGATGCGGAAACTGGCCTGATCAAGAAGGGGAAGATGGCCAAAGGCCATCGAGATACGGTCGAGCGTCACCAGCGGCATCCGAAATGTATCGTACCATCGGGGTATGTGCGCCCCGGTTGGAGGGCGCGGCTTTACTTACGGACACATGGCACAAACCGTCGAAATCAGCCTCAGGATTCCGTCCCTGCGCGTACGCAAGGAGGAAACGGACTCCCTCGAAACCATCAACAACAGCGACATCCGATTCAGCAAGCAGATTGAGGTGGATTCCATTCCCAAGCCCGGCGTGGTGCTGACGATGGCGATCAGCTCCGGCGAAACGTTTCAGTGTGATGTCGTGCGGAGCGACTGGCACCACACGAAGAACATGTTCGTGGTCGCCTGCAGGTATTCCAAGCGATCCGTGTCTCAGGCCGAGTATCACGCCCTCATGAACGCCACCGACTGGCAAGTCCGGGCACTGATGTAATTCAGATCCGAGTCGCGTCAGCTGCGGCGACTCTTCGCACGAGTGCGACGATCGCGTCCGGGGTGGCGGGCTTGAGAATCACGTCAACGAACCACTTCCTGACGGCACTGTCGTACAGATCCGGCCTGGCGGTATAGGCAATCACCTTCAAGTCGTTCGTCGCCGCGCTCGCGCGGATGAGACGTGCGGCTTCCAGGCCATTCAGCACCGGCATCGTCAGGTCCATCAGGATCACCGCCGGACGGACGTAGTGCGCGACGATCACGCCTTCGAGCCCGTTTGTCGCAGTGATGACGTCGAAGCCGGCATCCTCCAGGATGGCGGCGGTCGTTTCGCGGTTGCTGTCCGAGTCATCGACGATCAGGATGCGCGACCGTGCATGTGTGGCGTCATCGACGGCGTGATCGCCAATCAACCGCGTCAGCATCGTTTCGACGGACTGCCGCTGCTCCCCAGCTGCCAGTTGGAGTCGAGCGATCGCCTCCACCAGTGCGCTCGCCAGACCCAGTTGGATCGGAGCGGAAACCTGCGTCGTCGTCGCAACGCCAACGCCAGCCGCCGATACCTGGACACCCGCGCCGTCATTTTGGAGGAAACCTTCGAGCGACATCAGCTCGCGCTCGTACTCGCGCGAAGACGCCAGCAGGCTTTTCAGGTCGCCGATGAATTGTCCGAAGGTGTGACCGTTGAACTCGTGCGCCATGGGATCTCGGTCCACGACCGCGGACCGGGAAATCTCCCGGGACTGTAACAAAGGCACACGACAAATTCCAGCACATCAGACGTTTAACTCGACAATGTCCAATTCAGACACCCATTGTCGACGTCAGGCAGACATTCATTCACGGCTGTGTTGGGATGGCTCCGGTTCTTGCAACTCAACGCCGTGGAGGAGCTGGTTGACTGAGCGTACGCGTAACGACGTGCTTCGCGAGCTGGCGCAGACGGATCAGGGCGTGTTCGCACAACTGATGCGCGACCTCGAACCTCACCCGTTGCAGCGCGGCGACTTGCTCGGCACGCCCCGCGTCGTGAGCAACTATCTGTATTTCGTCGATTCAGGCGTGGTCTCGCTTGTGGCCAACACGCGCAGCGGAAGCTCCGTCGAGGTCGCGCTCGTTGGACGAGAAGGTGTCGCGGGAATTGCGGATGCGCTTGGAAATCACCCGCTGCCCTATAGCCTCGTCGTTCAGCTCCCCGGCCTTGCGTACCGCGCACCAAAGGACCTAATCCGTGAGCACATCCTCTCGTGCAGTTCACTCCACGAGTTGCTGATGAATTATTCACAACGTGTGATGCACCAGCTAGCGCAGTCCGCCCTTTGCAATCGTTTCCACACATCCGTGCAACGGCTCGCGCGTTGGCTCCTGCTGACGGCCGAGCGGGCGGACACGAATCGGTTCGAACTCACGCATGAATTCGTCGCCCAAATGGTGGGCGCCCCTCGCTCGGCTGTCAGTGAAAGCGCGTCGACGCTGAGAGAAAAGGGGATCATCGACTATCGCCGCGGCGTGCTCACGATCCGAAACGCGAAGCGACTGCACAAGGTCGCCTGTGAATGTTTCGATGTCGTGTCCTCCACCACAAATGGCCGTCACACCTGGCTGATCGATCCGAAGTAAGGTTCAGTAAGGTCGGGTACACCGGTTGCACCATCCAGCGGTCATGATCGACCTGGATGCGACCAACATCATGCGGATTGCCCGCGAAGTCACGCTCGAACAATCATTGCCCTTGAAGGTCGCCGGTGTCGTGCGTGCCGGCGGGGGCGACTACATTGAGATTCTCATCAATATCGACGGATGCCCGTGCGAACCCTGTCAGTTCGCAGTCGGCGCATTCCGCAATGGATCCGAGGTCGAGTTCCGGGATCAGGTTGGTGAACGCCTGCGGCACTACCTCGATGGCTACCGCTCCGTTCATATGCGTCGCACCGCGTAAGAAACTACCTGCAGCGGCTTCAGGAGCAATGACGACGATCGATCGCACGCGGCGCGCGTTCTCGGTCGGCGAAGCGGTGGAGCTCCTGGCGCGGACGCCAGCCACGCTCGACGCGCTCTTGCGTGGCCTCCCTGACCCGTGGACTGCCGCCAACGAAGGCGACACGACCTGGAGCCCCTTCGACGTCGTCGGTCACTTGATACACGGCGAGCGCACGGACTGGATTCCTCGCGCGCGAATCATCCTGGCAGATGGCGAGGCGCGTCCCTTCGACAAGTTCGATCGCCTCGCGCAATTCGCCGTGTCGAAGAACCGCTCGCTGCCCGCGCTGCTCGACGAGTTTGCCGGGCTGCGCCGGCAGAATCTCGAGGAACTCAAAGCACTCCAGTTGAGTGAGAACGACCTCGAGCGCCGCGGCACACATCCGGAGCTTGGCGTGGTGACGCTCAGGCAACTGCTCGCCACGTGGGTCGCGCACGATCTCGATCACATCGTACAGATCTCGCGCGTGCTGGCCAGACAGTACTCGGACGAGGTCGGTCCCTGGCGCGCCTACTTACGCATCATCAGCGGCCAACAGGGCTGAAGCCGTCCTACTTCGCCTGCGACGTGACCTCGGTCTTGGCTTTCACTCGAGCCGCTTCGCGATCCGACGATAGCCGGTACGCCACGTAGTACTTGTAGATGTTGCTGACGTACGTCACTGTTTCGCGACCCACCCGCTCCGAGACGACGCGCTCCACGTTCCCGAACCACACATTCGGATCGAGACCACGCTTCTGGGTCTCACGCCGCAGTTGCCGGATCCGTCCGGGGCCCGCGTTGTAAGACGCCAGGGTCATCAGCCCCTTGTTGATCGGGGTCATCGGTTCATCCTTGTAGAACTCATCCATCATGAAGCGGAAATACTTCACGCCCGCATGGATGTTCGGCTCGATCTGCGTGATGTCACCAACCTTCAGATCGTTACCAGTCGCCGGCATCACCTGCATGACGCCGATCGCACCCACCTGGCTCTTTGCCGACTGATTGAGCTGCGACTCCTGGTACCCCTGCGCGGCCATCAACAAGTAGTCGACGTCGTATTTGGTGCCGTAGGTCTGGAAGAATTTCACCAGCTCGCGCAGCTTCCGGCGCTCGCTCTCCGCTCCCGCACTCCTCACGTACTTCGTGCTCTGGAGGTACTTGCGCTCCATCATGTTGCCGAAGGCCGTGTTCGGGCCGTACTCCTTGACCCACGTGTTCACCGCCCGGAGCATCCTCGGGTTGTTCTTGCGAACCCCAATCGCGATCTCTCCCCCAGTTCGCACCGCGAGCTCTTTGTGCGCCTTGAAATCCGGAAAGATCTGCTGCCAGAACTCGGTCACGAAGTCATCGACCACCGTGATGTCGACCAGGCCGGCATTGACCATCTCGAGAATGTCGTCGTCTTCGAGCGCCTCTGGCGCTTCGACGATCGTGACGGGCGGCTTGCCGCGCGACGCGAGCGACGCGTTCAACGTCTGCAGGCTCTCGTAGTAGCTGCTGCTCTTCCGCACGAAGACCTCGCGCCCGGACAGGTCGTCCACTGTGGCTGGCGCCATCACGTCCGGTGCCGTCACGACAATTTCCGACACGCTCGATCGTGTCGGTGTGCTGAACTCGGCGACTTTCCTGCGCTCGGGAGTAATGGTCAGCGCGGCGGCAACGAAATCCACCTTACCCGCTTCGAGCGCCGAAAACAGCTGATCGCGAGCGAGCGGCACGATCGCCAGGTGCACCTTGAGCAGGCCCGTCTTGAGCCGCTTGTTCAACTGCTCTTCGAACAGGGTGATCGCCTCGTAGCTGATGCCGCGCTGAACGCCGCGATCGATGAAGTACTGGGTGCGGTTGTAGACGACGCCGGCTCGAATGACGCGGCGCTTCACCATCTCGTCGATATCGCCGGTGAACGCCTGGTCGAGCAGCGGTCGCGCCTCTGGCGGCAGCGCGTCGTAGGGCGACGTCTCCGGCGGGAGCGGCTCATCGTCCTCTGCCTTCGTCACAATCTGCGGCTGCTCAGAACCGGATGGGGATTGGCCCGAGGGTGTTGAGGACGAGCAACCCGAGAGCAGCAGCAACATACAAATGACTGAACCGATTTCGATTGTGCGCCGCGGGTTCCCGTAGTTTTCCATGTACTCACCTCCGGGCCCCGCGATATATCGCGGCCCGAGTCCAGACTTCGTGCGATTTATGGGGAAAATCCGACTCCAGCCTCGAGGATGGAGCACGCGCCATGCCACGTCGGGCGATGGACTTGTTCTCTTTCGCGGGCGACAGCTGCGAGGAAACGCCGCCGCCAATGTTAACTTCGATCGAGTTGGGCGAGCTCGGCGACGGCCGCAACGAACGCCGCCGGATCCATCGGCTTCGAGATGTGAACCTGGAACCCGGCAGCCAGCGCTCGCTGGACATCGTCAGCGGTCGCGTAGCCGGTGACGGCAACTGCGGGGATCCGGCCGAGCTCGTTATCGATGGCCCGGATCTGGCGAATCAACTGGTAACCGTCTTCAGCCGGCATACCGAGGTCGGACACGATCACGTGCGGCAAGAGATGGCGCGGCGTGTCGAGCAGGCTGGCAATCGCTTCCGCGCTCGACGACACCGCCTTGACGCGGGCCCCGCACTGTTCCAGTACCGCCAGAGACAAGTCGCGCGCATCCGTCTCGTCGTCGATCAACAGGACGCGCACGCGATCGAGTGAGGCCATCGCGAGCGGCAGGAGTCCCTCGCCCTCGATGGGCGGATCGACCTCATGGCCGGCCACCGTCGGGAGATCGATCGTGAACGTCGCCCCCTTGCCTTCGCCCTCGCTCTGCGCCTGCACCGATCCGCCGTGCAGCACGATCAAGTCGTGCACGAGTGCGAGACCGACACCGAGGCCACCGTGACGACGTGAGCTCGAGGCATCTGCTTGCCGGAATCGTTCGAACACATGCGGCAGGAACTGAGGACTGATGCCATGTCCCGTGTCGGTCACGACGATTCGCGCAAAGCGGTTGTTGAGCGCCAGACGCACCTCGATCGAACCGCCAGCGTCGGTGAACTTCAGCGCGTTGGACAGCAGGTTCCAGATCACCTGCTGCAGTCGATCCTGGTCGCCCAGGACATTCGGCGTCCGCGGATCGAGACTGGTGCGAAGCGTGACGTGCTTGGCGTGCGCGGTCGGCATCACGACGTCCACCGCCGCCAGCACCACCTTGACGACGTCAACGGGCCGCATCTCGAGCCGGAGTTTTCCGGCCGCGATCCGCGCCATGTCGAGCATGTCGTCGATCATCCTGGCCTGGGCCGTTGCGTTGCGCTCGATGACGTGCAGCGCGCGATCGAGCAACGTGCGATCGATCTCCCCGCGGGAGATCAGGATGCGCGCCCAGCCGAGGACCGCATTGAGCGGCGTGCGAATCTCGTGTGAGAGCGTCGAGAGGAACTCGTCCTTGGCGCGCAGCGCATTCTCCGCCATCGCGCGCGCCAGTTGCTGCGCCTCGATCTGCTTGCGCAGCACACTCTCGCTGGCCAGGCGATCGCTGACGTCTTCGACGATGGTGACCGTGCCCACCAGAACGCCGGCATCGTCGAGTGGACCGATGCGGCCGCTCTGCGGCATGTGCGCAAAGCCGAGATCCGGGTTCGTGGGAGGGAGGGCGACGAGGTAGCGATGCAGCGCGTGGGAGAGGATGGTGACGCGACCTTCGAGCGCGCTCTGGTAGTACTCCTTGATTTCGCGCTCGCCGACGTCGGGATAGAGCTCGAGGAGCGACCTCCCGAGCACCTCGGACTGACTGCGACCCGAGTGCAGCTCCATCCAGCGATTCCACAGCACGACATGCAGCTGCACGTCGGTGACGAAGCAGCCCTGGTGCGTGTCTTCGGCGACCCAACGCACGACCGACGCGTTCAGCCTGGCGAGATCGAGCGGAGTCTCGACACCCATGGCTAGGACTGCTCTGTTTGCCAGCGCTCGAGGGCGCGAATGAGTCGCTCGATCGACGCGACACCGAGGACGATGACGAGATAGCCGGTCAAGCTGCTGTCTCGGAGGCGGAACGCGGCGTGGATGATCAGGGCATAGCGAAGGCCCTGCCGGCCAACGGCGATCGAGCTCACGATCCCCTCGAGTGTTTCGAGAGCAAGATGCGGTACCGAGAACGACACCTGGACTTTCAGGAGATTGCCGAAGGTCCCGAGGCACGCGTTGAGCAGGATGTTGCCAATCTCGGTCAACACCTCGCGAGCCGACCGATCGATCTCGAGGGGAAGCGCCGGCTCGTTGGTCAGCAGTTCCTTGAGAATCGCGGCGCTGCTCTGGTCGAGGACGAGCAAGGCATCCCCCTCGACCGGACCGGAAAAGATCTGATGCACGCTCGCCACTTCGTTCTGCACGAGTGGACGGAGATACGTCCCCATCTGCTCGATGGGGCACATCGTGATCTCCGGCACCTCGAGGTGAACACGGTGACCGGTCAGTTTCGAGAGCGACGCGGCCGCGCGGCCGAAGCCGATGTTAATCAGCTCGGTGAGCGCGTCCTGCTGGACGGGGGTGAGATCCACTAGCGTATTCCCCCAAGCACGGCATTGAGCGTGCCGATGATTTCGTCGCGATCGAAGGGCTTTGTGATGAACGCCTTGGCACCGGCCTGGTCTACGAGCTGCTGGGACGAGGTCTGCACGTCGGCCGAGACCACGACGACCTTTGCCAACGGATCGAGCTGTCGCAGCTTCTCGAGCACATCCAGCCCGTACATGCCGCGCATCACCAGATCGAGGAGCACGACGTCCGGCTTGTCGAGGAAGTAGCGTTCGAGCGCAGCGAGTCCGTCCTCAGCTTCCGCGACCTCGCAGTCGACTGATTCAAGGATCTGCCGCAAGTTCCGTCTTGCGAGCGCCGAGTCGTCGACGATGAGCACTCGTATCTTCATACGCGTTGCAGGATGGCCGCTGTGATCCGATCGAGCGGCACCGCCTCATCACTCAACCCCGCTTCCACCACCGAACGCGGCATGCCATACACCACACAGGTCTCCTCCGCCTCGGTCAGCACTGCCCCACCTCGCGCCTTGATCCACGCGGCGCCGTCCCGTCCGTCGGCGCCCATGCCTGTCATCACCACACCGAGCACACGATCGCCGTAGACATCGGCTGCGGACTGGAACAGCACATCCACTGATGGACGATGCGGGGTATCGAGAGGCCTCACGTCGAGTCGCACACTCGTTCTGCCTTCACCATCGCGGTGCAGCGTGAGGTGACGACCTGCCGGAGCTACGAGTACGAGGCCGGGCCGCAGCACTTCTCCATCCCGGGCCTCGACAACGGTCAACGCGGAGAGTTCATCAAGACGCTTTGCGTACGCTTCTGTATACCCGATCGGCATGTGCAGAACAATCACGAGCGGAACGGGGAAGTCGGCCGGCAGTCGAGGTATGACCGATTTCAGACCCTGTGGTCCGCCGGTGGACACGCCAAGCACGACGACGTCGTACCTGCCGCTCGGGGTCATCTGCGGAAGAGGTTCCGCAGGCGAGATCTCGCGCAAACGGCCAAGCGGGGCCTCCGCAGCCGCGACGATCTTCGACGCCAGCTCCTCGGCCAGATCGAAGACGCGTTCCGTCGCAAGCGCCGTTGGCTTCTGGACGAAATCGATTGCGCCGGCATCCAGGCCGCTGAGCACGCGTTCGCTCGATTCCGCGGCGATGCTCACGATGACGATCGGCACGGGCCGAGCGGCCATCTGCCGGCGGATGAACTCGACGCCGCCGACGCCCGGCATGATCAGGTCGCACGTCACGACGTCAGGCCGCAGACGCTCGACGAGATCGAGCGCATCCTCGCCATCGCGCGCCGCCCCCACCACCTCGATGGCGGAGTGGCCGGCCAGCATCTCTTTGACGACTTTTCGGATGTACGCCGAGTCATCCACGATCAGCACTCGAACCGGTCGAGTCATGAAGCCCTTCCCACATGAGATAGTCGCGGGTCAGGCTGATGGCCACTCGGCGCGCCCTTGACATACATGAACGCCCCGCCAACGTCCTGCAATTCGAACGTAACTGTACGACGAAGCAGCGATTCGGACGCCCCGACACAGAGGTACCCGGGAGCCGGCATCGCGCGCTCGAAGACGCCGAGCACGCGCCGAATGCTCTCTTCGGAGAAGTAAATGAACACGTTCCGGCAGACGATGATCGGAGCAGAGGCGTGACGCTGCACCTCGTCTTCGGCGACGAGATTGACGACGTCATACGACACGCGCCGATGCAACTCGGGCACGACACTCCACGTGTTGTCGCCTGACACAAAGTACTTGTCGCGCATGCCCGCCGGCAGACTCCGGAACGATCGCTGGCCGTACCGGCCGGCTCGAGCGGCGGCAATCGCCTCGGGACTCGCGTCGCTCGCCCTGATCTCGATCGGCAACCGGTCGAACCACCCTGCCTCGCTCAAGAGCATCGCGAGCGTCAGCGGCTCCTCGCCCGTTGAGCAGGGCACGCTCCAGATCTTCAGTGACGAGGCACCTCGCGCCAGGTCAGGCACGACGACATCGACCACCGCACGGAGCTGATCGATCTCACGCCAGAAGTACGTTTCGTGGACAGCCAGTGCGTCCATCACTTTCGTCCACTCGTCACGTTCCTCCGAGTACTTCAGGAAGTAGTAGTAGTCCATGAACGAGCCCATGCCGCGCGCGACAACCAGTGGGGCCAGTCGATCCGCCATCTGGTCGAATTGACTCGTGTCATAGAACAGTCCAAGCCGCTGATGGATCAGGTCGCGAAGAACCTGCGTCACGCTGCCCGAGAGACCGAGGGAATCTACGCGGTACTGCATCTGGATCGGTCACGAACGAAGGCAACCCGTTTCACTGCCCGTTGCTCCGCGATGCGGCGAACATCGCTGCACGCCGTACTTCGGTGTCAGGATCGGTTCGAGCGAGCGTCATCAACTTCTTCTGTGGCTCGCGCGTCCCCAGACTCTTGAGCGCCCGTATGGCGGCCAACCGCACCGCGGGATGGTCATCGTTGAGCGCCGTTTCGAGTGCACGTGACGCCTCGGCTTGCTGCATGCGTCCGAGCGCCTCGACGGTCGCGCAGCGCACGTCCGGTGACGCGTCGCCGAGCCCTTGCGCGACATCAGCAATCCGTCGAGCGGGCAACGCCCTGAGCGCCTCGATTGCGGCCTCCCGCCGCAGAGGTTCGGCGGTCAACGCCACAAGAGCCTGGGCCGCCTCCGTCCCCTGTGGACCGGATCGACGCGCGATCCTCGCGAGGCCCTGAATAGCGGCCGCGGCCACGTCCTGCTCGTCATCCGCCGCTGCGACCCACTGCAACAGTCTGGCCGCGGATACGTCTGACCGTTGCGAGGTCGCGGTCACCGCCGCCACGCGTTGCCATGGCTGCGGTGCCCGGAGAAACCCTTCGAGAGCGGACAGCGCCTCAGGACGACTGAGGTGCCCAAGCGCGACGATAGCGGCGCCTCCGATGTCGGAGTCGGACGATCGTGCAAGCGGCTCGATGACTTCCCACGCTTCGGCGGGGCCCAGGCGCCCGAGCACATCGATCGCCGCCAGACGAACGTGGGGCGCCGGATCGGTCCGCAACGTCTCGAGCACGGCAGGCACGACGCCCCGATCGCCCATCGAGCCGAGCGACCGCAGCGCGACGTAACGCACCCACGGCTCCGGATCCCGGAGCGTCCGCTTCAATGCGTCTACGGCGACGGCGTGATCGGACCGCATCAACGTCGCGGCGGCGGCGGCGCGAACCGCTGCGGGCTGTCGTCCGTCCAGTCCGGCGACCAGCGTAGGGACAGCTCGTGGGTCGTCGAAGAACGCCAGGCTCTCGAGTGCGGCGCGGCGGACCGCTTCGCTGTCGTCACCGCAGCACTGCAGCACCTGTTCTATACAGTCGGCGTAGCCGAAGTAACCAGCAATCCTGAGTGCTGATTCGCGCACCAGCGGGTCAGCATCGGAGAGGAGCCGCGCGACCCGCGCGGCCATCTCCGGATGGCCGATCGAGTTCAACGCCGCGATCGCTGACTGCCGGATCGAGGCGTCACGGCTATGGAGGAGCGTCAACAGCCCTTCGAACGCGTCGCGATCCCCGATTCGTGCCAGCGCGCCGGCCGCCGGCACGGCGAGTTCAGGATCCTGAAGCGCCTGGACGAGCGCCGCAGTCGCGCGACGATCGCCGATCCGTCCGAGCGCGACAGCGGCCGCCTGCCGCGTCTCCAGGTCTTCCACTCGCAGCTGTTCGATGAGGAGCGCGACCACACCGGCACCGTGACGCACGAGCGCCTCGACGATCTGCGCGCGAACAGCTTCGTGACCGAGCAGGCGTGTGAGCGCCCGCTGCACGGGCTCCCCTCCCAGCCAGCTCAGGACCTTCGCGAGGCTCGGGAGGCGATCGCCATCGACGCGTTGCACGGCATCGAGGATGCGCTGTGTCCCCCGCGCCGTGATGCCGCGACGCACGATGCCCGCGATGTGCTCACCCGCGCCGTATCCGTGCTCGTAGCGCTCATAGAGTCCCGCCAGCGCGTCCGCGATGACATCCGCCGGTGCGTCTGAGGCGTTCAGCAGTCCCAGCAGCGGACCAGCGACATCCTCGTCACCGTGCTCGCCGAGGACGTCGATGACGGGTGCGCGCAGCAATTCATCGGCAAGCAGCGGCACCAATCGTGGCGCCACAGACGGATTCCCAACTGACCGCAGTGCCTGCAGCGCCGGGAACGCGAGGAAGAAATCGCCACCTTCGGCGATCTGCACGAGCTGGTCGCACGCCTGCGTGGCGCCGAGACGGCCGAGCGCCTCGATCGCGTGAAACTGCACGTTGACGTCCGGGTCCGACAGCCGGGCGATGAGCGGCTGAATGGCGCGCGGATCGCGCCGCTCCCCGAGAATCAGGGCCGATTGAATCCGGAGGTTCGAGTCCGACGCGTCGAGGCATGTGACCAGCGGGCCAACGACGTCGATGTCGCTGATCGCCAGAAGGTCGAGCGCGCTGCTGAGAACGGCCAGATCGTGATGCTGGCTGCGCAGCGTCCGGACGAGCGATTCGACGATCGCGTCGCCGTGTTCGGCGAGCGTCGACACGGTCGCCCGTCGCAGACGCCAGTCGTCCTGCGCCATCAGCCGGGTCAATGCATCAATCTGCCGCGAAGGGCCTGCCGTCGATGGCGATGCCTCGCGCGGTGATTCCTGCAGGCGCGCGGCCAGCTCGCGGTCACGGGCGACGCGAGCCGTGACGTCTTCCACCGTCACGACGACGCCGACGATGCGGCCGTCGGCGCGGAGCGGACCGAGCGTGACATGCTGCTCCATGTGCGCGACGCCCGGAATGCCAGCGGGCGGCGGACAGGGAATCAGATAGTGATGCAGCGCCGGAGCGAGCACTTCCACGGTACCGCGAGCGAGCACGTTGTCGAACGCCGCCAGCAGTCCGCGCGCGCCAAGATCAGGAACCAGTTCCGTGAGCGGGCGATTGACCGCGTCGTCCGACGTGATCCTCGTCGCGTCGGCGATCCAGGGATCCCACGCGCGAACGACGAGCCGGTCGTCGGTGGTGAAGATCCCGATTGGGGGCCGTTCTGCGGACATGAAGCAGGATCCGGACCTACCGATGGCCACGCGGCGCGCGACCGTTGGGACGCGCGGCCTGAGCCGGCCGCTCGACGAGTGCGGTCAGTGCCTGTGCTCGACGCAGCAGATCGTCCGTCCCGCCACGCGTCTCCTTGACGCCGGTCACGTTGCGGTCGGTGATTTGTCGAATCTCGCTGACCGATCGCAACAGCGTCGACGACACGGTCGAATGTTCGACGTTGGCTTTGGTGATCAGCTTGACCTGCTTGGCCATACTTTGCGCGGCAACAGTCATCTCGCGCATGGTGCGCAGCTGTTCCTTCACCGCACGCGCTGCCTGCTCCGATTGCACGCGCATGCCGTCGGCGGCTGTGGCGATCTCACCGCTGGCCTTCGCCTGCTCCTTGACCGCATTCGCCACCTGCGCAGCCATACGTTGGAACTCACCCGCACTTCGCGCGATCTGCTCACCCGCCGTGGTTTGCTCGGACAGCGCGCGTGCAGTTGTCGCCGCGCCACGGCGGACGAAGCCGGCGGCCTGCGCGATCTCGCTCGCCGTCTTTGCCTGCTCGGTCGTCGCCTTACGCACTTCCGCCGCCTGTGCTTTGGTGCTCTGGGCGGCCTTCAGGATGTCGCGCACGGCGCGGCTCTGCTCGCCCATCGCCTTCTTGACCTCATGCGCGGTCTTGCGAACCTGTGCGTTGGTCTGCAGCACGGTGGCCGCGGCCTTCGCCTGCTCGCTGGTCGCATTCGCGATGAGGCGCGCCTGCTCCGCGGTGGCGCCGACCGATTGCACCACGTTGCGGGCCGCATCCCGCTGCTCGTCACTTGCGCGCGCGATCTGCGACACGATCTTCGTGGCATCGGTGACGCTCTGAAGAATCTTGGTCAGGCCCCTCGCGCCCTCTTCTGCCTGTGCGCTGCTCTCCTGGGCCACCTTGACGCCTTCGTTCGACGCCGCCACCGCATCCTGCGCCGCTTCCTGCAACGCCTTGATGATCGCCGCGATGTCAGACGTCGCCTTCGCCGATCGGTCGGCGAGGTTGCGAATCTCTTCGGCAACGACGGCAAAGCCGCGACCGGCATCGCCGGCGCGCGCCGCCTCGATCGACGCGTTCAGCGACAACAGGTTCGTCCGCTCGGCAATCAAATCGATCGTGTCCACGATGCTGCCGATTTCGTTGGCGCGCTTGCCCATCTCACGGATGACGCCGGCTGATTGCGACATCGACTCGCGGACGCGCCCGAATCCCTGGATCGAGCGCTGAATGCTGGCGCCACCCTCTTCCGCGTCACGACTGGCGCGACGCGTCATCTCGTCGGCGTCCTTGGCCAGCGTGGAAACAGACTGACTGGTGCGATCGAGCTGTGCCGCACTGGTTGCCGATGCCGTCGCCACCTCGCTGATGCGCTGGCCGGTCTGCGCGACGGACTGAATCGATCGAGCGATTTCCTCCGTGGACGCGCCGTTCTGCTCGATTGTCGTGGCGAGGCTGTCCACCATCGCGTTGACTTCTTCGATCGACGCGGCCGTCTCGTTGACCGATGACGAGGTCGTGTCGGCCGCTGCGGCGAGCTCGTCGGCATTCGACGCCACACCCTGAATCGAGCGTGTCATCTGCTCGATGGCGGCGGCGGTCTGGTTGACCGACGACATGAGCGCGTCGTTGTCCGCGGTCGTGGCCTTCACCGATGCCGTCATCTCGACCATCGACGTCGTCACCTGGTCGGCAGACACCGACATCTGCCGCGCCGCGGTGGCGACTTCCTGGGTGGACGCGCTGTTTTGCTGGATCGAGGCTGCAGTCTGCTGAATGAAGCCCGCGAGCCCGGTGACATTGCCCGACACCTGCTCGACGGAGGCAGCGACTTCGTTGATCGACGAGACGAGGCTCTCCGTGGAGGTGTTGATGACCTCAGCCTGCGACGCCGTCTCCTTGAGGGAAGCCGTCATCTGATTGAGACCACTCACGGCATCGTCCAGAGAACGGATCTGCATGTCCGCGCCCTCCGACACCTGGTCGGTGATCCGCATGATGCGGGCAGCCGCATCTGTAATCGAAGTGGCTTCCTCGCGCAGATGCCTGGGATCGAGTGCGCCCGCTCCGTTGCTGCCCTTGACTGCCATGTGCCTTCTCCTTTGCGGTACTTCTTCTATGCGGCCGCGATCGGGGTGCTCTCGACAACCTCTCGCACGTCGAGGATGAGCACGACCCGGTCACCGAGCGTCGCCACGCCATTCAGATAACTGCCACTCAGATTCCCAATCGCTTCGCTCGGCGGATGGATCGAGGCGTCGGCGATGGTCACGAACTCCTTCGCCTCGTCGGCGAGGAGGCCGACGCTCCGACTGCCCTGCTGGACGACCAGCAGTCGTGTGCGCTGATTGATCGTCGCCCGCTCGAAACCGAATCGCGCGCGCAGGTTGATCACGGGAACGACCTGACCACGGGAGAAGACGACGCCTTCGACCGCGTGGGCCGCGTTCGGCACCGGGGTAATTTGCTCCACCATCTCGATGTGTTGGACCTGCGGGCTCGGCACCGCGTAGGTCGTGCCCGCCACGCCAAACAGGATGTAGGTCATGCCGACGCCCTCTCTCCGACACGCGGCCGTTCACGAATGCCGCGGCTCAGTGCTCCGACGTCGAGGATCAACACCAGCCTGCCGTCGCCCAGCTCGGTCGCACCAGAGACACCAGACACATGAATCAACGGATCAGCGATGGTCTTCACCACGATTTCACGATGCCCCGCCACGCGATCGACCACGAGACCCAGTGCATTGAGGCCGGTTCCAACGACGATGGCGTGGAGGCGCGGTCGCGGTGTCGTCTCGAGATGGAAAAGCCGTTCGAGGCGAACGATCGGAAGCGCGCGTCCGCGATGGGTCAACAGCTCGTTCTTTTCGAGCGAACGGAGCTTGTCGGGATCGACTTCGATCACTTCCTGAACCGCCGACTGCGGGACGGCGAACGTCTGATTGCCGACGTGCGCGATGATTGCGTCGATGATTGCCAGTGTCAGCGGAAGCGTGATGCTGAACCGCGTACCGCGACCGGGCTCGGTCTGCACTTCGAGCGTGCCGCCCAGTTCCTCGACCGTCGATCGCACGACCGCCATCCCGACGCCGCGTCCGCTGATGCGGTCGGCTTCTTCGCGCGTTGAGAAACCCGACTCGCAGATCACGTCGAGCAACAGCCGCGGATCCACTGTGCCGTCCTCGACGTGCACCCCTTTGGTCGAGCGACGCGCAATCGCAGCGAGGTCGATTCCGGCGCCGTCATCCGCGATCTCGATCACGACTGACTCGCCAACCGTGGACGCGTTGAGGCGGATCGTTCCCTCAGGAGGCTTGCCGGCAGCCACGCGCTCGTCCACGGTCTCGATTCCGTGGCCTACCGCGTTCCGAGCGAGATGAAGGATCGGATCCATCATCCGCTCGATGAGGAACTTGTCGATCTCCGTGCTCTGACCAGCGATCTCGAGCTTGACGCGTTTGCCGATGTCGTGCGCGAGGTCGCGGACGACAAAGGGCATGCGGCGAAAGACCTCGCCGACGGGAACCAGGCGAACGCGCATGATGCCCTCGCGCAGATCGCGAAGCTGCCGTTCCATCAGGAGATCGTGCTCCTGCAGCAACCGGAACTCGCGCGACGGCACGTGGCGCTCGATCCGTTGCAGCGTGTCGTCGAGGCGCGAGCGAGTGACCACGAGATCACCCGCGAGGCGCATCAGATCGTCGAGACGTGCGAGATCGACGCGAACGAAGTTCCCGGGTGCCGCGGACGCCATCTCCCAGGCTCGAGGCCCGGCAGGCAAATCGCTCGCGGTGGTTGCCGGCACTCCAGCTTCAGGGGTGACCGCGACATAAGCCTCGTACGTGACGCCATCGTCCTTCAATGCCGCAAGACTGGCCTGATCGTCGGTCTGCGCGTGGAACTCGAAGGCGATGCCACCGCCTGGCAGAACCCGAGGGGCAACCGACACGATCCTCCCGATCTCGAGCAACCTCGCCCGAATCGTGTCCACCTTGATTCCACGAGCCACCAGCTCCGGCGACGGTACGAAGCGGACCGTCCAGGAACTGGGACCCGTAACCGGTTCGCCCGAGGCCGCGGCGGGCCGTGCCTCAGTCGTCGCGGACGCCATCGCACGAAGCGCCGCGATGGCTTCTTCTCCAGACGGCAGCAGGTTCCCTTCGCGCCGGGCGACGATGACCGCCTCGAGAGCGTTGGCGCCGGCAAGAAGCGTCTCGAGATTGGCGGCATCGAGGGCCGTCTGGCCCTGGCGAATGGCCCGAAGGCAGCTCTCCATGTGATGCGCGAGCACTTCGGCTTCGCGCAACTCCACCATCGCCGAGATGCCCTTCAGCGAGTGGCAGCTCCGAAACAGCTCTTCGAGGATGGCCGACGATGGGTCTGGCCGCTCGACGCCGTCGAGCATGAGCAGGCATCTCCGGATGGCGAGGAGATGCTCGTCCGCCTCGGCGAAGTAGTCGTCCATGAACGACGATTCGAACCGCGGGTCTCGTCCTGCCATGGGGTTAGCGCGAGGAGTCCGGCGCCGCTTCCAGCAACTCGCGGACGGAAGAAATGAGGAAGCTAGGTGAGAACGGCTTGGTCAGGTACGAGGTGGCTCCGGCTTGCATGACGCGTTCGCGGCTCAACTCGTCGCCGCGCGTGGTCAGAACCATGACAGGAAGTGCCCGATACTGGCTGTGGGATCGTAAGAATTTCAAAACGTCCAGCCCGTGCATGTCCGGCATGTTCAGGTCGAGCACCACCATCCGTACAGGGTGCATGGCCAAAGTCTCGATCGCCTGAAGTCCTGACCCTGCTTCGATAAACCCGACGTCCTGCAGTCCGCCAAGAGCGGCACGCACCATCTTTCGAATCGTCGGCGAGTCGTCCACAACGAGGATTGTGCGCATGACCGGGTTGTAAAAAAGGCTGAGGCGCCCTGAATAGAGACGCCCCGGGTCTGAGGGTGTTGCAGAAGAGGTGCCAGATTCGACACGAAGTCGCTACGCCGCCTGGGAGACGGTTGCGCGCTCTGCCCGGCGACAGAGAGCGTGGGCGGCCCCGCGCCAGTGCGGGTACTTATAAGGTGAACCCGTGTTCGAGCAGTCGCCCCGGCACGACGCGACGGCTCTTGAGAATGAGCTCCGGCTCAGTCTGCATCAGGACCGCTCCGATCTCGAGCATCCAGCGCATCGTGGGCAGGCCAACCCGGGTGCCAGATACCTCGCGAAGGATGCACATGAACTCGGCGTTAGGCAACGGGTGCGGCGCGGCAACGTTGACCACACCATCGAGGTGTTCGTGCTCGAGCAACCACTATTCCGGCTCCTCGACTTCTTCGAAGAACAACAACTCGAGCGCCATCCGACGTAGTTCCCAGTCGGAGTACATCGCTTCGCCAACGACGAACCGGCAGACGCCCGATGTGTCCACGGTCACGATGGCGGTGACGTCAACGTCGATGTCCTCGCCCTGGATGTGAATGCGCCGGCCGACGCGCTCGAACTGCACGACCGCGGCGACCTTGTCATTGCCGATCAGCCGTGACACCTCGAACACATCCTCATCGTCTTCCGCATAGAACTCGAACTTCCAACCGTCAGGCCGCCCGAGCAGTCCGTTGCGCCGGCGGACGTCCTCTTCGACATGAGCCTGAAGTCGCTCGAACATCAAGGCCGCGCTGCATTTTGCTTGCGCGCCAACCCAGTCGAAGTCGTCGGACAGATGTTCTTGCGCCATCAACACTCCCCTGTTGTTAAAGAGAACGTTTCACGATCCGCAGCAATCCCCAGAGCGAGGCGGAACCGTCCGGTGGCAGCGTCGGCGGGATCAACCGCGGTCCAAGTACCGCTGTCGCACTCCACGATTGCACGATCAGCCGATCGGGCCAAGAGAGATCTCCACGGTGCACCGCCTGTTGAACCACGGCAAGTAAGGTGCGTGCGCTCCGCATGAACGTCTCGGCCGTGTGTTCCTCGTAACCCCAAATGATCACACCGAAGGGAACCTTCAGCATGCGGCAGCAGTCAGCGAGACGCACGAGATCTGCCTGCAGCATCTTGACCGATCCCCGCTGCCTGGCTGCCCGGTAGTCGATGTCGAGATGAAGGAACGCCGGTGAGAATGTCTCGACGATCGAGCACAGCATCTGCACGTCGATCGTGGGATACGGTTCGATCAGGCCGACCTCGATCGACGCCTCATGTTGCTGCACCTGTTGCCTCACCGTGCGCAGATGGTCGAGCACATGGGATACCGACCACGCTGGCTGCCACATGTTGAGGCCTGCATTGAACGGCTCGTCGAGGGCGACTGCGTGAATGGACCCGCCCATCGCTCGGGCGATGCGTGCGGACTCGAGGATGCGATCGACGTAGACAGCGGGATCAGGCGACCAGTCCTTCAACCCTGGCGATTCGACGATGACGCGGAGGTTGTGCGCGGCAGCCATCGAGAGGATGCCCCACTCCCTGAAGGCGCGCCAGGTATTCCAGCCGTGAGGAGGGAGCGCCGTCCGGGGCAGACCGAGCGGCGGCATCGGCGCATCGAGCAATTGATCCTGATAGAACTGCAACGCGTCGCAGTCCACGGCCAGCATCGCGAACGTTGCCGGATCGGCGAGCGCACGCCAGTCAGGTGTGCCCGGGGATGGACAGAACCACAGCTGCGGTCGCGGGCTCGCTCCGATCCCGGCCTCCAGTTGCGGGTCTCGCCGCCCGCGGCGGGCGAAGATGACATCAAACAGGCCGCTCACGTGCCTGATTGTCGCCCGTAAACGACGCGACTAGCGCTTCGACGAGGCCGCGTACCACGTCCGCCAGGCCGTCGCGTCATGCGGAAGCGACTGGCCGGTGATGTCACGCAGCGCCTGATACACCCAGCTGCGCGTCTGCTCATCTAGCGTCCCATCGTCCGTGAAGTCGAGCAGCGTAGGCACCGCCGTGCGTCGCTGCGCGGCACTGAACATGCCCGATTGCGCGAGCCCGCAAGCAGCGCGCTCGCGAACCGTGGGAGACGGATCATTGTGGAACATGTCGAGCAGCGGCTCGATCGACGCATCGACGGCCAGGAACGCGAGCCCCTCGACTGCCCAGTAGCGGATGTTCTCGTTCTCGTCGTGCAGTGACGCCATCAGGATCTCGAAGATGCGCGCCTGCTCGACGCCGCGATTGCCGATCAGGCCGAGACCCCACAACGCCTGGACGCGCGGGCCCTGCTCACCGGACTTCGACGCGGGCTCGAGCTCGTCCACCATCGCCGATGTCTTCTTCAAGCCGCGCGCGGCGATGTCCACTTCGATCCCCGCGACGCGCACCGTAAGGTCGTCGGAGTTGATCGCAGTTGTGAAGAGGTTACTGAGACGCGCAGTGAGCTCGATATGTCCGCGCCAGCTGTTGACGCGCGCGGCAATCTGCTCATTGGCGCCGCGATAGTGGTTGATCGATCGTTCGAGCA
>Ga0310810_10002404_pt1 | contig 20128 bp, 12 predicted proteins | sample NCmetagenome_FD_207641 | JGI IMG/M metagenome (GOLD analysis project Ga0310810, IMG submission 207641) | Soil microbial communities from experimental microcosm in Duke University, North Carolina, United States - NC | ecosystem: Engineered > Artificial ecosystem > Soil microcosm > Unclassified ...
ACGGACTGACCAATCGCCTGAACGTGATCGGCACGGTGCCGTACGTCTGGACACGGGCCAGCCAGGGCGTGCTGCACGGCATCAACGGTTTTCAGGACCTGACGCTCGCCGCGAAGTGGAGCGCGATCGAGCGGCCTGCCTGGGGCGGACAGTTCCGCGCGATCGCCGTGGTCTCGGCCGGCCTGCCGATGACCGACTACTACGTCGAACTTCTGCCGCTCTCCATCGGACTCGGCAGCACGCGTGTGTCGTGGCGAGGCACGGCGCACTTCCAGTCCGCGCCCGGCTGGTTCGTCACCGGATCGACCGCGTTCACCTGGCAATCGCAAGTACAGCTCGATCGTCCCTATTTCTTCACCGACGGCGAGTTCGTCATGAGCGATCGGGCAGACATGCCCAACGTCATGGACTACCTCGGAAGTGGCGGCTACATGAAGAACGGGCTGATGGCCGCGGTGTCCTTCTCGCTGCAGCGGACGATGGATGGCGGTGATATCCGGCGGCAGGACATGCCGTTCGTGTCGAACCGCATGAACGCATTCAAGGGCGGAGCGATGTTGATGTATCCGCTGCCAAAGCTTCGCCCGCTTGCGGTGAATGTCGGCGTCGGCCACGTCTTCGACGGCCGCAACGTGGGTCAGGGCACGTCGTTCACCATCGGCCTGCTCTACACCTTCAATGGGAGATCCGTGGAATGAGCCTGCGTCGCCGAACGGTCTGCACCTGGTTACTCGTAGGACTCATGGCTACCGCGCCAGCGAGTCCCGCATTCACCGCTCCGAGTCTCGACGCCGGCGCCGGAACCTGGCGAATGATTGCATTGAGCGGCCCGACGCAATTCACCGTTGCGCCACCGGCACAAGTCACCAGCTTCGACTATCAGTCAGAGCTGAACGCGATCAAGAACGCGCAATCCCGTTTGACCACGGCGCAGCGGAAGGCGATCGACTACTGGAGCAGCGGTGGCGTCTTGCGTTGGAACGAGATCATGATGGGCCTGGTGGCGCGTTACAACCTGCAGCCGGCCCCGAATTCCGACGACAGCTATCCGGTACCTGACGCGAACAATCCGTTTGCCGACCCGCAGTTCCCGTTTGCCAATCCACCGTATTCGGCACGCGCATACAGCTATGTGTCGGTGGCGCAGTACGATGCATTGAAGGCCGCCTGGTATTTCAAGTTCTTGTACAACCGACCCGCACCTTCGAAAGTCGACGGCGGAATCAAGCGATTGATGCCCGCGAGTGATCTGCCGGCGTATCCGTCGGAAGACGCGGTCATGTCGGGCGTGAACGCCGAGATCATGAAGCTGCTCTTCCCGGCTGCCGTGGAAGAGATCACGATGAAAGCGGCAGAGCAGCGGCAAGCCGCGCTCCTGTCCGGCAAGGCCACCGCCAGTGATATCGCCGCGGGCCTCGCCTTGGGACAGGCCGTCGCGGCCGTGTTCGTCGCGCGTGCGGGCACCGATGGTATGCGTACCGCGGGAGGATCACCGGCACTGTGGCAGGCGCTTGCCGACGGCGCGCGAGCGCGAGGAGAGATCGCGTGGAAGAGTCAGGACATCCCGGCGCGTCCGCCGATGCTGCCGGTGTTCGGCGCTGTGCGCCCCTGGATGATGACGGCCGAGGATATCGTCCGTGAGCGGCCCGCCGCACCGCCATCGACGTCGTCTGATCAGATGGCACGGGAAGTCGCGGAGGTCAGGCGCTACGTCGATCATGGAACGAGAGAAGAGCTGGCGATCGCCAACAAGTGGGCTGATGGTCCGAGCACGCCGACGCCACCCGGGCACTGGAACTTCCTTGCCGCACCCTATATTCGGAACGCCGGTTACAGCGAAGTGCGTGCCGCGCGCGCGTTTGCGCTGCTCGACATGGCGCTCCTCGATGCAGCCGTCGGGTGTTGGGACGCCAAGTACTTCTATTTCAATCCGCGGCCTTCGCAGATGGATCGCGAGCTCAAGACAGTGATCGGCCTTCCGAACTTCCCGTCGTACACGTCGGGGCACTCGACGTTTTCGGGTGCGGCCGCTGAGGTGTTGTCGTACCTGTTTCCCGCGGACGCGGCATACTTCGAGGCCCAAAAAGAGGAAGCGTCCATCTCCCGCCTCTACGGCGGCATCCACTATCGTTCCGACCTCGAAATGGGGAAGGCCCACGGAAAGCGCATCGGTGGATACACCGTGAGTTTCGCGCGTACCGACGGCGCTGATTTTCCGTAAGCGTCAACTCATCCGCCTACGGCCGAGCGGCTGAGCGCTGTTGCGCTTCTACGGCCGCGCTATTTCGTGGGCGGGGCACTCCGATTGCACCACACCCTCTCCGGAGTCTTGCGGCTCTTGAGCTAACGGAGGAGGTCCGATGCAGTTACGCAAATTGCTCTTCATCAGCGCACTGGCGCTTTTACTGGTGCCCGCGACCGCGCGCGCGCAGAGCTGGTTCTTTACGCCATTCGTAGGCGGCAACTTCGGCGGCAACGTGACATTCAACGACGCGCTAGGGGACTTCGATGACGAAGTCGAGAACCGCGTCGATTTCGGCGCGACTATTGGCTGGAATCCGAGTGTGGTCGGCTTCGAGTTCGATTTTGGCTGGTCGCCGAACTTCTTCGAGAACACCATCGGACCTGGCAACTTCGAGTTTGGCGATAGCAATGTCACGACGTTCATGGGCAACGTGCTCATCAGCGCGCCTCCGGGACGCGGCGTGCGCCCTTACGGGTCGGCCGGGCTTGGCCTCATCCGCAGCAGCGTGAGTGGAGTCGCGAACTTCTTCGACGATGTGACGCGGAATGACCTCGGCTTGAACATCGGCGGTGGAGTGAACGGCCAGTTCACCGAAAACGTGGGCATCCGCGGTGACATCCGCTACTTCCGCTCGTTCGAAAAGGACGAAGGCGAGACACTCGACATCGGACTCAGCAATTTCGATTTCTGGCGCGGTTCAGTCGGCGTCGCTTTCCGGTGGTAGCCCCTTGCCACGAGGTGCGGAGCGAGAGTTCCGCACCTCACTCGCATCTTTTGCGCCCTTTGCGCCCCCACACGCCTTCACTTCCGCTTGACTCACTTCTGCATCTACGTTAGAAACCGTTCCTAGCAGAACGGCATTCTGCCGTCTTCTCTCGCGTACAACTGTTCGTCGGTCGGTTCGTACCCCCATGCGCAAGCACCATGTTGTCGGTGTCGGTGTGCTTCGTTTGTCCGTTGTGTGCGCGGTGCTGGTGATACCGGCGATGGTTCCGCCGGCCTACGCGCAGTACTTTGGCCGCAACAAAGTCGAATACAGCGACTTCAACTTTCAGATCCTCACCACCGAACACTTCGACATCTATTTCTACCCGCGAGAGGAACGGGCTGCCCGGATCGCGGCGCAACTGGCCGAGCGCTGGTATGCGCGCATCTCCACGGTGCTCAATCACCAGCTCGAACGTCGCCAGCCGCTGGTGATTTACGGTAGCCAGGCCGAGTTCGCTCAGACAAACGTCATCTCGGGGTCGGTACCTGATTCGGTTGGCGGCGTCACTGAATCATTGCGTCGTCGCATCGTCATGCCCTTTGCCCCGACGATGGCCGAAACCGATCACGTCATTGGTCACGAGTTGGTGCACGCCTTCCAATTCGATATCTCGCGGCGCTATGGCGGCGGCACCGCTCAGCCGCTCTGGTTCGTGGAGGGCATGGCCGAATATCTCTCGCGCGGATCGGCCGACACCGAATCCGAGCTCTGGCTGCGCGACGTGGTGCGCACCGATCGTTTGCCTCCGAAGCAAGGCGAGGCCTCGCGAAAGCTGTCGCCGTATCAATACGGACATGCCTTCTGGTCTTATCTCGGAACCCGGTTCGGCGATGAGGTCGTCGAGAAAGCGCTGAAGCCGGACAAGAAGCATCGGCGCTTGCAGGATCGCATGCGCTACGCCACCGGCATGGACCTCGACGCCTTACATGTCGACTTTCGGCGCAGCGTGTTTCGCGTCTATGGCGCACCGCGTGGCACCGATCGCCCGGAGGTGTGGAGCCGCACCGGCATGCAACTGGCTCCGTCACTCAGTCCCGATGGGAAGCGCGCGGTCTTCTTCTCCGAGCGCGATCGACTGTCGCTCGATCTCTTCCTCGTTGACATCAAGGGCGGCCAGGTGATTCGCAAGCTCGCTACCACAGCGGCGAGCGCGCGGTTCGACAGTCTGCAGGCACTTCGCTCCACCGGCACGTGGAGTCCTGAAGGGGACTGGTTCGCGTTTCCTGCCGTCCGTCAGGGACATGCCACGCTGATGCTGGTCGCGATGCGCGAAGGTCGAGAGAACCGCGAGCTGGTGTTCGACACGCTGGGGCAGATCCTCACGCCCACATGGTCTCCAGACGGGAAGTCGATCGCCTTCTCGGCGCTGTCGGGCGGCTTCACCGATCTCTATGTGTTCGATCTCTCGACGAACACGCTTCGCCAACTCACCGACGATGCGCCTGCCGACTTGCAACCCTCGTGGTCGCACGACGGACACACGTTGGCGTTCGCGAGCGAACGTTATTCGAGCGATGTCGCATCGATGACCTTCGGGCGACCGCAACTGGCGCTCTTCGATCTCGACACCGACACGATTCGACGCGTGGACGTGGCAGACATCCGTGCGCAACTGAACCCGCAATGGGCGCCCAACGACGACGCCATCTATTTCATCGGCGACGGCGATGGCGTTGCGAATGTGTATCGCGTGACGCTGGCCTCGCAGCAGACCACGGGCTATGTCGAACGCCTGACCGCCGTGCATACCGGCGTCAGTGGTGTGATCTCGACAAGCCCCGCTCTCTCTGTGGCCGCTGCTGCTCCCGTTGTGGCATACACGGTGTACGAGCGCGGCCGGCCTCAGCTCGTGGTCTTCGACGCGTCAACGACCACCGTTCGCGCGAGCATCATGCCGCCGCCGGCCCCAGCCGCGAAGCCGGTGGAGGGGGTTCTAGCCTCGCGCGGTCTCGTTGACCGCGTCAGAGCCGATCAGGTGACGGGCCTTCCCGACATCACGGCGGTCGGTACCCGTGAGTATTCGCCGCGGATGTCGCTCGAGACGATCGGGCAGCCGTATATGAGCTCCGGCGGCGGACCGTTCGGCACATTTGTGCGCGCGGGCGGCGCGCTGATGTTCGGTGACATGCTCGGCGAACGTCGCCTTGCCGCCGGGGTGCAGGTCGGCAACCACCTGCGTGATTCCGCGTTCGAATTCAGGTTTCTCAACCAGCAACGGCGATGGAACTGGGGGGCGGTCGGGGAACTGGTGCCGGGGCTCCGCCGCTATCGTCGCTTTGGCGAGGTCGAGCACGACGGGGAACCTGCGTTCCTCCAACAAAGTGATTACTTGCAGCGGATGCAGTTCCGCGTGGCGGGATTGCTGGCGTATCCGTTCGACCGCGGTCTTCGGCTCGAATTGACCGCGGGCGTGCGCTACGCGATGTATCACCGCGAGCTGCGCTCGCAAATCTCGTCGCCGATCACCGGCAGGGTGCTGGAGACCGATCGAATTACCTCGTCCGGCGGCGAGCCGACCACGGTCGCCGAAGTCGGCGCAGCGCTCGTGCACGACACAACGGTGTTCGGGATGACCGGCCCGCTGGTCGGGTCGCGGTATCGTCTCGAGATCACGCCGGCTGTCGGTGAACTCTCGTACGCACGCGTACTCGCCGATTACCGCCGCTACCTCATGCCGGTCAAGCCGTACTCCCTCGCTGTGCGCGTGTTGCATTCAGCGAGATACGGCCCCGATGCCGACGACGATCGGCTGATGACCAGCTTTCTCGGATCCGCCTCCTTCGTGCGCGGTCACCGATTGGATCTGCGGTACTGTCCGCCCGATCCGACGCGCGTCTGCGGTGAGGAACTGCTCGGCAGCCGACTGCTCGTCACCAATGTGGAGGTGCGGTTTCCGCTATTGGGAGTGTTCTCGCGACAACTCGAATACGGTTGGCTTCCGGCAGATGGGTTCGTGTTCGCTGATGGCGGGTTGGTATGGTCGGGAGCACAGCCGCCCGACGTCGGCCTGGCTCAGCGCAAAGGGGCCACCGGGATCAGCAGCATCGGCGCCGGCATCCGGATGAATGCGGGGGGGCTTCCATTCGAGGTCGCGGCCATTCGGTCCCTCGATGGTCCAAGACCTGAGTGGCAGACTGATTTCGGATTCCGAGTCGGGTTCTAGCAGATCGTCCCGAACTCGAAGCCGCGCGCTCGCAGTTCAGGGATCAGGCGATCGACCGTTTCGATCGCGTAGCGCCGATCGGCGCGCGGATTCTTGTGGTGACCATCGTGAATCACGATGATGTCGCCAGGGGACGCGATACGCGTGAGCCGCGGCACCAGGTCGTCGGCGTTACGCGCTTTGAACCAGTTGAAGTCGAAGGCCATCCAGCTCCAACCCACCACCAGATATCCCGCGCGCGACGCGCCCATGATCATCGGGATGCTGCGATTCCCGGCATGTGGACGGAACACGCGGCAGGCCTGATGGCCGGTCCCCAGCTCCAACTTCGCTGCCGCCTCCTGGATGGCGCTCGCCACGTACGTCGGGCTCTTGAATACCAGCTCGCGCGAGTGCGTATGGATCCCCACGGCGTGGCCCTCGTCGAATGTGCGACGCACGATCGGCAGTGTGTCAGGTGTGATGTGCTTGCCGATGACGAAGAACGTCGCGTGAACCTTATGACGAGCGAGCACGTCGAGCAGCTCCGGCGTCGCCGTCGGGTTGGGGCCATCGTCAAACGTGAGGTAGACGGTGGGCACTTCGGTTCGTGGCATGCGCCAGACGGTGTCGTCAGTCGTATCAAACAGGAACGGGAAGGGCGCGACGTGTGCGAACACCAACGCGCCGACAGCCACGAAGAGCAACACCACGTCGCTATTGTGCCCTCAGTTCTCGATGAGCGGTATGTCCTCGCAACGCCGTCAAGCGGGCCACGCGATATGATTGCAGGGACACACCCCGGGTTCGTGCATCATGCTGTCCGGTTTCCATCCGCTCGTCTCACGCTGGTTCCTTGAATCGATCGGTGAGCCCACGTCCGCGCAGCGCCGCGGATGGGACGCGATTCGTTCTGGCCGTCACACACTCATCGCCGCGCCGACCGGATCCGGCAAGACGCTGGCTGCGTTTCTGACAGCGATCGACGAGCTGGTCCATGACGGCTGCGCGTCGCCGCTTCCCGACGAAGTGCGTGTGGTGTACGTCTCGCCACTGAAGGCCTTGAGCGCCGACATTCACAAGAACCTGGCCGAGCCGCGCCGCGGTATCCGCCGGCTCGGCGAGGAGGCCGGCATCGAGGTGCCACGCCTGACCGCAGCTGTGCGAACGGGCGATACGTCCTCGTCTGAGCGAGCGGCGATGCTGAAGACGCCGCCCCACATCCTCGTGACGACGCCGGAGTCGCTGTATCTGCTGCTGACGGCCGAACGCAGCCGGGACATGCTGCGCAGCGTTCGCACGGTGATCGTTGATGAGATTCACGCGGTCATTGGCACGCGTCGCGGTTCGCATCTGGCGCTGACGCTCGAACGGCTGGAGGCGGTACGCGCCGGCTCCGCGCTCAGCGCTACGGCGCCCAGGGCCGAGTCGCGCCGTCCACTTCAACGTATCGGTCTGTCGGCGACGCAAAAGCCGATCGAAGACGTCGCGCGATTCCTGGTCGGCAACGACGACTCGCGCGGCGAGTGTGTCGTGATAGACGAGGGGCACCGTCGTGCGATGGATCTCGCTATCGAGGTACCGCCCTCGCCGTTGACCGCGGTGATGGCTCACGAGGTCTGGCAGGAGTACTACGATCGCCTCGCCACACTCATCGGTGAACACAAGACGACGCTCGTGTTCGTGAATACACGGCGCCTCGCGGAACGCGTGGCGCGGCATCTGGCCGATCGGCTCGGCGACGATGTGGTCACGGCGCATCACGGTAGCCTGTCGAAGGAGCGACGTCTCGACGCGGAGCATCGCCTGAAGAGTGGTGCGCTGAAAGCGCTGGTCGCGACGGCGTCGCTCGAACTCGGCATCGACATCGGACATGTCGATCTCGTGTGTCAGATTGGTTCGCCGCACCGGATCGCCACGCTGCTACAGCGCGTCGGACGCTCGGGTCACTCGATCGCCGGCACACCCAAGGGGCGTCTGTTTCCGGAGTCGCTGGACGATCTGGTCGAATGCGCGGCGCTCCTTCGGTCCTCGCGCCGCGGCGAGCTGGACGCGATCGTCACGCACGATGCGCCGCTCGACGTGCTTGCCCAGCAGATCACCGCCGAGTCGTCGTGCGCAGGGTCCAGTGAGGACGAACTGTTCGCGATGACGCAGAACGCCTGGCCCTATCGTGATCTCTCGCGCACCGACTTCGACGCGGTCATCGCGATGGTGTCGGATGGATTCGCGACGCCGAGAGGCAGACGGTCGGCGCTGGTGCATCGCGATGAGGTGAATCACATGCTGCGCGGCCGACGCGGCTCGCGTTTGCTGTCGCTGGTTTCAGGAGGCGCCATTCCCGAAGTCGCCGACTACCGTGTTGTCCTGGAGCCTGAGGATACGTTCATCGGCACGGTGAACGAGGACTTCGCGATCGAAAGCATGGCCGGCGACATCTTCCAGTTGGGCAACGTGTCCTGGCAGATCACGCAAGTGCTGTCCGGCACCGTGCGTGTGCGTGATGCGCAAGGCGCGCCGCCGAACATTCCGTTCTGGTTCGGAGAAGCACCGGCCCGCAGCGACGAGCTATCCGCGGCAGTCTCGGATCTACGAGCGGGAGTGGATACGCGACTTACCGCCGAGCCGACGCGACCAACACAGGCGTCGGCGAGTCTCGCCGAAGCCGAAGTCGAAGGCGCAGCACTTGACTGGCTGATTCAAGAGACCGGTCTCAGCAGGGAAGCTGCCGTACAGGCGATCGATTACCTCGCTGAAGGAAAGCGGGTACTTGGTGTCGTGCCCACACAATCGACTCTCGTCATCGAACGCTTCTTCGACGAGGCCGGCGGCATGCAACTCGTCCTGCATGCGCCATTCGGCAGCCGTGTGAATCGTGCGTGGGCGTTAGCGTTACGGAAGCGGTTCTGCCGTCAGTTCAATTTCGAGCTGCAGGCCGCTGCCACCGAAGACGCTGTGCTGCTATCACTCGGCCCGCAGCACTCATTCCCGCTGGCCGATGTGTTCCGGTATCTCCACTCGGCGACGGTGCGCGACATCCTCGTGCAGGCGTTTCTCGATGCGCCGGTCTTTCAAACCCGCTGGCGGTGGAATGCGACGATTTCGCTGGCCGTGCCGCGCAACCGCGGCGGGCGCAAGGTACCGCCGCAACTGCAGCGCATGCAGGCCGACGATCTGATGGCGGCCGTGTTTCCCGATGCCGCAGCGTGCCTCGAGAACATTCCGGGAGACCGCGAGATTCCCGATCATCCGCTTGTCAGCCAGACCGTGCGCGACTGCCTCGAAGAGGCGATGGACCTGCCGCAGCTCCAGCGTGTGCTCGAGCGAATCCATCGCGGCGAGGTGACCTGCGTGTCGCGTGACACGCCCGAGCCGTCGGCGTTCTGTCACGATATTCTCAATGCGCGGCCCTACGCCTTCGTCGATGATGCCCCGCTCGAGGAGCGTCGCACACAGGCGGTACAGACCCGGCGCGCCGGGAATCCGGGTGACGTCGGCGCACTCGATGCGGCGGCCATCGAACGCGTTCGCGACGAAGTGAGGCCCGATCCACGAGACGTCGATGAATGCCATGACGCGCTGCTGACCTGCGGCTTCCTCTTCGAGGACGAAACCGATCGAGCGTGGCTCGACGAGCTCGCGGCGAGGCGCCGGGCGACCCGCATCTCGACGCCACACGTGTTCCGCTCGATCTGGGTGGCCGCTGAACGTCTTCCCGAGTGGCTCGCGATACATCCAGAGACTCGACTCGATCCAATCGTTGAACCGCCGGCATCTCGCGCAGCGCGAACGTGGACACCCGAGACCGCGCTGGTCGAGTTGCTGCGTGGACGTCTGGCGATTCTCGGCCCGGCCACCGCGTCGTTACTCGCGGAGTCGGTCGCCATGCCGCTGCAATCCGTCGATGACGCGTTGCTCACGCTCGAGTCGGAAGGGGTCATCCTTCGGGGCACATTCACCTCGTCTGGTGAGCTCGAATGGTGCGAGCGTCGCCTGCTCGCGCGGATCCATCGCTACACGCTGAACCGTTTGCGCGCGGAGATTGCGCCCGTGAGTCCCGCTGACTTCATGCGCTTCCTGTTCGCGTGGCAGCACGTGGGTGACGGTCATCAGCTGACGGGGATCGACGGGCTGCGCGCGATCATCGCGCAGCTCGACGGCCTCGAGCTGCCGGCGCGCACATGGGAGCGTGATGTATTGCCGGCGCGCCTCGAGCGCTACGAGTCATCGCTGCTCGATACGTTATGCCTCACTGGTGAAGTCGGCTGGGCGCGATTGTCCACTGGCCCGACGCAGGTGGTCGGCGCGACGCCCATCGCGCTGTTTCTTCGCGTCCACGCCAACCAGTGGTACGCGTTGCGCGGCCCGGACGCTGTCGAGCGCAGGCCTTCTCAGACAGAGATGAGCGAGGTCGCCAATCGGCTGCTCGATCATCTCACTACCCGTGGCGCCTCCTTCGCGCAGGAAATGCGCGCCGCATGCAACGTGTCCGATGCGGACTGTCGCGCGGCGCTTGGCGAGTTGGTCGCTGAAGGGCTGATCGCATCTGACGGGTTCGCCGGTCTCCGCGCCATCTCGGCCTCATCATCCGAGCGGCGTTTCAACGTAGACGCTGCCGGACGATGGTCGGTATTGCCGCTGACGGCGAGGCTTGACCCATCGCGCGAGGAATCCATCAAGGCGTTAGCCTGGACACTGCTGTCCCGCTACGGCGTCGTCTTTCGACGTCTGTTGACGCGCGAGGTCACTGGCGTCGCGTGGCGCGAACTCGTGCGCGTCTACCGGACGCTCGAGGCCCGGGGCGATATTCGTGGCGGTCGCTTCGTGAGCGGTATGTCGGGCGAGCAGTATGCGCTGCCCGACGCGGTCGATCGTCTGCGTGAGCTCCGCCGCTCAGGACCGGACGAGACGCTTGTCGCGGTCAGCGGCGCCGACCCGTTGAATCTCACTGGCATCGTCACGCTGGGCGACCGCATTCGAGCCGCCGCCAGCAGCCGTGTCGTCTATCGCAACGGGATACCCGTCATGGCGATGGAGGGTGACATGTTGCGGACGCTGGCTGATGTCGACGCACCGATACTGGCCGACGCCGCGGCGCTCGCTGCCGGACGTCGTGTGCCGGTGTCGAACGGGTACGTCGGAAGGATTTGGCCTTGAACGTGCTACAGCACGGAATATGGCCGAGGCTGTCCGAGTGGCTCAACACATCCCGCGACGCTGGCGTCGAGGGATTGCGCTAGATCCGCGTTATCAGGAGCCAAAGGGCCGGGCCACGCTGTGGACGCGCACGCGTAGAGTCCTGTGGTCGTGGTGGCCGTGGTTTGTCGTTGCGGTGGCCTCCGCCTACGACGATCGGTGGGGCTGGGCATTCTCCGCGGGTGCGATGGCATTCGTGAGCTACCTGGTCACGCCCATCGAGGCCTCTCCGCAGTACGGCCTCGAGCACGAGTTTTCCGTCGACTCCGACGAATTCCTCACGACGATCACCGGCGCTTCAGGTGTCCCGGTCCTCCCCTGCAACCGCATCGACGTCCTGCACAACGGCGACGAGTTCTATCCCGTCATGCTGGGCGAGATCGGTCGCGCGGAGACGTCGATCACGGTTGAGGCGTACATCTACTGGGCGGGCGAGATCGGACGCCGCTTCGCCGACGCGCTCGCCGCCAAGGCCCGTGAGGGGATTCCGGTCAAGATCCTGCTCGATGCGGTCGGCTCGGCAACGATCGGATCGGAGATTCTCGAGACGCTCGAGAAGGGCGGGTGCCAGCTCGCCTGGTACAACCGCATTCGCTGGTACACCATCGGTCAGTTCAATCACCGCACGCATCGCAAATCGCTGATCATCGACGGCCGCGTCGGGTTCACCGGCGGCGCGGGGATCGCCGATGTGTGGCTCGGTCATGCCGAATCGCCGGGGCACTGGCGGGATACGCAGATTCGGATTACTGGTCCAGCCGTGACACCACTGCAAACCGGATTCGCCCAGAACTGGTTGAAGACGACGGGCGAGTTGCTGTCGGGTGCGACGTATTATCCCGATCACGATCGCGACGGAGCTCCACCTACGCGTGGCTTCGCCGTGACAGATCTCTCGGTACAGACCGTCATGAGCTCGCCGGAGTCGGGCGCGTCATCGGTGCGCCTGATGCACTACCTGCCGATCGTGTGCGCGCGTCGATCGATCTACATCTCCAATCCGTACTTCGTCCCCGATCAGGCTGCGATCGATACGTTGGTCGAGGCGCGACAGCGTGGCGTGGACGTTCGGATCATGGTCGCCGGGCGGCACAACGACACATGGCTCGCTCGCCAGAACTCGCGTCGTTTGTATGGGCCGCTGCTCAGAGCCGGGATTCAGATCCTCGAATACAACCAGACGTTCATGCACCAGAAGACGATGGTCGTCGATGGCCTCTGGGTGAGCATCGGGACGACGAACTTCGACAACCGATCGTTTGCACACAACGAAGAGACGAGCGTCTGCATCAGGGACGCCGAGCTCGCGGCCTTCATGGAGCAGACGTTCCGCGTTGATATGCGCGCATGCGATCGCGTCGAGCTCGACGTCTGGCGGAAGCGGGGCTTCCTGACCAAGTCACTGGAGGCCGTCGCGTCGTTGCTCGAAGCGCAAGTGTGACTCCCGATTCCTGTCTGATTCCTGATTCCCGATTCCTGATTCCTGATTCCTGATTCCTAGATGATCGTGAAAGGCGGACCGGTTTCAGTCCGCGACAGCGCCTCTTCAATCGACTCGAGCGCCGGCGCGTTCTTGATCGCATCGCGATCCGCATCGACGTAGATCTCACTGTCGGCCTTGTTCACGCGCTCGACCGCCTCGGACGACACGATCACCGAGCGCCCGCCGATCCAGTTGCTGGTGTCAACGAGCAGGTAACGGATTCGCCAGCTGTCCTGGCCGATGAGGAAGTCGTCCACGTGACCGATTTCGCCGTTGCGCGCGTGGATGTGGTAGCCGCTGGTCGTTTTCACGCTGTCGAGACGCGCGTCGCCAACATCAGGCATTGCATCGTCCAGAGCGGGACTGTTACGAACATCGTTGCGGCTCAGATTGACGCGAAGGCCAGTGCGGCCCCAGTCGCCTTGCACGGCGCTCGGCGAGAGCAGCACGCGCTTGCCGTTGAACCACGAGCCCGTATCCACCAGCAGGTAGCGGACATTCCATCCCGCTTCCTCGAAGTAGAAATCCTCGAGCGTGCCGATCTCACCGTCGGTGCCGCTGACGGTTGTCCCGGCGATCTTCTGAGCCAAATGCAGCATGGCGTGCTCCTCCAACGAAGGGATGGAGCAAACGACGGACCAGTCGGTGTAGTGTCCGGCTTAACGCCGGACCTCGGCTATGCAGCTCTCTCCGATCTGCTCCGGCGCAGGAACCAGCGATCGAGGACGACGTGACGGGTGAAGACACGTGAGCCGAGCAACAAACGTCCCATCGCCGCGACGGTGGATCGAAGCGGTCCGGGCGTGCGCGATGCCGGCGGATGCAGTCGTCGAACCTCGTCCGCGTACGATTGCAGATCTGCTCGCGACGCGCGGCCGGCGGCAACGACCAACGTGCGTCCAGCGAGGCGCCCCGATTCGATCGCCGGGCGAATGCCTTCACCGCTTTCTGGGTACGCGAGGCCTGCGGCGTCGCCGATGAGCAGCATGCCCTCGTCAACGATCGGTCGCGCACCAGTGCCGCTCGCGAGGTAGGCGTGGCCGCGCCACTTGAGATGCGCAGCATCGGCGAGCGCGCCGCTGCGCTCGAGAAACGCAGAGAATTGCTTCACGTGATCGTTGAAATCCTGCGACTCGCGGCGGCCGATCCCGACGTTCAGATAGTCGCCCTTGCGTACGCACCACGCGTAGCCTTCGAGGTCGCGACAGAAGAACAGCTCGGGCACGCCGGAAGCGACGTTCGTGCGCCGGCCATCGAGTGGGAACTCGGCTTCTTTGGCCACGACCGGTGCCGTCGTCTCGCTACTACCGCGCATGAATCGTGCGACAGGACAGAAGTGCCCACCCGCGCCGATCACGACCGGGGTTTCGATCGTCTCGTTGACAATCCACGTGTGTCCGTTGCGGCGAATGGTGTCGACCGCGAATCCCTCCATCACGCTGGCGCCGGAGCGCTGCAGAAGGAAGTGATCGAATTCACATCGTCGGATGGCATAGCTCACGACGCGGGGATATGACGTATCGACGAGCGGCTCTCCGATCACGCCCGTACGAAACGCATCGATCGTCTGAAAGGTCAGTCCCGTACGGCGGTACTCCTCAGGATCGAGGTCGAGCAGCGGGAATACTTCCGGCGTCAGCCACCCAGCGCACACCTTGTCACGCGGGAAACGCGCGCGATCGGCAACGATGACGTTCCAGCCGTGTTGATGAAGGACGCGGGCACACGTCGATCCGCCGGGGCCACCACCGACGACGAGCGCATCGCACACGATCATCGGGCGACTCTCGGTGTCTCGTACGGATCAGAGCGAGTCCAGGAGGGCGGTGCCGACCCGCGCGGGATGAACAGGATCTGAAAGAGCTGCATCCACCCGGTGGCGAACGCCGCCTGGGAACCGGCGAGATAGAGTTCCCATGCGCGCTCGAACTCCTCGCCGTACGACTGACGCACGCGATCCTTGACGAGTGCGAACCGCTCGCTCCAGTGCGCCAGCGTGCGCGCGTAGTGCAGCCGGAGATTCTCGATGTCGATGATGGACATGCCGGCCGGCGCGAGCGTGTGCGTGGCGACTTCCGCGACGGTGGGCGTATACGCGCCCGGAAAGATCCGGCGGCGGATCCAGGGATTCAGCGGACAGGGCACATCGCGGCCGATGAAATGCAGCAGGCCGCGGCCACCATCGGGACGAATGGTGCGGCGAAGTACGTCGGCCACGCTCTCGAGGTGATGCAGGCCGACGTGCTCAAGCATCCCGACAGATACGAACGCGTCGTACTGACCGGTGACGTTGCGGTAGTCCTCGTCTATGAATTCGATCCGATCGGCGAGCCCTTCACGCGCCGCTCGTTCGCGCGCGAACGAGAGCTGCTCGGGTGAGATGTTGCACGCACGCACGTGCACCCCGTAATGACGCGCCATGTGCAGCGCGAGCGCGCCCCAGCCACATCCGGTTTCGAGCACTCGCTCGCCAGGACAAAGACGCAATTTCCGACACACCAGATCGAGCTTTGCGATCTGGGCTTCGTCGAGTGACATCTGCTCGTTCGCGTAGTAGGCGCAGGTGTAGACGAGATGTCGATCCAGCCACAGGCGGTAGAAATCGTTGCCGAGATCGTAATGGCCGTGCACGTTGCGCCGTGACGCTGTCAGCGTATTGGGCAGCGTCAGCGTCACACGATCGCACCACGACATGTGCGGCTGCGACACGCGTGTCAACGCTTCGACGACCGGCTCGAGAGGACCACGCACCTCGAGGCGTCCGGACATGTACGACTCGCCAAACTGCAGATCCGGATGCAGCGCGAGTCCGATCAGCGTGCGTCGATCGTGGATGACGACCGAGCCTACTGCGGTCGCGGAGTTGTCGTACGGTGAACTTCCATCCCACAACTCCAGACGTACCGCGGCCGGTGTGATGATCCGCTGCAGGTGTGCGACGAGCCATCGATCGAAGGCGCGAGCGCGACGCACCGAGGTCGCAGGCCTGTCGCCGTGCAGCACCTGAGCAATGCCCGACGGTTCGATGGATGGACGGATTGGTGTGCTCATAGGCGCGGCCTCAAAATAGCGAAGAACCGCGCCGCGCATCAATCCGATAAACGAGTAGGCGTTCAGCTCAAACGGGCGGCGGTGAGACCAGCCGAAGTGCAACAGTCCTCGGGAGTACGGCAGACATTAACGCCACGATCATCTTGCCTGCACCGACGAGGCGTCTTCCGTTACGCGCGTGGCGGCAGGAATCCGCGGAACGTGCCGTCATGGTGACTGCGGAAATTGCCAAACACACCAGCCATGAATGACATTGCCGCACCGAGCCACATCGTGATGGTGAACGGGATCACGAGCGGGGTAGTCAGGACGACGAAGCCGCATCCGAAGAAGATCGCGGCGAGCACGAACAGTGTGATGCGGATGCTGCCCTGGATCTGTCGAACCGAACGATCTCGCGCGGCACGCTCGCACGTCTTCGCCTGAACGAGCGCGCTGTCCGTTGTTGGCTGATATTCCCAGAACGGGCACGCCGCGCAGTCGGCCTCGGTGATTGCCACGCGCGCGTCGGTGTGCACGCATTCCCAGAGACCGCCTCGCGTTTGCTCGCGGGTGGTCGCGCGCGCATCTGCGTGCGTGCGTCGCGAGAATCGGCTCCATCGGCAATCCCACGGGGTGTGAAGGGTGGCGTTGGCGGCGTCGGCCATGTGTCGTCTCCTCGGCACGGGGCAAGAGCAGCCTCTGTGCCAACGCAATGTCGAGCCAAAGTCGGCCATTCCGTCGATATCAACGCCAGACGTCGGGGGATTTCGCCGACCCTGTGGGGAATGTTTCGCGCGTCCAGCTCGGTTACAGGGTGATGTGACGCGTCTCGGCACATGCGCGGCGGAGTTCGCCGCGAACGTCGGGGTGGGCGATGCGAATCAGCGCTTCGGCGCGCTGACGAAGGCTCAGTCCGAACAGATTCACCGCGCCGTGCTCAGTGACGACCCAATGAACGTGTCCACGTGTCGTCACCACACCTGCACCAGCCTTCAGCGACGGCACGATTCGGCTGACAGTACCGCCGGCGGCCGTCGACGGCAGGGCGATGATCGGCTTGCCGCCTTCTGACAGCGCGGCGCCGCGGATGAAGTCCATCTGTCCACCGATGCCGCTGTAAATCCGAAAGCCGATCGAGTCCGCCACAACCTGGCCGGATAGATCAATCTCCAGCGCGGAGTTGATCGCAGTGACCTTGTCGTTGACCTTGATGATCGCCGAGTCATTGGTCCGATCGCAGGGATGGAACTCGACGAACGGGTTGTCGTTGACGAAGTCGTAGACGCGCTGACTGCCGTTGACGAAGCTCGTCACGATGCGACCACGGTGCACGTGCTTGAGACGATTGGTAATCGCGCCTGTGTTCGCCAGATCGACGACGCCGTCCGAGAACATCTCGGTGTGGATGCCGAGGTCTCGCTTGTCCGACAACCGGCGCAGCACGGCATCCGGGATCGCACCGATCCCCGTCTGCAGAGTGGCGTCGTCCTCGACGAGCGAAGCGACATTGGCGCCGATAGCCTCTTCCTCAGGCGTCGCCGTTCGGCTTTCGTGCGGCCAGAGCGGGCGTGACGTGTGAATGAACGCGTGAATGCGCGACAGCTGCACCAATGTGTTCCCGTGCGTCCGCGGCATCCGCTCGTTGATCTCCGCGATGATGTATCGCGCAGTCTGCGACGCGGCGAGTGCCGCGTCCACGGAGGTGCCGAGCGTGCAGTACCCGTGTGCGTCTGGCGGCGACAGCTGCAGTAGTGCGACGTCGAGCCGAATCTGCCGCGTCAGAAACAGCGACGGGATATCCGACAGAAATATCGGGACGAAGTCGGCGTCACCGCGCTCGATGGCGTCCCGCACCGGCGGACCGGCAAACAACGAGACCGAGCGTAAACGTCGGCGGCACTCTGGCGCGACAAAGGGTGCGGGGCCACCCGTGTGCAGGTGATAGAGGGAGACGCCCTCGAGATCCGATCGCGCGGCCAGGGCGTCGAGGAGCGGTGTCGGGGTTGCCGCCGCGCCATGGACGAACATGGTCATGCCACTCGACACGACCGAGAGCGCGTCAGCGGGCGACACCGCACCCTGTATCCAGTCACTCACGCGAGGTACTGTAACCTCGCCATTGACATTTCTTTCACATCCAGCACGCGTCGAGTTCCGGATGTGGCGCGCACGGTGTGTACGAGCTGACTGGCGCAGGCGCCTCGACCGCTCGTGGCAACGCATCGCGCAGCACGTCCACCACCATGTTGGCACCGACGTCCATCAGCACGAGATCTCGGCCGATGAATCGGTACTCCAACTCGGGCGGCAGCTCCGGCAACTCGCGAATGATGGGCATCAGCGGCACGTGCGTGCGCCAGGGCAGGGCGCCGAACACCTGCACGTCCAGTTCCTCTCCATCACCGACGTGTCGTTCCAGATAGGCACCGACGTCGAAGTTGGAGCGGCGCACCAGAGCGGCAATACGCTCGCGGAATGCCTCACCGGCTGAGAAGGTGAAGATGTCGCCTTCTTTTGCGCGCGGTCGCGCGTCTCGTATAGCGGTGGCCAGTGTGTCGGCCTGCCGTGTGAGTTCTTCGGCGTCCGAACAGAGCGGTTGTTCGATTGCTGCCGCGAGACGTCGGTGTGTCTCGACGTAGTCGTGCACCCGCATAGCGAATTGCAGGAGGCCGGGCGTCGTGGTGATGGTGAGCGTGAGAACGAGTGCGGCAGTCATGACAACCCTCCATTACCGTGAGGTTGTGGTCGCCAGAACGATGTGCACTGGCGTTGTGCAAGACCGTGGCCGACGGCGCCCGCCGTTAATAATGGCGTTGACCGCGTCATCCAGGGTCTGCGTGATGCGGAGTTCTTCGCGCACCTGCGAATGATTTCGCGGTGGGGCGCCATGCGATCAATCGTCTATATATAGAGACCCGCCTTCGCCGAAGGCGACGGCGGGGCAGGCGTCGCATTCGCTTATGAGTGGATTCCGTACTGAACTGGCCGGGCCTCTGGCTGCCGTCATCATCGAATCAGCAGTAGACGGCATCGTCGTGATCGACGACCGGGGGCGAATCGAAGTGTTCAATCCCGCTGCGGAGCGCTTGTTTGGCTACGCTGAGGCCGAGGTCATCGGTCGCAATGTGTCGATGCTCATGCCGGCCCCGTACCGCGATGAGCACGACGGATATCTGAGGCGGTACCTCGATGAGGGCGACCCGAGAGTCATTGGCATCGGCCGGGAAGTTCAGGGGCTGAAGCGAGACGGGTCAGTGTTCCTACTGCATCTGTCAGTGGGCGAGATGCTTGTCCAGGGCCAGCGGAAGTTCACCGCCATCCTGCACGATCTCTCGCCGCGCGTTGAGCTGGAGAACCGGCTGCGTGGCAGCGAGGAGCGCTGGCGCGCCATTGTCGAATCCGCCGTGGACGCCATCATCGTCATCGACGGCCGTGGACGTATCGAGGCGTTCAATCCAGCGGCGGTGCGGCTGTTCGGATATCCGGACGGCGATGTGATCGGCAAGAACGTGTCGCTGCTGATGCCGTCGCCGTATCGAGACGAGCACGACGCGTATCTCAACCGGTATCAGCGTGAAGGCAACGCGCGGATCATCGGCATCGGCCGAGAGGTGGACGGCCGGCATCGCGACGGCACGATCGTTCGGCTGCACCTCTCAGTCGGGGAGATGCTGGTGGCGGGCGAGAAGAAGTTCGTGGGGATGCTTCACGACCTCACCGCTCGCAAGCGGATGGAGCAGCAGCTCAGCGAACAGCAATCGCTCGCCAAGATCGGCGAAATGGCCGCCGTCCTGGCGCACGAGATTCGCAATCCGCTGGCCGGCATCCGCGGCGCGATGCAGGTGATGGCCGCGCGCTATGAGCCGGGGAGCAAGGAGGGCATGGTCACGAAGGAGATCATTGCCAGGGTCGATACGCTCAGCGAGCTCATGCAGGACTTGCTGCTCTACGCGCGTCCGCCCAAACCTCGCCCCGTTCCGGTCGATCTGAAACGGCTGATCCAGACGATCGTCGAACTCCTCAGCCGCGATCCTGATGTGAGTGGTATGCAGGTGAGCGTCGAGGGATCGGCTCCCCTGGCACATGCGGACCCCGAGCTTTTGAAGATCGTGTTTCAAAACCTGCTGATCAACGGTGCCCATGCGATGGCCGGTCGCGGCGAACTGCACGTGAGGCTCACGGGCAACGGCCAACTCAGTTCGGTTGCCTTCACCGACCACGGGCCGGGCATCCCGGCAGATATCCGCGACAAGATTTTCA
>Ga0310810_10002405_pt1 | contig 20125 bp, 22 predicted proteins | sample NCmetagenome_FD_207641 | JGI IMG/M metagenome (GOLD analysis project Ga0310810, IMG submission 207641) | Soil microbial communities from experimental microcosm in Duke University, North Carolina, United States - NC | ecosystem: Engineered > Artificial ecosystem > Soil microcosm > Unclassified ...
ATGAAGTTCACCGACTCGGTCAGGTCCTTCCAGGTGCCGGCCACGCCCTGCACGTCGGCCTGGCCGCCGAGCTTGCCTTCGGTGCCGACCTCTCTCGCGACGCGCGTCACCTCCGCGGCGAACGACCGGAGCGTGTCCACCATCGTGTTGACGGTGTTCTTCAGCTCGAGGATCTCGCCCTTCACGTCCACCGTGATCTTCTTCGAGAGGTCGCCCGCCGCCACCGCGGTGGTCACCTCGGCGATGTTCCTCACCTGCGAGGTGAGGTTGCCGGCCATCGAGTTCACCGAGTCGGTCAGGTCCTTCCACGTCCCGGACACGCCCTGCACGTCGGCCTGTCCGCCCAGCCTTCCCTCGGTTCCCACTTCTCTGGCGACCCGCGTGACTTCGGCAGCGAACGAAGAGAGCTGGTCCACCATCGTGTTGATGGTGTTCTTCAGCTCGAGGATCTCGCCCTTCACGTCGACCGTGATCTTCTTGGAAAGGTCGCCCGCCGCCACCGCCTTGGTCACGTCGGCGATGTTGCGCACCTGCGAGGTGAGGTTGCGCGCCATCGAGTTCACGTTGTCGGTGAGGTCCTTCCACACGCCCGACACGCCGCGCACCTCGGCCTGGCCGCCGAGCGAGCCTTCGGTTCCCACCTCGCGGGCGACGCGCGTCACCTCCGCGGCGAACGAGGAGAGCTGGTCCACCATCGTGTTGATGGTGCTCTTCAGCTCGAGCACCTCGCCTTTCGCGTCCACCGTGATCTTGCGCGACAGGTCGCCGGCCGCCACCGCCTTGGTCACGTCGGCGATGTTCCGCACCTGCGAGGTGAGGTTGCCGGCCATCGAGTTCACCGACTCGGTCAGGTCCTTCCAGGTGCCGGACACCCCCGGGACGTCGGCCTGTCCACCCAACCTTCCCTCGGTACCTACTTCTCTGGCCACCCGCGTCACTTCAGCGGCAAACGAAGAGAGCTGGTCCACCATCGTGTTGATGGTGTTCTTCAGCTCGAGCACCTCGCCCTTCACGTCCACCGTGATCTTCTTGGAGAGGTCGCCCGCCTGCACCGCCTTGGTCACGTCGGCGATGTTCCGCACCTGCGAGGTGAGGTTCGCCGCCATGAAGTTCACGCTCTCGGTCAGGTCCTTCCAGGTCCCGGCCACGCCCTGCACGTCGGCCTGGCCGCCGAGCTTGCCTTCGGTTCCGACCTCCCTGGCTACCCTGGTGACTTCGGCTGCAAAAGACCGGAGCTGGTCCACCATCGTGTTGATGGTGGATTTCAGCTCCAGCACCTCGCCCTTCACGTCCACCGTGATCTTCTTCGACAGGTCGCCCGCCGCCACCGCCTTGGTCACGTCGGCGATGTTCCGCACCTGCGAGGTGAGGTTGCCGGCCATCGAGTTCACGGAATCGGTCAGGTCCTTCCAGGTGCCCGAGACGCCTTCCACGCGCGCCTGGCCGCCGAGAATGCCTTCGGTGCCCACCTCGCGCGCCACCCGCGTCACCTCCGCGGCGAAGGAACGCAGCTGGTCCACCATCGTGTTGATCGTGCTCTTCAGCGTCAGGAACTCGCCCTTGACGTCCACGTCGATCTTTTTCGAAAGGTCGCCCTTCGCCACCGCGGTCGTCACGTCGGCGATGTTGCGCACCTGAGAGGTCAGGTTGCCGGCCATCGAGTTGACGTTGTCGGTAAGGTCCTTCCACACGCCGGCCACGCCCTTCACCTTCGCCTGGCCGCCGAGCTTGCCTTCGGTGCCGACCTCTCTCGCGACGCGCGTCACCTCGGCGGCGAAGTTGCCGAGCTGCTCCACCATCTTGTTGATGGTCTTGGCGTTCCTCAGGAACTCGCCCTCGAGCGGCCGGCCGTCCATCTCCAGCGCCATCGACTTCGAGAGGTCGCCCTGCGCCACCGCGCCGATCACGCGCGCCGCCTCGTTGGTCGGATGCACGAGGTCGTCGATCAGCGAGTTGATGTTCTCCACCGACTGCGCCCAGAAGCCGCGCGCCTGGGGCAGCGCCGCCCGGCGCTTGAGCTTGCCTTCCTTGCCGACCGCCTGCGAGAGCTTGGCGAGCTCCTCGGCGAGCGCGACGTTCTGCTCGACGAGGTCGTTGAACACGTCGGCCACCTTGCTGAAGCCGACGCTGCCGGCGAGCGGCAGCTTGGCCGACGGGTCGCCGCGGCGCAGGGCGACCAGCGCGGAGTGGATGAGCGCGAGCTCTTCGGTATGGCCGACGGCGTTGGCGGCAGAATCCTTGAGCGGCAGATTCACGTGCGTCCCCCTGTTTCTTTGGCGCAATTCGAGCCGTCGGAGATTAGCCCACGGCCCCTGTAGAAAGGCCCCGAGTCTCGTGTCGTATTTTCGGCTACAACGTGGCTCCGCGGGCGCGGCCGCCGCCCAGCGACGCGCTGTAGGGGAAACCACTACAGCAGAATCCGGCGCGGCGCCGTGGTGGCGTCACGTTCGTCGCCTATGATGGCGGCATGGGTGAGCCCTCTTCTTTGGAAAAGGCCGCGACGAAGCGGCGGCTGCGCATCGTCGTCGCCGACGACGACCGCGACGCGGTGCTCACGCTCGCGACGGTGCTCGAGCACGAGGGCCACGAGGTGCGCGAGGTCTACCGCGGCTCGGAAGTGCTGCGCATGGTGCGCGAGTTCGATCCGGACGTGGCGCTGATCGACATCAGCATGCCGGGCATGACCGGCTACGACGTGGCGCGCGAGATCCGGCAGATCTTCGGCAAGCCGCGGCCGACCCTGATCGCCGTCACCGGGTGGAAGAAGACCTCCGACAAGATCCTCGCCCAGATCGCCGGCTTCGACCATCACCTGGCGAAGCCCTTCGAGAGCGACGCGCTGCTAGCGCTGCTCGCCGAGGTTCCGGCCCACTAGGTCGAGCAGCGCGTCGACGGCGAACGGCTTCTTGAGGCAGCCGGCGCCGAGCGTGAGCGCGCCGGTCGCCAGGCCGTCGTGGCCGGTGATGAAAATCACCGGCAGCCGCGACAGGTCCTGGTCGGCGCTCAGGCCGGCGACGAACTCGAGGCCGCCGCGGTACGGCATCGCCACGTCGACCACCACGAGGTCGGGCGGCGACTCGCGCAGCGAGCGCTCGGCGACGATGGCGTCCTCGGCCACGCGCACGTCGTAGCCGGCGTTGGCGAGGTGCAGCTTCAGCAGCTCGCGGATGGCGGGCTCGTCGTCGACAACCAGGACCTTGCGGCGGCGCATGCGCGATTCTCTTTTCTCGCCACCGTCCGCGCTGTCGAATTTTCCCGATTCCGCTGTCGCGTCTCGCCCCGCCCGGGGAGTAATGCTCGTTAATCCTCTTTGAGGAGGCGCGCCAGGATGGGCGCGAGGCTGCTGGTCAGCTCGCGCTTGCAGACGAAGGCATCGGCGCCCGCGTCGATCGCCGCCAGCCGCAGCGCCTCCGAGTCCTGCACCGACATCACCACCACCGGGCAGCGCGGATGGCGGCGGCGCAGCTCGCGCGTCGTCTCGAGGCCGTTCGCCCCGGGCAGCTCGACGTTCACCAGGGCGAAATCGAGCGGCGCCTCGTCGGCGAGCTCGAGCGCCTGCGCCATGTCGTGCGCCTCGCGCAGGCTGAGGGGGGCGAGCAGCCGGTTCAGCCAGTCGCGCAGCGCCGCCCGCATCCCGTCGTGGTCCTCGACCAGCAGCGCTTGCGGGTTGGCGTGCGTGCCGGGGAGCATGACGCCATGCTAGGGGCGCGCTTTCGCCCCGTCAGTCAGGCGGGCAGGACAACCGGGGTCGGGCTCGACCCGACACCGTTCAACCCAGGGCCTGCTTCAGGGTTTCCAGCGAAAAGGGCTTCTGCAGCACGGCGTCGGCTCCCACGTGTCGTGCGACGTCGAGGTAGCTGCCGCGTGCCACGTCACCGCCGCCCGACATGGCGATGACGCGCAAGCCCGGCCATTCCGCCTTGAAGGCTTCGATCGTCTCCATCCCTTCCTTGCCCGGCATGAAGATGTCGGTGATGACCACCGCGACGGGGCGCGCGCGGTGCAGGGCCAGCCCCTGGCTGCCGTCGCCGGCGGTCTCCACCTCGTAGCCAAGGTGTCTGAGCAACCCCTTGAGCGCGAAGCACATATCGGGGTTGTCGTCGATGACGAGGACGCGGCGCGCGGACATTTTCGCGGCGGCATTCTAGTCCGGCCGGACCAGCCGCTGTGTAACGAAAGCGCCTAGTGGCGGTCGTAAGATGACGACCGTGCTGTAGCGACCTCCTGCAGCACGGGATGTAGCGGCCAGCCCGCTGTCATCAGCGCCATCCGAGAGACGCGCTTCTCCTCCCCGAGGGAAGGCGGGGTGCGTCCACGGTAGCGCCAGACAAAGTGCCGTCGCCGTCCGATCGCCAGCGAGGGGCAGTACCGGAGGGCACGGCTAGCGGCCGTGCCCTCTTTTCATTCCAGCGAAACGATGCCCCGCTGGATGGCGAACTTGACCAGGCCGGCGACGTCGCGGATGCCGAGCTTCTCGACGAGCCGCGCGCGGTAGGTCTCGACCGTCTTCTGCGACAGCGCGAGCCGCGTGGCGATCTCGGCGCCGGTGCGGCCTTCGGCGAGCAGTTGCAGCACCTCGCGCTCGCGGGCCGACAGCCGGCCGAGCGGGTCCTGCTTGTCCTCGGCGGTGTAGTCGTCGATCACCACGTCGGCGACCCGGGGGCTGAGGTAGCGCTGCCCGGCGTAGACGGCGCGGATCGCGTCCACCACTTCCTTCGCCGCGGAGCGCTTCACCACGTAGCCCGAGGCACCGGCCTTGAGCGCGCGGCGCACGTATTCCCGCTCGGCATACATCGAGAGGACGATGACGCGGCAGCGGCTGTCGCGCTCGATGATCGCGCGCGTCGCGTCGGCGCCGTTCAGCTCGGGCATCGACAGGTCCATCAGCACCACGTCAGGCTGCGCCTCGCGCGCAAGGCGCAGCGCCTCCCGCCCGTCGCCTACGGTGCCCACCACCTGCATGTCGGGCTGGGCCTCGATCAGGTGCTTCAGGCCCTCGGCGACCACGCCGTGGTCGTCGGCGATGAGGATCTTTATCGGCATGTCAGAAGGGGACGCTCGCCTTCAGGACGGTACCACTTCCGGGGCTGCTCGCGATATCGATCCGGCCGCCCGCCGCCTCGGCCCGCTCGCGCATCGTCGTCATGCCCCAGCGGCTGGCGCGCGCCTCGGCCGCCGCCGGGTCGAAGCCCGCCCCGTCGTCGCGGATCGCGACGGTCATGCGGCTCTGGTCGGCCGACACGGCAATGGCGACGCGCCGGGCGCCGGCGTGTTTCGCGACGTTGCTGAGCGCCTCCTGCGCGATGCGGAACAGCGCCACGGCGGCGTCGCGCCGCAGCTCGCGGTTCTTCTCGCGCGCCTCGTCGGCGAAGTCGACCTCGATGCCGGTGCGCCTGCAGAACTCCTCCGCGTACCAGCCGAGCGCGGCGCCGAGCCCGTATTCCTCGAGCAGCGGCGGGCGCAGCTCGGCCATCACGTTCTCGATCGATTGCAGCGTGCCGTCCACCAGGGCGAGCGAGTCGCGCAGGCGCACGCGCACGTCCATCGGCGCATCCTCGCCGAGCGCGCCGAGCACGATGTCGAGGTTGATGTTGAGCGCCGACAGGTTCTGCCCCACCCGGTCGTGCAGCTCGCCGGCGATGCGCCGGCGCTCGGCCTCCTCGGCCTCGACCAGGCGGCGCGACAGCGCCTGCAGGCTCGCCGCGGCGCCGCGCAGCGCGTGCTCGGAGGCGCGACTCTCCGTCACGTCGAGGCAGGTGCCGAGCAGCTTGACCGGCCGGCCGGCGGCGTCGCGCACCACCTCGCAGTGGCTGCGCAGCCAGCGCACCGTGCCGTCGGGCCGCACGATGCGCTCCTCGGCGGTGAAAGCGCGCCCGTCGATCAGCGCGCGCGCGACCAGCGCCCCGGCCTGCTGCCGGTCCTCGGGGTGGACGCGCTCGAGGTACGCCGCGAAGGTCGGCAGGAAGCTCGCCGGGTCGACGCCGTACATCCGGCACAGCTCGTCCGACCAGGCGAGGCGGCCGCTCGCCGGGTCCCATTCCCAGCAGCCCAGCCCCGCCACCTTCTGCGCCTCGGCGAGCAGCGTGCGCTGCTCGAGCAGCGCCTGCTCGGTGCGCTTGCGCTCGCTGATGTCGGTCGCGATCGCGCCGATGCCGATCGCCGCGCCGCTCGCGTCGAGCAGCGGAAACTTGAGGATGACGCTGAAGTGCTCGCCGTCGAGCGAGCGCAGCGTCTGCTCCGATTGCACCGGCGCGCGGCTCGCCAGGACCTCGGCATCGTGCGCGGTCAGCGCTGCGGCGAGGCGCGCCGGGAAAAGCTGCGCGTCGCTGCGCCCGAGCACCCGCTCGGCCGACACGCCGAAGCGCTGCAGGAAGCGGCGGTTGACGAAGCGGTAGCGGCCGGAAGCGTCCTTGAGGAACATGAGCGCCGGGCTGTGGTCGGCGAACGCGTGCAGGCGCGCCTCGCTCGCCTCGACGCGCTCGCGGCTGCGCCGCAGCTCGGTGAGGTCGCGCGTCACCTTCGCGTAGCCGCTCACCCGGCCCGCCTCGTCGCGCAGCGCGGTGATCACCACGTCGGCCCAGAACCGGCTGCCGTCGCGGCGCAGGCGCCAGCCCTCGTCGCCGATGCTGCCCTCGCGCGCCGCGTGCTCGAGCAGCTCGCGCGGCCTGTCGAGCGCGCGGTCCTCCGGCGTGTAGAACACCGAGAAATGCCGGCCGAGGATCTCGGCCGCGGCGTAGCCCTTGATGCGCTGCGCCCCGGCGTTCCAGCTGACGATCCGTCCCTCGACGTCGAGCAGGAAGATCGCGTAGTCGCGGACCGACTCGACCAGGAGGCGAAACTGCGCGTCGGCGGGATCGGCGCCGGCGCCGAGCTGGGCGATGCGCGCGTCGGGCTCCATGGCCGCGGCATGATACGCCCGCACCGCCTGTCGTCTAACAACTACATCATTTTCATCGACCTTTCGCCGGCGGTTTTGCTATCGTGCAGGCTCGCCATGGCGCGCAAGAACGAAGACCTGATCCGCAAGCTGGTGCAGATCCAGGAGCAGGCCCGCATCACGATGGAGGAGCTGCCGGCCGTGCAGAAGCTGGCGCGCGACCGCCTCAAGCTGGTGGTCGGCCTCGCCGGCTATGTCGCCACGGCGCTGCAGCTCGACGAGCAGTCCGACCTCACCCTTCCCCTCGAAGAGCCGCAGGTCAGAAAAAGCCTGCAGTAGTATTGCGGCATGGTGTCCGCGCAGGATGTCCGCGACGCCGCCGCGCGCATCGCCGGCGCGGTCGAGCGCACGCCGTGCCTGCCGAGCCGCACCCTGTCGCGCCTCGCCGGCTGCGAGGTGTTCCTCAAGTTCGAGAACCTGCAGTTCACCGCCTCGTTCAAGGAGCGCGGCGCGCTGAACAAGCTCGTCTCGCTCTCGCCGGCCGAGCGCCGGCGCGGCGTGATCGCCATGAGCGCCGGCAACCATGCCCAGGCGGTCGCCTACCATGCCGCGCGCCTCGGCATTCCGGCGGTGATCGTCATGCCGCGCGGCTCGCCGAACACCAAGATCAAGAACACGCGCGTGCACGGCGCCGAGGTGGTCCTCGAGGGCGATTCCCTGCACGAAGCGGGCGCGCACGCCCGTGAGCGCGCGCGGCGCGACGACCTGGTCTTCGTCCATCCCTACGAGGACGAGCGGATCATCGCCGGCCAGGGCACCGTCGGGCTGGAAATGCTCGAGGCGGTGCCCGAGCTCGACGCGCTGGTCGTGCCGGTGGGCGGCGGCGGGCTCATTTCCGGCATCGCGCTCGCGGCGAAATCGCTGCGCCCCGGCATCCGCATCTACGGCGTGGAGTCGCGCAACTACCCGTCCATGCACCAGCGGCTCGCCGGCCAGCCGGTCGCCGTCGGCGGCGACACGATCGCCGAGGGCATCGCCGTCAAGGAGGTCGGCGACATGGCGTTCGCGATCATCCGGCGCGAGGTCGAGGAGGTGCTGGTCGTCGAGGAGGAGACGATCGAGCGCGCGGTGGTGGCCCTGATCGAGATCGAGAAGACCGTCGCCGAGGGCGCCGGGGCGGCGGCGCTCGCCGCGCTGCTCGAGCATCCCGCGCCTTTCGCGGGAAAGCGGGTCGGCATCGTCGTCTCGGGCGGCAACATCGACAGCCGGGTGCTCGCCTCGGTGCTGATGCGCGGCCTGGCGCGCGATCAGCGCCTGGTGCGACTGCGCGTCACGGTGCGCGACGTCTCGGGCAGCCTGGCGAAGGTGGCCGCGCTCATCGCCGAAGCGGGCGGCAACGTCGTCGAGGTCCAGCACCAGCGCATCTTCAGCGCCGCCTCGGCGCGCGCCACCGAGATCGAGTTCCTCATCGAGACGCGCGACCGCGAGCACGCCGAGGCGCTGGTCCGTTCGCTCGAAAGCGCGGGCATCAACGTCTCCGTTTTCTAGTTCGGGGACGGAGCCCGAACTCAGCCTCCTTCCCGGTTTCGGCGGTTTTTGCCAGATCCTCGTCGGTCACGCCGAGCCATGCTTCTTCAGCCTGATCGAGGCCTGCTCCGAGCCCGGCTTCCTCCGGGCGCACCACGCGGTCGAAGCCGCGATCGGTGTTCGCGTGCACGTCGGGCTCGGGGCCGCCGGTCAGGTGCTCGCCGGTGCCCTCGGCGTCGCTCGTGTCGTCCATCTCGCGGTCGCCGATGTCCTTGCCCGCCTCGATGTCGTTCATCGAGCCGGCCTCCATGTCCTCGTTGGTGCCGCGGTCGAGATGGAGCCGGTCTTCATCGACACCGCCCGGCCCGGCCATGTCCTGGCCGCTGTCGGAAGTGTCGCTGGGCCCGAGCGTGGCGACGTCATGGCCCTTCAGCGTCTTGCGGCGGTGCTGCGGGGGAAGGTTGTCGGGATCGAGCGTGCTGCCTGCCATGGAAGCCTCCTTGTATCGGTAGGCTTCCGACGCAAGGACTGTTCCGGATCAACCCCACTCCATGAATGCCATCCCGCAGCCCGTTCCGGCCGGTGTGCGATAGAGCGGCACGTACTCCTGCCATTTCGTGCGCAGTCCCTCCGCCGCGCCCGCGGTGACGATCCAGTTGCGGATCTCGGAGCTGCCGGAGTTCAGCTTGTCGACCGGAATGGCGCCAAGGCCTTCTGCATCGGAATTGCGGCACCCGGAAAGAACGGTGCGGTCCAGCTCCTCGTCGACGGTGAAATGGCTCAGACCGCCGGAGGCAATGACCCCTACGCGCTCGTTTCCCGGGAAAGCTCGGATCGCGGAAGCGAGGCTGCGGCCAAGGGCATGGCAGCGCGCAGGGCGCGGCTGGTTCGGCGGGTAGTAGGTATTGACGACGAGCGGCACGATCGGCAGCGCCGTGCCGCCGCCGAGCAGCCGGCGGTGCACGAAGCCGAAGGCGTGGCCCTCGCCGCGCCTGCGCGGCAGCGACTTGCCGTAGGAGACGTCGAAATTCTCTTCGCTGAGGCGCGAGACCAGGTGGAGCGCGAGGTCGGACGCCACCGGATAGGCGCGCGGCGCGTCCGGCTCGTGGTACTGCGAGCGCGCGCGCTTCCAGTACTCGGGCGCATTCGCCGGCAGCTCCATCGGCGCGTTCTCGATCGTCGCCCCGCAGTAGACGAGGAACGCCGGCTGGTTGTCCTCCAGGTACTGCTCCCGCTGGTCGTCGCCGACGATCACCAGCGCGTCCAGGCGCGCCTCGGCGATCGCGCGCGAAAGGCGATCGATGTGGCGCTCGCACGCCGCGACGCGCTCGCGCTGCTTCTCGATGGAGAGGTCTATCCCGGAAGGCGCCTGGAGGAGCAATTGCTCGTACGAGACCTTGCGCCCCTCGCGGTCGAGATGGCCCTGGTACATCTCGTCGCGGCGCGCGTGCCCCGCCATGTCCTCGGCCGGGCTGTTGAGCGCCGGGCTGTGCGAGGTGCCGAACGCCGCGACCAGCCGCGCCATTACGCCTGCGCCCGCCGCAATCCCAGCTCGCGCGTGACGAGGAAACCCCCGAGCGCCAGCCCCACCACGTCCGTGAAATAGGCGCCGCGGAACATGTCCGACGGGATCAGCGTCAGCACCCCCGCGAGCACGAACAGCGCCCGCGTCCAGGCGGGTATCGGGCGGTAGAAGTACCCCACCACGCCGACCGTGCCGAGCCAGATGCCGAGCGCCGCGCTGACCACCGCCCAGGCGATCGTGAGCGGGTTGCCGGTCATGAGCAGGCTGGGCGAGACGGCGAAGAGGAACGGCACGATGTACGCGGCCCAGCCTATGCGCGTCGCCGTCCAGCCGGTCTTGTCCACGTCCGCGCCCGCGATGTTCGCCGCGGCAAAGGCGGAGAGCGCCACCGGCGGCGTCACCATCGACATCACGCCGAAATAGAGGAGGAACATGTGCGCCGCCATGGGGGTGACGCCGACCTTGACGAGGGCCGGCGCGATGAGCGTCGCCATGATGATGTACACGCCCACCGTCGGCAGGCCGAGGCCGAGCACGATCGCCATGACGGCGGTGACGAGCAGCATGCCGGCGAGGCTCTGGCCGGTGATCGCCAGCAGCTGCAGCGTCATGCCGAAGGCGAGGCCGGTGATGTTCAGGATGCCGATGAACATGCCGGCGACCGCGCAGATCAGGATCAGGTCGACCACTGCGCCGCCGGTGGACACGGCCGCGCGCACCACCTCCTTGAGCGGCACCCGGCGGCCCTTGTAGCCGAACAGCATCGACAGCGCGACGAGCACCGCGGCGGCGAGCAGCGCCGCGTGCTCGGCCTGCCAGCTCCACGCGACCAGCGCGTACACGAGCACCACGAAAGGCAGCGGGAAATACCAGCCGGCCTTCAGCACCTCGAGCGCATTCGGCAGGCGCTCGCGCGGCTCGCCGCGGATGCCGCGCTTCGCCGCCTCGACGTCGACCTGGAAGAAAAGCGCGAGGTAATAGAGGAACGCCGGGATGATGGCGGCGATCATCACCTGCGCGTACGGCACCTGGAGCACCTCGGCCATCAAAAACGCCGCCGCGCCCATCACCGGCGGCATGAGCTGGCCGCCGGTCGAGCCGACGGCCTCGATGGCGGCGGCGATCTGCGGCGGAAAGCCCGAGCGGACCATGAGCGGAATGGTCACCACGCCGACCGCGGAGACGTTCGCCACCGCGCTGCCGGAGATCATGCCGAAGAACGCCGAGCCGACCACCGCCACCTTCGCCGAGCCGCCGCGGTAGCGGCCCATCCAGCCGCGCGCGAGGTCGGTGAAGAACTCCGAGCCGCCGAGCCGGCCGAGCAGCTGCCCGAGCAGGATGAACGGCACGATGACGATGATGGCGATCTGCAGCGACGTGCCGAGCAGCGCGTTGGTGTCGAGGCTCTCGTAGACCAGCAGCCGCGTGAAGTCGACCGGCCGCGCCTGGAAGACGCCGGGTAGGTGATGGCCGAGCATCGCGTACACGCCGCCGGCGAGCGTGAAGCCGACGAGCGAGAAGCCGGCCATGCGCCGCGTGCCTTCCAGCACGAGGACCGCGAGCGCCGCGGACATCAGGATGCCGTCGAGCGGGCGCATGGTCAGCCGGTTCGAGAGCTCCGGGTACGCCCAGGCGAGATACAGGCAGAGCGCGAGGCCGCCGAACGAGGCCAGCAGATCCCACCAGCGCGGCGGCCGCGCCGTGACGAGGAAGCCGATGGCGATCGCCAGCCCGAGCACGACCAGCAGCAGCTGCTCGGTATAGAGGTTGAGCCCGAGAGCCGAGCGCTGCAGGTCCAGCACCCACCCGGCGACGCAGACGACCAGCAGCGCCTGCAGCGCGAACAGCACCCGGCCGAACGGCTTGCGGCGGCTCGCCTCGGTCTCGCCGAGGAATTCCTCAGCCATCGACCGGCTCTAGAGCCCTTTCTCCTTGAAGAACTTCTCCGAGCCCGGGTGGAAGGCGGCCGGCATCTTCTTGTGGATCTGCTTCGGGTCCCACACGCCGAAGGCCTTCAGGCTCTCGGCGAGCTTCGGCTTGTTCTCGTACATGCTCTTCGCGATCTTGTACACCGTGTCGTCCTTGACGTGGGCGCCGACCGCGACGAGGTAGTCGTAGGCCATCAGCTTGGTCGGACCGTCGAGGCCGACGAACGCCGGCGACGGCTTCACCGTCGTCACGTAGGCGTAGGGCATCAGCTTCTTCATGCGCGCGAGCGCCGCCGGATCGTCGGGCGTCGGCAGGTAGCGGATGCCGCCGACCGTCTTGTCGACCTCCGAGACCTTGGCCGCGCCGAGCGCGAAGAAGCCGCCGTCGAGCTTGCCTTCCATGAAGTCGTCGGCGCCGCGGATCACGTTCGGCACCAGCACCGGCACGATGTCGGAGCGCTTCAGGCCGCCGGTGGCGATGATCGCGTCGACGATGCGCTCGAGCGTCACCTGCGCCGAGTAGCCGTACGGCAGGCGCTTGCCCTTCAGCTCGGCGAGCGACTTGATCGGCGAGTCCTTGCGCACGAAGATGCTCGAAAAGAGCGGGAAGATGACGCCGAGCACGCGCAGGTTGGGCTGCTTGCGGCCCTTGTACATGCCCTCGCCCTTGGTCGCCTCCTCGATCTCCAGCACGTTGCACACCGCGAGGTCGAGCTCGCCCGAGTTGACGAGCGGCAGCACCGCGCTCGAGCCCGAATAGGGCTGCACGCGGCTCTGGATGCCGTTCTCGGCCATCACCCGCGCGATGGCCGAGCTCATGTTGTAGCCGATCGAGCCCTGCGGCGCGCTGCCGAAGCCGAGCACCTGCGCCCAGGCCGCGAGCGGCAATGCCGCGAGCAGCAATGCAACGAACGTTCTTTTCATGTCGATCCTCCTCTGAGCGGGTGATTCTAACTACGTTTCGTACTCCGAGACCTCCACCAGGTTGAGGTCGGGGTCGCGCATGTACACCGAGCGCATCGGACCCTTCGCCCCGGTCCGCGCCACCGGCCCCTCGAGGATCGCCACCTTCGCCTTTGCCAGCCGCCGGATCACCTCGCTCAGCGGAACCGCGGCGATGAAGCACAGGTCGAGCGAGCCCGGCACCGCGACGTGCGCGCGCGGCAGGAACTCCCGGCCCCACTCGTGCAGGTTGATCTTCTGCGCGCCGAAGTTGAACGACAGCCGCTCGCCGTCCGGCGTCGCGAAGCGCACCAGCTCCATGCCGAGCACCTCGGTATAGAAGCGGATGCACGCCGCCTTGTCGCGCGTCGTGAGGACGATGTGGTCGATGCGGTCGATCATGAGCCCCTCCCGAAAATGGTGACAGTCACCCTTCAGACGATCCGTTTCGCCTTCAGCGAGCCGATTTCCTCGCCGGAGTAGCCGAGCGCCGACAACACCTCGTCGGTATGCTCGCCGAGCTTCGGCGCCGCGCTGCGGATGGCGCCCGGCGTGTCCGAGAGCTTCGGCACGATGCCCGGCACCTTGAGCGGCTCGCCGTCGCCGGCGACGATCTCGCGGATCATGTCGCGCGCCGCGTAGTGCGGATCGCGCGCGATGTCGGCGGCGGTGTAGATGCGCCCTGCGGGCACCTCGGCTTTTTCCATTTCCCGAAGCACTTCATCGAGAGACCGCGGAGCGGTCCAGGCGCCGATCGCCTCGTCGATTTTCCGCATCTGCGCCGCGCGGCCGTCGTTGCGCGCCAGCGCCGGATCGTCGCGCAGGTCGGCGCGGCCGATCGCGCTCATCAGGCGCGCGAACAGGCTGTCGGCGTTGGCGGCGATCAGCACCTGCCCGTCGCGGCACGGATAGAGGTTGGAGGGCGCGATGCCGGGCAGCGCGGAGCCGCTGCGCTCGCGCACGTAGCCCTGCGCGTCGTACTCGGGCAGCAGGCTCTCCATGCAGTTGAACATCGCCTCGTAGAGCGCGACGTCCACGACCTGGCCTTTCCCCGTTCTCTCGGCCTCGTGGAGCGCCATGAGCGCGCCGATCACGCCGTGCAGCGCGGCGATCGTGTCGCCGATCGACAGGTTGGGGCGCGCCGGCGGCCGGTCGGGAAAGCCGGTGACGTAGCGGAAGCCCGCCATCGCCTCGGCGATGGCGGCGAAGCCGGGACGGCTGCGATAGGGCCCGCTCTGCCCGTAGCCCGAGATGCGCACCAGCACGAGCTTCGGGTTCTCGCGCGAGAGCGCCTCCCAGCCGAGCTGCCATTTCTCGAGCGCGCCGGGCCGGAAGTTCTCGATCATGATCTGCGAGCGCCGCGCCAGGCGGCGCACGATCTCCTGCCCCTCGGGCTTGCGCAGGTCGCAGGTGAGCGACTTCTTGTTCCTCGCCTGTACGTGCCACCAGAGCGAGGTGCCGTTCCTCATGCGCCGCCACTTGCGCAGCGGATCGCCTTCGCCCGGCGGCTCGACCTTCACCACCTCGGCGCCGAAGTCGGCGAGCGTCTTGCCGACGAACGGCCCGGCGATCAGGCTGCCGAGCTCGAGGACGCGGATTCCGGCGAGAGGACCGCTCAACTACTTCCGCTTGAGGAGCCGCAGCGGGTTGTACTCGAGCACCGTCTCGCCGCGCTGGTTCACCACCCTGTTGGCGAAGCGCACCAGGCCGCGATCGCCCTTGGAGGCGAGGCGATGCTCGACCACCTCCGCCTCGACGTGGATGGTGTCGCCGACCACCGTCGGGCCCTTCACGTCGAGCGTGCAGTTGAGGAAGGCGAGCCCGGTGTCCTGCATCGTCGGCAGGAGCAGCCCTTCGGCGAACGAGTAGACGAGCGCGCCGGGAACCGGCCGGCCCTTGATGGCGCGATTGCTGTCGTCGGCGACGGCGAACAGCTCCTCGGTGAGCCAGGTGAGGTTGACGAACGCGGCGACGTCCGCTTCGGCGATCGTGCGCCGGTGGGTGCGGAAGCGAAAGCCCGGCGTCAGGTCCTCGAAGGCGAAGCCGCGGCCGACGATGGGAAGCGAATCGCTCATCTCGTGGATGTGCGGGCGATCGGCCCACCCCCTGACAAGGGGGTCGCGAGTGAAACGAGCGGGGGGTTTTGCGAAAACCAACCCCCCTTTCGCCTGCGGCTCACGACCCCCTTATCATGGGGTGAGCAAGACGCAGCACTCGCTTCTCGGCTCACTTCTTGTTGAACTCGGAGCGCGCGCGCTCGAACGCGTCGTGCATCGTCTGCCACGCATGGTCGGCGCCGCGCATCATGTCCTGCCAGGCGCTCAGCGACGCGGCCTGCACGCGCCGCAGCTCGACCAGCACCCGCTCGCGCTGCGCCGCCACCTCGCCCAGGCTCTTCAGGTACTGCTCGCGCACCCGGTCCTGCGCCTGCGCCGCCTTGGCCTCCCAGTCCTTGACCTGCGCGTTCCACCGGTCGATCTGCGCCTTGAGCTTCTCGACGTACTCGTCTTGCGTCATCGCGGATCCTCCCGTCAGGCAGACCGGGAAATTCTACTGTCGCAGCGCCGAGGCGGCGCGCCGCTCGTAGCCCGAGCGCCGTTCCGGCCCGGAGAAGGGCGGCAGGAGGCGCAGCACCCAGGCCAGCACGGCGAGCGCGGCGCCGGCAGCCGCCAGGAGCCACGAGCGCTCGACCCCGCCCTCGAAGACGTTGAACGCCGCCCAGCCGAAGAAGAGGAAGCTCGCGAACGAGCGCGACGAGGGCAGCGGCCCCGGGCCGCGCAGCGCCGACCACTGCAGCAGCACGCCGCCGAGGCACATCAGCCAGGCGAGCACCGGGAACCACGGCGCGGTGGCCGCCGGCACGCGCCAGTGCAGCACCCGCTCGAACAGGATCAAGTCGAGCAGCGCGCCGAGGCCGACGCCGATCAGCAGCGCGGCGTTGCGTACCTTGGTGGCCCTCATGCCCGCGCAACGACGACGGAGAAGATCACGCTCCGCCGCAGGCAAATTGCGTTCCGGGCCCGCACCTTGCGTGGCTGCGGCCGGTTTTCCGAGAAAGGTCATTCCATGGAACGGATCGAGAAGAGCATCGAGGTGCGCTGCCCCGTGCGCACCGTCTACAACCAGTGGACGCAGTTCGAGGAGTTCCCGAAGTTCATGACGGGAGTGAAGCAGGTGAAGCAGCTCGACGACACGCACCAGCACTGGCGCGCCGAGATCTGGGGCAAGGACAAGGAATGGGACGCCGAGATCGTCGAGCAGGTGCCCGACCAGCGGATCTCGTGGCGCAGCACCACGCCCGACACGCCGAACGGCGGCACGGTGCGCTTCGAGCCGATCGGCCAGGACCTGACGCGCGTCGCCCTGACGATGGAGTACGAGCCGAAGGGCGCGATCGAGAACGTCGGCGACGCGCTCGGCGTGATGAGCCGCCGCGTCGAGACCACGGTGAAGCAGTTCAAGGAGTTCATCGAGCAGCGCGGCGCCGAGACCGGCGCGTGGCGCGGCGAGGTGCGCGGCGGCGAGCCCCGGCGCTGAGTGTCGGGGGCCTCCCGGCAGCATTTTCCCGGGCGCCTTGCTAACGTGGCCCCGGGGAAATGCAAGCGCCGGACAAGCAAACTTTCGTCGAGAAGCTGCAGGAGATCGAAGAGCAGGCGCGCCTCGTGCTCGACGAGATGGTGGCCGCGCCGAGCATCCACCGCACGCGGCTGCTGCACATCATCGCCCTCGCGCAGCAGCTTCGGCAGCTAGGCGAGCCTCAAGGCTGAACGTCCGCGGGCGCGCCGCCCGTGCGCACCCAGGTCTTCATCGCTTCGACCGTCGCGCGCTCCACGCCGACGTAGCCGTGCGCGCGGAACGCCTCGCATTCGCCGCCCTTGCCCGGCCCGCCGCCGTGCACCGTGAGGAGCGGCTTGCCGCTGCGCTTCGCGAAGTCCTGCGCGTCGCGATACGGCGTGAAGCGACAGCCATCCTCGGCGTGGTGCACCCAGAGCGTCCGCGCCGGCAGGCTCTCCAGCTTCACGTCGGAAAGCCCGGGGCCGTTGCGCGAGGACTCGAACACCGACGAGGTGAGGATCAGGCGATGCGCCAGCGAAGGATTCATGCGCGCCGCGTGGAAGGCGCTCACCGAGCCTTCGCTCGTGCCGACGAAGGTCCATTCCCGCACGCCGTACTTCTGCGCCGCGGCCTGGAGCAGCGCCGCGATGTCGTCGCCGTAGCGCGGCGTGGCGCGGAAGTATTGCGGGAAGTTGGACCACTGGTCCGACGGCGCGTCGACCGAGAGCACCACCGTCTCGTCGTCGACCCAGAAGCGCCGCGTGCGGATGAGGAAGTTGCCTTTCAGCTCGAACTGCTCGGCGCTCTCGATCTTCATGATGCCCGGGTGGCCGGGGAAGAGCGCCACGCCTTGCGTGAAGCTCTGCCGGCCCCGCGCGTGGGTGACCAGGGCCGAGACGGTGTACCCGTCGCGCTTCACCGTCAGGACCTCGTGCGGAAAGGCGAGGTTGGCGTCCTTTCTTGCCTGCGCGCCGGCCGTGCCGCAGAGCGCGGCGAGCGCGAGCGCGCTAGTAAGACTTCGGCAGGCCGAGGACACGCTCGGCTATATAGCAGAGGATGAGCTGCGGCGTAATGGGGGCGATGCGCCCGACCAGCGACTCGCGCAGCCAGCGCTCGACGTCGTATTCCTTCGCGTAGCCGAAGCCGCCGTGCGTCATCACCGCCTGCTGGCAGGCGTCGAAGCACGCCTCGCCGGCGAGGTATTTCGCGGCGTTCGCCTCGGCGCCGCACGGCTTGCCGGCGTCGTAGAGCGCCGCGGCCTTGAAGACCATCAGCCCGGCCGCCTCGAGCGCCATCCAGTTCGCGGCGAGCGGATGCTGGATGCCCTGGTTCTGGCCGATCGGCCGGTCGAACACCACGCGCTCCTTCGCATACTTCGCGGCGCGCGCCACGGCGCAGCGCCCGAGCCCCACCAGCTCGGCGCCGATCAGGATGCGCTCCGGGTTCATGCCGTGCAGGATGTACTCGAAGCCCTTGCCTTCCTCGCCGATGCGGTCTTCTTCCGGCACCGGCAACGCGTCGAAGAACACCTGGTTGGAGTCGACCGCGTGGCGCCCCATCTTCTCGATCTCGCGCACCTCGATGTGGCGGCGATCGAAATCGGTATAGAAAAGGGTCAGCCCTTTCTCCGCCCGCGCCAGCAGCAGCACCTTTTCCGCCACCTGCGCGGTCGAGATCCACACCTTCTGGCCGGAGACGATGTAATGGCCGCCCCGCTTTTCGGCTTTTACTTTTATTTTTCTGGTGTTCAAACCCGTATTCGGCTCGGTCACGGCGAAGCAGGCGCGCTCCTTTCCCGCGATGAGCGGCGGCAGCATGCGGCTCTTCTGCTCCTCGCTGCCGAACACCACCACGGGATTGAGGCCGAAGATGTTCATGTGCACCGCCGAGGCGCCGGAGAAGCCGGCGCCGGACTCGGCGATCGCCTGCATCATCAGCGCCGCCTCGGTGATGCCGAGGCCGGCGCCGCCACAGGCCTGCGGCATGGCGATGCCGAGCCAGCCGTCGCGCGCGAGCGCCTGGTGGAAGTCCGCGGGGAAGCCGCCCTCCTTGTCGCGCTTGCGCCAGTACTCGGCGTCGAAGCGCGCGCAGAGCTTCGCGATCGCCTCGCGGAGGTGCTCCTGGTCAGGACTGAGCGAGAAGTCCATTTTTGCGGAAAGCGGCGATGTCCCCGTCGTCGAAGCCCAGCTCGACCAGGATCTCGCGCGTGTGCTCGCCGAGCTTCGGCGTGCCGCTGCGGATCGCGCCGCCGCGCGCGCCGTTGGCCCATACCGGGAATGCCGCGTAGCCACGCTCGACCGCGCGCCGCTCCACGAGCTGCGCGTGGCGCGCCGCCTCGCCGGGCGTCACGCACCGGTCGACCGGAATGTCGTTTTCCTCGAGGAGCCGCTGCCATTCGCTCGCGGTCCTCTCGAGGAAGATTCTCTCGAGGAGAACCGACAAGGCGTCGCCATTCTGCCGCCGCTTCGCATCGCTCGAGAACCGCTCGTCGGCCAGCTCGGGCACGAGCTTCACGAAGCTCTGCCAGAAATGCTCTTCCAGGATGCCGAGCGTGAGGCGCGCGCCGTCGGCGCACTCGAAGACGTCGTTCACGGGAAAGATGTGCGCGCGCGGGTCGACCCGCGGGTCGAGTCCGTGGCGCATCGCGCACATGAAGAACGCCGCCTCGAAGAGCGAGAGATCCAGGTACGCCCCTTTGCCTTCCTTGAGCGCGGCGAGGATCGCGATCGCGGCGAAGCCGCCGCCGGCCATGTCGGCCACCGGCAGCGAGGAGCGCGCCGGCTTCTTCAGCCAGCCGCCGGGGAACGCGAGCCCGCCCGCCGCGGCGACGTAGTTCACGTCGTGCCCCGGCCGCTCGCGCCACGGCCCGCTCTGGCCGTAGCCCGAGATCGAGCAATAGACGAGCTTCGGGTTGTGCTTCTTCAGCGTCTCGTAGTCGATGCCCAGGCGCTTCGCCACGCCCGGCCGGAAGCCTTCGACGGCGACCTGCGCGCCGGAAACGAGGCGGGCGACGATTTCCCGCGACAGGGAGTTCTTCAAGTCCAAAGCGAGCGCGCGCTTGTTGCGGTTCTCGGTGTCGAACTGCACCGGCACATAGCCGCGGCCCGGGTCGCCGCGCGGCGGCTCGACCTTGATCACGTCCGCGCCGAGGTCGGCGAGGATCGACGAGGCGAACGGCCCCGGCACGAACATCGAGAAGTCGACCACGCGCACGCCGGCGAGCGGCAGCCAGCGCTCAGACATGCGGAGGCTCGATCCAGTTCTTGAGCCCGATGCCGCCGTCGACGACGATCGTCGTGCCGGTGACGTAGGCGCCGAAGCGCTCGGAGAGCACCGCGACCGCCATCGCCCCGACGTCGGCCGGCGTGCCGAAGCGGCGCAGCGGGATGGACTCGAGCATGTCGGGGGGAGCCTGGAAGCCTCCCCCCGGAACGGCGCCGGGCGCGATCGCGTTGACGCGGATGCCGCGCGGCCCGAGCGCGCGCGCGAGCTCCTTGACGAGCATCGTCTCGCCGGCTTTCGCGGCGCTGTAGTGCGGGAGGTTGCGCACCGAGTGCGCGTGCAGCGAGGTGACGAGCAGCATGCGGCCCTTTGTCCCGCTCTCGACCATGTGCCGTCCCAGCGTCTGGCAGATGACGAAGGCGGCGTCGAGGTTCACCGCCAGCATCTCGCGCCACTGCGCTTCGCTCACCTCGAGGACGGTCTGAGCCTCCTGCCGGCGCGGGCTCGCGGCGTGGACGAAAATCGACACGCTTTTCAAGTGATCGACGG
>Ga0310810_10002407_pt1 | contig 20118 bp, 13 predicted proteins | sample NCmetagenome_FD_207641 | JGI IMG/M metagenome (GOLD analysis project Ga0310810, IMG submission 207641) | Soil microbial communities from experimental microcosm in Duke University, North Carolina, United States - NC | ecosystem: Engineered > Artificial ecosystem > Soil microcosm > Unclassified ...
CACGGTGAAAGTGCTCGATTTCGGTCTGGCAAAGACGATGGAGCCGGCGGCCGGGACATCGTCGATGTCGGAATCGCCAACCATCACGACTCCGGCAATGACCCGCGCGGGAATCATCCTCGGAACCGCGGCCTACATGAGTCCGGAGCAGGCGCGCGGCCAGGCGATCGACAAGCGCGTCGACATCTGGGCGTTCGGTTGCGTGCTGTTCGAGATGTTGACCGGTCGGATGACGTTTTCCGGCGACACGGTCTCGGACACGATTGCCGCCATTCTGGAGCGACCACCGGACTGGAGCCGGCTGCCGGCCGCGACTCCGCCCAACCTTCGGCTCGTGCTCGAGCGCTGCCTGCAAAAGGATCCGAAGCGGCGCTGGAGAGACATCGGGGACGTCGGGATCGAATTCGACGACGGGCAGCGGATACCGCAGGCGTCAGTCCGGGAGGGCTCGACGAATTCTCGCCGCTGGGAACGAGCGGCGTGGACGGCCGCGGTCCTCCTCGTCGCCGGCGCGGCGACCCTGCTGACGTCGACGTTCCGCAAAGCACCGGTCCCGCCCGAAATGCGATTTGAATTGTCGTTTCCGCGAGACATCGCCGCCGACTTCGCGCAGATCGCGATCTCGCCCGATGGTCAGCAGCTGGTGGCGTCTCCGGCGTTCGGCCGCAACACTGCGCTGTGGTTGAGACCGATCGCCTCAACTTCGGGAACGACGCTGCCTGGAACCGAAGGCGCGGCGTTCCCCTTCTGGTCGCCCGATGGGGCATCGATCGGGTTTTTCGCCGACGGTAAGTTGAAGCGGGTCGATGTCGACAGCCGGGCGATCCAGATTCTTGCTGACGCGCCGACGGCACGCGGCGGCGCCTGGCAGTCCGACGGCATGATTCTGTACGCGCCGAGCGCGGCGGGGCCGCTGTCGCGCGTGCCTGCGACAGGCGGCCAGCCGGTGGCCGCCACGCATCTCGAGACCGGCCAAAACGATCACCGCTCGCCGTTCATCCTTCCTGACGGGCAACATTTTCTGTACTACGCCCGAGGCACACCGCAAGTCCGAGGTGTGCACGTGGCTCGCCTCGATGGCTCCGAATCGAAACGACTCCTCGACGCGGATGCCGCAGCGGTGTACGCCACATCCGGTCATCTGCTGTTCGTCCGCCAGGGAGATCTGTTTGCGCAGCCGTTCGACGCCACACGCCTGACGCTTGCTGGTGCTCCGTTTCGCGTCGCGGGCGGGATCTCGATCAACCCGGGTATCAGCCTGGCTTCGCTGTCGGCATCGCTATCCGGCGCTGTCGCATATGGCACTGGCAGTATCCGGCGCACACAGCTGGTGTGGTTCGATCGAACTGGCAAGCGGTCAGGGACCGTCGGTCCACCGGACTTGACCACCGTCGCGAATCCATCGCTCTCGCCCGACGGTCTCCAGGTCGCGCTCAGCCGCGTGGTGGCAGGAAACTGGGACATCTGGATGATCGACTTGCAAGGGGTGATGAGCCGATTCACCACCGACCTGGTGCTCGACTTCAGTCCGGTCTGGTCGCCCAATGGCCGTCAGCTTTTCTTCGAGTCGGCCAACTCTTCGATCCATTCGCGATCGGTGAACGAGGGCGAGACGGAGCAGGTCGTGTTACAGCGTCCGGAGATGATGTACCCCAACGACGTCTCGCCCGATGGCACCACCCTGCTTTACACCAGAGCGTCAACCGCCCCAACCGACCTCTGGTACATGTCGCTTGCCGGCGATCGTACGCCGCGACCATTCGCGCAGACACCGTCGGACGAACGCGACGGCCAGTTCTCCGCAGACGGCAAATGGGTCGCGTTCCAATCGAACCAATCGGGGCATTTCGAGATCTATCTGCAGCCGTTCCCCGGCCCAGGCGATCGGATTCCGGTATCCGCCGGTGGGGGTCAACAAGTGCGATGGGCGCACCACGGCACTGAATTGTTCTTTATCGGCCCCGATCAGACGTTGAGTAGCGTTGCCATAACCTTCGCGGCCAATGGCGCGGTGACCGTCGGTAAGCCGGGCGCACTGTTTCGAATCGGGTTCGAGAACAACTTTCAGGCGCGACAGCAGTACATGGTCTCGCCTGACGACCAGCGCTTCCTGGTCAATACGCCGACCGACGCCGTCGATCCGCCGTCGATTTCCTGGATCCTCAACTGGAAGGGTCAGCCGTAACGACCCGACGAACCTTCAGGTAGCCGCCGAAGCGGCGAGGCGTCAGCCTCGACCGTTCGTGAGGTCGCCCGGAACCGACTGGACGTACGCGTTCAGGAGCGTAATCGTTTCAAGCTTTTCGTCGATGTCGACCGCCATGAGGTCGCGCATCGAGACAATGCCCGCCGTCCGATCGTGGTCGAGGATAATCAGGTGACGAATGTGCGCCTGTCTCATGCGCTCGAGGCAGGCTTCGTAGCTGTCGCCGATGTCGGCGGCGACCAATTTCGACGTCATCACGTCGCGCACCGGGGTACACGATGGGTCGAGCCCAGCCGCGACAACCCGCGTCAGCGCATCCCGCTCGGTGAAAATGCCGACGATGTTCCCGTCCTCGGCGACCGGCACGGCGCCGATGTGGCGTGCTGTCATGATCCGAGCCGCCTCGGCGACCGGGAGCTGCGGACTGACGGTCACTAGATCCTGCCCGATGAGGATGTCTCTCACCGATTTCATAAGATGCCCCCGTGGTGCCGAGACCTCGATGATTTGGCGGGCGCTCCGACCCGGTTGCGATGCCGTCGATCGCAGGGCGCCTCCACCCGCGATCGACGCGCCGGTCGTCTCAGCGGCTCACGTTGACGGTCACATTCTCGTAGGTGAACAGCGAGCCGTCGCTGGCCACCGCGCGCAGCACGTACGCACCCGGCTCCGTGAACGTCGCTGTGGCTGTCCACTTGTTCTCCGGTGGCGGCTCTGGAATCAGATACGGCGGCGACCACGGCGAGTTCGCGTAAGGACGCGTGTCCATCCAGGTCTTCATCTGATCGGGAGCAAATTGGACGGCTGCCGCCTTGCCGCGATAGACAATCCACGAGAGACGCAGACCTGGCCCGCTCCGTGCCGCAAGCGAAGGCGAAGGCGATGGCAGGAAGGATCGCTGAGCCGGCGGCTGACCTCTGCCAGCGGAGCTCTCGCCCTGGCCGCGACCGCCACGTCCTGACGGCGCCTGCGCCCGCGGCGACCGCCGTTCTGGCAGGTTGTCAGGATCGCGCGCCACGGCCACGAGCGTCAGCGGGTCGCCAACTTTGATCTTCCGCTGCTTCTCGCCCTCGAGCTTCAAATCGGGCGGGATATTGCTACGAAGCGCATCGCGAAGGCTGCCCAGATCGCCGCCGACTTCCGTCGAGATGACCTGCTTGTCGATGGCGTAGTCCTTTCGCAACGACGCATAAGCCTTCTCGGTGACGCCGTTCGTGGTCAGGGTCCAGACCAGTTCTTTCTGGCCAAAGTCCTTCGGCACACGGACGGTGAACAGGAACGGATTCCGCCGCGGATAGAAATGCGTCGGCTGCCCCTGGTCGGGGCCGCCCGGCTCGATGCTGTTCTCGGGTCCGACAGCGATGTCGAACTCCTGCTGCCAATTCGAGTTCATGTACCCGAAAAACATCGTGAACGACCCGTCGTCGTTCTGCCACCATCCTTCGTACGCCGGCGACATGCTCTGCCCGCTCAAATAGGAGTAGCGCGTTTGTCCGCGAACGCCCACGAGCGACACGACGATGAGGAGCGCCACGGCGGCAAGCCGCGCAAGACGGCGCATTACCGATTCCCCTGCTGACCGGCGGTCGTCGCTGGCCGCTGAGGCAGCGGCGCCCAGCACAGCGGGCAGCCGATGTCGTAGTCGTTGCGACTCTTCATGCTTTGACGCCGCAGCGCCATCTCAGTCTGGAACTCGTCGTCGCTGAGCGACACGGCGTAGCCGAGATCGCTGAACATCTGCGAGATTGAACGACGTCCGTCGCCCGACCAGTTTCTCGGGTCGGCGATGTTGCGGTTGGCGACGGTCGTATCGAGCGTTCCGATCAGGTGGAGGATCGTTCCCCTCGGCAGAAGCGGTGCGGCATCGTCGGCATACACGTACTGCTTCACCCAGTTGTGGTCGTAGCCGACGCAGTTCAGCATCTGAATGTCGTCGCCCCAGATCGCCTCGAAGCACATTCGCACACCGGCCGCATGCATATGAGGCTCGAACGTCACGATCTTGGTGTTCTCCTGCAGCACCGTGTAGGCGTGGAGTTCCTGATTTGGCCGGTTGGCCTTCGCATCGATGTCGATGCTGTTGCCGAGACTCATGCCCGATCGCCTGTACTTGGGTTTGTATCCTTTTGGAAAAAACTTGAACGCAAACTCGAGGTGGGCCTTGGTCTCCCGGCCATTCGAATGAATATGGCCGGCACCAAGCGAGAGTGCGGAGCGCGCGGCCAGCAGCCGGCCGGATTCGGGCGGAAAGACGTCCGCGTTGCGGCCGACCTCGTGGATCGGCCAGCTGGTTGGACCTTCGTCGACGACCGCCTCCGCGCTCTTGTCGCCGGGGACGACGCTGGTGTAGGTCATGTGGTGGAAGACGAAGCGGCCGCCCACCGTATTGGTCCCACCGTTTTTCGGAACGTCGTTGATCTCTCGCACTTCAACCGCCGACGCGTAGCGATCTTCGGTAAGGCCGCTCGGAATCAAGCCGAGGTCGGTCCACATGTCCGGGCCCACCGCCGGTACCGTGATTTCCGCCGACTTCAGCACGAGATCCGGTTCGCCGATCGTCCATTTCTCGCTGGTGTCGAACTTCCGCGCCGGCGGCATCTCGGCCGGATTGCCCTGCGGCGCGCCGCTGTCGGCCCACTTCGCAATCTTCGCGACCTCGTCGTCGTTCAGTGAGGGATCGTTCTTGAATTTCTGGATTCCGATGTTCTTCTCGACGAACCATGGCGGCATGGCGCCGCGCGCCCAGCGCAGGGCGGTGCGCGTCTTGATGGCGCGGGCGTAGGGGCGCACTTCTTCGTACGTCATCAACGACATCGGCGCCACGCCGTCCGGATGGTGGCATTCCTGACAGCTCCGCTGCAGAATCGGCGCCACGTCACGCGAAAACGTCACATCCGGCGAGGGTCGGGCTGACTGCGCCCCCACGGTGACCGACTTGACCACGCCGGTGCCGGCCACGAGGCAACCCGCCAGAACCACCGCGACCCGACGCCACCACGAAAGTGAGTGACTTCTCATCAGAGCAATTCCTCCGCTTCGTACGTTCCACAACCGCGAGCGCCGGATTCAAACCATGCGGGTGCGTTCGGGCGCCAGCTTGTAACCCTGGTGCCACGTCGAGTCCGAGCCGCCGCCGGTTCGCCCGACCACGACTTCGATCACATAGGGATTGCCGTCGCGCGTCGCCTGGATGCCGCGCTTGAAGGCCGCCTTGATCTCGCTGCCGGCGGTCACCTTCTCGCCCTTGACGCCCTGGCTGTCGGCCAGCTTCACGAAATCGATTTCGGGATCGCCGATATACAAGCCGTGATAGTGGCCGGTCTCTTTCATCCGGCCGTTGTAACCGTAGAAGCCGTTGCGAACGGCTTGATAGTAGTAGTTGTTGAAGACGACGGTGAGCACGGGCACCTGGTAGCGCTTCATTGTCCAGAAGCCTGAGGCGCTGAACATCGTGGCGCCGTCGCCGATGCTGCAGACGACCTGCCGGTTCGGCTCGGCGATCTTCGCGCCAATGGCCGCGCCGATCCCCCAACCCAGACTGAGGTAGGTATTGGTCACCCACATCTTCTCGTCCTTGCGGTGACCGGCGGTGAACAGCGTCGTGCCGGGCTCGGTCTGCGAACCAGGCGAGGTCTCGTTCTCCACGACCAGAATAGCGTCGGGATCGAGCAGTTGTTCCATCTCGTACGAGAGCTCGTCCTGATGAATCGGCGACTTGCCGTAGTTGGCGCGCACCGTTTCCATCAGCTTCTTGTGCGACTCTGCCACGGCGGCCTTGATGACGGGCACGCGAGCGTCGCGAATCTTCGCCAGCCGATCCTTGGTCGCCATCGATTTGATCGCATCGATGAGATCGCGCGTCGCGGCCTTCACGTCGGCGACCACCGCCAGGTTCATCGGTTGGGTGCGTCCGAGTGAATCCGAGTCCATGCCGAGCGCGACGAATTTCGCGCCCTTGGCGAGACGCGATCCTGCTGGCGGCATGCCGGTGCCGCCCCAGTCGCGCGTGCCGTACTGGATGACGAGGTCGGACTGCCCGCGCGGATACGGCGAGTTCTGCGCATACGTGCCGATGTAGTGCGGATGCCGGGTCGGGAAATTCCGGTAACCCTGACCGAGCCCTGGCCCCGCCGCCGGCAAGCCAACGAGCTCGCACAGTTCGACGATGTCGTCCTGAGCGCCGGCTTTCCAGACCTGGTCGCCGAAGATCGGAATCGGCCGCTCGGCTTCGATGATCCATTTCGCGAGCGTTTCGATCTGATCGGTCGCCGGCCGCGGCCGCGCGTCAACCATGAACGTCTCGCGCGGATAGATATCGGCCGTGACGCCCTTGGTGTTCAGCGCCTGAGCCGTGCAGGCGATATAGACCGGTCCGCCCGGCGCGGTGCCGGCCAGCTTGAACGCGCGCCGAACCGCCAGCGCCACCGACGTCGGGTTCCGGACGTCCCACGAGATCTTGGTGAACATCCGATTGATGTCGGACTGGCTCCAGCCGCGATTCGGTGAGATCGATCCTTGATCGCTGAAGAGCGTGGTGTCGTTCAAGCCCGACGTGATGACCAGCGCCGAGCCGTCGTAATGCGCGTTGGCCAGCTGTCCAGCCATCTGCGCCGTACCGCCCGTGCTGTGCACGTTGACGAACGCCGGCTTCAAGCTCACGCGGTGGTAGCCGTCCGCCATCGGGATGACGATGCCCTCGTGGAGGCCGAGGATCACCTTGAGGTCGTCGTGGTCGGTGAGGGCGTCGAAGAACCCGACCTCGATCGAACCCGGGTTCGTGAACACGAACCGCGCCCCGGCGGCCTTGACCTGCGAGACGAGGATGTCGCCGCCGGTGCCGGTGACGGACGTCGCGCTGGCGTCGATGGCGGCGCCGATGTCGTCGCCGAGATCGGCGGCCTCGACAACCCGGGCAGCAGCCGCGGCGGAAAACCCGGCCGCCATGAGACTGCTCAGGAAACCACGCCGGGACAATCCACCGCCGTAGTAGTCATTCAACAGCGCCCGCATCGAATCCTCCTTGTGGCGCCGGCACGGTTGTGGCCCGGGTCGGCGCCTCGGCCGAATGTCTGGTGCATCTTAATACCGGTCGCGGTCAACAGCCCCCGGATTCCTGATGCGATTTTCACGTCTATGTGCAGAGACGAGCTGGGGCCTCAGGGATTTCTCGAGCGCGTACGGCTCTGGTGCGATGTCATACACAGTGTGGCGTACGAATTACGCAGTCGCGCGCTCGTGAAACGAGAATCACGCTCCTGGCGCGAGCGCTTCGTTGGTACGGCAGCTGCAGGCTCGCCGTCGGCTCGCGACCAACGCGTTGCGCGCTGCGACTCTCCACGCCGCCGACCGCAGAGTCCGTTTTGCAATCGCACATTTCGTGCACGACATCACGAACCGACTCCGCTTCACCATTGGGGAGCGGACGTTCGAGCGCTCGAGCGCATCGCGTGAACGAGATGCACGCGGGTCATGCGTAGCGCCGACATGGGAGTCGTTCGGTTCTCAACTACACGGGCAACAGGAGGACAAGTCACATGGCAGGAACGATGTTTGGAATCGGTACGTCGCCGACGTATCCCATCGCCTCGACTTCGTGGGGATTGTCGCCGAACGTTGCATATCCGGGTCAGGGCACCGGCGTGCAGTCCTGGCAGCAGCTTGTGCAAGTGCTGCAGATCGTACCGCAGCAGCTCCAGCAGGTGCAGGCGCTGCAGCAACAGCAACTGCTTTACGTGCAGCAGTTGTTGCAGATCGTGCCCGCTCAATTGCAACAGCTTCAGCAATTGATCCAGGTTCTCCCGCAACAACTCCAGCCGCTCGGTCAAAACATGTCAGGACCGCTCGGCTTCGGATTGATCCCGCACACCTTCGGTGGACAAATCCCTGTCCACGTGATGTAAGCCCAGCACCTCAGTCGAATCGGCCTGCGGTGCGGTAGGCATCGCAGGCCGCAACCAGACGCGTGAGACGTCAACAAACGACACAACCAGGAGCAACTCACCATGATTGAGGCACCATTTGGATCGTCTTCACCGATGTGGCCCGCGACGCCGGCATCGGGGTTCGCGTTGCAGTTCCCTCTTCAGACGCCAATCGGTTTCGGCGGCGCCGCGATCGGCGCGCCGGCGCTTGGCTCGTCAGCGGTCTTGGGAAGCCCGCCGGCCCTGCTGCCCGGCAATGCGTTCACCGCTTCGGGGCTGAACACCGTGAGTCCGTTTCCATTTCCGGGAAACGCTCAGCCGATCGTCGCAAGCCCGGAACCGATGATGGGACTCACGGCGCCGGCGCTTCTCAATGCCGTGGCGATGCGGAGAGGTCAACCACAAGGACCGAGCAACGATCAGGAAGTCGAAGACTTCATCTACGACGCGCTCGAACTCCTGTCAGGAACAGCCGACGTGGAGGTACGATGCGAAGCCGGACGCACGACGCTCACCGGAAACGTGCACCATAAACGCATCAAGCGGGACGTCGGCGAAATCGCGTGGGCGATTCCGGGCGTCAATGACGTGCAGAACAACGTGACGATCGCGTCACGACGACGGGCGCGCGCGGGGCGTGAGACCGAAACGCCCGGCGCGACCACTCGGAAATGACAGAGACGTAGTGCCCGGCCTCTCGGCCCGGCACGAAGCCGGGCACTACGTCACGGCGTTTTACTTCGGCGGTAATGCCGCCCGGTCGGCCGTCGCGGCTCCGGTGACGAAGACCGCAGAGAAGAAGCGGTCGCCGGTCATTTGACTATCTCGCCGCATTGACATTTAGCGACGCGCGAGGGACGCTGACGTCATGCTCCGCGGGCTGACTCTGGCCGCGCTTCTTGCCACCGTGCCCGGCGTCGCGTCGGCTCAGGCACTCAGCGTTTTGCACATCAAGGTGACGCTGACCGACGCTGCGCAAGCCTCGATGCCGGTTCCGCGTCACGCCCTCCTCATCAGCGACGATCCGCCCACCGCCGTTCCCAGACGAGTGGTGACAGGACCAGACGGCACCACGGATGTCCGACTGCGGCCAGGAAGCTACACGATCGAGTCGGACGAGCCGGTGACGTTCGATGGCAAGAGCTATCAGTGGACGCAGACGGTGGCAATCGCCGCCGGGCGCGACACGGTCCTCGACCTGACGGCGAAGAACGCCGAGGTCGGGGCGCCAGCGCCTTCGTCTTCATCGTCCTCGGCGGCGGGCAGGGAGAACGATCCGTCGCTCCTCCTGCCCAAGTGGAAGGACAGCGTCGTCGCGGTGTGGACACCGACCTCGCGCGCGTCGGGATTCGTCGTGGATGCGACCGGCCTGGTGCTGACGAACCAGCATGTGATCGGCAGCGCCGCGACAGCGGAAGTCCAGCTCACGCCGTCGGTCAAAGTCGCCGCGCGCGTGCTGATGGCCGATCGCACGCGCGACGTCGCGGTGCTCTGGATTGATTCGTCGCTGGTCGCGTCGATTGGCGCAGTGCCACTGGACTGTGCGACGCCGTCGAGGACGCCGCTCACCGACGGCCAGAAAATTGTGACGCTGGGCGCGCCACTTCGCGGGCAAAAGGACCTGTCGGTCGGCGAGGTGATCCGGATTGAATCACAGGGCACCGTCGCGGATTTCAGGCTTGCAGCTGGCGGCATCGGCGGACCGGTGTTCGACACTGGCGGCCGCCTCGTCGGGGTTTCCTCGGTTGTCGAGGGCGGAGACACGAGAAGCCGCCGCGACGCTCGCGTGGTGTCCATCGATAACGCGTGCGAGGCGATCAGATCCGCCGAAACAACGAGGCAGACCGCAGCGCCGCCGGCGGCTGCACTTCTCCCGGTCGAACCGCTGCGCCCGTTCCCCGTCGACGCGCTCGAGGCGGCAGTCAAGAGCCGCGCCGGCAGCCTCAATCCCTACCAGGTGTCATCATCAGACTTCGACGTCGCCTTCATCACCCCGGTGCTGGTCTACAACGCGCAGCACAACACCCGGAACGCGGGTGGCTCGACAATGCCAGGCAGACAGATTGACCTGACCGACTTCGGCGAATGGTCCGATTACTTTCTGGACACGCCGCCGGTGCTGATCGTTCGCGTCACGCCGAAACAGACCGAGAGCTTCTGGACGACGTTCGCGCGCGGCGCCGCTTACACGCAGGGCGTCGCGCTGCCGCCGATCAAACATTTCAAGCCAGGCTTTTTGCGGCTGCGCGCGTATTGCGGCGACGCCGAGGTGACGCCGATTCATCCGTTCCTCCTCGAACAGCGTGTATCGGAAACCGACGCCATTCACGAAGGGCTGTACGTCTTCGATGTGCAGGCGCTCGGACCGCAGTGCAAGCCGGTCAAGTTCTCGCTGTACTCGGAAAAAGAGCCGGACAAGCCGGACAGCAAGACCATCGATCCGCCGATCATCGATCGGATCTGGCAGGACTTCGCCCCCTACCGCGCGCTCACGACCACCACACCTCCGTGATGACGCGACGACCCGGTCGTGAGACGATGGCGCGCACAGGATGATGCCTGGTCGTGCCCCATCAACCGCGACTGCCGCCGAACCTCGGATCGGTGCGTTTCTCGCGCAGGGGCTGTTCTGGAATGTGGCGCTCTTTGGATTGCTCCGCCTGGCCTGGGTGGATCGCCATGTCATCGCATCGCTGATTGGCTTTCAGCAGGCGATCGTCAGCTGGTACGCGGGGACTCCCCACCTCGGCATCGCGGTCACCTCCGACTGCAGTGGCGCCGACGTGATGGCGCTCTGTGCGGCGGTGACGCTGGCCTATCCGGTCGCCTGGCGACGCCGCATCATCGGTCTCGTGAGCGGCGTGATGATGCTGCTCGCGCTCAATATCTGGCGCATCGCCACCTTGTATGAGGCGCGGACACTCACGACGCTCGATTGGCTCCATCGCGTGGTGTGGCCCGCCGTTCTGGTCATCGTGACCCTGGCCTATGTGATCTGGTGGATCCGTGACAGCGCGGCCGGCGAACCAAAGAGCGCTCGCGGCATCGCGCGAATCGGGACGCCGCTGGTCGTCAGCGGTCTGGCCTATGCCGCAGCCGTCCCCTGGGTGTTTACGAGCGGCGTGATGCGCATCGCCGGTGAGTGGACGGCGTCAGGCGGGGCAGTCCTGCTGCAGCGATTCGGCGTATCCGTCCAATCGACGGCCGACGTTCTGATCACGGCGCGCGGCGCGTTTCAAGTGACGCCCGAATGTCTTTTCACGCCGGTGCTTCCACTGTACGTCGCTGGAGCCTGGGCACTCCCCCGGTCGCGATCGAAACGGTGGTTTTGGCTGCTGGCTGCTGTACCGCTGTTCTTTCTGCTCGGCATCATCCGTCTACTCGCGCTGGCGGTGCCGCCATTCCTCGTCGATCAACCGACGTTCCTGGTGCACGGTTTCTATCAGATCGTCGCTGGCAGCGTCGCCATCGCCATGCTGGCGCGGGTATCCGCGCGGCGGCTGGACGACGAGGCCTGGGAGCGGCGCGCCGCGGCAGGACTCGGCGCTGCCGTCATCGCTGCCGGCGTCCTGGGCTATCCCTGGCAACATGGTCTTCTGGCGGTCTCTGGCGCCGTCCACTCGTTGTTCCCGACCACCCTGACTGCCCTGACACGTTCCGGCGATCAGCAGGGCGCCCTGGCGATGCTGCCGGCATTTCAGCTCGCGGTCCTGGTCGGCCTGTGGGTCGCGCTCACCCTTCCGCTACGCAGCGGCCGGCTCGAGTCGGGCTGGACGGGCCGGTTGCCCTGGCGGAGCCTGTTGGTGACGCTGATCGTCCTCGCCGCGGTTGAAGTTGTTCTGCTCATGGTCCTCGGCTACGCGTCGGCGCACTACGGCATGCAGGCGCATCCCGTGCTGATTCGCGGGTGGGCGATCGCGGTGCCGCTGGCGATCGCGCTGGCCTGGCTGCCCCACCACGCAACCACGCTGGGTGACGCGTCGTACCAGGATTTCTGGTGGAACGTCGGCGACTCGTTTCCGGTGCTGACCGGCGCTCGGTCGACGACCTACTATTTCGAAAACGAGAAGCGGCTGATCGCAGAAGCCATGCCGGATCTGGCGGGGCGGGCCATCCTCAAGACCGACTTGTGGGATGAAGCGAAGAATACGCGCATCCTGCAATGGGTGGCCGACCGCGGTGCGCGGGTCTACGGAATCGACATCTCGGAGCCGATTGTCCGCGAGGCCCAGGACGCATTCGGCGATCGGATCCTGCGATCCGCGATCAGCGACGTGCGGCAGGTCCCGTTCGCCGATGGCTCGTTCGACGCCATCTACTCGATGGGCACCGTCGAGCATTTCGCCGAGACCGAAGCCAGCGTGCGCGAATTGGCGCGCGTGCTCAAACCAGGCGGACGCCTGATTCTCGGCGTGCCCAATCGCCACGACCCATTCTTGCGGCCGGCAATGGTGTGGGTGCTCTCTCGACTCGGACTCTACGGCTACGGGTTTGAAAAGAGTTTTTCGCGCCGCGCGCTGCGGCTGATGCTTGAACGAGCCGGGCTCGCCGTGACGCTGGAGTCTGGCATTCTGTTCATGCCGGGATGGCTCAGGATGCTCGACCTGTGGTGCCACACCCGTGTGACCGGGCTGTCCTGGTTTACCGGCGCGATGGTCGCGCCGTTTGCCTGGCTCGACGCGCGTGTGCCGGCGCTCAGGCGTCACGGCTATCTGATCGCGTCTGTCGGGGTCAAGGAGATCGCCGCCGATGGTGTCGCGAACATCGTCCCGGTCCGCCGAACCAACGGCGTCGAGTACGTCGTCGACGCGCGCGGATGCGATCCGGAGAGGTTGCGATCTCGGGCGAGGCTCGCGCAATTCTTCGACGAGGTGATTCGCGACCTCGATCTCCACCCGGTGTCCGCGCCGGTGTGGCACGTGTTTCCGTCGCCGGGTGGAATTACCGGCGTCGTCCTGCTCGCCGAGTCACACCTGACGATTCACACGTATCCGGAAACCAGACTGGCGACGATCAATCTGTACTGCTGTCGCGGATCAGCGGATTGGGATTGGGACCGTCACTTGCATCGTCTTCTCGGCGCCGGTGACACCAGCGTTCGCCTGCTGAGGCGTCCGCTCCGTCCTTACACCAGCTGACGCCGTCGCAGCGCGAGCGCGCCAACACCGAGGAGCGCGACGGCCAGCGTCCACATGAGACCGCGCGGGAGCGTCGGCACGGACGACACGACGGTGAGCACGACGTCGTTGCCGCTGCCGCCGGTGTAACTGATCGACAGCGTGTTGCCGCTCGCGCCGAAGGTGGCGCCTTGCGCAAGACCCGCAAAAGTGCCGCTCACGGCATCAGCGCCGTCATTGCTGATGATCGTGAACTGGTCGCCGTTGGCCGGCACGAATCCCATGGCCACATTCAGCGTGCCGCCGAGCGTGACGGTACCGGTGACGTTGGTCTGGTCGTAGCCGGACCCCGCGGTCGTGCCGGCAATCTCCACGTCATAGGTCGATCCCGACGAAATATTCAGGTTGCCCGTATTCAGAATGCCGGGGCTGTTGCCAGGCGCCAGATGGTTCGTCGATTGAATGGTGACGGCGCCGCCGATCGTGCCGCTGCCGCCAAGCGTGGCGTTGCCGGTGCCGTTGTTGAAATCGGCGGTCGCGGCCGGAAATGACCCGTTCACGCGGAGGGTGCCAGCCTCTACTCGCAGGTTGTTCGTAAACGCCGGACTGCTGCCGCTGAGAATGACGGTGTCGTCGATGCTGTTTTGCGGGGCGGTGAGCTGAAAATTCCCGCTGATCGCGCCAGAGGCGGTCAAGATGCCGCCGCCGCCAAGGCACGTCGCGGCAGTCAGCGTGAGCGGCCCGCTCAGCGTGGCATGGTCGCCATTGACCACGCCGTTGCTGCCCTTCCCACACCCCTGCAGGCTCATTGCGTTCGGAATGGTTTGGTTGGTTCCGTTGATGGTCGTGCTGATCGACGCCACCGTCACCGATCCGGTGCCGAACGCGGCGCTACTGCCGGCGCGCAAGAACAGGTCGCTGAGGTTCGTGCCGCCTGAATACGTGTTCGCGCCGGACAGGTCGACCTCATCTCCGCCCGCGGCCACACCAGTCACGGTCAACGGACCAGTTCCGCTGATGATGCCGTTGAAGATGATGACCTGATTGGTCACGCCGATAAACGAGAAGGTTCGCGCGCCTGGCAGCGAAATCGCCAGGTTCACGGTGTTGGTCCCGGTTGTGTTCATCACAATCTGCGAGCCCAGCGCGATGGCGTTGCCGTTCAGCGTATAGCCGCTGCCGGTAAACGTGATCGAGTTGAAACCGGTGCCCGCGCCGAAATCGTTGGTGGTGATGAGCGTAGTCGGCCCGGTCGGAAACACGAGGTCATCGCCGGCGACGGGCGCGGTCCCGCCCCAATTAGCTGCAACCGACCAGGTGCCCGACGTGGTTCCCGTCCATGTTCGTGTGGCGGCCATCACGTTCGAAGAGATCACGAGAAGTGTGCCGAGAACAAGCGCGCAAATTGGAATCTGACGGGACAAAGGGCCTCCGGTCGATAGCAGTCGGCGCGCGATGATATCTCGGCAACGCGGATTAAGTACAGCCGTCAAGCTGAGCGGACGCTGTCAGACCGCGCCACCACAACCGCAAGCAGCAGCCAGTAATGGCGGCAGTTGAGCAGATCGGTCGAGAGTGCCTCGATCAGAAACCCTGTCCCGATCCCCGCAAACGCCGCGGCCTCCCAACGCCGTCGCGCCGGCCCCGTCAGCAGCTGATGAATCGTGATGCCAGCGGCGGTCAGCAGCGCCATGAGCGCCGCGACACCCGCCACTCCTCGCTCGGCCGCGGTGCCGAGATAGGTCGAATGCGGAGTCGTCATCAAGATTGACGGTGGGAATCGCCCTTCGCGCTGGAGCATCGCGGTGAAAGCGGGCTGCCCTGCCGGGCCCACGCCCGCCGGCCAGGTGCGGGCGATGGCGACGAGACTCGCCTCATTGTTGAAGGTGTAGGTTGTCGGTATCAGCACCCACGACTCGCCGCGCCAGTGGAACGTCGCAATCGGCCGGCCGCCGACCAGTTGAAGGGTGCTCATGCTGGGGACGTCGGCGTCACGTAGCACCATCACATGCGATGCAACGGCCATGACCATCGCAACACAGAGCGAGACGGCAACGGCGCTCCATAGCGGGACGTGTGAGCGGCGCGACGAGCCAGCCTCGCCGACCGGTTGTCCGCAGGCCCACATCACGCTCAGCGACGCCGTCAGGCATAACGCCGTCTTCGACACGGTGGCGATCAGCCCCAGCGTCAGGATTGCGAGCCCGGCGACATCTCGACGGTTCCACCGGCGTTCGATGCGGCCGGCAAGAAACAACGGAACGGCCATCAGCAAGATGCTCGACAGCATGCCCGGCCCGGCGGTGAATGCCTGCGCGCGTGCGGCGAGACCAACGTACGGGAGAACGACGGTCGTCGAAAGACGCGTCGGGTATCCGATCCAGCTGACGACGACTCCAATGATTCCGAGCGCAGCGGCGGCCATCGCCGAATAACTGAACCACGCAGAAAACCGATCAAGCAGGCGAGGCGTCGACGTGATGCGAATGGCCGCGTAGAGACCTGCGAGATAGACGGCGCCGCATGCCTCGATGACGGCTTCTCTCGCCCACGGTCCACTCGCGAACAGCAGCGCGACGACGTTCGCACCCACCCATGCGGACACCGCGACGTCGGCCAGCGCCAGTCGACCTGGTCGGCGGCCGCGCCACAACAGAGCGATAGAGACCGCGGCCAAGCCGAGGAAGATGATCTCCGGCGGCTGAAGCTTCAGGCCGAACCACGGGAGCCGCCAGACGCGGTGGAATGGCAGGACGGCGACGTAGGCAGCCCACAGCGGCCGCACCAGGCGGGACGCCGTCCGTGGGTCGGGCTCGTGCATCGAACGGCAGAATAGCCCATCGTGCCGATCGTGTCCCGGCTGCTCGACGTGCGAACGATCGTCTACCTGGAGGGCGTCGTGATTTCGGTGGTGAGATCGGCGAGGGTGATGCCGACCAGTTCGAGACTCTCTTGCAGCGACTGGCCGCGCTCGAGGCTCTGAAGCACGATCCCCATGTGCGTGCCGGCGCGCTTCATCAGCAAATCCGCGAACAGCAGGCTTTCGGCGTACGCGGCCGCAGCCTGGCGATCGTCGAGCCGGGTAAAGGAATCAAAGAGCACCTCGGTTGGCACAATGCCGGTGACCCTCAGCACGCGCAGCGCCGACGCGAGGTCGCGCGGCTCGAAGTACGAGGCGAGCCCTTCGTGCAGCCATGTCGGCACGCCATGCGGCGCCAGGCTGCTGACCATCGCGTGCGTCAGTTCGTGCACGAGCACACGATCGAACTCGGCGAGGTTCTGACGCGCCCCCTGCACGGGTATCCGGATTTTCCCGTCGAAGACGCCGTCCGCCCACTCCGGCGCACCCGTCACATCGCGGAACTGCCGCTCGCTGTAGAGCGTCACCATAATCGAGCTCGACGGGTAGGCGCCGATCGTGCCGCCAATCCGCCAGAACGCGGCGTCGAGCGTCGCCAGCGCGCGATCGGCCAGCCCGCTGTCCGCATTGCCCTCGAAGATGATCGAAAACCGACCGTCGTTGCGCTGCGTCAGCCCGCGGTGAATCGCCGCTTCCCGTTGCCAGGCCTCGAGGCGCTGGCGCAGCACCGCATCGGCCGGCTTCTGCGCGAGTGCCTGTTCGTAGGCGACAATCGCGTCGTCCAGGTTGCCCATCGCGTACTCGACGTCGCCGAGCCATTTGGCGGCGTCCGCCAACCGTGGATTCAAGACCAGCGTCCGCTTCAACAGGCGCTCGGCATCATCGTCGCGCCCGAGCAGATGAGCGGCAGCGCCGGCACCGAACGTCAGCAGCTCGTCGTTCGGTCGCGACACCAGCGCCTGGCGAAAGATCGTGTCGGCGCGATCGGCGTCGCCGGCCTGGAGCGCCTGCCATCCCTGCTGCGCCTCCTGCACGGTGGCGATCGTCTGTCCGCGGAGCGGCAGCGACACCGATACCCCGATCAGCATCGAGATGACGACGCGTTTGAAGAGGAGGCGCATCGAGAGAATTATCGATTCACACCAGTCGCGATAAAGCCGGACACTACGTTCGGTTCACCAGCTTGTGATTCTTGATTGGCAGCTCGCGCACCCGCACGCCTGTGGCGGCGAATATCGCGTTGGTCACTGCCGGTGCAATCGGCGGCACCGCCGGTTCGCCCAAGCCTCCGAGCCGTGCCCCCGAGCGAATGAATTCCACGTGAACGTCGGGAGCATCGGCCACATGGATCATCCGGTAATCGCGAAAGTTCTTTTCGACCACGCGCCCTTCGGCGATCGTGATCTCGCTCAGCATGGCTGCGGACAATCCGAAAATGATGCCGCCCTCCACCTGCGCCTTCGCCGTATCGGTGTTGACGACGTCTCCGCAATCCACCACGGCGTGGACATTCTTCACGCGAAGGGTCCCTTCCGGTGAAACCGCAACATGCGCGACTTCGCCGACGATGCTGCCAAAGCTCTCGGTAATGGCGATGCCACGGCCTTCGCCAGGCGGCAGCGGGCTGCTCCACTCGGCGATGGCCGCCACCTTCTCCAGAACCGCACGAAAGCGCGGTTCCTCGGTCATGAGGTCGCGGCGGAAGAGAAACGGATCCTTTCCTGCCGCGTGAGCGAGCTCGTCGATGAAGGATTCCTTGAAGAATCCGTGCTGCGAGTTCAGCACCGAGCGCCAGGCGCCGGTGCGCACCGGGTGCGCGGCGTCGCGGCTGGCGGTCGTCTTGTCGGCAATCGCGTAGGGCATGAACACCGACTCGCGATCGCCGCCTCCAGCGTAGTGACAGCGGGCCGAGAGCGGTGTCCCGGCCTTGTCCAACGCGCCGGCAAATCGCGCCATCCCGGCGGGCCGGTAGTAATCGTGCTGGGTATCGTTTTCGCGGCTCCAGATCAGCTTCACCGGCGTCGGCGACATCGCCTTGGCGATCCGGGCGCCAAGCTCGATGTAGTCGTAGGTGTTCGGCAGCCGCCTGCCGAAGCCGCCGCCGAGCGGAAGGTTCGTGAGCGTCACCTGTTCGACGTCGATCTCGAGGGCTCTCGCCGCCGCCGCTCTGGCATTGAGCGGATCCTGGACACCCGCCCACACCTCGGCGCGGTCGCCCTGGACACGCGCTGTACACACCATCGGCTCCATGGTGGCGTGCGCGAGAAACGGCACGCGGTAGTCGGCGGTCACGACGGTCGCGGCATCTTTCGGCGTTTCAGGCGGCTCGCCCAGCGCCTTGTCGAAGGCTGCGAAAATTGACGCGGTCGACACGTCACCGTGTCCGGCATCGTCGAATTGCGGCTTCAGCGCACCGACCGCCTTGTGCGCCCGCCAGAAGCTGTCGGCGACGACCGCGACGGCGTCGTCCATTTTCACGACGCGTTTGACACCGGGCATGCTTTCGGCCGGCGCGGGATCAACGGAGACGAGCTTGCCGCCGTAAACGGGAGCCATTTCCACAGCGGCGTACAACATGCCGGGTGTCGTGAAGTCGATCCCGTAGACCGCGCTGCCATCGACCTTCGAGCGAATGTCGAAGCGCTGCCGGGCCGTCCGCCTGATCGTGTACGTGTCGGGATTCTTCAAAACGGGAGTGGATGGCACCGGCAACGCGGCCGCTGCGCCGGCGAGTTCGCCGAAGGTCGCGGACTTTCCCGATGCGGCGTGAACGACGCGCGAGGCGGCCGTCGTGCACTCAGACGCATTGACGCCGAGGCGGGCGGCTGCCGCGGCGATCAGCATTTGCTTTGCCGCCGCACCCGCCACCGCCATCCCGTACTGGCCGGTTCCACGCACGGCCGTGGAACCACCGGTCGCCTGGGTCCCGTACCACCTTGCCACGCGATAGGTGCCGTAGTCGAAGGCCCGGCCGAGCCAGGGCGGAACCGATCCGCCGAACGCGCGCGCGATGTAGGCGTTCGCGTAGTCGTCGAGCGCCGGCGCTTCCTTGACGCGCACCAGATTCCAGTCGGCGTCCATCTCCTCGGCGGCCATCATCGCCAGCGCGGTCTGCGCGCCCTGTCCCATCTCGCAGTGCGGCACGATGACCGTCACGATGTTGTCAGGCGTGATCAGGAGCCAGGTCGTCAGCTGTCCCGTCTTCGAGGCATCGTCGGGCACCACGCTGTGGCGACTGGGCGAAAACGCCACACCTGCGACGCCGAGCAGCAACCCGCCACCCGCCAGCGTCCCCACGCCGATGAAGGCGCGTCGTGTCCACTTCCGCATGACCGGCCTCCTTAACCCTGGGCGATGGCGTGAATGGCGCGGCGCACGCGAACGAATGTGCCGCACCGGCAGATGTTGGTGATCGAGGCGTCGATGTCCTCGTCGGTCGGATGGGGCGTCTCTTTGAGGAGCGCGGTGACCGCGACGATCATGCCCGACTGGCAGTAGCCGCACTGCGGGACCTGCTGATCGTTCCAGGCCTGCTGCACGGCGTTGAGGGTGCCGGCGTTGGCCAGGCCCTCGATAGTGGTGACGGTGGCGCCGTCTGCTTGCGAGATCGGAAACATGCACGACCGCACCGCGCGGTCGTTCACCAGAACCGTGCAGGCGCCGGTCAAGCCCATCGTGTCGCGCAGCGCCCACAACAGCGGCGTATCCGGTTCGATATCGAGCGTGCTCGCGCGGCCGTTGACGGTCAGTGTGATGGACATCGGCAACTCCTGGTCCGGCTGAAGTCGGACACGACGAGTATTCAAGCCGAACAATACAACGCGATCATCTTAATCGGCTCGCCAAGCACATCCGCATTTTTTTCCACGTCGATCGTCGCGGCCGCGCGCCGTTCTCGAAGTTCGGATCTAGACTACAGCCACACAACCCGCAGACACGCTCACATCACCTGGCTGAGCGGCCCGACTCGAAACAACCTCACGGAGAGATCGGCATGGCGGCTATCACTGTCAC
>Ga0310810_10002408_pt1 | contig 20116 bp, 16 predicted proteins | sample NCmetagenome_FD_207641 | JGI IMG/M metagenome (GOLD analysis project Ga0310810, IMG submission 207641) | Soil microbial communities from experimental microcosm in Duke University, North Carolina, United States - NC | ecosystem: Engineered > Artificial ecosystem > Soil microcosm > Unclassified ...
CGCATGGAGCTTCCGTACCTGCTCGACGACGCCGTCGTAGGGCCGCACCAGCTCGTCGTGATGCGCCAGGTTGTATTCGCGATACGTCTCCACCATCGCCTTGATCTCGGATTCGTCGTCGCTCCAGAGCCGGAACTGGACCCACAGCGGGGTGCCGAGACCTTCCATCCACACGTCGTCGGGGGGTTCGTAGCCGCGGTGGGCGAGCATCGTATGGCGGTAGGATCGCAGGATCAGCTCGATCGAATCGATCAGGGTCCCATCGAGATCGAACAGAAACGTTCCGAACGCCACTGGATCACCGGCCGCCGCTGCGTCGGAACCAGGCGCAGTCGGGTGCCAACGGGCACGCATCACAGCGCGGCGTGGAGCGGCAGATTTCCTGTCCGTGGTGTCGCAGCAGCTGGTGCGCCTGGATCAGCCAGTTGTAATCCCGGGGCAGTTCCGGTGCGAGCGCTTCTTCTACGGAGTTGTAGGCGGCCGTCCCGCTCGCGCCCGGCTTGCCGTACCCGATCCGCTGCAACACCCTGAGCCCGTTGGCTTCGGGGGCGAGGGTCGCCTGCGTGCGGCAGAACAGCAGGATCCGGTCGGCACCCATCTCACCGATCCCCTTGAAGCGCTTCAGAAGCTTCTTGGCTTCCGTCGGAGACTCCCGCACCAGCGTCCGCACCCGGGCCAGGCCGATCTCGATCATCAGCTCGGCGGCCTCGCGCAGTTTGGCAAGGCGGGCGCCGCCATTTGCCCCCCCCGGGGCCAGGAGCTCGAGCATTTTCTGCTTCGGCGTGCGCAGGATTGCCTGGGGCGTCGTACCGATCTTCTGGCGCAGCGTGCGGAAGACGAGGGCGCGCTGCTCGTCGTCGGGGGCGACGGCGACGTGCTCCCAGATGATCCACTCGAAGGGGCCGCTCGGGATGGGCCGTTTGGGGCGGCCGTAGAGGGCGCGAAGGCGGTCGACGTAGGCCCGCAGGGGCAGCGTAGGGTGTCGCATTGGACACTAAAAGTGTCCTCGATGCCCGAACCGTGACAACCCGTCGCGACGAAAAGGCCGTCCTTGCGGCCCTCACGAGCCGGGGACGAGACAAATCGCCGCCACCAGGTGGGGGACCGGGGCTTCGGCCACCGCGGCGTTCGGCGGCAGCCCGTCGTGCCAGGCCAGCAGGCTGGTGACATCGAACGGCCGCTGGTCGGCGATCAGGTCATCCAGCAGCAGACCTTCCCCAGCGGTCAGGCCCCCGGTCAGGCGGGCCACCAACGCGTCGAGGCGGGCCAGGCGATCCCCGCGGCCGCTCCTGGCCGCCCGCCGGGCGGCCGCCAGCACCATGGGGATGAGCCTCCGCCCGGGCCGGTCCCGGTCCGCTGCGCGCCAGCGGGCGGCGGCGATGTCGGAGAGCCGGGCGCGGACAAGGGGTGCTGCCGCGTGCATCGCGGTCGAAATGGCAACGGCATCGGCAGGGGCGAGAGCGGCATCATGGGCACGCTCCAGAAGCGTAGCGGCGTAGTCTGGATCCGCTCGGGCCAGTCCACCCTCGACCACGATCACCTCCACATCGGGCCCCAGGGCGATGACCAGCACGACCGCCTCGTTCGGAGCGGCGACCGAGGTGTTCACGCCGGGCCGGGCTGCCGCCCCGGTGTCCACGGCGAGTCGTTGGAGGCGATCACACCAATCGAATGGCGCACTTCCGCCGCGCCCGCCTGATGGCGTCTCGACCTGCGCGGCACCCCCGCTGATCTGCATCGCCACCTTGGCGGCGAGACGCGCCTCGATGTCCTGTGCGTCTGCCAGAGCATCCTCCGGGAGAAACGTCACGGTCTCGACACGGGAGTGCGGCGACGACAGGCGGTCGATCCGTCCGACCCGCTGGGCCAGCCGGGCAGGGCTCCACGGCAGGTCATAGTGGATCACGCGCCGGGCATCGTGCAGGTTGAGTCCTTCACCGATCAGATCGGTAGCGAGCAGGATGTCGACCCGCTCTCTCTCCGGAGGGGGCGCCACACCCAGCGACCGCGGGGCGAACGCAGCGAGCACGTCGAAGCGGGACGCTCGGTCGGCGCCAAGCCAGCCCGCGTTCCCGCACACGGCGCCGACGCGCAGGTGTCGCGGCAGGGCGCGACGCAGATGCTGCAGCGTCGCGGCGGCGGCGACGAAGACGATCGTCTTGCCATCGCAGGCATCGAGCGCGCGGGCCAGCGCCGTGGCTTTCGGGTCGGGTCCCACCCGGGCCATTTCGAGAAGTGTCCGGACGCGTGTCAGGTCTTCCGCGTCGTCGCCGTCGGCGACGCCGGCATCGAGCAGCAGCGGTAGAAACGCCAATTGCAGATCGGCGTCGTCCTCCATCGCGAAGGCGCGCCGGAACTCGCGCGGGGTGAGCCGGCGCTGCACGACGCCAGCGTCTCGGGCGAGTGTGCGAAACGCCTCGTAGCGCCTCAGGCTCTGGCGCAGGGCGGGAACGCTCGACGCGAGCCGGCGCAGCATCGTGAGGCGATGCAGCGCGGCGGCTCCGGGAGGTCGCAACCGTTTCAAGCCGTCGATCAGCGCTGCGAGCTTCGCTGGCTCGGCGGGCGCGGCGCGAATCACCTGCGCGTCTTCCCGCTCGGGGAAGCGCATCCCCGCCGCGGCATCCGAGGCGCGCCGGCGTGAGCGCGCGACGATGAGCCGCGCGACGGCGGCGCGTATCGCCGTCCCCATTCGCGACTCTCGCGCCGCCACGGTCAGCGACGGAACGCCGAATGCGACGAGCGCATCGTCGCGCAGGAAAATCCGGAGCAAGTGGAGCAGATCGGCGGGGCGGTTGTGCACCGGCGTTGCGCTGACGAGCAGTACTCGGCTGTTCACCACGAGACGCGCGAGGGCGCCGTAGCGGCGCGTTTCCGGGTTCCGGAAGTGATGCGCCTCGTCGACGATCACGAACGATCCGGGCGCGAGGACGCCGAGCGACCGGCGATCGCGGCTCAGCCGCTCATGGGTCTCGACGCGCCCGGCGAGCGACAACCGGTCGAGCAGCGCACGCCACTGGCCGGCCAGCACCGCGGGGACCACCAGGACGAGCGGTGACGCCGCAGCGTACGCTGCCGCGAGTGCGACGTACGACTTCCCCGAGCCGACCGCATCCGCCAGCACCGCGCCCCGGAATCGCCGGACGATGGCGACGATGCGTATGAACGCACGCACCTGGTGGGGGAGGAGCCATGGCGGAGCGGCGGGAAGCTGATCGTGGAGATCGAGCAGCGCCCGCGCGGCCTGCTGACAGGCTTCGGCTGGTGGGACGGCGACGAGCGGCGCCACGAGCAGCGCGAGCGGCTCGGTGGGCGTCTCGAGCGTTTCAGCGAGGATCCGGAGCGAGCCGAAGCAGGACGCGGCGGTCTGTGTCATCGAGTTCGTAGAGCTCGGCAACGAGCGTGTCCGCCGGCTCACGCCGTTGGCCCAGCTCGGCGAGCGTCGCCCACTCGGCCTCACTCGCCTGCGGCAGCGGCAGACGCCCGACGACGCGCGCGTTGAAGCGACGAAACCCGCCCCGCGCCGGATCCGCGGCAAGGCGCGCGAGCGCCGTGCACCAGCGTGTGTTGAGCAGGGCGGCGACGGCGTGCGCGTCGAGCCGGTTCCGGGTCGCAATACCGTAGACGGTATTGAGGGGAACGATCTCGGGGGGCGGAACCACGGCGAGGATCTCCCGCGCCAGGTCGACCCAGAGCACGCGGTGCCGGGCTATCGCGAGCCCGATGCGGAACAGCTGCCACATCGGACCGCCGCGATAATCGGAGCGCCGCCGCAACTGGTCGGCGTGCGGCGCGAGCCGGGCGGCGGTTGCCGCCGGCAACCGGACGAGCGGGTGACCGGCGGCGTCGTGGGTCCACAGCAGGTGGCGCCGTGGCGTCACCTCCCAGCGAGCTACGTCGCGCCCGCGCGCGACCGGACGCGTACCCGGCAGGGCCTCGCCGACGAGAAATACCGCGTCCGCTCCCGTCTTCACGCCGAGCTGCGGCAGCCAGCGCCGGGAGAGCGGTGGGCATTCCCGTTCCAGGCGCCGAGCAATGGCAGCCGCATCCGGCGTCAGCACCCAGGGGCCCGTGGCTTGGAGCAGGTCCTGCGAAACCTGATGCGAGGGGTGCGTTGGTCCCAGGCGTGTTGCGGTCAGAGCGCTCGCGGCAGGCTCGACTCGGGCGGCAATCAGCGCCATCGGGTACACCGCGGCGCCGAAACCGGCGGCGACCGACTCGTCGAGCGGAGCGACGGACGCGATGCTGGTGCGCCGCGCGAGATGGCGCCGCAGCGGCTCCGCATATCCCGCCGTCGCGAGCTTTGCGGGCACGAGCAGCGCCAGAATGCCGCGCGGGGCCAGAAGCTCCAGGGAGCGCTCACAGAAAGCGACCGAGAGATCCGGCTGGTGCGCGAAGGGCCCCGGGATGGAGTGCCACATCGCGTACCGTTCGGTGAGCGTCTCCCGCACGCGAGCCGGGAGACGCTCCGCGCGGACCCAGGGCGGATTGCCCATCACGAGGTCGAACCCGCCACCGGCCAGCACGTCAGCGAAGTGCGATTCGACGCTGAAGCATGGTGTGGCGCCCTCGCGCGCCAGACGCCGTGCCGCGCGACGCAGCTCGGTGCGCGCACGGCGCAACCGCCGCAAGAGACTCCACTCGCGTGTCGTCAGTCCCGTCCGTCGACCGAACAGATCGAGGTTGCGCGCGGCGAGGATCAGCTCGCGGATGCGGGCGTCGAGTCCCGCCGTCGCCCGCTCGTACAGGCTGGATGCGACGGCGCCCTCCGACAGCGCGAGATCGCGCGCGGCGCGCGCTTTGGCCGGTCCCGAAAGGGAGAAGAAGTGGCGGCGACACTCGGCCAGGCGCCCCGCATCGGCTGCGAGGCTGCGAGCGACCCGGGTTTGCGCCAACGCTGCGGCGATGCTGTAGGGATCGAGCAGCGCGTCGCCCGAGCGCAACTGTCCGTCGAGGTTCGGGAGCGGCGCCACGGCCTGCGCGTCGCCCGCCGAATCCGGAACGATGAGGGCCAGCCACAAGCGCAGCTCCGCCAGACGGGTTGCCGTCGGGGAGAGGTCCACGCCGAACAGCGACCGGGCGACGATTTCCCGACGGAGCCCCGGCGTGTCGCGCGCGCCGGCGGCTGTGCGCAGCCGCGTCAGCTCATCCAGTGCTCCGAGGAGGAACGCCCCGGATCCCGCGGCGGGATCGAGCAGACGCAGGGCCCCGAGCTCGGGCGGGTGGACGGGCGGCCGGTCGTGGTAGACCCACTCTTCGGCATCATGCAGCGACAGGGCGAACCGATGAACGAGCGTGCTGGTGAGCGCTGCCTGGACGATGTCCCGCACCAGTGTGGCGGGGGTGTAGTAGCTGCCGTTCGAGCGTCGCTCGTCGGGTGCCATGACCCCTTCGAACACACGTCCCAGCATGTCGGGCGCGATGCGCGCGTCCCCCTCTCCCTCCACCACGGAGAAGTGGAACCGCTCGAACACGTCGTCGAACGCATCGCGCCAGTCGGCGTTGGTCCACAGGGCCGGACCCACGCGCCGCTCGAGCGGTGTGGGCTCGAACAGCCCGCCGTTCAGAAACGGGATGCGGCCGAGCGCCAGCATCCGCGCGGACCGATCGGCGGCGGGCCGGTTCAGCGTGCCGAAGACGAGCGGGTGAAACGCCGCGCGGTGGAAGTGGCGCCCCCGCGCAAGGGCGTGATCCAGCAACTTCGGCAGGTAGCGGCGATCGCCGTCGAGCCATCCTTTTTCCTGGACGAAATACAGGAACAACACCCGCGTCAGGGTGGTGAGCGCCAGCGCGTGGCGCTCGTTCCTCCCGCTCGGGCGCACCAGTCGGTCGGTGAAGCGCTCCAGGATGTCGCGGAAGGCGCGGAAGAAGCGGATGGTGACGGCTTCGCTGGCGAGCGCGTCGCCGACGCGCAGCGACAGGGCGAGAGCGCTCTCCACGGGACGCGGTGCGAGCCGCTCGAGCGTCGCGATCGCAATAGCGGCCGGCCGCGCGACGGAAAACGACATGGAGCGGATGCCGAGGGTGCGCGCCGACGTCGCGCGCCAGGCCGCGAGGGCCAGGCGCCGCGGCGTGCCTCCCAGTGCGCACGCGAGGCCGCGGTCGGCTCCCGAGGCGAGCCGTTTCGCGGCGGCGCGCGCGGCGGCTTCCGGGTCGGCGGCCTCCAGGGCGATCACCCGGAACGCCTGGTGCCGGGCGATCAGCTCCGCAGCGGTGATCCCGGCGCCGCCCACGTCGACTGAGCCGAGCCAGGGCCCGGGTGGTACGGTATCCCACGCCGCCTGATAGCCGAGCACGCGAAACAGGTCGCGGAGATCTGAGATCTGCTCGGTGCGGGTGAGAAGCTCCCGGAGCACCACGGGCCCCTCGGTTCGAAGGGCCCCAAGATGAGTCGTGGTGCTCCGGAATCAGGTACCGGAGTATTGCAGGCGGGATCGAAACGCCGCGGGGCGCTACGACGCCTTTCGCAAATGGATGCTGCCGTTCACCGTCGTCAGCTCGAGCGAGCGGCCGCCGCTACCGATCGTGCCGCGCATATGTCGGGGCCCGAACTTCCCTGTGACCGTCATCGGAAAGTCGGTTTCCAGGTCGCCGTTCACTGTCTCGGCGCGGACGTCGGCGTTCAGGTTCGCGGGCAGGGTCAGGGTGATCCCCCCGTTCACCGTGGTGAATTTCGCGATGGACTCCCAGTCACTGCGGCCCATCGACGCTCGGATCGACCCGTTCACCGTCGCGGCCTCGACATGTCCCGCGGCCGAGACGTCGACGCTGCCGTTCACGGTGCTCACGTCGGCGTCGGCGCCGAGGTTGTCCGCTCCCAGGTCGCCGTTGACGGTGCGTCCGAAGAAGTCGATGCCGGCCGGGAGCTTGATCGTGAAATCGACTTCGACGTCGTTGTTCTCGGTGCTGGAGGACCAATCGTCTCCTGGCTCGCAGCTGTTCTCGTGCCGCGCCCGGCGCGGCGTGGGGTACACCGCGCAGATCGTCACACCGTCCTCGAAGGGGACGACCTTGATCTCGACCTCGTCGGGATCGGAGCGGCGGGCGGTCTTGCGGGCGCTGACGTCGATCTGGTCGCCTGTGGTGGCCATGGCGCGGATCGAGCCGTTTACGCCCTTGATCTCGAGCCGCTTTCCGGCCGCGAGATGCCCGGTCCAATGAAAGTCCTGCGCGGCGAGCGGTGTGGCTGCCGTGAAGAGGAGCAACGTGATCAAGCCGCGCATGAGATCACTCCTTGTCTTTGTCATGGGCCATACCGGGCCGACAGAGCTTGATGCTGCCGTCGAACGACTCCAGCTCCAGCCGGGCGCTGCCCGTCCCGAGCGTGAAGGTGAACCGGTGCTTCGTCTTGTCTTTGAGCAGCAGCGGGAAGCAGGCGTCGAAATCCCCGCTGAACGTCGCGACCGAAACGCTGACGTTGGCGCGCTCCGGGACGGACACCGAGACGTCCCCGTCGTGCGACTCGAAGTGGTAGCGGCCGTTGTCGCGAATAGTGCCGTCATATTGGATGCTGCCGTCCACGCTGCTGGCGTCGACGTTGGCGGACTCGATCCCGGACAGCGTGATCTCGCCGTCCACCGTCTCGGCGCTGATGTCGCCAGAGCAATCTCGCACCTCGATGCTCCCGTCCACGCTGTTCAACTCGATATGCCCGCGCGCACCTTCAACCGAGACTTCCCCTTCGACCGAGCGGAGCGACACGTTCCCGCTCCCCCCTATGACGCGGACCGACCCTTCCACGGTTTCAACGTTGACCTCGGCGTCGGTGCCTTCGATCGTCACTTCCGCCGAGGGTGTTCCGGAAACGGACAGGGGCATCCATGCGGGGACCAGCAGATCGTAGTCGACCGTGGCGGGACCGTGGCGTGAGGAGGCGTTGATGCTCACGGTGGATCCGTCGATGGAGACCGAAATGCGGTCGCGACTCGAATGACTCGCTTTCACGCGGACCGAGTTCTGACGCCACGCCTTGATCGTGACCTGGCCGCCGAAATCCGTCAGCTCCAGTCGCTGTCCCTGGCGCACCGCGAACGACGTATCGGTGTCCTGTGGGGGGGCCATGGTCAGCCCGGCGACGGCGGCTAGTACGAACAACATGCAGACTCCGTTCTCAGGTGCGCGGGTTCGCGATGCGATTCGCTTCCCGCAGAAATTCCATCTTGCGCCGCATGGTCTCGGCGAGATGCTGGTTCAAGTACGAGCTCTTCGGATCGACCGCCAGCGCGCGCTTCCCGTCGGCGATCGCACTGTCGATGACCGCCAGGCTGTGCTCGATGCGCTGCGCCGTCACCGGGCTCAGGCGCCCCGTGCGCTGGCCGTCGGCCAGCGCGACGCGGAGATCCTGGACGGCGTGATCGGCGGTCAAGTCCGCTTTGGCCGGCCAGATGGGTCCGCTCGGCGAGACAGGATTCGTTGCGACCGTCGTGGACGGCGGCCACATCACGAGACGGGCGACGCCGGCCGAGAGCGCGACCAGGGTCACGCTCGCCGCGATGAGCTGCGGCACGGTGAAGCTCACGCGCCGCCGCGCGCGGCGCCGGGCGAGGTCGTCGGTCGAGGCGCCGATCCGCTCGGCGATCCCCGGCCATAAGTCACGGGCCGGCGGGCGGTCGTCGAGCGCCTGCGCGCGTCCCACGACGCGCCGCAGATCCGCGAGGACGGTCGTGCAGTCGGCGCAGGTCGCGAGGTGGGCCTCGAGCGCCACCCGCTCCGCCTCGGCGAGTTCGCCGTCCAGATATTCCGAGAGCCGGTCAGTCCATTGGTCGTTCATGATACGCTCCTGCTCGATTCAACGATCCAGATGCTTTCGTAATGCCATGCGCGCGTGATGCAGCTGCGACTTCGACGTGCCGGGTACGATCCCCAGCAGCTGCGCGATCTCCTCGTGCCGATAGCCCTGCACATCATGCAGGATGAACACCTGCCGCGCGCCTTCGGGCAGCCGGCCCAGCGCTTCTTCGAAATCGACGCCGTGCTCCGGCGCCCGCTCGCGTCCGGCCACCAGCTCCAGGGTCTCGCCCGAGTCGTCCCCGAAACGGCGCCGCTCACCGCCGAGCGTCTTGCGCTTCGCCAGGATCACGTTCACCGCGAGCCGGTGCAGCCAGGTACCGAACGCTGATTCGCCGCGGAAGGTGTGCAGTTTCTCCCACACCCGAACGAAGACATCCTGCGTCACGTCATCCGGGTCGCCGCCGCTCATCATGCGGCGGACCAGCCCGTGGATGCGCGGGACGTGGGTGCGGTACAAGCGTTCGAACGCGCGGCCGTCGCCGCTCTGCGCCAGCGCTACGTCCGCTGTTTCCGCGTCCATCGCTGCCGTGATTGCATCCGTTTTCAGTGTCGGCACTCCCGAACCCGGTAAGCCGGTGTCGGATGATTGGATAGCCGCGGGGGGCGGCAAGGTTGCAGACGTGTAAAGTAGTAAATTGCAGCCTTGGCGACCCCCGCACGACGTCCGTTTTCCCTCACCGGTGCCGATGGTGGGCCGCTGCGCGGCGACATCCGATCGGCGGGCGGCGCGCGCCCTGCCGTCGTTATCTGCCATGGATTCAAGGGGTTCAAGGACTGGGGCTACTTCCCGGTCGTGGCGGAGCGACTCGCGCGGGCGGGATTCACGGCCGTTTCGTTCAATTTTTCTGGATCGGGCGTCGGCGCGGGAGGAGAATCCTTCGACGAGCCGGAGCGATTCCGCCGCAACACCTACTCGAACGAGCTGCGAGATCTGGGCATCGTGCTGAGCGAGCTGCGCAGTGGCGGGCTTGGAGTCCGGCCCACGAAGACCGGGCTCCTGGGGCACAGCATGGGGGGCGGCATCGCCGCGCTGCAGAGCGCCACCGATCGTGCGGTCGAGGCGCTCGTGACCTGGTCGGCCACCGCGCGCTTCGGCCGGTTGTGGCGCAGCGACCAGATCGCGGAATGGCGGCGCACGGGCACGCTCGACATCGTGAACCAGCGGACCGGCGAACGCTTGCCGCTGGCGACCGACATTCTCGACGATCTCGAGCGCAACGACGACCGGTTGAACGTACTCGCCGCCGCCGCAGCGGTTCGAGTGCCGTGGCTCGTGGTGCACGGCAGCGCCGATGAATCGGTGCCGACGACGGACGCGAGGGACCTGGCGGCGCGGGCCCCGGAGGCTCAGCTGCTGCTGATCGAGAACGGGGGCCACACCTTCGGGATCAAGCACCCGTGGAGCGGCTCGACGCCGCAGTTCGACCAGGTGCTGGACGCCACCGTCGACTGGTTTTCCCGCTTCCTCGTCGCATGACGATCGCCGCCGTGCGGCGCGCGCTCGCCGGCTACACACCGCAAGCGGTCGAGGCGCCTGAGGCGCTCCCCGCGGCCGTCGCCCTGATCTTGATCGAGCGCCACGGCCTCGAGGCGCTGTTCATCAAGCGCGCCATACGGGTCGGTGACCCGTGGTCGGGCCAGGTGGCGCTGCCCGGTGGTCGCTACGAGCCGGAAGATCAGGACCTGCTCACGACCGCGATCCGCGAAACCGGCGAGGAAACCGGCGTCGATCTCTTCCGCGCCGAGCGGCTCGGCGCACTCGATGATCTGTACCCGCGGACGCCGACGCTCCCACCGGTCCGCGTGCGGCCGTTCGTGTTCACCATCCCCTCCGTGCCGCCACTCGTCATCAGCGACGAGGTGGAGCGCGCCTTTTGGGTGCCGCTTGCCAGGCTCGCCGAGCCAACGGTGCGGCGCGACGTGAAACTGATCGTGCGCGGCGAGCCCCGGATCTTTCCCGCGTACGATCTTGGCGAAGAGGTGATTTGGGGGATGACGGAACGAATCCTGACACCCTTCCTGACAATGCTGGGCATGACCCACAATAGCCCCATCTAAGCATCATATTCGCTTGCCAACAAGCTCATATTAGTGTAATCTAACGTCGCTCGTGCGCAGCGAGTTAAGTGCCATTTGCGCTGTGGCATGAAGTCCGACATATCCATGGGAGCCGTACTTGCCGGCCAGTACGCAGGAGCCCGTCCTCAGCCGATCGGTCGAGGACTACCTCAAGGCGATTTTCCGCCTTTCGAACCAGGGCGGATTCGCGACCACGAGCGACATCGCGGCCCTCCTGTCACTCAGCCCGCCGTCGGTCAGCGGTATGGTGAAGCGGCTCTCCGAGATGGGTCTGATCGAGCACGTCCCGTATCGCGGCGTGCAGCTCACTTCCCAGGGCCGGCGCGCGGCGCTGCGCATGATCCGGCGTCATCGCGTGCTCGAGCTGTACCTGACGCGCACGCTGGGCTACGACTGGGACAATGTCCACAACGAAGCGGAGCGGCTCGAGCATGCCGTATCCGATGAGCTGATCGAGCGTATGGCTGCGGCGCTCGGCGACCCGCATTACGACCCGCACGGCGATCCGATTCCGACCGCCACCGGCGATATCGAAGAGACTGAGCTCGTCTCGCTCGCCGAGGCGCAGATCGGGGACTCCCTCGAGCTGCGCCAGGTGGTCACCCAGGATCCCGCGCGGCTGCGCTACTTCGCCGAGCAGGGGCTCGTTCCCGGCGTGCGCGTCACCGTCACCGATCGCCAGCCGTTCAACGGTCCCACGACCGTCCTATTCAACGCGTCCGGGACGGCCCGCATCATCGGGCAGGAGCTCGCGCAGCTCCTCTCCTGTCGTCTCGAAGGGCGCGGGGACTGACATGGCGACCCCGATTCGTCGTCCCGCGGAGCAGGGGTGGCGCCATCCGCGCCTCACCCCGAGCCTCGCCGAGGTCTATCGCTCGGTGCCGGTGCGAGGCACGACGTGGTGGCGCAAAGCGCTGGCCTTTGCCGGCCCCGGCTATCTCGTCGCGGTCGGCTACATGGACCCGGGCAACTGGGCCACCGATCTCGCGGGCGGCTCGCGCTTCGGGTACACCCTGCTCAGCGTCATTCTCATCTCCAACCTCATGGCGATCCTGTTGCAGGGGCTCTCGGCCAAGCTCGGGATCGTCACGGGCCGCGACCTGGCGCAGGCGTGCCGTGATCACTACTCGAAGCCGGTCACGATCGCCCAATGGCTGCTGTGCGAAATCGCCATAGCCGCCTGCGACCTGGCGGAGGTGATCGGCTCGGCGATCGGGTTGAATCTGCTGTTCGGAATTCCGCTCACGGCCGGCATCCTCATTACCGCGCTCGACGTGTTGCTGGTGCTGTACCTGCAGAACAAGGGGTTCCGCCTGCTCGAGGCGCTGGTGATCACCCTCATCGCGACGATCGCCGGGTGCTTCTTGTTCGAGATCTTCATTTCCCGGCCGGACGGGTTGGGGATCGCCCGTGGGTTCGTTCCCGACCCACACATCCTCTCGAACCCGGACCAGCTGTACATCGCCATCGGGATCCTCGGCGCGACGGTCATGCCCCACAACCTCTACCTGCATTCCTCTATTGTGCAGACCCGGGCATACGACGAGACGACGGAGGGAAAGCGCACCGCGGTGCGATTCGCGTTTCTCGATTCGACGATCGCCCTGACGTTCGCCTTGTTCATCAACGCCGCCATTCTCATCGTCGCGGCCGCGACGTTCCACCGCTCCGGACACAGCGAGGTGGCCGAGATCCAGGAGGCGTACCAGCTCCTGACGCCCCTGCTCGGCGTTGTCGGAGCGAGCGCCGTGTTCGCCCTGGCGCTGCTCGCGTCCGGTCAGAATTCGACGCTCACCGGGACGCTGGCCGGGCAGATCGTGATGGAAGGGTTTCTCAACATCCGGATCCGTCCGTGGCTGCGTCGTCTCATCACACGGGCGATCGCGATCGTGCCCGCCGCGCTCACCGCGATCTTCTTCGGCGAGCATGGGACCGCGCAGCTCCTCATCCTGAGCCAGGTGATCCTGAGCCTGCAGCTCTCGTTCGCGGTGATCCCGCTGGTCCAGTTCACCTCCGAGCGAGCCAAGATGGGCGAGTTCGTGAACCCGGGTTGGCTCAAGCTGCTCGCCTACACTGTCGCCGTGGTGATCGCGGCGCTCAATGCCTGGCTGCTCTTCCAGACGGCACGAGGGCTCTGGTCCTGATGTTCAAGCGCATTCTCGTTCCCCTGGAACATTCGCCGACCGACGAAGCGATTCTCGTCTATGTCCGCGCGCTCGCCAGCGCGTGCCGCGCCTCTCTCGTGTTGATTCACGTAGCCGACGGTTGGGTGGCGCGCAACATCCAGCAGCTCGATCTGCGAGAATCGGAGGAGATGAAAGAGGACTTCGGCTACCTCGATCGCCTGTGCAGCGAGCTGCAGAGCGAGGGGTTCAAAGCAGAAGCCGTTCTCGCCGCCGGTGATCCGGCGCGGGAGATCGCCGCCACCGCCGACCGTGAGGGGTGCGACCTCATTGCCATGGCGACGCATGGCCACCGGCTGCTGGCGGATGTCGTGAAGGGAAGCGTCGCGAGTGAGTTGCGGCACATCACCGGCGTGCCGGTGTTGATGGTTCGTGCAGGAAAAACAAAGACGTAAGGAAGCGGCTCTTCCCTACGTAGTTGTCAAGTAGTCCTCGCCTGCTCCAACGCCCTCAGTATCGCCCCCAACCTCTTGTCCCGTGTAAACCGCAACATCACGATTCTGTCCTCGTACGCCTTTTCGATCGCCGATATCAGCTGCCGCTGCTGGCTCGGCTCGAGCCGATCCCACGACGCGAGATCGCCCCACCACTTCTCGAAGCTCGTCAACAGGTGCTGCAGGAAGATGTGGACGCCCCCAGCGCCGGCGCCGAGGTGATAGGTGAGGTGCGGCCCGGCGGCGGCCCACCCCAGCGCCGGGCCGAGCGAAACGGCCCGGTCGAGATCCGACACGTCGATGGCCCCGGTGAGCACGAGATCGATGCACTCGCGCCAGACCGCCGCGGCGATCCGGCCCACGACGTACCCCGGCACCGCCTTGTGGAGCAGGATCGGCATGCGCCCCAGAGCGCGCAGGTACGTCTTGGCACGCTCGATGGCGTCGGGGTCGGTCTCCTCGCCGGGAACGATCTCCACGATCGGCAGCAGCTCGGGGGGATTGAGCGGGTGCGCCACCATGCACCGCTGCCGTTGCAGCAGCCGCCCGAACAGGTCGCCGGGTGCGAGCCCCGAGGACGAAGACGTCACGATCGCCTCGGGATCGGCCACCTGCTCGATCGAGTCGAGCAGCCGTTGCTTCGCGGCAAGGTCCTCGTGGATCGCCTCGATCACCCAATCGGCGTCCCGCACCGCCTGGAGCAGACTTTTGGCCTGCTGAAACTCCATGAGGCCGCGCTCGACGATTCCCGGTGTCGCCCGATCCAGCCCGATCAGCGCGTGGGCTCGCCGCGGGACATCCACGAGGGCATCCTCGATGGCGCGCGCGTTCGTGTCGAAAATCGTCACCGGCCATCCCGCCGAGGCGCACAGCGCCGCCCACCCGCCGCCGATCGAGCCAGCGCCGATCACCGCCACCTTCCGGGGGAGTCCGCCGGCGCCGGGGGCCACGGTCATGGTGCGGCGCCCGCCCACGCTGGTCGCGGCGCCGCCAGCACCCGCTCGGCGATGAGGCGGTGTGCGAGCTCCACCCGCACGGCCGTCGCCACACGCGCCTTCGATCCTTCGGGATCGACGCGGGTCCGGCCGCGGTTCTCGCCATCCTCGACGTCGACCTTGATGCGCAGCGGCTCGAAGGTGAGGGTCCCTGGTGCGAGCAGCTCGGCGATCGGCAGCACGTCGTTGAGAACACACCCGTCCAGCTGCTCCCGCTCGCGGTGGAAAGCGAGGTAGAACCGCAGCGCGCCATGGAGCCACTGCTGGCTCTCGTCACTGGATTGGCCGAGCCGCGAGATGGCGGAGCCCGAGAGAACGAATTGCCGCGTCACGTCGAGCCCGATGAGCTCCGTCGGCAGCTCCGCCCGAAGGACCTCGGCGAGCGCCTCAGGGTCGCACCATGCGTTGAATTCGCTGTACTTCGTCGTGTTGCCCGCGGCTTTGATGTTGCCGATCATCGCCAGGTGGCGCGCCACTTTTTCGCGGACGAGCTCCGCGTCCCGCCGCAGCGCCAGCGCCAGCCCCGTGACGGGGCCGAGGGTCACCAGCGTCACCGGCTCCGGCTGCTCGGCGAGCAGGCGATCGAGCGGTTTCACGAAGTCGAGTATCACACCGGCGCTCGGGACCGGGGCATCGCCCAACCCCGTGTCGCCGTGGGTTTCGGGCGCGGTGGCGAGGGCGCGTTTCAGCGGACGCCGCGCGCTGACGGCGAGGGGAAGGCGGCGGCCGGCGCGGCGCAGGATTTCGACGCAGTTGCGGTAGGCGTGCTCGACCGTGGTATTGCCGTAGGTTGCGGCGAGGCCACGCACCTCGAGCTCGGGGGACTGCAAGGCGAGGAGCAGGGCGATCGTGTCGTCGATCCCGGGGTCCGTGTCGATGATGACCGGACGCGGGGCTCGGGCGGTGAGCGCCGGCGCAAGCACGGCGTAAGCCTACGGGCCCTCTATCTCCTTAGCAATAGCCACCTTTCACACCAGTCGCTTGGATTGGGCATAGAGGATCAGCTCAACGCGGTTCTCGACCTTGAGCTTCCGGTAGATGTGGTGCAGATGAATCTTGACCGTCCCTTCGCTGATGGCGAGGCGCTCCGACATCTCCTTATTGCGCAGCCCACGCGCGACCATCCCCACCATCTCGATCTCGCGCGGGGTGAGCACGTTGGCGGCCTCACGCTCGCCCGCCTCGCGCCGCAGCAGCGAATCGACCACCCGCGTCACGGCGTGCTTTTCGAGCCATCGCTCACCCGCATGGACCTTTCGCACGCACTGGACCACCATCTGCGGCGCCAGCTCCTTCAGCACCATGCCCCGCACGTCGAGGCGCAGCGCCTCGAGGACTTCCTCTTCCTCCAGTACGGCCGCAAGCAACACCACCTTGGTCGGCAGTTTCTCGCGCCGCAGATCCCGGAGCACGGCGAGCCCGTCCTTGCGGGGCATGTGAATGTCGAGGATCAAGACGTCCGGCTGATGACGCCGCACCGCCACCACCGCCTCTTCTCCGCTCACGCAGCGGGCGGCGATCTGAAAGTCCGGCTCGAGACGGAACAGGGTCTCGAGGCCATCGAGGACGATCGGGTGATCGTCGGCGAGCACGAGGCGGATGGCCACGCTATCCGTTCACGAGGCGCGGCACGCGGATTTCGAGCCGGGCGCCGGCGGGAGTCGAGTGGATCGCGAGGGTGCCGCCGAGCGACTTGACCCGCTCTTTCAACATCACGGGCCCGAGCCCTTGAGCGGTGAGCATCGCATGGTCGTAGTCCCCGAAGAAGGGAAACCCACGGCCGTTGTCGGTCACGACGATATGCACCTGGCCGTTCTCCGTCGCCATTTCCACCTGGACGGCCGACGCAGCGGCGTGGCGCGCCGCGTTGACCAGCGCTTCCTGGACGATGAGACCGAGATCGTACGCCAGGGCGTCGGACGATTGGTCATCCAAACGGTCCAGCCGCAGCGTTACGCGCAGGCCCCAGAGCCCTTCGAGGCGGCGGACCAGCTCGCTCAATCCCGCGTGCAGTCCTCCGGTGCCCGAGGTCAGACCGGCGGGCGCCAGCTGCGAGTCGCGGATGAAGCCCCGCAGGTTGCGCTGCTCGTCGGCAATGAGGCGCTGAACTCCCGCCACCCGTTCTTTGGCGTCCCCCGGCTCCGCGTCCCACATCCGCTGCACTGTCTGGAGCTGCAGCGCCGCTCCCGTCAACGACTGCAGCACGCCGTCGTGGAGATCACGCGACAATCGGATCCGCTCCTCGGCGGCGGCGGCCTGGCGCAGCCGCCGCGACAGGAGGGATTGATCCATCGACGACACCAGCTGGTGGGCCACCACCTCCCCGAGCAGGAGGTCGTCTCCCGTCATGTGACGCTTGTCGAGGGCGAACAGATGCCCGAACAGACATTCGCCGTGCAGCGGCAGACAGAGCACCGCCGAGATGGCGAAGCGCGACTGCAGCGCCGGATGGATGGGCGTGCCGCGCCAGCCGCGGAGCTCGTCCGGCGCGCGTCGCAGCACCACCGGTACGGCTGCCGTGACATCCTTCGAGAGAAACGTCAGTCCGGCCAGCGGCTCGGCGACGACGGGCTGAAACGTCGCCGGCGCCTCGCGCCACGAGCGAAACTCGCCGCTGCTCCATGTGGCGAGATGCAGCCACGGCTCGTCGGGCTCTTCCCAGGCCAGCAACACCCGTGGCGCACCGAGGATCCGCGCGGCGCTTTGGAGGACCTCGGGCTGCGGGATCATTTGCTCACGCGCCGAGGCCCACGGCCATCCGGCCAGCGCGGACATTTCCCGACGCCGCCGATCCTCATAGGCGCCGAGGTATCCCAGCAAGCCTGCCATCACCGCGAGATAGACGCTGCGGACGACGAACCGTCCCTCTTCGAACGCCGGATCGTTCATGACTTCGCTGGCATACACGCCGATGCCGTTGAACGCAACAAGGGCAGCGGCGGCGGTCCACAGCGCACCGCGCAGATGCCAGCGCAGCGTCGCCCCCACGATGGAAAACATGAAATAGGTGAAGAACGGACTCGTCGGGCCTTCGGTCAGGTACGTCAAAACGCAGAACAGCGAGACGTCGAGCACGTGGCTGCCCAGACCGAGCCGGCGCAACGGCACGTGCGCGAGCCAGACGACGGCGGCCACCGTCAGGGCGAAGCCCAGGTAGCCGATCAGCAGGACGTACAGCGTCTGTCCGTGCGTCGCTGGCGTATACGGGTCGAACCAGACGGCCATGAGCGAGAACGCCGCCAGGACGACGCGGCTGGTCGCGATCAAACGCTCGGCGCGGATCCGTGGAGAATAGTCCGCGCCCACGACGCGACGTATCAATTCCGCTTCAGCCATAGGCAGTGTCTCGTTGCCGCGCTGTGGGCTGCTCTGCTACTCGACTACTTCCTCTAATAAAAGGAAGTAGCTGGCGAGAACATAGCCAGCGCGACGAACCGCCGATAGACGATGTGACGGCGATGTGACGATGATGTGGCGGCGCGGCCGCGATGATGCGCAGCCTCGGCAATAGAAGTCGACTATCGAAAGTTATACGTGGCCGTATCCGCGCATGTATAGTGACGCGGAACTTCCTACCGCACCGTTACTCCGTCGTCAACTCCTGATCAACCAACCGGGCGCGAAACCGCGCGCAAGGAATTTGCTGCGGAGGATGGAACGATGATCTCCTGCACATGGCTCCTGATCCCGGTCCTGGTGCCGTGCACTCCGGCTTCCGTCGACACGCTGCATCTCGCGTTCACGGTGCAGCCGAGCACGTCGATCGCCGGTGCGATGATCAGTCCGGCCGTGCAAGTCACCGTACAGGATTCGTCGGGGCAAACCGTCGGTACGTTCACCGGTGCGGTGACCGTGGAGATCAGTGAGGGATCGGGGAACGACGAAGCCGAGCTCTCGGGCACGACGACCGTGGTGGCCGTGGCGGGAGTCGCGACGTTCGCCACGCTGTCGATCGACAGTACCGGGAGCTACACCCTCACCGCCACCGCCGACGGGCTCGCGGATGTTGCGAGTGCAGCGTTCAGCGTGACGGCCCGCGCCTCCAGCGAAGCCGTCGGGACGGACGCGCCCGATCCGGGAGGGGCCACCTCCGGCGCGGCGGCGCACGCGGAATTTCTCGTGCAGCCGAGCCCGACGACCGTCGAAGCGTCGATTACGCCCGCCATCCAGGTAGCGTTTCGGGACGCCGCCGGGCAAACGCTGACGAGCTTCGCGGCGGACGTGAAGGTGGAAATCACCGACGGGACGGGCGACGAGGACGCTGAGCTCTCGGGCACCACGACGGTGACCGCCCTGGCCGGCGTCGCGACATTCACGAATCTCAGCATCGACAAGCCGGGCAAGTACACGCTCACGGCGAGGGCAGCCGGTCTCGGAGCCGTCGTCAGCGCCGAGTTCGAGATCGGCGAAGGGGAGGCGGCGCCCGCCGCCGCCGCCGCAACTACGACGTTGCGTGCCACCACGCTCAACACCGAGCTCGTGCTCGATGGCCGGCTGGACGAGCCCGCCTGGAGCTCGGCCGACTCGATCGTGAACCTGGTCACGATCGAGCCGACCGAAGGCGCCGCTCCCGCCGGTCAGACGACGGTGAAGGTCCTGGTCAACCCGAGCGAGCTGGTGTTCGGCGTCATCTGCTACGACTCCAACCCGGGTGGGATCGTCGCATTCGCGAAGACGCGGGATTTCGATCTCGAGCTTGAGGATCACGTGTTGATCGTGATCGATCCGTTCCAGGACGGGCGCACCGGCTACGTCTTCGCGGTCAATCCCAACGGAGCCCGGTTCGACGGACTCGTCTCGGCCTACGGCGAAGAAGTCAACACCGACTGGGACGGTATCTGGGAGGCGGCGACGTCGCGCAACGAGCAGGGCTGGAGTATCGAACTTCGCATCCCGATCAAGACGCTGAGCTTCAAGGTCGGTTCGCAGGGCTGGGGATTCAACGTCGAGCGGCGCGTCCAGCGCCTGCTGGAAGTAAGCCGCTGGGCGGGGACGAATCGCGATTACGAGATCTATCAGACGAGCCATGCCGGGTTGCTCACCGACTTGCCGACGTTCGATCTGGGGCTCGGGCTGAGCATTCGTCCCGGGCTCGTAGCGAATGCCAACAAGCCGTCTCCCGACGCCGACCGCGTGATCGAGACCGAAGGCAGCCTCGACGCCACCAAGAAGCTGGGGCCAAATCTGATCGCCTCGCTCACGGTCAACACGGACTTCGCCGAGACCGAGGTCGACGCCCGCCAGACGAACCTCACCCGCTTCGACCAGTTGTTCCCCGAAAAGCGCACGTTTTTCCTCGAGGGCGCGGACATCTTCGAGTTTGGTCTGGGCAACGACGAAGACCTGATCGCCTTCCACAGCCGCCGCATCGGCCTGCAGGGAGAGGCCGAGGACCAGGTGCAAATCCCGATCACCGTCGGCGGCAAGCTGAATGGCCGGATCGGTAACACCAACGTCGGCGCGCTGACCGTTCGCACACGCGGCGTGGACACGTTGCCCACCGATGCGACGATGGGCGCGGTGCGCGTTAAGCAGAATGTGCTGTCCGAGTCTTCGGTGGGACTGATCGCGACGTTCGGCGATCCGGAGGGGATTGGCGGCAGCTGGATGGGCGGCGCCGACTTCACGTTCCAGACGT
>Ga0310810_10002409_pt1 | contig 20115 bp, 17 predicted proteins | sample NCmetagenome_FD_207641 | JGI IMG/M metagenome (GOLD analysis project Ga0310810, IMG submission 207641) | Soil microbial communities from experimental microcosm in Duke University, North Carolina, United States - NC | ecosystem: Engineered > Artificial ecosystem > Soil microcosm > Unclassified ...
CGACGACCACGTCGAGGCGGCGCAAGGTCTCGGCGCGGTCCATCCAGTGGAACGAGCGGCCCATCGTCACCGCGCGGAAGCGGCCCCAGTCGGGCGCGAGCGTCTCCGAGCTTCCGGGCCGGACGTCCACCTTCGCACCCGCGGCGCGGACCGCCTCGCTTGCCAGCTGGAGCATCTCGGGCTCGGGGTCCACTGCCAGCACCGAGCCCACGTACGGGGCGAAGGCGAGCGCGAGCAGTCCCGGGCCGGTCCCGAGGTCCAGGAGGCGATCGGTGCGGGTGAGCCCGCAGGCTCGTGCCAGGTCGGCGATGAGTTCCGGCGGGTAGGGTGGCCGGCCGACGGCGTAGTGCGCGGCCGCGGTGCGGAAGCGGCGGGTGTCCACGGAGGGCGGAAGACACCATCCCGGCGGCACCTTCGCCAGCGCCTCACCCGGCGCGCCGTCCACCCGGGGACTCCTCGCGACCCGGCCAGGAGCTTCCCACGTCGGGCACTGGCGACGCCGTCGATCGATGCGCGAGCCTTCCGGTCGCTCGCGATCCACGGAAGCTCCATTTCGCCGGCGCTCCGGTCAGTCTGCCGTCCCGGAGGCGGTCAGCTGCAACGCCCTGGCTGCGGAGAGGAGTTCTGGCTGCAGGGGAGGGGGCATTGACTGCACCGTGGCAGGAGCTGCCCGACGAGGCCGTACAGCCTTCCATCGACTGGAGGCAAGACGATGGTCCGGTTCCTGAGCTTGTGCGCGCTGTGCCTCGCATCCCCTGCTGCGCTCGCAGCGACGTCCCCCTCGCAGGCGACGACGGTCCCCGCCGACGCGTCACGCTGGGAGCTCGAGGGCGAGGCGAAGATCGTCGAGCACCAGGGACGCCCGTCCATCCTGCTCGACGGCGGCGCGGCCACCCTGAAGGGGTTCGAGATGCGAGACGCGGTCATCGACGTGGACGTCTCCACGCCCGCGACGCGCGGCTTCTTCGGCATCCAGTTCCGGGTCGCCGGAGATGGCCGGTCCGCCGAGTGGGTCTACCTGCGTCAGCACAAGTCCGGCCTGGCCGATGCGATGCAGTACACGCCGGTCCTCGGCACGGGCCTGAACTGGCAGCTCTACAGCGGGCCGGGATTCACCGGCGCGGTCGACATCCCGAAGGACACCTGGTTCCACCTCCGGCTCGAGGTGACCGGTGCCCAGGCGAAGCTCTTCGTGAAGGACATGGACAAGCCGGCGCTGGTGATGGACGACCTCAAGAGCGGTCTCCAGAAGGGGCAGCTCGCCCTGGCGGTCCTCATCGGCGAGACCTACTTCTCGAACTTCCAGGTCCGCCCCCTGGCCGACGCGCCCTGGGAGCGGCACCTCCCGCCGATGCCGCCGACGGCGTTGACCCGGTGGAGCATCTCCCCCGCGTTCGATGCGCTCGCCCGTGACCTGGAACGGCCGCTGAGCGCGTCGGAGACGGCCTCGATCGCCTGGCAGGACGTCGAGGCGGAGCCTCCCGGACTGGTGACGCTGTACCGCTACCGCGACGCTCCCCACCCGCGCGTCAGCTTCCAGAGCAACTTCTCCACCCGGCTCGATCCGCAGCCGGGAATGAAGGTCGTCTACGCGCGGACGACCATCGTGTCCGACAAGGCGGAGGTGAAGCGCCTCGCGCTCGGCTACAGCGACGACGTGAGCGTGTTCCTGAACGGGAAGATCCTCTACCGCGGCCGGAGCGCCCAGGCGTTTCGCGACCCGGGGTTCCTCGGCATCGTGAGCGCGGACGACGACGCGGTGTACCTCCCGCTGAAGAAGGGGAAGAACGAGCTCGTCCTCGCGCTCAGCGAGCTCGGCGGCGGCTGGGGCTTCCTCTGCAGGCTGGAGCCGGTCGGGCAGGCGCCCCGCGCGGCCCAGGGCTCCGGTGGGGGCGGGAACACCGTGCGCTAGAAAGGCCTCGTGCCTCTCAGCGGAGCCTGAGCGCGGCGGGCGCTCAGCGAGATGGGGCTCGCCGCCCGGGTGGCGAGGGTCGAGGGCAGCCAGAGCACGGCGACGTCGCCGCTGAACCACAGGTTGTCGATGATCATCCGGGTGATGAGCCACCGCCGGGACTCCCTCCACAGCTCGACCGAGTAGACGTTCATCAGCACGAGCTGCCCGGTGCAGGTTCCTTTCTGGAAGTAGTGCTCGTCGACCAGCGCCGTCGCCTTCGCGTGGCCGCCGTCGTAGGCCGTGACCCGGACGTTGAAGACCGCGTGGCTCGTGATGAGCGGAGCGGTGCTCGCCATCACGGCGTCACCGATCGACCCGCGACCTTCGAGGATGGGGACCGTCGTCTCCAGCCCGCGGGCCGGGGAGGTGAAGTCGAGCGTGGCGTCCGTCGCGAAGGCGGATTCGAAGAGCTGTCGATCGTGGAGGTCGATGCCCGTCGCGTACCGGTGGAGCGCGTCGGCGATCTCGGCACGGTCGGCGGGTGGAACCTCGGGATGCTGCGCCGGATGCCCTGGCGAGAGTTCCATGCGATCTCAACTACTCCGGTCCGCGCCGGGATGCCGCACCGATGACCGGTCGTTGCCTGGAGGGAGACGGGCCCGGATACGGCGCGCTGCGGCATCGTGACCAGGCCAGGAGAACGCCCGGATGTGCACGGGAGGCATGCGGCGACTTCACTCCTTGACGCGGTCGGGGAAGTCCCGCAGCAGTCGATCGCGCACTGCTCCCGGAGCCCGAATGCAGCCCGACCTGACCTTCTTCGTCGCAGGATTCGAGGAGATCGCCTGGGGCGTCGCCCTCGTCGCGATCATCATGGTGCTCCACGGCCTGGGAATGGTGTGGACACTCCGGGCCGTGCACGGGATGAAAGTCCGCCTGGGCCCCAGCGCGGGCCTGGCCGCGTCGCTGCTGGTGCTCGTCATCGCGGCCTGGATGATCACGGTGGCCCATCTCGTCGAGGTCTTCGCCTGGGCCGGCTTCCTCCACTGGAAGCGCGCGCTGCCGAACATGAGCTCGGCGTACTACCTCTCGCTCCTCGACTACACGACGCTCGGGTGCGAGTACGACCTTCCCGTGAAGTGGCGCCTCGTCGAGGGCATGATCGCCATCTCCGGCCTCATGACCTTCGCCTGGTCCACCGGCGTGCTCTTCGCGCTCGCCCAGGAGTTCCAGACGCGCGAGCTCCACCGGAGGGATCGTCCCGCTTCGTCGGGAGGCTGACCGGAACGCACGGCGACACCACGCGTCCGCGTCGTTGCGTGCTGCTGGAGCACGCCGCCAACGAGATGATGCGCGCCCATTCGAGGTGGTGGCGCGGCGGCGCCAGGCACGAGCGGGGTGAAGGCTCAGCGCCGGCGGCGCGGGGCTCCGCTGAACACCATCGCTCCGCGGGGGTCCGCACCGCTCGGGCTGGGCGCGGGCCGATCACGCCGCGGATGGCTCCGCGCGTGGCGCCCGGGGGCCTGGCCGACGGGGCGACCCGAGACGCCGTGGCCGGGCTGCCGAGGGCCGGGATGCGCCAGCCGGGCCACGGCCGACTTCATCGCGGACTGGAAGGCGCTCGAGGCGCGGGGAACGTCCGCTTGCGGAACGGGCTGACGCATCAGCCGCTCGATGTCGCGGAGCTGACCGGTCTCCTCCGGCCCGCAGAAGCTCGAGGCCTTGCCGCTCGCGGCGGCCCGCGCGGTGCGGCCGATCCGGTGCACGTAGTCCTCGGGGACGTGCGGGAGATCGAAGTTCACCACGTGGCCGATCTCCGCGACGTCGATGCCCCGCGCGGCGATGTCGGTCGCGACCAGGACCCGGAACTTCCCTTCCTTGAACCCTTCGAGCGCCTGCTGCCGCTGGCTCTGCGAGCGATTGGAGTGGAGGCGGGAGACCCGGTGCCCCGCGCGCTCGAGCATGTGCGCGACCTTGTCGGTCCGGTGCTTGGTCCGGGTGAAGACCAGGGTGCTCAGGTCGTCCTCGGCAAGCAGCGCCAGCAGGAGGGAGGGCTTCTCCGCCTGAGGAACGCGGTAGACGCGCTGCTCGGCCCGCGGCGCGACGGTGCCGCTCCGGGACACCTCGACCCGCGTCGGGTTCCGCAGATTCCTCCGCGCGAACTCCGCCACCTCTCCGGCCATCGTCGCCGAGAAGAGCAGCGTCTGACGATCTCGAGGGACGGCGGCCAGGATGCGGTCGAGCTGGGGCTTGAACCCCATGTCCAGCATCCGGTCCGCCTCGTCGAGGACCAGCAGCTCGATGTCACGGAGCGAGACGTTCCTGGACTCGAGATGGTCGATGAGCCGCCCCGGAGTGGCGATGAGGAGCTGGGGCCGCGAATGGAGCGCGATCTGCTGAGGGCCGATGCTCACCCCGCCGATGAGCAGCGCCGTGCGCACGCCGCGGGCCCTTCCGAAGCGGGCGGCATGCTCGTCGATCTGTGTGGCGAGCTCGCGGGTGGGAGCGAGCACCAGCGCCCGCGTTCCCTGCTTGCCGGCGAGACGCTCCACCAGGGGAAGGACGAAGGCCGCGGTCTTGCCGGTGCCGGTCGCCGCGCAGCCGATGACGTCCTTGCCCGCGAGGGCCGGTGGAATGGCCCGGGCCTGGATGGGCGTGGGGACGCTGTACCCCGCGCGGGCGAGGGCGGATTGCGACTCGGACGAGAGCCCGAGGGAGGAGAACGATGCTTCGGACATGAGACGACACACTCCAGGGACGGCGCGCAGGGCGCGCTGTCGTTGGTCCGGACGCTGGAGCGGAGAACAGGACGCTGAGGGGGAAACGCCGTCGACGCGGCCGCATTCACGGCTCCAGCCGCGGATGTCGAAGGCGGGAGCCATGTAACAGGGCTTGCTTCGGAATGCGAGTCCTCGACAGTCGGGCGGAAACCTGAGCGGATCCCGAGGGATGTCGGGCGTGTAGGGCCCTGAGCGTCCGTGACGGGGTGAAGCCATGACCAAGCTGGAAGGGATTCTGCGGCGCGAGATCAGCATCGACGGCAAGCCGTTCACGCTCGCGCTGTCGCCGGAAGGGCTGAAGCTCACACCGAAGGGAGCGCGCAAGGGACACGAGCTCCGCTGGAAGGATCTCGTCAGCGGAGACGCGGCACTCGCGGTCGCCCTGAACGCGTCGGTCACGCAGCCGCGCTGACCGCGCTCGCGCGCACCGGGAGTGCTCGGTCGCCCGGTCCCTCCGGGAGCTCCCGGATTCGAGCGGCGATGGAAAGTTTTGGGCCCTTGTCCTCGCCGCCTTGACGCCGGAGAGTTGCAACCTCTTCGGGAGGGTCGATGCAGCGCTCCCTCACGGTCGCCTGCGGCCTGCTGACGCTGTGCGCGTTGGCCTGCGGCCCGACGAGCGGCGGGGGACCGAGCGCGGCGGGGACGATGTTCGTGAGCCAGGCAGGCTCGAGCACCGTCGTGGCGATCGACGCCGTGACTGCTGCGCCGCAAGGCCGGATCGAGGTCGGCTTCCTCCCCCACAACCTCGTCTCCAGTCCGGATGGGAAGACGCTCTACGCGGTGGTGGTCGGCTCGCAGTCCATCGCCGAGATCGACACCGCCACCCGGCAGCTCCGGCGGACCTTCCTCACCGGGCCGGTCCCGACCTCCCGCGACGATGGAACCGTCATCCAGGAGCACCTGGATCAGGACGCGTCGGCGCACACCACCTGCTACGACTGCCACCGTCCTGGAGGAGCGCTCCCGAAGTACGTGGGTGATCGACCCTTCGGGCTGGTCCTCGCGGCCGGAGGCCGCCAGCTCGTCGTCTCCCACATCCTGACCCGCGACGTGACGGTGCTCGACGCCGCGACCGGGGCGATCGTGCGGACGGTGCGCCTCGATCCGTCGGGCGAGGCGCGCGAGGCGGTGGCCCTGGCGGCGCTCGAGGACGCGCTCTGGGTGGCGTTGCGTCCGCGGCAACCCTCGACTCTTCCTGGAGCGCTGCGCCGCCTCGACGCGACGACCCTCGCTCCGCTGGGAGAGTCTCCGAGCGGCTCCGACACCGGCTCGCTCCTGGCGCTGCCCGAGCGCGCGAGCGTCCTGGCCTCCAACTTCGAGACCGACACCGTCACCGAGCACGACGAATCCGGAGGCAGCAGGGCGATCCACGCGGCGCCCGGCCCGCTGGGAATGCTCTCGTTGCCCGATGGCCGCGTGCTCGCGCTCGACTACTACTCCAACGCGATCTCCTTCCTGGACCTCGACGGCCCTCGGTCCGAGACGCTGCCGCTCGCGCTCGGTTCGACGCCGTTCGTGAATCCGACCCAGGCCGCTCTCTCCGGCGACCAGCGCTCGGCGTGGATCGTCTCCAGCGGCACCGACGGTCATCTGCTCCAGCTCGACCTCGCTTCCCGCAGCATCGTGCGTGACGTGCCGATCGACGGTCTGTCGTTCGGCGTCGCGTTCGTCCCCGCAGCACCCCGGTGATGCCATGACAGCGAAACCGACGCTCCTCGTCTCGGTTCTGATGCTCCTCGCCGCCTGCAGCAGCAGCCCGCCGAACAACGGCAACAACAACAACAACGGCAACCCCGACGCCGGTGGGAACGGAGGGTCGGGGGTGGTGACCGGAATCGTGAGCGACATCGGCACCGGCGTGAGGATCGCGGGGGCGGCCGTCAGCGGCGGCGGAAAGAACGCGACCACCGACGCCCAGGGAGGGTTCTCGCTCACCGGCCTGGCCACGGGCGCCGTCGAGCTGTCGATCACCAAGTCCGGATATGCGCCGGGCTACGCCAACGCCACCGCGGGAAGCAGCTCCGACTCGGTCTACGTCCTGCTCAAGGCGGAGGGCACGCCGCAGGGCTACACCACCAGCAGCGCCACGACCTTGAGCCAGTCGACGGCCAACGGCCCTTACGCGGTGATCCTCCAGCCGAACAGCGTCGACACCACGGACTCGAACATCACGGTTTCGATCACCCCGCTGGATCCCACCACGGAGGCCGCGGCGTTGCCGGGCACCCTGGTCGCGGGCGGAGTGGCGAAGTCGGTGCTCCTGCCGGTCACGTTCGCCGAGTTCACGCTGCGCGACTCGAGCGGGACGCGACTGAACCTCAAGTCCTCGGCGAGCGCGCAGGTCGAGCTGCCGATCCCCGCGTCGCTGCGAGATGCCTACCCGCCCAACAGCAAGATCCACTGCTACGCTTACGACTCGACCACCGGGAAGTGGGACGACTTCGTCGACGGGACGGTCCAGACGTCGTCGGTCGATGGGACGACGCCGGTGCTTGCGGCGTCCATTCGGCACTTCTCGTGGTACGGCGGGGCGCCCGAGGGCAACGACTGCGTCGACGTCTACGTCAAGGTCACCAGCGCCGTCGACGGACGACCGCTCGGAAACGCTCGAGTCGAGGCCACTCCCGGAACGGTCGCCTATACCGACGCGGACGGGAACGCAGTCGTCCGGAGCACCCTCGGGGGCGGCGGGTCGAAGTTCACCGCGTACCAGACCGGGATCGACGTCGACGGCTCACTCACCGGCATGGCCGGTGCGAAGTACATCGAGTTCGGCGAGGTCACGGAGGAGCTCACCGGGCTGGTGACCAAGCCGTGCAGCTCTGACATCGGCTCCGGGTCTGGCTCAGGCTCCGGTCCCGGCTCCTCCTCCGGTCAGCCGCTCCCGGTCAAGGTCGGCGTGGTGAAGAACTTCCTCTACAACGCCATTGCCGTCCTCTCCGCGTCGGGCGGAACGGGCTCGGTCGTGGTCATCCTCCAGTCGGGAGTGCCCGGGGAAGACGGTCAGCTGGAGAATCCCCTTCCGGCCAGCGGGGCGAAGATCACGGTCGCCGAGTCCGGCGGAGGAACCCCGGTGCTGCTCCCCGAGATCTCCGCCGGCTCGGGGTACTACTCCACCCCGGGGACCTTCCCGATCACCCCCGGAAAGAACTACGTGATCGCGATCGATGCCGACGGAAACGGAAGCATCGACGGATCGGGCTCCGCGTCGGCAGTGGGCGACCTGACCTTCACCAACCCCGCCGAGGGCGCCACGGTCGCGGGGGACGGTCTGATCGCGAGCTGGACCGACAGCGGTGCGGGCAACTCCGGCTACTCGGTCCTCTACTTCCTCTTCATCAGCGGCCAGAACGGCGGCTTCTACTACGTGGGGAACGATCGCCAGGCGACGGTGACCAACCTCCTGACGGGTGGGGGCGCGCCACTTCCGGCGGGCGACTACACCGCGGAGGTCTCCGGCTGGAGCGGGGGACTCTCCCTGGTCGGGGGAGGGGGGCTGACCTTCGGCAACAACATCACCGGCGCCGGGGTGAGCGGAACCTTCTACAGCACGGGCCAGTCGACGGCGATCAACTTCACCGCGCAGTAGCGGCTCGGCCAGACCTCGCTCGGGCCGTCGGTGCCCGGGCGGGGCGGGCGTCCAACGAAGATCGACCCGCCGGAGATCCGGTCGCGATCACTCCGGATAGGTGTTGAGCTTGTACATGATGAGCAGCGCGAGGGGCGGCTTCGCGTTGCCGAAGGTGCCGCGGAAGATGTCCGAGATCGCGTCGCTCCCGTAGATCTGCGACAGCGCCCGGTTCACTCCCTGGCGGAGCCCGGTCGCTCCCAGCGGCAGCATGATCGCGTAGGGCACGTAGCCGATCTCGTCGTCGAGCAGCTCGTAGAGCGACCCGTCCTTGAGCTTGGTCCCCATCCCCAGCAGCATCACCCGGCCCGCGGCCATCGCGTCGGCCTTGCCGCCCTCCATCAGCGCGATCGCCTCGTCGTAGTTCTTCGCCGGCACGACCTTGGCGTTCACCATCGACTTCTTGAGCGCCTCCTCCAGCGCCTGCGCGTTCGGAGTTCCCGCCACCACCGCGATGGTCTTGCCGGCGAGGCCGCCGAGGTTGTGCGCGTTCGTGGCCTTCTTGACGAGAAGCGCCGTCGCGTCGACCCAGATCGGATTGGAGAAGTCCACTTCACCCATCCGCGAGAGGGTGGCGGTGGTGGTTCCACACTCCATGTCGGCCTGGCCCTTGCGGACGAGGTCGAGCCGGGTCTGGACGTTGGCCGGGACCCACTTGACGGCGAGCGGCTGGATCTTGAGCTGCTGCTCCAGGCTGGTGACGACGCGCTTGCAGATGTCGACGCTGTACCCCTTCGGCTGGCCGTCGACCTCGGCGGAGAAGGGCGCCGCGTCGGTGCGGTAGGCAATGGTCACCGCCTTCCGCTCGCGGATGCGCTGGAGCGTCTTGTCCGTCGCCTGGGCCTGCGTCACCACGGGGAGCAGCACTGCAAGGAGCAACGACAGTCGTCGCATCGGGGGCCTCGGAGGTGTGTCGGGAGGGGTGCAGCGAACCATGTGCCTCGAGCGCGAATCCGGTACGGCCGCGGGGTCGTCCGCGTACTCGTGCAGCGATGGAAGCGAGGAGTACGGGACTTGAACCCGTGACCTCCGGCGTGACAGGCCGGCGTTCTAACCAGCTGAACTAACTCCCCAACGACGTGTCCTCGAATGGGCGGAACAGGGATCGAACCTGTGACCCTCGCCTTGTAAGGGCGATGCTCTACCGCTGAGCTATCCGCCCGGTCCCGGCTCCGCTCCTCGACGACGGGGGCGCTTGTACGGTCCCGGTTCCAGGTGTGTCAAGGCGGACGGTCGCAAGTTGTGCCTATCGCGCGGCCGCTCGCTGGCAGCAGTCTATACCCCATGGACACTCGCACCCTCGCCACCCGCTTCCGGGCCCTGCACCAGGGGCCCGAACCCCTGCTTCTCCCCAACGCCTGGGACGCCGGTAGCGCCCGCGTCATCGAGGCCTCGGGCGCCCGGGCGATCGCCACCACCAGCGCCGGCCTGGCCTGGGCGCGCGGCTACCCCGACGGGTACGCGCTTCCGGTCCGGTACCTGGTCGCGACCGTGACCGAGATCGCCCGCGTCATCCGGGTGCCGCTCAGCGTCGACATGGAGGCCGGCTACGCCGACGAGCCCGGGGCGATCGCCGACAACGCCCAGGCCCTCGCGAGCGCCGGCGCGGTGGGGATCAACCTCGAGGACGGGAAGCTCGCTCCCGAGGTCCTCTGCGAGCGCATCGCCGCCACCAAGCGCGGCGCGGCCCGTGCCGGCGTGGACCTGTTCGTCAACGCCCGGTGCGACGTCTTCCTCAAGGCCCTCGTCCCGCCCGAGCGCGCGCTGGAGGAGTCGATCTCCCGGGGCCTCAGGTACCGGGATGCCGGCGCCGACGGGTTCTTCCTTCCCGCCGTGGTCGAGGGCTCGGACATCCGGCAGGTCGTCGCCGGCGTGCCGCTCCCGCTGAACGTGCTCGTCCGCGCGGGTCTCCCTCGGGTGTCGGTGCTCATGGAGCTGGGTGTCCGCCGCGTCAGCGCCGGGTCGGGCATCTCCAGCGCCGTGCACGGCCTCACCCGCCGGGCCGTACGGCAGTTCCTCGACGGCGGCACCTACGACGCGATGCTCGACGGCGCCATGCCCTACGGAGAGGTGAACGCCCTCTTCGGCGAGCGCACGTGAGCGGTCCCGACTTCCTCCTCCGGCCGGTCGGGGTGGTGCGCTCGGAGCTGCGCGACCGCGACCGCGCGCCGATGCAGGGTGACGAGGGCGCGCCGGATGCGTGGATCGAGCTTCGACCGGAGGTGGCGAGCGCCGCAGCCTCGCTCGCGGCCGGGGACGAGCTCCTGGTGCTGACCTGGTTCCACGAGGCGGACCGGTCGGTCCTCGAGGTGCGTCCGCGCGGAGATCCCGCCCGCCCGCTCACCGGCGTCTTCTCCACCCGCTCGCCGGACCGCCCCAACCCGGTGGGCCTGCACCGGGTGCAGGTGCTCGGGGTCGACGCGCGGCGGATCCGCGTCGGGCCGCTCGAGGCGATCGACGGCACGCCGGTCATCGATCTGAAGCCGGTGCTCCTGACGGACGGACGCTGACACCCGGTGGTTTCGGGGTTCGGGCCTCGCCAGGGCCGGGGGCTTCCTGCTACGCCCCAGGCCCGTGAACGATCGGATCCTCCGCGCAGCGCGGCGGCAGCCCGTGGACGTGACCCCGGTGTGGATCATGCGCCAGGCGGGCCGGTACCTCCCGGAGTACCGGGCCATCCGGGAGAAGATCGAGTTCCTTCCGCTCTGCAAGACCCCGGACCTCGCCGCCGAGGTGACGGTGCAGCCGGTGCGCCGACTCGGCGTGGACGCAGCGATCATCTTCTCCGACATCCTGATTCCCACCGAGGCGATGGGGATGGAGCTCGAGCTCGGCGACCGGGGCCCGCACTTTCCCTCGCCGCTGCGGACGGCAGCGGACGTCGAGAAGCTCGCGGTACCGGATCCGGTGGAGCGCACGGGGTTCGTGGCCGAGGCCATCCGGAGGACGCGTGCCGCGCTGCACGACGCGGTCCCGGTCATCGGCTTCGCGGGCGCGCCCTTCACCCTCGCCGCGTACATGGTGGAGGGTGGCGGCTCGAAGAGCTTCATCCTCATCAAGCGGCTCCTGTTCGAGCAGCCGAAGGTCGCTCACACGCTCTTCGAGCGGCTGACGCGCACGCTGATCCCGTACCTCGAGATGCAGGTGGAGGCGGGCGCGCGCATCGTGCAGATCTTCGACAGCTGGGGCGGCGAGCTGAGCCCGCGCGACTTCGAGACCTTCAGCCTTCCGTATCTGACGCGGATGGTGCAGGCGCTGCAGGCGAAGGGGGTTCCGGTCATCGTCTTCGGAACCGCCATGTCGACGCACCTGCCGCTGCTGCGCCGGACGGGCGCGGACGTCGTCGGGTGCGACTGGCGCATCGAGATCGACCAGGCCCGTGCCCTCGTCGGGCCGGACGTGGCGCTGCAGGGCAACCTCGATCCGCTGGCGCTCTTCCTTCCGCCGGAGGAGATCGACCAGCGGGTGGCGGACATCCTCCGCGGCGCGGGTCCGGTGGGGCACATCTTCAACCTCGGGCACGGCATCCTTCCGCCGACCTCACCGGACGCGGCGAAGCACCTGGTGGAGACGGTGCACCGCCTCGGCTGTCACGTCAGCGCGCCGCCGACGCCGTAGACCGTGCCCGGCCATCGCGCAGGCGCACGGTCATGATCATCCCGACCGTGACCACGCCCACGCCGGTTCTGGGCCGAACGCAAGTGACCCAGGCGCCCGACTAGTCGCGAGCACAGGCGGCCTCGGCGCGACCGCGCTCCATGCAGTCGACGAGGGCGCGCTTGCTGCGGTGGAGCAGGACGGCGACGTGGCCCGGCGTCAGCCCCAGAGTTCCTGCCACCTCCCCGGGGCTCAGCTCTTCCAGGACTCGCATGGTGACCACCAGCCGCTGAATCTCCGCGAGCTGACTGACGCAGCCCAGCAGGGCGACGTGGTCTTCCGCAGCCGCCAGGAGCGCATCCACCCCTGGGGTGTCGGCCGGGATCTCCGTCGCGCTCCCCAGCGGTTCGTGGGCGCTGGAACGGTGACGCCGTCGTCGCATGTTGCGTGCGGCGTTGCGCACCAGGACCGCCATCAGCCGTGCCGCGCCCTCGTCGTCGAGCGAGAGCTCCCGCGCCTGCGGCAAGCCGAGGAGGGTGGTGAAGGCCTCCTGGACGGCGTCGATCGCGTCGGTGCGGGTCAGGCCCTCGTGGACCGCTCCGGCGGCGAGCGACCGCGCATGCGTGCGCGCGAGGGTCGAGATCCAGCCCACGAAGTTGGTCGGCATTCCGCGGTCTCCCAGGGTCAGGACTGCGACCGCAGGTACTTCACGAGGCCGAGGACGTCTTGCCATACCAGACGTCCGATGGCCCCCGAGCTGTACACGGCGAGCAGGACAGTACCTCCCGGACCGACCACGAACCCTGCCGAGTGAAAGTGAGGCGAACGGTGGGAAGAACGGGGCTCGTAGTAGACGCCCAGTGCGTGGGCGAGCTCCTCGACCGATGCCCCCCAGGCAACGGGGAACTCGAGCCGGTGCTCGGCGACCATGGCGAGCGCCTGGTCGTGCGAATCCGCCGACAGGCTAATGACGCCGATGCCTTCCTCGGCGAGCTTCGGCAGGCCAGCCTGGAAGGCTCTCAGCTGGCCAACGCAGAAGGGACACCAGGCGCCGCGGTTGACGAGGACGACGGTGTACGCGTGGCCGCTCCCGGCCGGCAGCGTGAGGGGTCGCCCATCGGTGAGAGTCAATTGGAGCGCCGGGAAACGGTCCCCGGCGTCGAGGAGGGGTGCGTTCGGTGTTCGTGGCATGGGTCCATCGGGAGAGGTCTCGACCCCCACCGCGGATTACAAGCCGGTGACGGAAAAGCCGGCAGAGGTGAGCGTCAGGCTCACGCTGCCCGAAGTTGTGATGAGCGAGTCCCACACGGAGGCAGTCATGGTGGAGCGGATCGGGCTGGTCGGGGCGGCAGGGGCATCGGGACAGAGCGTGGCCGGAGCGCTGGTCGCGCGGGGAAAGCCGTTCCGGGTCATCGGCCGCTCGGCGCGTGCGCTGGAGTCGACCTTCGGCGCGACGCCCGGCGTGGAGCGCGCGACCTGGAACCCGGATGACGCGGGGTCGGTCCGCGCGGCCGTCCGCGGGCTGGACACCCTCGTGTACCTGGTGGGCGTGCCGTACGACCGGTTCGCCCAGCACCCGGTGGTGGTGGGCCAGACGCTCGCCGGAGCGATCGCCGAGGGCGTACAGAAGATGGTGCTGGTCGGGACCGTCTACCCGTACGGCGCTCCGCGGACGACTCCGGTGACGGAGGACCACCCGCGGGAGCCGCACACCTTCAAGGGGCGGATGCGAAAGGCGCAGGAGGACCTCCTCCTCGAGGCGGATGCCGCAGGGAAGATCCGGGGAACCGTCCTCCGGCTTCCGGACTTCTACGGGCCCGACATCGAGAAGAGCTTCCTCCACGATGCGTTCGTGGCGGCCCTCCAGGGCAGGACCGCGAACCTCATCGGGCCCATCGACACGCCGCACGAGTACGTGTTCGTTCCCGACATCGGCCCGGTGCTGCTCGACCTCGCCGATCGGCCCGAGGCCTACGGCCGGTGGTGGCACCTGGGCGGGGCGGGGACCATCAGCCAGCGGGAATTCGTGACGAAGGTGTTCGCCGCGGTCGGGAGAGCGCCGAAGTTCCGCGTGGCCGGCCGGAATCTGCTCCGCGTGATGGGGCTGTTCAATCCGCTGATGCGCGAGCTGGTCGAGATGCACTACCTCCAGACCACGCCGGTGGTGCTCGACGACTCGGCGCTCCAGAAGCTGCTCGGGCCGGTGAAGAAGACGTCGTACGAGGACGGAATCCGGAAGACGCTCGAGCAGATGCGCGCGACGAGCGCGTCACGAGCGGCGTGACCATCCGGAAGCTCGTCACGGCGTTCTCGATGGACTGGTCCGACTGGGAATGACCGCGCAGTCGGGCCGTGGGTTTGACGCGCGAGTCGGTCTCTGGTGGAACGCCGCGTCATGGGGCTGCAGCTCATCGGTCAACGAGGCACGTCGCGCGCGGTCGTGGTGAAGGGGCTCCGGACTCCCTTCGTCAAGGCAGGCGGAGTCTTCGGCTCCCTCACCTCGCTCGACCTCGGCGCGGCGGTGGTGCGCGAGCTCGTCGAGCGCGCGGACGTCGACCCGGCCGAGATCGACCAGATCGTCTTCGGCCAGGCCATTCCCACGCTCCTCGCACCGAGCATCGCCCGCGAGGTCGGCCTCGCCTCCGCCCTCCCGAGAGCCACGGAGGCCCACACCGTCTCCCGGGCCTGCGCCACCTCCATCCAGGCGTTCACCGACGTGGCCTCCGCCATGGCCCTCGGCGTCAGCCAGGTCGCCGTCGCCGGCGGCACCGAGTCGATGAGCGACGTGCCCATCTTCACCAGCCGCCCGCTCTCCCGCGCCCTGGTGAAGGCCAGCCGCGCGCGCACGCTCCCCGAGCGGCTCCGCGCCTTCGCCGGCCTGAAGCCGAAGGACCTCGTCCCGGTCCCGCCCGCCATCGCCGAGTACTCCACCGGCCTCACCATGGGTCAGAGCGCCGAGAAGATGGCCAAGGAGAACCACGTCTCACGCACCTGGCAGGACGAGATCGCGCTCGCCTCGCACCAGCGCGCCGCCGCGGCCTGGAGCGCGGGCGTCTTCGCCGCGCAGGTGATGCACGTCCCCGTCCCGCCGGCGTACACGACCACCGGGACGACCGACGACATCGTTCGCCCGGAGGCCTCGCTCGAGGCGCTCTCGAAGCTGAAGCCGGTGTTCGACAAGGCCCACGGCTCGGTCACCGCCGGCAACAGCTCGCCCCTGACCGACGGCGCGGCCGCGTTGCTGGTCATGCGCGAGGACCGCGCGCGGGCCCTCGGCCTGCAGCCGCTCGGAGCGCTGCGCGCCTTCGCCTACGCCGCCACCGATCCGGCCGACCAGCTCCTCCAGGGTCCGGCCTACGCCGCGCCCCTCGCGCTCGACCGCGCCGGCATGAGCCTGAAGGACATCGACCTGGTCGAGATGCACGAGGCCTTCGCCGCGCAGGTGGCGAGCAACCTCCAGGCCTTCGCCAGCCCCGACTTCGCCGCCAGGATCGGCCGCTCCGCTCCGCTCGGGGAGGTGGACCCGGACCGGCTCAACGTCCACGGCGGCTCCATCGCCCTCGGCCACCCCTTCGGCGCCACCGGGGCGCGGATCGTGATGCAGGCCCTCGATGCGCTGGCCCGGCGCAACAAGCGGACCGCCCTCTGCACCGTCTGCGCCGCCGGCGGCCTCGGCGCCGCCCTCGTCCTGGAGCGTGTCTGATGGCCAGCTTCCGCACGGAGGTCCGCGGGGACGTGGCGGTCGTCACCCTCGACCTTCCCGGCGAGTCGGTGAACACACTGTCCCCGGCGGTCGGGTCGGAGTTCGTCGAGGAGCTGGAGCGGCTCGGCAAGGACGAGTCGGTCAGAGGCATCGTCTTCACCTCCGCCAAGCAGGACTTCGTGGTCGGCGCCGACGTGGGCTGGCTCGGCTCGCTCCGCACCGCCTCCGACGGGGAGCGCGCCTCCCGCGAGGGCCAGCACGGGTTCGATCGCCTCGCCTTCTTTCCCAAGCCGGTCGTCGCCGCCATCCACGGCGCCTGCCTCGGGGGAGGCCTGGAGTGGGCGCTCGCCTGCCGCGGGCGCGTGGCGTCCGACGCGCCCCGGACCCAGCTCGGGCTCCCCGAGGTCCAGCTCGGCCTCCTCCCGGGCGCGGGCGGCACCCAGCGCCTGCCGAAGCTCATCGGGCTGCAGGCCGCTCTGGACCTCATCCTCACCGGGAAGCCGGTCCGCGCCGCGAAGGCCCGGAAGCTGGGCCTGGTGGACGACGTCGTTCCGCCCGCGATCCTGGTCGACGTGGCGGTCGAGCGCGCGCGAGCGCTGGCTGCCGGCAACGGAGGCTCGAGCCCGCACCGGAGCCCGCGGGAGACCGTCACCCGGGCCGCGCTCGAGGGAAACCCGCTCGGCCGCCGGGTCATCTTCGCCGGCGCCCGGAAGCGGGTCCTGAAGCAGACCGGCGGCCACTACCCCGCGCCGCTCCGTGCGCTGGACGTGGTGCGCGAGGGGCAGGAGAAGGGCATCGAGGCCGGGCTGCGCGCCGAGGCCCGAGCCTTCGGCGAGCTGCTGGTCACCGACGTCAGCGCGCGGCTCCGCGAGCTGTTCTTCGCCACCACCGCCCTGAAGAAGGACACCGGGGTCGACGGGGCCGCCAAGGCCCGGCCGGTGCACAAGCTCGCCCTGCTCGGCGGAGGGCTCATGGGCGGGGGCATCGCCTTCGTGACCGCCGAGCGCGCCGGGCTCACCGTACGGATCAAGGAGCGTGACGACGACTCGGTGGGCCGCGCGCTCTCCCACGTGCGCAGGCTCCTCGACCAGCAGGTCCGCAGGCGGCGCCTCGACCGGCGCGGCCTGGAGAGGGTCCTTGCCCGCATCAGCGCGACCACCGACCTCTCCGGCTTCCACCGCGCCGACGTGATCGTCGAGGCGGTGCCGGAGGAGCTCGAGCTGAAGCGGCGGCTCCTCGCCGACGTCGAGGCCGCCACCGCGGAGACGTGCATCTTCGCCTCGAACACCAGCTCGCTCCCCATCGCCCGCATCGCCGAGGGAGCGGGGCGCCCGGGCAACGTCATCGGGATGCACTACTTCAGCCCGGTCGAGAAGCTGCCGCTCCTCGAGGTCATCCCTCACCGGGGGACGGACCCCTCGGTCATCGCCACCTGTGTCGAGCTCGGGAAGAAGCAGGGCAAGACGGTCATCGTCGTCGGCGACGGGCCGGGCTTCTACACCTCGCGGGTCCTCGCCCCGTACCTGAACGAGGCGGCGCACCTCCTGGTGGAAGGCGCGGAGATCGCCGCGGTCGACCAGGCGCTCCGGGCCTACGGGTTTCCCGTCGGCCCGTTCCAGCTGCTCGACGAGGTGGGCTTCGACATCGGCGAGAAGGTGAGCCACGTGCTGCACGAGGCGTTCGGCGAGCGGATGACCCCGCCCCAGACCATGGCCACGCTCATCAAGCAGGGCCGGCTGGGCAAGAAGGTGAAGAAGGGCTTCTACCGCTACGACGTGAAGGGGAAGCCGGTGGACACGAGCGTGTACGAGTCGGTCCCCGGCGGGGCGACCCGCGTCCCGTTCCCCGAGGAGGAGCTGCGAGAACGGCCGGTGCTCCTCTTCTTGAACGAGGCCGTCCGCTGCCTCGAGGAAGGCATCGTCCGAAGCGCCCGCGACGCCGACGTGGGCGCCGTCTTCGGCCTCGGCTTCCCGCCCTTCCGGGGCGGTCCCTTCCGGGCCATCGACGCCCTGGGCGCGGCGGAGATGGTGAAGCGGCTGGAGGCCTGGAAGGAGCGGAAGGGCGTGCGCTTCGAGCCGGCCCCCCTCCTGCGCCGGATGGCCGAGCGCGGCGAGCGGTTTCACCCCGCCTGAGGGGTTCCGACGCCCGGTGACGGTTCCTGCCACCGGTTTGCGCATGGGTCTTGCGGGAAAGGACCCTCCGAATGAACCCGAACGCTGCCCTGTCGACCGCCTCCAAGCCTCAGGTCATCGGCGCGCTGAAGGCCGCCAACTCCACGGATCCGGACGTGCTGCTCCACGTGAAGGAGGACCTGCTGGATCAGTACCGGCCGCTGAAGATCATGTCGTGGGTCCCCATCATCTGCGGGGCGCTCATCTCGCTGACCATCATCGGCGCGATCATCGGGATCCCGCTGATCATCCTGGGAATCTTCCTCCGCCGGAAGTGCAAGCGGAACATGGCCACCGTCGAGAGCGCCTACGACGAGCACCTCGCCACGCTCGGCATCAAGCGGCTCGCGCCGGCGCTGACGCCGGCTCCGGCCGCGCGGGCGGTCTCGGGCTAGGCGGCCTTCGGCACCCCTTCGGACTCGAGGAGCCGGACCGGGAGGACCATCGCGTTCAGGCCGGCGAACTGGAGCCGGCGCTGGATCTGGTAGGCGGTCTCGTTGTGGAGCAGGCGCTGGTACCAGCGCTCCTGCTCGAAGACGAGCTTCCCGGCGAAGAACAGCGCCCGGGGAAACTCCTTGGCCACCTCGCGGCAGAGCTGTGTCGCCGTCTCCACGGCCTCGGTGCCGAGCGCCATCCGCGACGTGGCAGCGAGCCCGAGGCCGTGCGAGAGGGCGACGTAGTCGTCGAGCGCCTTCCTGGTGCGCTCCTTCACCTCCACCACCTCGGCGATGTCCTTGAAGGTGGCCGAGTCGATGACGCCCACCGAGAGGAAGACGAAGTTCTGGAAGTAACCGGGGAAGAGTCGCTGGATGGTGAGGAGCGAGTGCACGCCGAGCCCGGCGTAGCCTCCCACCAGGAGCGCGGCGGTGGGCTTCTTCGCGTCCAGGGCCCGTGCCGGCACCGAGGACTGCGGCATCGACGAGAGGATGGAGTCGAGCCGCCGGAGGTTCTCCTGCACCTTGCGGTAGTGGCTCCGCGTCCAGGTGAACACGCCCACCACCGCCCCGGTCACGACGATGGTGACCCACGCGCCCTCGCGAAACTTCTCGACGACGTTGACCACCAGGATGCCGAGGCAGAGCACGAGGCCCACCGCGTGGATGGCGCCCTGCCGCCGCCAGTCCAGGCGGGCCCTCCGCTCCCGCCACCAGAACCGGCACATGGCCAGCTGGCTGAGCGAGAAGGTGATGAACACGTTGATCGCGTAGAGCGTCACCAGGGTGGTGATGTCGCCGTGGGTGTAGAGGAGCGCGACGAGCGACGAGCCGCCCATCAGCAGCACGCCGTTCTGCATCGTCAGCCGGTCCGACAGCTGCGCGAAGCGGTGCGGGGCCCAGCTGTCCACCGCCATGTTGGCCATCACCCGCGGGCCGTCGAGGAACCCGGCCTGCGCCGCGACGAAGAGGAGCAGCGCCTCGGAGACGAGGGTGAGCCACACGAACCACCGGCCGAGCGGCAGCCCACCGAGGTGGAACGCGCCGGCGAACCGGTCCGCCAGCACCGCGTTCATGGTCTGCCCGGTCACCGGGCTCACGTGCACCAGCAGGTAGGCGAGGGTGATGCCGCCGGCGGTCAACGACAGGCTGACCGCCATCAGGAACATGGTGCGGCGAGCGGTCTCCACCTTCGGCTCGCGCATGATCTGCAGCCCGTTGCTCACCGCCTCGATGCCGGTGTACGTGCCCGCGCCCATGGAGTAGGCGCGCAGGAACAGCGCGAGCATCCCGCCCACCCCGAGGGTGGCCACGCCCGAGGAGAGGCCGCCTCTGACCTGCTCGGCGACCGCGCCCGCCTCGTCGGCCCGGCTCAGCAGGGCCCCGCCGATGAGCACGACGTGGGTGGCGAGGAACACCAGGAAGACGGGCGCGAGAAGGGTCACCGACTCGCGCACCCCGCGAAGATTGAGGACCACCAGCACCGCGATGGCCAGGAACTCCACCGGGAGCTTCCAGCCGTGCATCGCGGCAGGGACGAAGCTGAAGATCGCGTCCGCGCCGCTGGCCACCGAGGTGGTGATGGTGAGGACGTAGTCCACCATCAGCGCGCTCCCGGAGACGACGCCGGCGGCCGGTCCGAGGAGGCGAGTGGCGACCACGTAGCCGCCGCCTCCGAACGGAAAGTGCTCGATGATCCGCGAGTACGCCGCGGCGATGATCACCACGGTGACCGCGGTGGCGAGCGCGAGGAAGGGCGCGAGCGCGACGTGCGAGCCGAGCGCCTTGAACGACTCCTCGGGGCCGTAGGACGAGGACGACAGCCCGTCCGCTCCCAGGCCGACCCAGGCCAGGAACGCCACCAGGGAGAGGTGGTGGAAGACGCCCGGGTCCTCGACGCTCCGCGGC
>Ga0310810_10002410_pt1 | contig 20091 bp, 28 predicted proteins | sample NCmetagenome_FD_207641 | JGI IMG/M metagenome (GOLD analysis project Ga0310810, IMG submission 207641) | Soil microbial communities from experimental microcosm in Duke University, North Carolina, United States - NC | ecosystem: Engineered > Artificial ecosystem > Soil microcosm > Unclassified ...
GAACTCGCCGGGAACGGGCATCACGTGTGCCATCTGGGCGCAGGCCATCGGTCCATATCCCGCTGGTAGCTCGATCGTGTCTACCACTGGACGTATCGTGTTCAACGTCCGGCTGTACACGTCGATGCTGATGGAGCCGCAGGACGCGATTGACCCCGGGCTGGTAACGGCTTGTGATCTGCTGATGACCGCATACTCAGGTGACTTCGAGCTTGGTGGCACCGTCAAGAACATCGACCTGCTGGGTGAGTCCGGGACTCCGCTCTCAGCTACGGCTGGTTACATCAACATCGACAACAAGAACTACCGCGTCATTACGATCTTGCTTCCGCTGATCGTCAACGACATCTGGGCTCAGGCTGCGTAGGGAGGAACACAATGTCCAAGACCTCGGGCCTGGGCGATAACCTGCTTGTGGGTGGGTACAACGTCTCAGGCGACATCGGGAGCCTCGAGGAGATCCACGGGGGCCACGAGCCATGGGAATCCACAGGGATCGACAAGTACGCCAAGGAACGGCTCGCGTTGCTGCGTGACGGGGGCCTCAAGTACACGGCTTACTTCAACCCTGCTTCCTCACAGGCTCACGTCGCGTTGTCACCGTTGCCCACGGCTGATGTCGTCACGTCTTACCTGCGCGGTACGTTGCTCGGCGACGCGTCGGCTTGCCTCATCGGTAAGCAGCTGAACTATGACCCCAAGCGGGGTAAGGACGGGTCGCTGGTCTTCGAGGTTGAGGCTGTCGCCAACGCCTATGGCCTCGAGTGGGGAACCCAGCTCACAGCTGGTGTGCGCACGGACACTACTGCTACCAACGGCACCAGCTACGACTTCTTGGCATCAACGTCGTTCGGGTGGCAGGCCTACCTACAGGTGACCGCATTCACCGGTACTGACGTGACGATCACGCTGCAGGACTCGGCTAATAACTCAGCCTTCTCTGACATCAGTGGCGGCGCGTTCACTCAGATCACTGCGGCGCCGGCAAGCCAGCGTCTGCAGGCGTCATCGGCGACGGCCACTGTGCGCCAGTACGTCCGCGCGATCACGTCAACCTCGGGGGGCTTCACCTCCGTGTCCTTCGCGGTTACCTTCGTCAAGAACTACGTTTCAGGGGTGACGTTCTGATGCTGAACCACATGCCGCCGGTAGGACCGGTGCAAGCGTACAAGACGTATGCGGTGCACTCTCCGCTCCAGTCTCACTTCAAGGAAGTTCCGTGTCAGTCCGTGGACTGTGACGCTTACGCTCATGGCTGGATCACGATGGTTGATGTTGCCACGGAGCTTGGACGTCAGCAGGCCGGCTATATCAGGAACCACTCGGGGCGCTCATTCGTCGTCAGTGAGCTCGGCACGATGGTGACGTTCACGTTCCCAGCTGGGCAGCAGTGCTTCCAGACTCACCGTGTCGCGCTCGAGCGTGAGCCGATCTGCTCTGTTCGAGGTGGTGACTGGCGTGCTGTGACCACACCCCCCCGGCAGATGCGTACTGATGACTGGGTAGATGATTTCGCAAACCACCAAGACCGGCTTAAGACCCGGGTAGAGAGAGGATAAAGGAGATGGCCAAGCAGACTGGTCTCGCGTGGACCACGCTGACCGTTGAGGACGCGGACGGCTCGACCGCCCGGGACATTCGCAACGACGTGACGGACTTCGAGTTCGCCACCCCGCGCGAGACGCAGGACGTGACCGGCATCGACAAGTCGGCGATGGAGCGACTGCTCCTGCTGGCGGACTTCTCAATCAAGATGCACGGCGTCTGCAACTTCGGTGCTGTTCCGTCGGCCACTGCGCATGGCGTGTTCGCCACGGTGCCGTCCACCAGCGTTCAGCGGACCACTGTCATCGGCATCGGCGGCAAGTCCCTGACCAATCAGGTGCTGTACACGGACTACGCGATCAAGCGCGACAAGAACGGCGAGCTCACGTACGACGTTCCTGGCGTGCTGGCCGACGGCACTGTTCCGACCTGGGCGTAAGCCCAACAACGCAAAGAAGGGATTGCGATGGGACAGGGGTACCAGCGCAAGAAGAAGATCTACAAGCTCATCTTCGCCGACGAGGAGATGAATGGGCTTGAGGTCAGGTGTCACTCAATCTCCATCGAGACGATGCTCGAGCTGACGGCTCTCGCCGGACTGGCCGGCAAAGCGCTGAGCGAGTTCACGACGGACGATTACGACTCGGTGAACACCGTGTTCGAGGCGTTCTCCGGTGCGCTCGTGTCGTGGAACCTCGAGGACGAGGACGGCAACCCGGTACCGGCCACGCTGGAGGGAGTCAAGACGCAAGACCTTGACTTCATCGATGTCATCATCAAGGCGTGGATGGAAAGGGTAGCCGGCATCAGTGACCCTTTGGCTCGCAACTCGACCGCTGGACAGCGGTCCCTGGAGGCGTCGATTCCGATGGTAACGTCGTCACCAAGCCAGCTGAGCTCTCCGAGGCTGAACTCATCATCGGAATCTGCGAACGATTCCACTGTCTTCCCAGCCAACTGAAGCAAGAGGATGTTCACTTCTTGCAGCTGCTAGCGATTGAAAGGAGGTGTCACCCAGATGAGCGGGAATGAAGTTGAGATCGTAGTCTCAACTAAGGACAACACTGGAGACGGCTTCAAGAACGCCACTCAGTCCGCTGACAAGTACGGCGAAGGTCTGGGCCGGGTCGGCGAGAAGGTTGACGCCTCTGAGCAGAAGATCATGGGCATGAAGGACACGGTAGACGGTGTCGCCACGATCATGGCCGGGCCCGGGGAGCAGGGAATCGCTGCCTATCTCCAGGGCTGGGCAGACCTGGCCTCGGGTATTGCCAACTTCGTGATTCCGGCGCTCACGAACTTTACCAAGGCCGCGGCGATCTCCACCGCTACTAAGGTAAAGGACATCGCGGTGTCCGTGGCGTCCAAGGCGGCGATGGTTGCTACCGCGGTGGCCACTGGCGTATGGACGGCCGCACAGTGGCTGTTGAACGTAGCCCTCACGGCCAACCCGATCGGCCTCGTCATCGTGGCCATCGGCGCCCTGATCGCCATCGTAGTGCTTGTGGCTAAGAAGACGACATTCTTCCAGGACACGTGGAAGGTTGTCTGGAACTTCATGAAGCAGGTCGGTGCGTGGTTCGCCGGTCCCTTCGTGAACTTCTTCAAGACAGCCTGGAACTTCCTGACCGCCAGCGTCGGCACCGTTGTGGCCAAGGTAAAGACAGCCTTCACAGACTTCATCAACTTCTTCAAATCTATCCCCGGCCGGATCAGTTCGATCGCCAAGGGCATGTGGAACGGGATCACCAACTCCTTCCGCTCAGCCATCAACTTCCTGATCTCGGGATGGAACGCACTAGACTTCGGCGTTCACATCCACATCCCATCATGGGTGCCGGGCATCGGCGGCAAGGGCTTCGACATTAACGACATCATCCCCGACATCCCAATGCTCGCATCGGGTGGTGTGGTCAAGGCACGTCCCGGTGGAACGCTCGTGGTTGCCGGCGAGGGTGGGCGTGACGAGGCGATCGTACCACTGGGCGGAAGCGGTGTCGGCGGCGTTGGCGGGGTAACTGTGAACTTGTACGTGTCCGGCTCGATCCTGAGCGAACGTCAGCTGGTGAAGATTATCCGTGACGAGTTCGTCAACGGCGGATTCAGAGGAGCACTTGCATCATGAGTCTAGTCGTTGTGAACCAGGCTGAGGAGCACTTCCTCGATCTGATACTTGCCGTCAACTACACGCTGCGTCTGTTTAAGAACGACGCGACGCTAGGGCTCACGCAGATACAGATCGACGCGTTGACTGAAGCGGCGTTCACTGAAGCTGACTTTGCGGGGTACTCCGGTGCCTCACTCACCGGGGGCTCCTGGACGTCCACAGCGGGCGATCCGGGCACCGGCGTATACGCGACACAAACGTTTACGCGATCGTCCACAGGGACCGCTCAGAGCGTCTACGGGTACTACGTGACGAGGACGTCGGATGGTGCGTTGGAATGGTTTGAGTACTTCACCGTTCCACTGGTCATTGAGTTCATCAACGAGTTCATCACGGTGACTCCTCGCATCACCTTGAGCGACGAGGAGGACTGATGGGGTTTCCAACAGTCACTAGTATCACTGACACTCTTGTCAATGGTAATTCAACAACTCATAATGTGAACATGCCTGCAGCAGTAACTGTGGGGGAGCTTTTACTTGTTCTTTTTGCTCTTGAGTGTAATGCAGCTGATAATACGCTTACTACCCCCGGAGGCTGGACCCTTCTCTGGTCGTCAACGAACGATGCAGCGGCGACTGTTAGGGGTGCGGGTTATGCAAAGGTAGCCGTAGGTACAGAGGGTGGTACGACGGTTAACTTTGTGAGTAGCGTGGCTACGTCAGCTGCAGCACAATGCTACAGAATTGCTGATTGGTTCGGCGTCATTGCGACAGGAATTGCAGTTGGTACGGAGGCGGTAAGTACAGGAACCAGTACCCCCAACCCGCCCAGTTTAACACCCCCTTGGGGTGCCCTCGATACACTTTGGATTGCTACCTATTCAGCGGGTGACGACGGCGAGACTATGTCTAGCCCGCCGACGAATTATGGTAACCAGCAGGATACCGTAACTACCGGCGGTGTTGATGAGTCAGCTGAGGTCGGTAGTGCTCGTCGTACGTTGAATGCTAGCTCTGAGAACCCGGGTACGTTTACACTGTCTGCAAGTGAAGGTACAGTAGCTCAGACTATTGCCATTAGACCGCACGTAGGACTACCGGTCTTCCAGCGTGTACCAAACCGTATTTGGAGAGGAAGGAGACGCTAATGGGCGTCAAGATCTACACCGTGCCGTGGACCGGCACTGTCACCAACGCAGGGGGCAACACCGACCTGTGGGAGATCCTGCCCGGAGACGACCTGCCCTGCAAGATTCGCGGATTCCGTCTGGGGCAGACCTCGGAACTGGGAGACACTGCTGAGGAATCCTTGCGCATTACCGTGCGACGCATGCGTGCGACGGTCACGTCAGGCTCCGGTGGCTCCGCGGGTGCGCCCGAGCAGGTTGACCTGTCGAACCAGGCGCCTACGTTCGCCAGTGAGACCAACAACACCACCGTGGCCACGACCTCCGGTGACTCTGAGATCATCGAGGAGATGGCCTGGAACATTAGGTCCTCCCCGTTCGAAGTGTGGTACCCGGACCCTGACTTCGCCCCGAAGTGCATCCAGGGTGAGGCACTGCTGATCCGGTGTGAGTCCACCGTCGCCGACGACATCACCTTCTGTGGCACCATCTGGATCGAAGAGGGTTAAGCCATGCCCAACTCGACTGTTGCCAAGACCACCTTCCGCAAGCGCGGTCAGTGGCCTTTCCTTCTCTCCAGTGGCCTTCAGGTAGGAACAGCCACTGGGTCTGGTGGCGTACTCATCGGAGGATCGGCAACAGTCGCGTATGGGGGTGGCGGTCAGGTCCTTTCTGATGTAGTAGTCGAGTGGGACTTCGACAATGATGGCGACTTCGACGCGCCTGAAGAGGACATCACCGAGTTCGTGCTCGGCGCTGAGACGTTCGCCGGCAGGGACTGGCCCTCGCTGCTTACCGGTAAGGCGGCCCCGGGTAAGTTCAAGGCCACGCTGAATAACACGGATGACAGGTTCTCGTACTTCAACGTGGATTCTCCACTCAATGCGGGATCGATGTCGCTGAAGACAGGGCGTAAGCTCCGCGTCCGTACTGCCTCGGCCGTAGCGGCTGACCCGGCCGTACTAGCGAAGGACAGGTTCAACCGCGCGGACGGCGCGCTGGGAACGTCAGAGACTGGACTTGTGTGGTCTGATCCTACAGCACATGACTTCCTGATTGCCGACTTCCGTGCGGTGGCGTCCGATGACAACTTTACCCACATCGGTGTGCTGGACGTCAGCGCCACTGACTACTATGCACAGGTGGCCGTAGCCACCCCTGGTAATGCCTCCAACAAGGCTGGTCTGGTGTACCGCTACCAGGACACCACTAACTACAGCCTCGCCTATGTGGACGTGAGCATGGGCACGTTCAGTCTGGTCGATGTGGTGGCTGGTGTGACTACAACCGTTGCCTCCATGAACGCTGAGGTGTACGGTGGGATCATCGTAGGCGTGCTTGTGGAGGGTGCGGTTGTCACCGGCTACCTCGAGGGCGTGCCCCTTCTTACCGGCGTGGCTATCCAGACTGATGAGGCCGAGGTCGGCATCTACGCATATCACGCCACAGGTGAAGATGACGTAGAGCTAGACAACTTCAGTGTCTGGGATATGGTACCCTCAGAGGTAGAAGGTATCTTGTGGACCGGTGATGTATCCGAGCTGGTAGCCTCAGTTTCTGCCGGCCCGCTGAAGCGAGTAGAACTCTCTGGTGAGGGCTGGCTATCGAAGCTGGCGACGCAGACAGTGACCCCGCCCACCTCAGTTACCGGCCGCAACACTGGCCTTCTCGTAGGCTCTGTGCTCGGCATGGCCGGTTTGCTGAATCCGCCGGGACCGATCGATGAAGGTGATGTCACCACTGGCATCTTCGCAGCCAGCGCAGACACGGCTATCAGCATCGCCCGTGACGTTGAGGAAACTGAGCTCGGCTTTCTGTTTGAGACCAATGAAGGCCCGATCGGGTTCGACAACCGCAGTGCGCGTGACACGGCCGTGTCTGTAGTTACGTTCAGCGATCTGCCTGGCGCTCAGTTCGGCTACCACGGCATTGAGCCTATGGACTGGCGCCGTGAGGTATTCAACCGCGTCGTCGCCGGCGTGTCCCCATTCACCGTTGGTGTGGAAGCTGTCCTATACACTGACCCTGGCCCGTATGCGCTCACTTCAGGTGACAGTCAGCAGCTACTGGCCACTTATTCAGGCCTAGTGTCTGAGTGGACCGGCCACACCCGCGATGTCTCCATTGCCGGTACTCCTGCCTTCACTTCAGCCACGACAAAGACTGATACAGCTACGGCAACCCACGACGTGGTGATGCCCGCGACGGTCGCAGCTGGAGACTTGCTGATTATCTTCTTCGTGGCCTTTGGGACAGATGTCTGGGATAACAACGCGCCAGCGGGCTGGGACAAGATGGTCTCAGACGGTGGCGGCTACCTGTATAAGATCGCTGATGGCACGGAGGACGGCACTAACGTTACTCTGACTGCTACTGGCGCTAGCGTTGTCTGGGCATCGCATGTATACAGGATCCTCGCCGCAGACTGGTACGGGGATCTAGCCGACGGGGTAGCGATTGGTTCATACGCCACCGGAACTAGCGTGAGTCCTAACGCCCCAACAGTTTCCCCCGGCTGGGGTTCTATTCCGACGCTGTGGATCTCAACGTTCGCTGACTTCAACACCAATACGTCGCTGTCTTCAAACCCGAGCGGATATACAGCCGGCTCGTACACTGAGGTTAACGGGGCTTTCTCCACCGCGGTCTGTTACGCACGCAAGGTATCTACGGCTTCCAGCGAGAACGCCGGCGCATTTACCATTGCAGCTTCAGCGGGGTGGGTGGCACGTACGATCGCCATCCGTGGGCCTATCACCACAACGCCCGTGGCTAGCTCGTCGCCCAGCGGATTCAGCGGCAGGTTCACTATCGCGTACAACAGTGGCGTGGGTGGCACTACGCAATCCCACACCAACATCGAGGTTACGGGCCTTCCAATTGTCGAGGGCTCGGAAGTAACGGTTGAAGTTAACGACACAGACTCACAAGATGACCACAATGCCATCCGCACTTACCGCAACCCGGCTAACCTGTTTGCTAACACTACCGATGCGACCACATACGCCAACCTCGTTATCGCCAGGTATGCTGACGACCGGCCAATCCTCGCCATCCGATTCTGGGCTGTGAAGAGCGCTGCCTACCGCGCACAGGCTCTTCGCCGGCGGGTGTCTGACAGGATCACTCTCGTGGCCGAGAACAATGCGGGACTGGGTATCAGCCAAGACTTCTTCATTGAGAGCATCAGTCACAAGTTCTCCAAGGGTACCCGACTCTGGGAGACTACCTGGGAGTTGAGTCCTGCATGAGCCGACTAGACGATAGAGCAGACCGCCGCCAGCGCATCACCATCAGGGACAAGTGCCTGAAGAAGGCTGTGCAACTTGCTGCGGGACTGGATGACATTCAAGACGCCACCCAGTACAACCGCGCAGTTAACACCATCCAGGCGCTGAGTACTCTCGCCCTGGCTATCTCAGCTCGTGACGGTTAGCTAGATAGAACTACCCAGGGCCGTACATCCTGAATACAGCTTGTCCAGAGCGTTCATGCCCGCCTCGATGTCGCCCGACGCCAGAGCCTCGGCCGCGTCGTTGAGATTCTTGTTCCCCGAGCCTCGCATCAGGCTGATCTCTTCGGCTGAGCGCTCGGCATTAGGGGTGTTACCCGAGGCCTTGTCTTCATGCATCATCTCACAGGCCTTGATGCCCGGGTCTGCAAGGTGGTAGCCCGGCGAAGTTGTCGTGGGCTGAGCGGTAGGGACTGTTGCCGTCCTGTCGGGGCTCAGCGCAATAACGCCGGCTGCTACCCCTGCCGCTACGACAAATCCTGTGATAACTACGAGCAGTGCGTCTCTACGTGTCATGCCGCTAATGTAACAGGAGCTGTCAACATTCTCACACGTCGTTTGTGGGGCCCATCGGGGATATAACGCGTGTGATGTGATGCGTAACGCACGTTACCGTCTGTACGGCGATCTCAGCTGCCTTAGCGGTGACGATACGTCGTGTGTCGTGCGTTGTAATCGCCGGCGGGGTCTTGTGACCGTATGATTTTGGTGAGTCACCATTTTATGCGATGATGTGCTCACCAGAAAAACAAACAGAGGGGTAACCGTGAGACAGACCAAGTTCGGCCCGCAGCCTGTGAAAAGGCTTATCGACGAGTGTCCTTATGGCGTTAAGTCTCTCGCTGTAGAGCTTGGCTGCACGAGGGCTCAGCTCTACCACACAGCGCGGGGCAACCAGAGGCCGTCGCCGGCCGTCGTGAAAGCGCTCTGTGAGTATTTTGGCGCTGAGGCTAAAGACCTGTTCACTGAAGAAGTGCTCGCCGTCCGTTTCAGGAAGCAGGCGAAGAAGCGATGACAGTCCCCGCGGCCCCGGCCACTGGCTTCCCCAGCGATGACGAGTTCTCTGCCCGCATCAGCGAGGCGTTCAGGTCTGTTAAGAACGAGCGCCCGATCCGGACTAAGGTGGGAGGTGTGGACAAGAAGCGAAACGCTGTTGACCGCTTCCTCAAGCGCCCATGAAGAAACCCGGACCCACAGAGTCCGGGTAACTTCAAATCCACAACCGTTTGCTCGGGATAAGGATATTTAATCATGACCAAAACTTTGAGGCAAAATAGCATCTGCCTAGGCGCTGACCTTGATCCAGAGCTGAGGTCCCTCATTGAGCATCGCTGCGATGCGCGTCTGCCGTACGAGTTCAAATCAGCGCGGCGTCTCTGGGGTCAGGAATGGATGCAGCCGTTCATTGACTTCCCATACGTCAACACAGCGCAAGGCATCATTCAGGTGATGTCCAGTAATGCGCCAGAAGGTCGGAAGACCGCTGAGTACTGGGAGATCTGGAGCATGGCGTTTGACCACACCGCATCCATGGGTCAGCTGGATAAGCGGTACAGGTGGTTCGTCGGGCGTGACCGGGGAGCCCCGCGCGTATACGCCATCGACGAGCTAGACGCGATGTACCGGGTATGTCGCTTGATTGTGAGGGAGCGGCATGCCTGCAACGCCTAGGGTTGTCGACTTCCGGAATGTCGCCGGCACAGACGTAGCTCTGTATGACGTAGGTGATGATTTCTGGGAGCAGACACACATGCTGCGGCACATCTACGTGTCCGCTAAGACCCGTAGGGTCAACCCGTGGGCGGTGCTGGGCATATTGCTAGTACGTGTACTGCATTATGTTCCTCGGCACGTTCAGCTGCCTAATACAGGTGGTTCACGCGCGCTCAACATGTTCGTTGCCGCTGTCGGCTCATCAGGTCTGGGCAAAGGTGCGGCTATGCGCGCAGCTGAAGAATGCCTGGACGGTCTGCTCATCCATGATGACCGTGTGACGCTCGGTTCGGGTGAGGGGGTGACCACACCTTATCGGCGGATAGACAAAAGTGGCAATGTGATCGTCAAGCGCAATGCTGCCCTGATTGAGGTTCACGAGGGAAGTACCATGGCTCAGCTGTCGGGCAGGCAAGGCGCCACGCTGTTGCCCGAGTTGTGCAAGGCGTGGGCTGGTGAGCCCCTAGGTTTCCAGAACAGGGATGACACGAAGTCGGCACAGTTGAAGGCTGACGAGTACCGCATGGGCCTTGTGATGGGTATCCAGCCTGAGATGGCCGGGCCTCTCATGAAGACGGCTGATATAGGTCTCGCCCAACGGTTCCTGTACGTGTCCGTCATAGACCCGGACATGACCAGTGAGGACCAGCCTCCTCCCCCTGACCCAATGAGTTGGAGAAGGCCGCGGTTTGAGAAAGGCGTAGTGTATCCATTCCCGATTCCTGAGGGTGCCCGTCGGGAGTTGACGATGAACCTCGTTGCGAGACACCGCGGGGACACTGTGGTTGACAGGCTGGACGCGCACTGGGGGCAGGTGAAGCTTAAGGCGGCTATCGCGCTCGCGGTGCTGCACGGGCGCATGGAAGTCACTGATGAGGAGTGGGCGATGGCCAGTGACCTCATGGTCGTTCACAAGCGCACTCGTGACGAGCTTAGGGCGAGGGTCGATCAGGTGGCCAGGCGCGAGGCGGTGCAGCGCGGGAAAGCCTTCGCGCATTCGCGGCATGCTGAGCGTAAGGAATCGGCTCGGCTCGAGGAGCGGGAGCGGGAGCAGATTGGGCTGAGGATCCTGCAGAGAATCCCCGCTGGGGGCATTGCTCGTAACAAGCTGATGAAGACCCTAGGCACTAAACGGCTTAAGGATAACCTTGATGCGGGCCTTGACTGGCTCATTGAGAACGACAAGGTCGAGGTTCAGGAAAGGGAGTACCGTGGACGGGTTGCTACCCGCTATGTAGCGATTTAGACGGGATCACTTTAACCGGGATCAATGATCCCGGGTAAATCACAAAAAGCAAATACCGAATCTAGACGTATATATATAAAAAGAGAAACACTGACTGTAGTATTAGAGTTTTTTTGCGCTCTGTTGCGTTTAACCGGGATCAGTGATCCCGGGTGATCCCGTCTAAACCCTTAAAGGAGGCTCTGATGCAGGAAGCCCTAGGAGCCGCTTCGAGGCTGCTTGGTGCGGTGTGAACAAGCCGCTCCGACTTCTGACAATGATTCGGGTATGGTAATATTGGCACAGGAGGTGGGTTAGATGGACAAGGCAATGAAGCTTGTTGAGGCCGAGCTCGAGAAGGCAGAGCGTGAAGGCGGCTACAAGCTCATTGAGAGGATCTCGGCTTGGAAGCTTCGCATTCAGGGGTATTCCATCGTGGACATCGCTGAGGAACTCGACATCGGGATCGGCACGGCGCACAAGGACGTCAAGTGGTGCATCGCTAATTTGCCAGCGGCGTACGAGACTGCAGAGGACTTCAAGCATGTGTCGCTCGAGCAGCTCGAGAAGCAATACAAGCGAGTGATGGCCGGCCGCGATGGTGAACCGCCTACGGAAATCGCTGAGCGGGTAGGCGTTGCCATCAAGGAACTGCAGGCTCGACTTCTCGGTGCGCTGTCACCGACGCGGGTAGACTCGAGCATGAAGCTGGAGTACAACATCACAGGGGTAAAGACAGAGGAGATCTGAAATGATTGACGGTAAGAATCAAGAAGACCTCGATCGTGACGAGCATGACGAGGCGTTCGCCATCTGCTTGCACCTACAGCAGCAGAACGATGCCGCGCTGCAAGGACTGGCTCGTGAGGGCGTGCAGGTTCATCACGACTCGCTCACGTCCGCGCGGCTGGCAGTCCTGCTCGACACTGTGCTCGGCCCGCTCGGCAAGACAGCGGATGAGACGACCACACCCCGTGTGGCGTACGAGCTCATGTGCCAGCAGCGGTTCGCTGAGATGATCGAGGAAGTGCAGAAGCGGATCAGACTGCAACGCCTCACGGCCGGCGTGAATGCCGCGATGCCGACTGTGCAGAATAACGGCAACGGCTCAGGGCTGATTCACTGATGACCCTTACGCTCGCTCATAGATACGCGCCGAGGGGGGCGTGCAAGGTTCTCTTTACCAACCGCGGTGGAGAGGTTCTCCTGAGTGGGCCGGCGGGTACCGGTAAGAGTAGGGCCTGTCTTGAGAAGTTGAACATCTGTGCGCTCAAGTACCCGGGCATGAGGGCGCTGATTGTTCGTAAGACCCAGGTGTCTATGACCAACACCACGCTAGTGACTTGGCGTGAGAAGGTGATACCTGAGGCTTTGCAGACGGGACTGGTCAAGTGGTACGGCGGTTCTCAGCAGGAGGCCGCGGGCTACCACTACGACAATGGCTCTGTCATCAACGTGGGCGGCATGGACAACCCCACGAAGATCATGTCCTCGGACTATGACATGGTCTATGTGCAGGAGGCGATCGAACTTACTGAGAACGACTGGGAGTCCATCACTACTCGTCTACGCCATGGGCGTATGCCGTACCAGCAACTGATCGCTGACACCAACCCGCACCGGCGTGAGCACTGGCTGAACCAGCGATGCATCAACGGTCAGACCCAGATGCTCCACTCAATCCACGAGGATAATCCACTCTATGTCAACGATGACGGGACATACACGCAAGCTGGACTGGACTACATCGTCGGGAAACTCGACAAGCTTACTGGAACTCGTAAGCTCCGTCTCCGCGACGGCAAGTGGGTCTCAGCTGAGGGCGTCGTCTATGAGACGTATGCTCCGAACCTGCACCTGGTGGACAAGCTTGAGATCCCGCAAGAGTGGCCGAGGTACTGGACGGTAGACTTCGGCTTCACCAACCCCTTTGTATTGCAGTGCTGGGCTGAGGATCCTGACGGGCGGCTGTACCTCTACCGCGAGATCTACCGTACCCGACGACTTGTCGAGGATCATGCCAAGGATATCCTAGGTATTGTCCGGCCTGATGGCGTAAACTGGATTGAGCCGAAGCCCACGGCTGTCATATGCGATCACGATGCTGAAGACCGAGCCACTCTGGAGCGTCACCTAGGGCTCCGAACTACCGCGGCTTTGAAATCTGTTTCGGATGGTATACAATGTGTCCAGGGTAGGCTACGCATCCTAGGCGACAACCGACCCCGGCTCTACTTGGTTCGTGATGCTGTAATCCACAGGGACCAGGCGTTAATCGATGTCGCTAAGCCCGCTTCAACGATCGAGGAGATAGTCGGGTATGTCTGGGACACCAAGGAGGGCAAGGCGCCTAAGGAGTCCCCGGTCAAGGAAGATGATCACGGGATGGATGCAATGAGATATATGATCGCCTACCGGGATCTTCGTAAGCGTTCCGGCACGAGGGGTTGGCTCTGATGACTTCGGCTACCTGGTCACTTACCGGTCGTGAGTCGTTGCTGAGCCTTTTAGGAAAGAAGTTGAAGACGCTACGTCTGTTGACGCGAGCCGTGCTCCTTCTGATCCTCCGCATGTTGCTCGTGGTGGGCGGGCTAGCGTTCGTGTGCGCTGCGGCCTATGCGATCGCCCTACCCCTGGGCCTGCTCACCACGGGTATGTCGTTGCTGATCCTCGAGTGGATGGTGAAGCGATGAAGTCTCCGCTCGGCTCAGTCATTGACGGCCTGTCCTCGTTGCGTAACAAGGTGCCGGACAACTTTCCGTACGCGGCGCCTAACCGGCTGTCTTATGCCACCACGAACAACTCGTACTCGCTCATGCAGGCGATGGGCCTGAATGGAACGCTGTTCTCGATCATCTCCCGCACGTCAAACGCTGCGGGCCAGGTCAACTGGCGCCTGTGGAAAACTGCGCCGTCTGGCAAGAAGGAAGACCGCGTCGAGGTTGTCGACCATGTGGCCTTGCGTGTCTGGAAGAAGCCCAGCGAGGTCTACACGCGGCAGGAGTTCGTTGAGTCCGAGCAGCAGCACGTTGATCTGGTCGGCGAGGGCTGGTGGCTCGTCCTCAAGAACGTGCTGGGCTGGCCCGAGCAGCTGTGGCCGATTCGCCCGGACAGGATCGTCGTTGTTCCCTCTCGTGGGTTCGGCATCGCTGGCTACATCTATCGTGGTCCCGAGGGCGAGCGCGTTCCCCTCGAGAAGGACGACATCATCGGCCTGCGCATGCCCAATCCGTGTGATCCGTTCCGTGGGCTTGGTGCGGTACAGACCATCCTCATCGACCTGGACTCTGCGCGGTACTCGGCTGAGTGGAACCGCAACTTCTTCATCAACTCCGCTGAGCCGGGCGGTGTCATTGAGTTTCCTGACGGGCTCGATGACAATGAGTGGAAGACGTTCATGGCCCGCTGGCAGGAGTCGCATAAAGGCGTGAACAACGCTCACCGTGTGGCGACGATCGAGCGCGGCAAATGGGTGCCCAGTTCGTTTACACAGCGGGACATGCAGTTTGTCCAGCTGCGCAATGTCTCACGTGACGTTATCCGTGAGGCGTTCGGCATCCCGAAGTTCGCGCTGGGTGATGTGGACGACGTGAACCGCGCAACGGCCGAGGCGAGCAAGGCCTGGTTCGCCGAGTACCTGACAGTTCCTCGCCTTGAGAGGTTCAAGGGCGCGCTGAACAACGACCTGTTGCCGATGTTTGGAACAGCCGGCAAAGGTGTAGAGTTCGACTATGACAACCCTGTACCGCCTGACGCCGACGCACAGAATGCGGAACGCGCCAGCAAGACCACCGCCTTCAAGACACTGATTGACGCTGGTGTGAACCCGGACGATGCCGCTCGGCTGTGCGGTCTTCCGCCGCTGCGCATGATTGGAGCCTGACATGCTACGCCCTTACATGCGCTCGGCTCGACCAGCGGCTGATCTGCGCGCTGGGCGCAACCAGTGGTACCGCATCGAGAACGTGCAGAGCGATACCACTGAGATCTACATCTACGACGAGATCGGTTACTTCGGTGTCACCGCCTCCGACTTCGTGAATGAGCTGCAGAAGGTCAGGACGCCGAACATCGATCTGCACCTGAACACGCCGGGTGGGGATGTCTTCGACGGTGTGGCGATCTACAACGCACTGCTCAACCATCGCGCTGAGGTGACGACGTATATCGACTCACTCGCTGCTTCAGCTGGGTCGTTCATCGCAATGGCCGGCAACCAGCGCTACATCGCCAAGACCGGGCAGATGATGATCCACGACGCGCACGGACTGGCGATCGGAAACTCGGGCGACATGCGCGAGCTGGCCGACCTGCTGGACATGAACTCGGACAACATCGCCGGGATCTACGCTGACCGCGCGGGGGGTACCCAGGCCTCTTGGCGCAAGGCGATGAAGGCTGAGACCTGGTACACCGCTGCTGAGGCGGTCAAGGCCGGACTGGCCACTGAGGTCATGTCTGCCAACGGCCAGAGCCCTGACAACTCCTGGGACTTGTCGGTGTTCAACTACGCGGGGAGGCAGACAGCCCCCGCACCTGAACTTCCTGAGATCGCTCAGGAGGAGCAATCAACCATTGATCCGGATGAGATCCGGCGAGTAATGACGGAGGTTTTCCAGTGACAGTCACGATTCCCACTGGTGCGGCTGAGCTGGAGGCTATGCTCGCCGACCCCAAGACACTGAAGGAGATCGCCAACACCCCGGCGGACTTCTCTCAGTTCATCAAGAACTACGTTGCGGCGCAGAACGACAAGAACGGTGAAGCCTTCGCGGCCCAGATCAAGGACCAGACCGCGATCGCCCTCGCCGAGCTGGTGAAGGACGGCAAGTTCGGCACGGCCAACAACAAGGCTGTCAACCTGGACTTCAGTTCACCCAAGACCGCCCAGCCGTCGCCGGCACTCAACAACCCGCGGGCCAAGGGTGCCCCACTGAACGGTCTGTACCCGGACATCTACTCCTTCATGCAGGACGTGTTCCACGCCCAGCGTGGTTCGCTTCCGGCAGACAGCGCCGAGCGGTGGGCCAAGGTCAAGAACTACTCGGAGAAGGTGCCCAGTGAGGGCGGCTTCCTGGTTCCCGAGGAGTTCCGGTCGCAGCTGCTGCAGCTCGCGATGGAGACCGCGGTCGTTCGTCCGCGTGCGACGGTCATCCCGATGGCCAACCCGCGTCTGCACATCCCGTCCGTGGACGAGACGTCGCGGGTCAGCTCGGTGTTCGGCGGCGTCATCGTCTACCGGACCGAGGAAGGCGCCGAGCTCACCGAGTCCAGCGCCGCGTTCGCCTCGACCAAGCTGGACGTGACCAAGCAGACCGCGCTCGCTCACGTTCCCAATGAGCTCGTGCGGGACTGGGGCGCGTTCGGGGCGTTCATCGACGCCACGATCCCCGCGGCGATGTCCTTCTACGAGGACGTGGACTTCCTGTCGGGCAACGGCGTCGGCCAGCCGCTGGGTGCGCTCAGCACGGCCAACACTGCGCTCATCACGGTGGCCGCGGCGTCGGGTCAGCTGGCGAACACCATCGTCTGGGAGAACATCATCGCGATGTACTCGCGGATGCTGCCGTCCAGCCTCAACACGGCGGTGTGGATCGCTTCGCCCGACACCTTCGTCCAGCTCGCCACGATGGCGCTGGTCGTCGGCACCGGCGGGTCCGCGGTCTGGCTGACTGATGGCCGCTCGGCTCCGGTGCTCACGCTTCTGGGTCGTCCGGTCATCATGACGGAGAAGGCGCCTGCGGCGCTGGGTACTGTCGGTGACCTGTCGTTCGTTGACTTCGGCATGTACCTCATCGGTGACTACCAGACGGTCACGATTGACTCGAGCCCGCACGTGAAGTTCACCTCGGACAAGACTTCGTTCCGGGCCATCGCTCGCAACGACGGCCGCCCGTGGCTGAACAGCCCGCTCACCCCGCACAACAACTCGGCGACGCTGAGCCCGTTCGTCCAGCTCGGTGCCCGCCCGTAGTGACCCCTAGGCCGAGGGTCCAGCAATCCCGCTGGACCCGGTAGGCCGAACTAGCCCGGCAATAAACCCCCGGGCGGAGAGGTAAGGTAACACAATGTTCATGGAAGGTCTGGGTCGACTCTTCGACTTCAGCCCGGCGGTGGCCCCCGTCGACATCAACACCTCGGACGCGGCAACGGGTCTGCGGATCTCGATGTCGGGTCACTCCGGTATCGCTGTCGTGCTGTACACCCTCGTGGGTGGGGCAGACGACCTGACGCTGGACTTCCAGCAGGCGACCGCCTACACCGGCGGCACGTCCAACGATCTCGACAGCACCAACGGTGCTACCGGCATCGACCACTACTACATCAAGGCCGAGACTGCTCTCGACGGCGACGAGTCCTGGGTGAAGGTTACCCAGACCGCAGCGTCCGAGGTTGTCGTCGTCGGTGCGACGTACGGTGCGATGCAGAAGCTCGTGGTGGTCCAGATCGACGCCAGCCAGCTCGCTGACGGCTACACGCACATCAGCGTCAACGTGGCTTGCACGACCAGCACCAGCCAGCTGATCGCCGCCCTGTACGTCCCCTACGACCTCGCCGTCCAGCGGGCACCGGTCAACCGGCCGAACCTGCTGCGTCCGGGCGCGGCCAACGCGTAAGGGAGGCGGACACAATGGGTATTCTCAACAACGCGTCCGCGTTCCGGAACGCAATCCTCGGCGGTGCTCCGGTCACGAAGTCGACGGGCACGCTGGCCGCGACGACAGTGGCCCTGTTCACTGTTGCCGGCGGCGAGGTTCTCGTCACCGCGCTGTGGGGCAAGGTCACCACGGCTATCACCGTGGCCAACTCGTACAAGCTCCAGTTCAACCCGACCACGGGCGACACTGGGGACATGTGCGCGGCTACTGACATCGGCACCAACGACAGTGCCGCTGGCTCGCTGCTGACGTTCTCGTTGGCAACGACCACGGCACCGCGAAAGCTGATCGCTGGTTCGGCGTCTGCGGGTGGTTACGCTGAGCCGCTCGTGACCGTCCTGACGATCGGCCAGATCGAGTCCGTGTCCGCCGGCACCGATGGTGTCATCAGCTGGTACTGCACGTGGGTGCCGCTGACCGACGGCGCGACGCTCGTCGCCGCGTAAGGAGTCAACATGTCGTGGACGAAGGCACAGCACGTCGAGGCCGGCACATGGTGGGACCAGCCTGGTGACCCGCCGCAGGAAGTGCTGGACGCACGCAAGAAGCACGGGTTCAACCCTGACCTCTCCCCGTACACGGGCGAGGAGACCCCTGCTGAGAAGAAGGTCCCAGCTGAGAAGGACGAGAAGGACACCCCGGCTGTCGTCCGGTCTGGTCGCCGCGGGAACCGGGAGTAAGCAATGAGTTGGGACCAGCTCCTCGATATCTTCAAGGTCGATGTCGAGGAGCGTCGGCAAGAAGCTGACCAACCGCCGGTGTCGTGTCCCAACGATGGGTATCCGTTGGAGCAGGGCCCAGCGGGTACTTTGCACTGCCCGTTTGACGGGTGGACTTACCCCGACCATTTCCAGATGGTATAATCATCGGGAACCCCACAATTACATATCTCCTATGTCATCGCGTCGAGGCGCGACGGCCAAGAAAGCAAGGGTACAGACATGGGTATCTGGTACGCCACCAGGGAAGATATCAAGTCTGCCCTGGACATCATGGAGACCGCGAGAAATGATTCGCAGGTCGATCGTGCGTTGGAGAACTCCTCCCGTTCGGTTGAGGGGCTGACGCACCGACGGTTCTACCCTGAGCTGGCCACGCGCAAGTTCGACTGGCCCAATTCTCAATACGCCCGCGCCTACCGCCTGTGGCTCGAGGCCAACGAGCTCATCAGCGCCACGACCGTGGTCTCGGGTGGTGTGACCCTCACCGACTACTTCCTGCGTCGTGCAGACGACCGCGACGAGCCACCGTACACGTATGTGGAGCTTGACCTCAGCACCAATGCCGCGTTCTCGTCAGGTAGCACGCACCAGCGCTCGCTCTCGATCCTCGGCCTGTACGGCTACAAGAATGACACCACGCCTGCCGGTGCTGTGGCCGAGGCTGTTGACAGCTCTGAGACCGCTATCGACGTATCCGACTCCGCGCTGGTAGGTGTGGGCAGTCTGCTCACTTGTGAGTCTGAGCGCATGGTCGTTACCGGTAAGTCTCAGCTCCTGGTGACTACGATCACTGGCTCTAGCCTGACCGCCGTCAACTCGGATGTGACGATCGGTGTTACTAGCGGGCCGGCCTTCCACACCGGCGAAATCATCACTGTCGACGCGGAGCGTATGCGCGTCGTAGACGTCGTAGGCAATAATCTGGTGGTGAAACGTGCCTGGGACGGTTCCGTGCTCGCTACGCACGCTACAGGGGCCTCTATATACGCTCCACGCACGCTCACCGTCGTGCGCGCGTCACTTGGGACGACGGCCGCTACGCACGCAGACACTACGGCGCTTGTTCGCCAGGTATACCCGGGCCCAGTGGTGTCACTGACTGTAGCCTACGCGCTGAACGAGCTGCTTCAGGAATCTTCGGGCTACGCTCGTGTCGCAGGCTCTGGCGAGAACGCTAAGGAGTTCACGGGCCGGGGCATTGCGGCGCTGGAGACTGACTGCATGCGTGCGGTTGGCCGCCAGGCGCGGAGCGGGGCGATCTGATGATTGAGGTTCACGAGACTGGGCCGTTCTTCAACGGCGACGCTGAGAGGGCTGCACATGACTTCTGTGATGCGTTGGCTACAGAGGTGGCAGATAGAGGCGTAACAGAGGTGAAGCAGGTTCTCCACTCTGTCCTGCGTCACCCCACGGGGTACTACGAGTCGCGAGTCCAGGTAGAGATGGTCAACGGTGGGCCCGCGGTGACTGATGGCGGTGTCATTTACGGGCCGTGGCTTGAGGGAGTATCTAGCCGGAACAACTCGACGCGGTTCAAGGGCTACGCAGCGTTCCGTAGGGCGAAGCAAGCGCTGGAGGCCAAGATCCCAGACATCGCTGAGCAGGTTATGCCTACGTACATCGACAGGATGAACTGATGGACATCACCGGAATCCTCGCGCGGATCGTCTCGCATGCTCAGACACTGGGCGTCTTCGAG
>Ga0310810_10002411_pt1 | contig 20083 bp, 19 predicted proteins | sample NCmetagenome_FD_207641 | JGI IMG/M metagenome (GOLD analysis project Ga0310810, IMG submission 207641) | Soil microbial communities from experimental microcosm in Duke University, North Carolina, United States - NC | ecosystem: Engineered > Artificial ecosystem > Soil microcosm > Unclassified ...
ATGCTTTATTGATAAAGCAGTACTTAACTCCACAATTAAAGAATGTCAATTGACGACTGTTTCACTTTACAAAATTTTGCCGTGCAGCCGCGTTGAGTACGTTCCTGGACAACGTTTAATTGCCTCCGACAGCTCCTTGATTTTATCCGATGCAGGGTTATCGCCGGGAACGCTCACCCAAATTTTATAACGAATCGAGGACTCATTGGAGTCTAATAGTTATACGAGTATGTTTTCGAGCACCAGGGTTGAGGTTTTGCAACCTGAAAATCGTAATATAGTTGCAACTAACGTCCAGGGCTTTCTGCTGTGCTGATATTCTGTGTTACTTTAGCCCGAACGACATTAATTGAGGAAACTTGCCAAGAAGTCTAGAGATTGCGTACTCTGTAAATTCCTTTTGTTCCATATCCGGGTATCTTTCAAACATGACGCACAACGCTACAATTGACGAAACTATGAAAAAACTTACTTCGCAAATACTCCCCAAAAGCATGAATTGGTGCAGTAGGTTAATCCTGCACAGCGTTTGAGTGTTTACCATTAGCTAATCTCTTTTCCCCCATCCGTCATCCATCCGACACCCAAAATCTAATCCCCTTCGTTGCTTTGCACCAGATGGACCAGCCAGCTACTATAGTTTGCCCCTTATGCAATGATCCGGTGGACAAATTGCTCTATCGCTATCATCTCGATAATGAGCGACAGGTAATCAAGCGAATCAAAGAGCAAAACCCCGGATGGTCGGAGCACGATGGCGCCTGCAGCCGCTGCGTGGATTATTACCACACCGAATTGGTGATGAAGCAACGATTACTACCGGAAATTGGTCCACAATTCCCGATAAAGTCAGCCGACGATTTTATCATATTGCCCACCGGTGTCCGGCTCGATGCTGATCCCCGGTATACTGGCAAGGGGGTGACAATTTGTTTTATCGATAGCGGGTTCTATCCGCATCCTGATCTAACGGAATACAAAATCCGAATTAAAGAAAAAATCGAAATCCGAAGCAACAAGTCACTTTCTCAAATCCCCTCCGCCTCAACCCAACCTCCATCAAAGGGGGCGGAGTCGGAGTCCGCTGCCTGGCATGGAACTATGACTTCTGTGGTCTGCGCGGGGGATGGCTACCTCAGCAAAGGATTGTACAAAGGCATTGCAAGCGATGGAGAACTTGTGTTGCTTCAGATCTCCAATGTCCCATCCCTGGGAGCGAATCTGCCTAAGGCGCTGCAATGGATTCTTGACCATCACCGGGAATACAATATCCGAATCGTCAATATTAGCCTCGGTGCTGATGATGCAGGATCCTATAAACAAAGCGAAACAGATCAACTTTGCGAAGACTTGATTAAACAGGGCGTCACGATTGTTGCAGCCGTGGGCAACGATGAATATGGCAGGGTGAAACCGCCTGCCAACGCTCCTAATGTGATAGCTGTTGGGGGACTGGATGATGAAAACAAACTGGATGATCCATCACCTAAGCTCTATCATTCCACATTTGGCAAAACGGAAGATGACCTCGCAAAGCCGGAACTCATCGCACCCGCCATCTGGATCGCCGCGCCCATACTTCCGGAAACAAAAGAGCAGCGCGAGGCGGCATTATTGTATGAGGTGATGCAAACACCCGGCGAAGAATTGCACACTTGTCTGGAAAAATTAAAAGGCGAATTGCCAACACTTAATTCAATTTTGCATACAGGCGACGCGGAGCAGATCAAAGATTCAATACGCCGGCGCATCCAGCAATGCAAATGTATTTCGCCTCATTACATGCATGTGGACGGCACTTCGTTTGCCGCACCCATTGTGTGTGGTGTCATTGCACAAATGCTGGAGATCAACCCGTCGCTCACCCCGGCCATGATCCGTTCCTTATTGTTCAGCACTGCAAAACGGGTTCCTGGATTTCCGGCGGATCGCCAGGGGTTCGGCAGGATCCAACCCTATAAAGCCATTTTAAAATGTTTAAACAAATCAACGATGGCTCAACCAGAAAAGACGCCGATAATCAACAGGAACCAGCAAACGATCAGCTTTACGATGCAGCATGACTGTGCCTCGCGTGTATCGCTGGCAGGTTCGTTTAATCATTGGGACCAGGATATATTATTGCTCGAACCTGTTAGGAACGGAGAATGGAAAATCGATATCCCGATGTTGCCGGCAGGACGATATTCCTATAAATTTCTTGTAGATGAAGACACCTGGGTGGAGGATATAACCAATCCTTATCGCGAACCGGATGGATTCAGCGGGTTCAACAGTATTTTAATTATAAAAAATTAATATGCTCATCGTTACGGTCATATTCTCACTTGTCGCCATCTACCTCGCAGCTGGTTTGGTTTTCGCCATTCCGTTTGTGACCAAAGGCGTTACCCAAATTGATGAAGGCGCTGCCGGTTCCAAATGGGGCTTTAGGGTCATTATCATTCCAGGTGTGATGGTGTTTTGGCCCCTGCTTTTGAGAAAATGGATGAAGGCATCAAAAAAATAAATATTGTCGGGTGATCAAGCCATTACGAAAAAGACATTTACAAATATGGACAGCGATCGCAGTATTGCTGCCCATCGGAATTATTTTATCATGGCTTGTGATTCCTAATCCCGTCCCCGTGAAAATTTTACCTACGGCAAATGTGGACCTGCTGCCGGTAATACAGGACAAAAAAGAAACAGCACAGTATTGTTTGAATCTCCGGTCCAACTCTGATAAAACGAGCTGGCAGTTGGAATGGAAAAACAAGCTGGAATTGACAGTGCCGAGTGCGGTGATATACGCCCCCCTCAATCCCCCCGAAGGGGAGATGCAGTCGTTCACAGTTGATCGGGCTCAATTAATTGGCAGGATTGAAGCAAGGGGCGATTATGTGTTTCCATTGAAGGTAGATTCAGCAAAGAAGAATGAGCTGAACCTCGTAGTATATGATTTCATTCATGAAAAAATCATTGATTCCATAACATTAAAAACACTCCGCTAATAGGCGGCATGAAATATGAGTGCATCTTATTCGGCAGTAGGCTGGAACCGGCAAAAGAAAATATATGACGGCCTGATCGCGGGTTTTTGTATCGGCTACCTCGCCTTGTTTATTTCATTGACCTTAATTTTCAATGAACAGGCGACCTTTGAAACCATTTTGATCCGCAGCACTTCCACCCTTGCGGTACTATTGCTGCATGTGATCCTTGCGATTGGTCCCCTGTGCCGCCTGAACAAAAAATTTCTGCCCCTACTTTATAACAGAAGACATCTTGGCGTCACAATGTTTTCACTGGCGCTTATTCACGGATCTTTCAGTATCCTCCAGTTTCATGCATTGGGCAATACAAATCCTTTAGTTTCCCTGTTTTCGTCCAATACCAATTATGGTTCACTGCCCGCGTTCCCCTTCCAGGCATTAGGATTTTTTGCGCTGATCATTTTCTTTTTAATGGCCATCACCAGTCATGATTTCTGGCTCCATCATCTTTCTCCCAAAGTCTGGAAGAGCCTGCACATGTTTGTGTACCTCGCTTACTTTCTCGTGGTCATGCACGTGATGCTGGGAGTGATTCAGTATGAAAAGAACCCTTTGTTTGTTGCGATTATCTTTATCGGGGCAGTTACACTGGTTACGCTGCACCTGCTGGCAGCCAACAAAGAAAGAAGGACGGATCATCGCCAATTCGCTTTGCAAAAAGAAGGGTTTGTGTCTGTCTGCGGTGTAAATGATATAGAAGATAGTCGCGCAAAAATATTCTGTATCGACAAAGAGCGCATCGCCGTGTATCGCCACGAAAACAAATTATTTGCTATTCATAATGTTTGCAAGCACCAGGGAGGACCGCTTGGTGAGGGAAAAATTTTGGATGGCTGTATTACCTGTCCCTGGCATGGTTACCAATACCTGCCGCAAAATGGGCAATCGCCACCACCGTTTACAGAAAAAGTAAGTACCTACGATGTTAAAGTGGTTGATGGGAAAGTGTGGTTGAATCCAAATCCGTATCCTGAAGGGACGGAGAGGCCGGGTTGCCTGGTTTAAGGTGAGATTCAATTTTAAATTTTCAATGGTTAGTGATGAATAACGATGATTTTTATATAGGCTGGATGGCGCAAGCGCCAAATAGTTTTGCGAAACATGTGCGAAAGGTGGTGATCATGTTGATCATTCTCGTAATCGCCGGCGGCACCATATTGGCATTGCAGCAGAAAAAATTCTCGACTTCTAATTTTGAATTCGGGCAACTTACAGAAGTCAAGGGTATTTATCAGCGGCTTCCCGTTCCTTCATTGAAAGTATTTACAAAAAAAGATGCCGTTGGTCACTCCTCTTACATAACAATGCCACTCGTGGGTTATGGAAAATTTGGCGCGGAAGGCGTGATTGCTGAATTGGAAAAAGAAGGGACCACCACGCTCGACAAAAAAGAAGTGACTTTAAAAGGCACTTTACTATACAGCGACGGCAAGACACTTTTGCAAATAGATAAAAATGATAAACCGCTTATTGCGATGAGTAAATCCACGGACGAAATTGGTACATCATCTGAAATTGAAGAATTGGGTACGGTTATGTTGACGGGGGAAGTGCTGGACCCGAAATGTTATTTTGGAGTCATGAAACCCGGTCACGGCAAACCGCACCGCGACTGTGCGATCCGTTGCATTGCCGGCGGCATCAGCCCGGTTTTCAGCGTAAGAGGTGATAAAGGAGAAGTCCATTACTATCTCATTCTCGATGAAAATGGAAATAAGATGAACGATGAACTGAAAGATTATGTTGCAGATCCGGTTTCACTGACTGCAAGGGTAGTGCAGTATGATGATTGGACCGTTCTTTACGTTGACAAGACAAGTATCAGACGGACCGGTGGTCTCAGCTGGTTTAAGTCGCACGATGAAACGATTTCCTGTTCACGCTGATGAGTTATTAGTCATTAGGAATTGGGAATTAGGAATTAGGGCGTGACATGACAGTAGTTGGCGTTCCAATTTTCAATTCAATTCCACAAACATGACTATAAATCTTCGAAATAATAAGACGGCAACAATCAGGCAACTCAACCACCAGGATAAAGAGGCGTTGTATAACTATCTTCAGCAATTGTCAGCGGAGAGCAGGTCAAGGTTTGGTCCCCATTCATTTGACCGCACTACTATCAATTCGATCATAGATCAACCCGACACAAATATTCATCGCTATGTTGCCATTGATGACCTAACTGGTGACATAGTAGCTTATATGCTGATCAAGCAGGGGATGATCGAATTCGACTTCCCTCGTTATGCGGCAAGAAATCTATTCTTCGATGATGCGACAACGGTAACATTTGGCCCATCGGTGGCAGACTCATGGCAAAGCACGGGACTGGGTTCCGCGATGGCATCATTTATCGAAGCAGACCTTTCCCATCGTCGAATTAAGACTATTATTTTGTGGGGTGGGGTGCAAGCTACTAACACAAAAGCAGTCAATTTTTATAAGAAGCTGGGCTATCAGTTTATTGCTTCCTTCTGGCATGATGAGAAGGACAATTATGATTTGGTGAAGGAACTTTAATTGCTCAGTTGTCTTGGAATGAAATAATTTGTTCGTGCTTCATCGTCTCACCTTGCAATTCTGCAATATTATCTGAACAACATAGGCACAAAGTACACAAAGGAGGTCACACATAGACCGCTATGTGCAATTCTATGTTGCTATGTTTCTAATGCATTCTATGATTCAAACACCGATTACTCAAATTCGAAAGTGAAGCTGGAAAAATACTTAAGTCAGGAGTTGCCAAACATTTTAATAACCGGCTCCCGAATAGATTTTGCGGCGTCGGAAGCATAATAATAAATAGTATCAGCGATTTCTTCCGGTTTTACCCAGCGATTAAAATCGGCTTTGGGCATAGCTTTTCGGTTTTGCGGCGTGTCAATGGTGCTGGGAACGACAACACTGGTAACAACGCCCTGCGCTTCCCCCTCATCGTTCAACAATTCAGCAAGTCGAAAGATCAGTGACTTGCCCAGCCCGTAAGCTACCATCCCTTTGCTGTCCGTTGCATCTAACCCGGGTCGCGAGCCGATCAGAAATATTCGGCCCCCATTCTGTTTCATCATTTGCACGAAAACGGGTCTTGCGATATTGTAAGCGGTTTCGAAATTTAGTTTGTATTGCTTCAGGATATCTGCCGTACTTGTATCGGCAATATGACCCATAGCAAAACCTCCGACGGTCAGCACGGCCACATCAATTCCGCCAAATTTTGAAATTACGGAGGCAATGGTATCACCCGAGTCCTTTTCATTCATAAGGTCTACAACTGCCTTGTCAAATTTCCCCTCGGGAAAATCGAGCTGCTCATTCGGCAAGGCTGTTCCCACCACATGATACCCTTCCATAATGAATTTCTTTGCTACTGCATGGCCGAGATTACCGGATGCCCCGGTTACAAATGCTGTTTTCATTCAAATAAATTGTGATTGATTGCTTAATCAGTTATTGCCAGGAGAATTTTCCCCCGGAGTTCAATCTCATTTTATATAGACTGCTGTGAGCAGTCATATACAACGTCTTTCCATCTTCATCTCCCCATGCCATGTTAGCGGGTCGCTCGGGTGTAATTACCTTACCCAATAATTTTCCTTCACTATTCAATATCCAAAGCCCGCCTGGAGCAGATACAAAAAGGTTTCCCTGTCTGTCCACCTTTATTCCATCCAGCGCTTCTTCATCTTCGGTAAAACTAAAGTCATAAAATATTTTACCATTCTTCAGCGTACCATCATTGAGCACTTCGTACCGCCACAATGTTTTGGTGTGATGAATGTCCCTTATATCCCAGTTGGTGACATAGAGGTATTTTTCATCGGGGGAAAATGCAAGTCCATTGGGTCCGCCAAGGTCTTTTGATACCACCTGCACCTTTCCATTTTTTATCATGAATAGGCCCTGGTAATCCAATTCCTTCTTTGGATCATTATAAAAGCCGGGTAAACCATAAGGCGGATCAGTAAAGTAAATCGTGTTATCACTTTTTACGACGATGTCGTTGGGACTGTTAAATCTCTTTCCATCTATATTATCAGCAAGTATGGTAACAGGCCCCTTCTTCTCAATTCTTACTACCCGCCTGTTACCATGCTGATCTATTATCAACCTGCCGTCGCGATCAATTGCCAGGCCATTGCTTCCCGGCTGGTCATAATCCCCGATGTCTGCACCTGTATACCCGCTGTGACTCATGTAAATAGTTACGTTATGATTCTTGGGATTATACCGGTAAATCGTATTTGTATTTGGATCACTGAATAGCAGGTATCCATCTGGATGCCACACAGGACCCTCCGTAAATGAAAAGCCATCTGCTACTTTTTCTATATTGGTTCCCGGCGCAATAATTTCATATAGCTTTTCATCGATTGTATAAACCTTACCAAGGTCTTTCCATGCTGCGTTTACCGGAGCGCCATTCTTATAAAAGTCAACAACGGCATTCCTCACCCAGATATAATTGTCGGGAAGTTTTCCCACCGGCCCGTTAATGCCGAGAATGTAGATCACAAACTTTTCCCCGGGTATGGCTTGATCGGTAAGCGTTACCCTGTTTCTCGCGTTATAGCCGCCAATCAAACCATTGCCTGATTGTCCAAATCCAACCATTTGTTTTCCGTTCACCCATATTTCGCTGTAATCGTCTACTACTATTTCAAATATTGCGGTTGTCCCTGCTACAGATAATTTACCTATCGTTTCCGGGATGGTGATTTCGCTTTTATACCAAACAAAGGAGAACAACCCTGTCCCCTGCCTTTTCTCAAGGTCTGTTGCATCGATTTCAATAAAACCTTTCTCAAAATCATCCGAGCCAACCTGGGGATGGAGAATTTGTGTTTGCACTGATTTTCCCGTCGGATACAAGGGCATCGCATCGCCACCCCCACGCTGGGGACCGGGCAAATAGAACTCCTTATCATGAATATGCGCAGGCTGCACATACCATTTTGCATTTACTGTGGCCGCACCTTCCTTTGTGATAAGATCGGCGATGGCCTGCGGCTTGTCAACGGCAAGGTGTCGTACCTCCTGAGTAAAAGCGATTACTGCCAACAAGATTAACCCCAGTATCAACGCATATATCTTTAGAAAAAAATAGATCCTGCTCATACTGATCTAAGATTTGATTAGATGTTAATAGTAAAATTTATCATCCCTTTGCAGCCAAACTGCGGTGATTATTTTATTTCGGCCTTTGAACCCGCGATCGCGATTTCTTCATCCTGTTGCGCACTGGCGGCACCGCTCACTCCTATCGCGCCGATTACTTGTCCATCAACAATGATAGGAATGCCACCTTGCAGAAAAGTGTGACCCACCGTTATCAAAGCTTGTCGTCCGCTGTTAATAGAGTTCTCGAGCTTTACTGAAGGAGACTTGAAGAGTGCTGCCGTGTTTGCCTTTCTCACGGACACTTCCGCCGACGCAGCAAAGGTTCCATCCAGCCGCTCAAGGTAAACGAGGCTGCCACCATTGTCCACTATCGCGATGGCGCCGCCGGGGGCATTGTTTGCTTTTGCATACTTCACAGCTTCGGCCACTACTTTCTTTGCAGCTTCAAGTGAAATGTTTTTTGTCGTTATGATTTGAGCCTTTAAACCGGTAGCCACTAATACCATTAAAGCCACCAGGAAAGGAAACCTATTGAGAGGTCGCATATAGAATTTTTGACTTTGAAGAATTTTATTTACTTGCTGTTTCGTTTGTTTCCGGCTTTGCCGGTTTATCAAACTTTACCTTTTTTCCGGCATGCTTTTTCACCTGGTCCGGCCAGTTACTATCCGCCTTTGCCACGTAACCGGCCAGATCTTTGTGAAAGTGATCGTAAGCGTCCTGCGAATGTTGAAGAATTAGTTTTCCATCAATCACATCAAATATTTCAGGATTAACGGGACGAAGCTTATTCAATGCCATGGCATATCCGCAGAATGCGCCATAACGGGGAGCAAACATGTCCGGATGTTCTTTAAACATGCCCGCGTTGGCCTCAGAAGAAAACCAATAAGTAGCGCCATTATATCTTGCAGAATATTTGGGGTCGCCTTTTATTGCCTTCATTTGTGTGAAATAGGCAACTGCATCATATCCTTGCAACGTAACTCCTTCCCGATCGGTATTATTTAAATATCCCTTTTCCGCGTCGGTAGTTATTTGCTTGCCACCTTTACCGGCCACTTTTGGCCAGTACTTATCAGCCAGGGCAAGGTTACCCTGCACATCCTTGTTCCAACCGTTTACGGCCCGTTGATTATGTTGAATTACCAGCCTGCCATTCACAATGGAAAATGTATTAACATCAATTGGGGCCACTCTCCCCAGCGAAACGGCATAAGCACACCAGGCCCCAAACTGTGGTTTATATTTTTCCGGGTCAGACTTAAAAAGTTCCAGGTGATCCTGTGAGGCGAATTGATAGATGGCTTTATCATAAGCAAACTGAAATTGCGTAGTTCCTTTCACCGGCTTGTTATCCGTAAAAAATGCGACCGCGTCATAGCCGTCAAGAATCACACCATCAGCATTGACATTATTAAATATTGTTTTTTCCAGCTGCTGGGCTTTCCCTCGCAACGTAGCAAAAACCATGATCAAAAAGGCAAAACCAATGACAACATACTTGAAGAGCCTCTGTTCAAAAGTTTTTGAATTTTCCATCTGCATCATCTGCAGAGCTTTCCGACTTGTTTCCATTTTCTTATATTTTTATAACAGCAAAGAAATAGGTGAATGGAGCTGCGCCGTGTCTTCTGCTTTACAAATTGGATGGGCGAAAAAAGAAAAAACCCATTATCTGTCGGCTTGTTTACAAAAGGGCCCCCCAAAATGAAAGCCGCCGTTAGCGGCTTTATAATGATGTTGAATGTTCAGGCAGCGCCTTAACTTGAAAGAAAGACTAAATCCAATAAATTTGAAGACAACAAAATTGCAAATGAAAGGTTTAATTGACACCTGGAATATTCACAATCGCATCAATCTTTACCTTCTTGATGCCATCGATGAAAAACATTTATCAGATATCCCGGCATCAAAGGGTCGCACTGTCGGTGAACAATTTGCACACATCCACAATGTCAGGTTAATGTGGTTGAAAGCAGCATCCCCGGACTTATTTCAAACACAAACGAAGGTTGAAAAAGAAAACAAGATCACAAAGAAGTTGCTATCAACAGAACTTGCGAAAAGTTGTACCGCAATCTCAAAGCTTCTTGAAATTGGCTTTGCGACAGGAAAGATCAAAGGTTTCAAGCCACATCCTGCCGCTTTTTTTGGTTACCTGGTTTCCCATGAAAGCCATCATCGTGGGCAAATCATTTTATCACTTAAGCAATCCGGCCACCCAATCGATCAAAAGACCCAATATGGAATTTGGGAATGGGGAAGCAGGTAAATAACAATGGGCTGTCATTCCAAGCGGAGCGAAACAAGGCAATAGGCAAGAATAGTTGATAAAATGAAAGGGCGACAATAATCCTTGATAGCTATTGCTTCCACATGGCTGCGTCCCGGATATTTTGTTCCTTTTCTTTGCTGATATCGTCTCCATGCATTTAAACTTTGCTATTTTTAATGGCAATAAATAATTATTCAATTACAAACCACGTGTAACTTTCGGGCTCCGTTGTAAATGATAGCTCAATTTCATAATTTCTGGTCATGTGCAGCAATCGCATTTTTCCTTCTTTTTCGCGTATACTAACACCAGATTTTAATCCCGAATAGTAAAGCGGTACTTTGATCGTTCTTGTAATTTTTTCTTTCAGCGGATTATACAACATTAGCAATCCTTTTGTTTTCAAATTTGGGTTTACGTGTAAGATTCCATCCCAATCCCTCCCGTCGGCCCTCCTCAGGTGAATAATATCGGAGTTGAGGATATCCCGGTATTTTTTATACCAACTAATCACTTCTATTACAGTCAGCCGGGTCAGGTCAGTATCATATAATCTTGGACCCCGATAACACGCCTGGACTCCCGCTCCATAATATTGCATCATCAATTGTTCATAGTCCTTTATATGTTCACTCAGGGGTTCGAGTACAGCTTCCGGGCCGCCGCCCTGGTAGCGTGTCAGGGGCACGAAACCCCATCCCATTGACGGCGTTTTTTCCCAGGTACCGTCAAATATATTTTGGCGGTTGAGAATTTTCTGATTTTCTCTTGGCAAAGAAAAATTCACTTCGCGATAGCCAATTGCAATTTTATGGGTGCCGTCTAAAAAATACCAATCGGGCGCATTGATATAAACACCTTTTTCATTGAGCCATTTATATAATTCTTTTTGAATCTCCATCTGTCGCCATTGCGAATCGTCTAACCCGCTGTGGCCCGGGTGACTGGTGGATGCACATACATCTCCGGGGTAGGGACCATCATTTTCCCAAATGTCAAAACCTGTTTGCGAAAAGAAATATTTTATTTTATCCCGGTAGGCCAAACCCCAGCGGCTTCCAAAGCAAGGAGCATTTTCAAAAAAAGCACCGCCGGGTTTACCTGTGACGGGGTTGATCACATCATCTTCATCGCTGATTCGTCTTGAGCTGAACAGGGAATAGCCACCGATCTTGATTCCTTTGCTATGTGCATATTGAGCATTCTTTTTCCATCGTGCGACATTTGCCGCCGAGCTATCTTCCATATTGATGTGACTTCCGAAGCTTAATATTAATGCTTCATACCCGGTAGCCGCGCACTGGTCAATCGCCTGCGCTACTTCCTCATCATCCTTGCTGACGAGATGCATGAAGATGGGGTTGGCCGTGGTCCATGGAGCAATCGTCCTATACATTTTCCTGATCGACAGTCCACGCCGTTCCCTGTCATAACTATCCATCAGCAGTTCAAAACTTCGAACGGAAGTAAAAAGTTCGCCGGGTTTTAGCTCGATCCCCGGTGCTTTGTCGGGATACACTTCCAGGATACATGGAGTATCGTAATAATAATTTACCTGCGATGTATACGACGAGTCCGTTTTCCAGTGGGTAGTCTGGTCGCTGATTTCATACCGCATCGCATTGTTGAAAGCATAATTGGTTTCAACATAAATGCCCTGCTGCTTTTGCATATGTTCAGGCTTTCCCACTACGGCGCTTTCTTCCTCTACAAGAGCTAACACTTCATTCTTTACACGGTTGATTTTAAAAGAAAACGCTCCTCCGTTTTCAATGGTCACCCATTTGGCAATTAATGGAATGCCATCATAAATAGCATAATGCACTTTTACAATTATATGCTTCAATTCATCCGAATTATGGCGAAACATGAGGCTTAAAATTTTTCCCGTCGGCTGTTTTGTGTTTGAAGCCCACCACCCATTGTAGTTCCAGTTGACAAACGGTTTTATTTCGCCGGTTGTGTAACTAATAAACTGAAAATCGTTTGGGTTATTGGAAAAGGATTTAATGCTGGCAGGTATTAAATAAGCTTTTTCCTTCTGACCATAGAGCCCACCAATATTGTACGTCTTTTCATTAATGACTATAACCGCTTCAGGCATGACAGCTCTAATTAGCTGCTGACCGGTGATCATGTTCTTAAAATCCGTACAGACGACATTGGGAGATATCCGGAAAACTCTTTTCACCAGGCCGTTGAATAGAACAATATTCTTATCATCAATTTTATACACAACAGCTTTCTGTTGTACCGGATGTACAAGCCAGTCATCTCTATACAAAGCATTCCAATTACGAACTCCAATGGTTTGTGACCTTGCGGTCAACGTGATAATTAAGAAAAACAAAAATGGCGCCCGTGTTGTCATTTTTGAAACACATTAATGAAGATTAGAGGTCATATTCTGACTGATGGTTACAACGGCTTATATAGTTTGCTGTGAAGTTTGCTCAATTTGTCTTCCGGCATTTTTACCACCTTGCGATCGTAGGTCATGAGACCGTTTACTTCACCCTCTACGTCGGATACCTGGGTATAAATTGCGGCGGACAATCCCTTTGGTATAAATTCTTCCAGCAGGCCAACAAATCTGCTGTATTGAATAAATAGAGAATCTGCATCTTTAAAACTTTGATAACCCCAATTTGCCTTGTTTTGCCATGTATGACCTTCTAACGGTAGACCCAAACCGCCATACTCTCCTAAAACGACCGCTCGGTTTTTTCCAAAGATGTCGGCCCGCTGCATTATTGGAGGTGGGTAATTATGAAAATCATGGATATGACCGGTCAAAAAGAAATTTCCGCCACTTGCACTATTTACCAGCCGGCTTTTGTCATAGTTCATGATCCATTCCGTTATCTCCACTGTTTTAAACTGTCCCCACGCTTCATTAAATGGAACCCATACAACAATGCAGGGAAAGAACTTAACATCGTCGATGATCTCTTTCAGCTCGTTTTTATAGATCATTTCTGATTCCGGTGTCCGGATTTTATCAATAGGTTCCAGCGACGGATTAGTGATCCAATGATCTTCTTTTGCCATGTCACCGCTTGGCATGTCCTGCCATACAAGGATGCCCAACTTATCACAATGGTAATACCAGCGGGCGGGCTCTACCTTCACATGTTTGCGAAGCATATTAAAACCCATCTCCTTCGCTTTTGCAATGTCAAATTGCAACGCTTCATCATTGGCTGCTGTATACAAACCATCGGGCCACCAACCCTGGTCGAGCATACCAAACTGGAAAAGAATTTCATTGTTAAGCCATAACCGCTGAATTCCATTTTTGTCCGGGGCCAGCGAGATCTTCCTCATCGCAAAATAGCTGACTACTTCATCTAATAGTTGCCCGTTTCGAACCATTTGAATTTTAAGGTCATACAAGGAAGGATTCGACGGTGACCAAAGCTTTGCATTTTGGATTGGTATGCTCGCCACGCCCCGTGCACGCACAGTTTGCTGTGTAACCGGTTTGCCATTTTCCGTTATTATAATTTTCAGCTGATCGTTTTCATTCGCACCAGTTATGCTCGTTTCAATATTGATAACGCCTTTATCGATATCGGCAATGTTGTTGATGCTTTGAATGTGTGCAGCGTTCACGGCTTCCAGCCATACTGTTTGCCAGACGCCCGTAACTGCGGTGTACCAGATACTATTTGGATTCTTTACCTGTTTGCCTCTTGGTTGCGGCCCTTCATCAGTCGGATCCCACACTTTCACGATTAGTTCCTGTTTACCTTTTTTTAATAAATCTGTTATGTCAAAATAAAAAGGATCATATCCACCACGATGCTTACCTGCTTCCTTATCATTTATAAAAATGGTGCAATCCCAATCTACAGCACCGAAATGCAGCAGCAATCTTTTTGATTTCAGATCTTTGGGTGCAGTAAAACTTGTCCTATACCATAAATAGTTGACTTTTCCAACCGTTTTACCTACTCCGGACAAGGCTGATTCAACAGCAAAAGGGACCAGGATTTTTCCTTCAAAGCCGGAAGGCTTGATGTTTTCAGTATTTGGCCTGATGGCATAATCCCAAAGACCATTGAGGTTGGTCCAATTGGTTCTCTGCATTTGTGGTCGTGGATATTCCGGTAACGGTTTTTTTGGATCAACAGCAGCGGACCAGGAAGTGGTGATTTTATCTCCAGCTATCTTCCAGGACTCTTGCCCAATTAATACCTCTGTAAAAATTAAGAAAACAAAAAGAAAAGTGAAGATAATTCGGTTGTTACCAGCATTCATCGTATTCATTTTTTATAATCACGGCACAGTAGCGCGTTCCATATCTCAGTAAGAATGAAGATCGAACCAGGACCGGCATTTATTTCAATTCAACAACTATAACGGTATCTGGTCCGGCTACTGCAATTCCATCCGTGTGCACAATCAAACCTTCAGTTTGCTGTTTGAATTTCACTTTCGTGTCAGTTCCAAGTAAACGCACATCGCTTACCTTGCCAACAACCCCTGGGAGAAGAATGATATTTGCTTCCGGCGCGCTAAATATGTGGAGGTAGACCTTTTTTTCCTTTTGCGTTGTTACACCCCAGCTTTGCGGGCCGAGCGGCCCACGTCTTGTACCATAAATACTTTCGCCATATCGCTCCAGCCATTTACCGGCGCCGGCCAATGTATCCCTAAACTCCGCTTGAATGATACCGCTTGGCATCGGGCCCACATTTAACAATAGGTTGGAATTCCGTCCCGCAGCACCTACCAGTAACTGTATGACCTGCCCAACGGTTTTATAATTCCTGTCGGTAATATTATAGCCCCATGATCCGTTGGTTGTCTCGCATGACTCAAGCGGCACGACCTGCGACGCTTGTTGAAAGCTTAACCCAGATTTATTTTCACCCGGCAAATCTCTTTCAAACATTTGAAAATCCTCACCGGGAATGGGAGACAAATGATGATTGTTCCCGATCATACATTGGGGTTGCAACTTATGTATCAATGGATAGATTTCGTCATACTTCCAGTCAATCCGCGAAGTCCTGTCAGCATGACCTTCAGGATTAGTCTGGTCCCAATGACCATCAAACCAGATGCACATAATTTCTCCATAGTTTGTCAGCAATTCCGTCAATTGATTTTTCATGAATTGCAGGTAGGAATCATAATTGCTTTTGCCCGTTCGCCCGGTCCCTTTGCCGGTTCTGCCTGTTTCATATGGATAATCACTCCGGTACCAGTCCAGGATCGAATAATACAGTCCTAATTTCAAGCCCTGCTTTTTGCATTCTTCGGACAACATTTTCAATACATCTTTAGCATAGGGAGAATTCGTGATCTTCCACTCTGATTGTTTTGTGTCCCAATTGGAAAATCCATCATGGTGGCGTGTAATGAAAACAATGTACTTCATGCCCGCATTCTTTGCAGTGCTCACCCATTTTGCAGCGTCAAAATCAACCGGGTTAAATGCGCGCAACAGCCGGGTATAATCGACCACTTTTATATTGCGGTTGTTCATTACCCATTCACCATCACCCAACACGCTGGACAGGCCCCAGTGAATGAACATTCCGAATTTGTCGTCCTGGAATTGTTTCCTGGCCTCCAGATTTTCGCTTGCCGGAGTATAGGATTGGGCACTGGCCGAAACCAGCATAAAATGAATTATGCAAATGACAATACTGCCTGGGATTTTTTTCATATCTAAATTGCTTTCTTATTTTATGGTGAAAATTACCGGATAATTGGCAAAGAAAACAAAATCGGATTGCCTGGTCCTGTCAAAAGCTTTTGAAAGTTGGTTTTTCGGCCTTTTTATCAGGCCATTTCAATACTTGCAATTTCTACAGCTTCTGTTTTCCCTTTTAAAATAACCGCTCCTATTGACTCGATCTTAAAGAGGTTATTTACGTGTACGTTGTTCAAAACGTATGCAGATGAAAGGAAGTTTTTATCATATTCGTTACAAATGCTTTGAATACGGGCCGCCGTATTCAGGGTATCTCCGTGATAAGCAATATCCCTTTTAATATCACCCACTTCAACCGCTGTCACCTTTCCCATGTGAAGTCCTGCTTTGAATTGCGGAATTTCTCCATATCGCCCGTTGTAATAGTCAGCTTTTTCAATGAATTTGGCCTGGCAGGCAAAGAAAAATTCAATACATGCAGCATTCCTGAGTCCAATGGTAATTGGCCATGTGATCACAATTTCATCTCCCACATACTGGTAGACCTGGGCATTGTATTTGGAAAGCATGGTATTGATGTCCATAAAGCTGTCGCGGATGAATGCGCTGTATTTCAAATGTCCCAGGGTTTCTGCAAGCAGGGTTGATGATTTCAGATCCATAAACAAAAAGATCCTTTCTTCCTCTTTGGGAGACCTGTATTTTCCCATCAGCAAAAGTAGCAGGACGCCGGGCCCATATTTTTTATTTACCTGGTTAATAAAAGTGATCAATAACTCAATCGCGATGTTATAAATAAGCATGAGGTAAAAAAAAGCATCCCAGGATTTCTTCTCAGTAATAAAAACAGCGGTACTAAATAAAAGCTTCGATACATAGGGATGCAATACAAACCTTACTATATTGATCAATATGACAAAAACAATGAGAGAGATAACAATTTTGCCCAGAAAAACGACCCACAATGCCTTATTATAGAAAAATCTTCTTTCAAAAAACCAACCCACAAAACCTGCAGCAACGCCATAAAAAAATCCAAAGAGGGTCGAAAGCATAAGATTTTCAGCAAGACTTCCCTTAATTTGTCCAGTACCGGCCAACATCAACAACAGGTGAGATATAAACCCCAGGAATAAATAAGAAACCAACCAGAAAATTATTTGCAATAACAAATACCGCAAAAAAGGAAACCGGTAAGCAAACACAATATGATTAAAGCTTGTTGACATTGGCCCTTACTTAGCATGGCAATGGAAGTAAATTAATCCGGACCACTAACCGCCCTTGTTGTTGACGCAAACATCAGGCGAATGCAAATATAAAAACCGGAAAGGCAATCTATCGCTCAAATTTCAAATGACTGCTTCGATTAAAATGGTTGTTAAAAATTACAACCCAAGTGTACACATGGAAACCGAATTCCGAAGTCATAACGGGATTCATTATCAATTTTCAATTCAAACCTTCATCAACCGCAACAGGCCTGGCGTTGCGGGACCATTCACTCCATGATCCAACATATAAAACCGGGATTTCAAATCCCGCATGCTCCATTGCCAAAATAGTGTGACAGGCGGTAACTCCCGATCCACAATGTACAATAACCTGTTGTGGATCTCTGCCCGCCAATGCGTCTGTATATTTCTTATTTAATTCTTCTCCTGAGCGGAAATGACCGTTTGAATCAAGATTTTCGGTGTAGGGAATATTTATGGCCCCGGGAATATGGCCGGCTACCAGGTCGATCGGTTCATTTTCGCCCCGATAGCGAAAGCTTTCGCGTACATCAACAACAAGATGATTTGGATCCGTCACCGCACGGGCAACATCGTCGGCATTTGTTGTCGGCAATATCCATTCATCAGCAGGATAAGGAGGTTGCGTGGTCACTGCGGGAATTTTATCAGTTACAGGTAACCCGGCTTTGAGCGCCGATGCCAGCCCTCCATCAAGTACCTGCACCTTTTCGTGTCCTAAAGCCTTCAGCATCCACCAAAAACGGGCTGCGGCATTTGCGCCACCTTTGTCATCATAAACCACAACATGCGATGACGCGTCAATCCCAAGTTTACCCAGTATGACTGCAAAATCTTTTGCCGGCGGAAGCGGATGACGACCACCCTTTGCCGCATCGGGACTTTTCAGTGAAAGATCTTTGTCCAGGTCAACGTAACAGGCGCCATCGAGATGTTCCGCATTGTATTTATCCAAAGCATCAGCACCGGTACGGGCGTCGATTAACACCACAGCTTTATTTTCCATCAGCCTACCCACTTCAGCGGCGCTGATTATTGGAACTGTTTTTTGCATGAAGCCTCTTTTTAATAGCAAAGATCATTAACCGGGGTGATATTCCTACGCGAAGTGGCCAACTGTTTACCGGTTAGGGGTCACCGGTTCAAATGGTTTTGTGAATTATAGATAAATAATTAATATTTCAATCTTACTGAAAATGACAATTGATGTTATGTTGTAGAGGCAGCTTTACGCTCAGCGTTTTATCAACCAGAAGGAAAAACCATAATTACCTACATTTGCCGCACAAAATTGACATTATGGAATACCGCATAGAAAAGGACACGATGGGCGATGTGAACGTTCCGGCCGATGCCTATTATGGAGCGCAGACCCAGCGTAGCATCGACAATTTTCGGATAGCACAGGACACTGATAAAATGCCCAAGGAAATCATCAGGGCTTTTGCGTGGCTCAAAAAAGCAGCCGCCATTACCAATTTTGAGGCAGGTGTTCTAAGCAAAGAAAAATGCGAATTGATATCACAGGTTTGTGATGAAATACTGGAAGGAAAACTTGATGCTTATTTTCCTTTGGTTGTTTGGCAAACGGGGAGCGGTACCCAAAGCAATATGAACGTGAACGAAGTAATTGCTTATCGCGGTCACGTAATTAAGGGCGGTAAATTAACCGATAAAGAAAAGATTCTACATCCGAATGATGATGTGAACAAATCACAATCATCTAACGATACGTTCCCAACTGCAATGCATATCGCTGCTTACAGGATGCTGATCGGGGTCACCATCCCCGGTATTGAAAAGCTGAAAAATACACTTGCCGACAAGAGCAGGCAATTCATGAACATTGTAAAGATCGGGCGCACGCATTTTATGGATGCCACGCCGCTTACAGTAGGACAGGAATTCAGCGGTTATGTATCCCAACTCGACCACGGTTTGAAAGCAATAAAAAATACATTGCCTCATCTCGCAGAACTGGCACTGGGTGGTACCGCCGTGGGCACGGGCATCAATACGCCACCGGCTTATGCTGAGAATGTCGCCCGTCATATCGCTGCGTTAACAGAACTACCATTTGTAACCGCGGAAAATAAATTTGAAGCGCTTGCGGCACATGATGCAATAGTGGAAGCACATGGCGCGCTAAAAACGGTGGCTGTCAGTTTGATGAAGATCGCTAACGATATACGGATATTGTCTTCCGGTCCACGAAGTGGCATAGGCGAACTCTTCATTCCCGACAATGAGCCGGGTTCATCCATCATGCCCGGCAAAGTAAATCCCACGCAATGTGAGGCATTGACGATGATTGCGGCACAGGTAATGGGAAATGATGTCGCGATAAGCATTGCCGGCAGCAATGGTCATTTCGAATTAAATGTGTTTAAGCCGGTGATGATATATAATTTCTTGCACAGCGCCCGCCTGGTAGGCGACGGTTGTGTCAGCTTTAATGACAAATGCGCCTCGGGCATTGAACCTATTGAAACAAATATCAGGAACCACGTGAACAATTCGCTGATGCTTGTAACTTCATTAAATACAAAGATTGGCTACTACAAGGCTGCCGAGATTGCACAGAAGGCACACAAGGAAGGAACTACTTTGAAAGAAATGGCAGTGAAACTTGGATATGTAACACCCGAGCAATTTGATGAATGGGTGGTTCCGGCTAACATGGTTGGAAAGCTGAATTAATGCTTTCTGCGTAGCATTCGCG
>Ga0310810_10002412_pt1 | contig 20080 bp, 15 predicted proteins | sample NCmetagenome_FD_207641 | JGI IMG/M metagenome (GOLD analysis project Ga0310810, IMG submission 207641) | Soil microbial communities from experimental microcosm in Duke University, North Carolina, United States - NC | ecosystem: Engineered > Artificial ecosystem > Soil microcosm > Unclassified ...
ACACTGTGGCGAACAGCGAGCGTGTGACGTCGCCAGAGGAGAGCTGGAATGGCGCGCTGAGGCCGTCGCTGTTCGCGAGAAGGATGAACGTGAGATTGCGCGACGGAATCTTGAGGAGGAGCGACGAATACGCGTTCGGCACGTAGCCGAAGTGCCAGACCAGGCGATCGCCGTTGTAGTACTGCACGAACCAGCCGAGCCCGGTGGGCATCGGCGCGCCGTCGCGGCCGATCGCGGGCGTCCAGGCCGCATCGAGCGTCTCGGGCAGCAGAAGAACCGGCGGCTCAGGCACGAGCGCCATGTCGAATTTTGCGAGATCCCGAACGGTGCTGACGAGGCCATTCGCCGCGGTCATCGGCAGGAGCGGCACGTCCGTCCGGTCCGCGCGCTTGCGGCCGTCCACCTTGTAAGGGACGGCGAGACTCTCGAGCGTGTGGCGGTACTTCTCGATGTCCGCCGGATCGAACAGCCCGTCCGGCAGTTCGAGATTCGGATCCTTCAGATCGGTGCCCGGCACCGAATCGATCATCGCGAGACGATCGAGAATTCTGTGCGCCACGCTCTTCCGATACGGCTGCGGCGCGCACCATTCCGTGAGCGCGGTCAGATTGGCGTAGCGCTCGGAGCTGTAGAGGAACGGCCCCTTGGAGCCGTCCGGCGCGGCATGCGTCAGCAATCCGCGCAGCGTGGCCTCGGGTTCCGGCTGCGTCAGGCCGTGGGCGCCGACCGGCTCGTCCAGCGTCAGCCGGCGCTCCTCGACGCACTGCAGCAGCAGCGTCGCCGCGAGCGTGCCGCTGAGATCGCCGACGAGGTACGGGGTGTCCGGCGTCGCGGGAATCCGTGCGGCGACGTCCCGATACCCGTAGCCCTTTTCCCAGATTATGCTGCCGTCGCGCACGATAGCCGCCGACATTCCCGGAATGCCGCTCTGTTGCCGAAGCGATTCCAGGTAGGAATCGAGGAGCGGGAGCGTGCCCGAGGGCGTCAGGATCTCCGGGCGCTGCTGCTGGCCGGCGGCGCTCGCGCAGAGCGCCACGACGGCGACTGCGGCACACGGCAGGCGCAGGGAGGCTTTCATGGCTCAGCGGACGAAGGTGAACTTGGCGAATCCTACCTGGTCGCCGACGGCCCACGGCCAGAGGAACGAGCTGTTGCGCGGCGTTGTGCGCGCGGTCACCCGCACGTAGTACTCGGCGTTGGCTTCGAGCGGCACCCCGTGGAAGAGCGACAGGCGCGCGAAGTCCGACGTCAGGGCCGTCCACGCCGCGTCTTCGCGATCCATCGTATCGACCCACTCGATTCTGCCGTCGATCATGCGCGAGACCTGGTAGCGGCGCGTCAGGGTGTCGTACTTGACGGAAGCCGTCACGACGGCCGAGGCGATCGTGCGGTCGAACCACACCGAGGCGCTGCGGCGCAGATCGACTGTGTAGATGAACTTGATCGTGAGGCCGCTCTGGATGGCCGTGCGGATTTCGTCGGTGAGCGTTTCGGCGAGCGCGAAGGAGACAAGGACTTCGCCGTCACGCGGAAGGGGCACGACCTGGACCTTCGGACCGGGGCCGCTCAGGGACGCGAGTGACAATAGCAGGGCCAGCGACGGGACCACCGCGGCGCGAAACATCATGGAGCAGGGCCATCATAACCCGAACTGGGCCGTTTGGAGACACTTGGCGTGAGACGGATATCATCTGCCCGAATGAGGCCCCCCACGGCTGCCGGCGTTCTTGCGATTCTCGCCGCCGCCGGCTGCCTCGCCTCGGCCGATCGACGGACCGCGGCCCCTGCGGCGCTCGCGGCGATCCCGACTCAGGCACAACTGGCCTGGCACGATCTGGAGCTCTACGGCTTCCTGCACTTCACGGTAAACACATTCACCGACAAAGAGTGGGGTTACGGCGACGAGCCCGAAACGGTCTTCAATCCGGCGGCGCTCGACGCGCGGCAATGGGCGCAGGTCGCCCGCGATGCCGGGATGAAAGGGCTCATCATCACCGCGAAGCATCACGACGGGTTCTGCCTCTGGCCGAGCCGCTTCACCGATCACTCGGTGAAGCGAAGCCCGTGGAAGAACGGGAGCGGCGACGTCGTCGGCGAGCTGGCGCGCGCGTGCCGCGAGTACGGATTGAGATTCGGCGTCTATCTCTCGCCGTGGGATCGGAATCACGCCGAGTACGGACGCCCCGCCTATCTCGACTACTACAGGAAGCAGCTTCGCGAGCTGCTGACGAACTACGGTCCGGTGTTCGAAGTGTGGTTCGACGGCGCGAATGGCGGCGACGGCTATTACGGCGGCGCCCGCGAACGGCGCACGATCGACGGCGCGACCTACTACGACTGGCCGAACACGTGGCGGCTCGTGAGAGACCTGCGGCCCGGAGCGCTCATGTTCAGCGACGCCGGTCCCGACATCCGCTGGGTCGGCAACGAGAAGGGCGTCGCGTTCGACACATCGTGGAATCCCATCGACCTGGCCGGACTCTATCCCGGCGATCCGCGGTATCCGAAGATCGCCGCCGGCGCCCCGGACGGCCACGAGTGGGCGCCCCCCGAAGTGGACGTCTCGATTCGTCCCGGCTGGTTTTACCACGCCGCGGAGGACGACAAGGTCGCGTCCGTCGACAGGCTCGTGCAGATCTACGAGCAGTCCGTCGGCCGCGGCGCGAATCTGCTGCTGAACATGCCGCCCGACCGGCGCGGCCTCATTCCCGAGACCGACGCCGCGCGGCTGCGTCAGTTCGGCCGCGAGATCGCGGACACGTACAAGACCGACCTCGCGCGCCAGGCGACGGCCCGGGCCTCGACGGTCCGCGGAAACGCGGACCAGTTCAATGCATCGCGCGTGAACGACGGCAAGCCCGGAACGTACTGGGCGACAGACGATGGGGTGACGAAAGGATCCGTCGAGCTCGTCTGGCGCCGGCCCGTGCGATTCGATCGCCTCGTCCTGCAGGAGGCAATCGAGCTCGGACAGCGCGTCGAGGCATGGACGATTGAGACGGAATCGAACGGGGCGTGGGAAGAAGTCGCAAGAGGCACGACGGTGGGGCACAAACGGATCGCGCGCTTCGCGCCCGTCACCGCCTCGAGGGCGCGCGTGACGATCGCGAAGGCGCGCGCGTGTCCGGCAATTTCGACGATCGCGGTCTATCTCGCCCCGGGAAGGTAGCTTCCCGACTCCCAACTCCCAACCTAAGCATCGGCACGGAGAGTCGAATACCCGGGAAGCTCGTCGACGGGCCGGCCTTCCGGTCGCTGAATCGTGACGGGCCTGCCGATCGGATTCTCGCCGGGCCACAACGCCGCGGCGGTCGCCGCGCTGAGGACGGCGACGGGTGAAGCGCCGCGCCCTTCATCGCGGCGGAATCCGCGGCCGCGGGAGATCGGCATTCGCAGGATCGAGAAGTACTCGGGCGAGACGAAGTTGTACCGGACTGACGACGCCGCCGATCGCGGGTCCGCCGACACCGCGACCAGCCGCGTCCGCATGAACAAGGGGTTTCCGTCGGTGAATCTCCCGCGAGAAATCCTCGTCGCTGCGGCCGCGCCGCAATATGCGCATCAGCCCTGCTCCGGCTCCGGCCCGAGCACGCGGGTCATGGCGGCCGCGAGGCGCCGCCATTTGTTCGACTGGCGCACCAACTGCGCCCGGCCCGTTTTCGTGAGGCTGTAGAACCGGGCTTTCCGATTATTGGAGGAGGTTCCCCACTTCGCGGCGACCCAGCCGCGCTCTTCGAGGCGCTGGAGCGCGGGATAGAGCGCTCCGTGGTCCACCAGCAGCACGTCGTCCGACGTCTGCTGAATGGCGCGCGCGATGCCCTGGCCGTGTTCGGGGCCGAAGAGCAGGGTCCGCAGGATCAGCACGTCGAGCGTGCCCTGCATGAGCGACACGCGGTCGGCGCGATCTCGGGTAGACATCTCACCCAAGTGTGCGGCGTCTCGGGTCAGATGTCAACCTGAGCCTGGCTCACTCGCGAATGCGGGCGGTGTAGGATCGGTCAACCATGTCCACCCTGCTCGTCGAATCCGCGGCGCCGGAGGTCCGCTGGAGCGCAGCGGTCCGGGTCGCCTTCAGGTTCTGCATCGTCTATTTCGGGCTCTACGTGCTGACCACGCAGATGCTCGGCGGCCTTCTCGTCGTTCCGAACTGGGGCTTTCCCGCGCTCGAGCAGCTTCCGCCCATGAAGAACGTCGTGACGTGGACCGCCGCTCACGTCTTTCACCTCACGCGGCCGCTCGTCATCAGCGGCAGCGGCAGCGGCGACAAGACCTTCAACTGGATCGCGTCCTTCTGCCTGCTCGTCGTCTCAATCGCGGCCGCCGCCGTCTGGTCGGCGATCGATCGCAAGCGCGGCGCGTACGTCGACGCGCACAAGTGGTTTCGTCTGTTCCTGCGCTTCGCCGTGGGATCGACGATGTTGAGCTATGGGATGGTGAAGGCGTTTCCGCTCCAGATGCCGTACCCGCCGCTCACACGTCTGCTCGAGCCGTTCGGCAACTTCTCGCCGATGGGCGTCCTGTGGTACTCGGTCGGCGCGTCGCCGGGCTGGGAGCGATTCGCCGGATCCATGGAGCTCACGGCCGCCGTGCTGCTCTTCGTGCCGCGGCTCTCGCTCCTGGGGGCGATGGTCTGCTTCGCCGATGCCGTCCAGATCTTCACGTTGAACATGACGTACGACGTGCCGGTGAAGCTCTTCGCGTTTCACCTGATCCTGATGGCGCTCGTGCTGATTGCGCCGGACGCCCGACGCGTGCTGAACACGCTCGTTTTGGATCGCGTGGCGCCCCCCTCGTCGCAGCCGCCGCTCGTGCGCGGGCTCCGAGGACGGCGCGTGCTCCTCGCCGCGCAGCTTTTGTTCGGCGCCTACCTGATTGGCATCAGTGCATTCGGCTCGTACCGGAGCTGGACGCGGTTCGGCGGCGGCGCGCCGAAGCCGCCGCTCTATGGCATCTGGAACGTCGATCGGATGTGGATCGACGGCGTGGAACGATCGCCGCTCGTCACCGACTACGCGCGCTGGCGCCGCGTGATCGTCCAGGCGCTCACCGGAATCAGCTTTCAGCGAATGGACGACACCGTCACCGGCTACCTCGCCAAGATTGACGTCAACGCCAGGACCATCACGCTGACGAGAGTGGCCACGCCGCCGGGCGCCGCGGCCAATCCACCCGGCGCGAGTCAGGCTGGCAGCGGCCAGTTCACTTTTCAGCGGCCCGACAACGAGCATCTGTCGCTCGACGGAGTCGTCGACGGGCGCAAGATCAGAATGCAGCTGACGCTGTTCGATCGAAAACGCTTCCTGCTGGTCTCTCGCGGATTCAACTGGATCCAGGAATACCCGTTCAACCGCTGACGTATTCCCTCGCTATTCGCGCCGGAGGGGTCCAGGATGGGGCCATGCTTCATCTCAATCGTCATCCTTCGCGGTGGGTCCTGAGTGTGTCGGCGCTTCTGCTCGTCGCGCAGCCTTTCGTGCATGCCGCCGACAACCCGCGCAAGGCGAAGGAAGCGGAAGCCAAACGGCTGATCGGCCTCGGGCGCAGCGCGGAGAAGCAGGGCCGGCTGCTCGACGCGAGACAGCAATACCTGGCCTCGGAACATGTGCTGTTCACCGCGGACGCCGAGAAAGGACTCGAGCGTGTGGCAGAAGCCGCCGGGCAGCAGGTCAAAACGCTGATGTCGGATGCCGCGCGGGCGTATGCCGCCGAGGATTTCGCGAAAACGTCGCAATTGCTCGAGACCGCCGGCGCCCTGCATCCCGGCAACGTCGCCATCAACTGCAACATGGCCCTCACCAAGTACCAGCAGGGACAGCGCGACGAGGCCCTCGCGCTGCTGGACCAATGCGTCGGCGCGGTCCGAGACAAGGACGCGCGGCGCCAGCTGGCCGAACTGCAGACGGCCCTGACAACCGGCGATCGCGCGACCATCGTCGCGCCCGGGGATCGACAACGGATCGCGCGGTTGAACGACGCGGTGCTGCTGGACGGCGACAAGGACATTGCCGCCGACAACGAGGATGCGTCCCCGTCGTCCGCTCCCGGGGTCGCGCTCTGCACACAGATGGCGCAGCTCCAGGCGGAGGTCCGTGGAAGCCCGGCCATGCTCTTCAACCTCGCCAAATGCGCCGAGTCGGACGGCCGCCTCACCGACGCCATCCGTCTGCTCACCGAGTACGGTCAGGCCACTCCCTCCGCAACCGACACTGAGGAAATCCAGGCGAGGCTGATCGTGTTGAAACGTCTGTCCGCGCTTCCGGATCCACAGGGCGCCCGAATTCGGGCGCTGTATGCGAGCGCGGCAAAGCATGTGGAGTGGCGGGAGTACGACCAGGCGATCGCGGATTACCAGAAGTCGGACGCAATCATGCCGGAGTTCGAGGAAAGCAAGAGGCGGCTCGCCACGCTCCTCGAAGCGCAGGGCCAGGTCAATCGAGCACGAACCTACTGGCAGCAGGTGATTCTCACCGACCCGATCGACGAGAGCCGCCAGCAGACGCAACTCATCGTCGACGGACTCGACGCGGAAAAGGCGGACTATGACGCGCTGGTCGGATCGGCTCGGCAGATCCTGCACGACCTCCTCGGACGCAGCCTCCTCGAGGGAGAACCGGTCGGCCGGATCTACGCGGCCTACCAGCTGCAGCTCGCCAGTGGAAAGATCCAGTCTGCCGCATCCCTGCTGCCGCTCGCTTCTGAAGCCAATCTTCTCCAGGCGCTTGCCTGCTCGCAGATGAACGACTTCCGCTGCGTTCGCGCCAGCTTCGACGCCGAGCGCTCGCTCACGCTTCCGGTATCGTTCTACGGAGCGGTCTTCTACAAGGGAGGCGACCCGAAGAAGCGAGCGACTCAGATCCGGACGTACGGCAAGTTCGAGTTCGAGAACGGCACGCTGCGATTTGCAGAGATCTCAACCGTCAACCCGAAGAAACGGTCCGCGGTTCCGGCCGATCGCGCCGGAGACGATCGGCTCGGACGCCTCGGCGCGGCGGAAGGATTGCGCCCGGGAGGGTTTCAGGGATTCACCGTTCCAGTCGCCGCCATCAAGCATTTCGAGACGCAGGGTGGAATTCTCTATCTGGAGGTGGACGATCGCAGCGTGAAGCATCGCAAGATGTTGATCGAGCCGCTGAATCTGGTGCTCGAGATCCCGCCGACCGGGCCGGGAGCGCGGCGCTACATGAACAACTACATCAACATCGCCGAGCAGTACGGCGGCGTCGAGAAGGCCAAACTGGGCAAGGAGACGACGACGGCCGGCGAGAAGCTGAAAATGGTCTACAGCGTCGCGATGATCGGCCTCGACGTGACGTCGGTCATGTTCGGCGACTTCACGTCAGTCCTCAACGTCGCGACGGGCACGACCGGATTGGCGCGCAAAGTCGGCGCGTCGCGGCGGCAGGTACAGCGAGCGGCGACGGAGCGGCGGCAAGCGATCCACGGCCTGGCGTTCAAGGCGATCCCCACTGAGCGGGCGAGCCTGGCCTTCCGCAAGGATCTGAAATAGCCCGCATCGCTATTTTCCGCTATTCGCGCTGGAGGTGGTCAGCGCTCGTCCGGGAAAGACGCCATCGACGATCGTTCCGTCGAAGACGATCGGCGTGCCCGCGACGAGCACGTAGCGGAAGCCGGTGCTCGGCAGCGGCCCTTTCTCATAGGTGGCCTGGTCCTGCACCGTGCGCGGATCGAACACCACGAGATCCGCGTCGGCCCCTTCCTGCACGCGACCCTTCCGGCGCGCCGGCGGCGCCGCCCCTTCGAGCCGCTGCGCGGGCATGAGCGTCATCTTGCGGAGCGCGTCCATCAGCGTCAGCGTGCGGCGATCGCGAACATACCGCGCCAGGATGCGCGCGTACGTGCCGGCGCCGCGCGGATGCCCCTTCCCGTGGCTCACCTCGCCGTCGCTGGCCACCATCGTGAGCGGATGCTCGATGACGGCATCCACGATTTCGTCCGGATTGAGGTAGAGCAGCACGAGCGTCGGATCGGGCGACGCGTGCAGCACCTCGAATCGCTCCTTCGTCAGGCGCTCCCCCGTCTCGACGAGCTGCAGGTCCCTGTAGGTGATGCCAAGCTTCTCCGGCCAGCCCGAATCGAACACGCCCGAGTTGATTGCCGTCATGCCCGCGCCATACGGATACGCTTCCGTCGTGACGTCGAGCCCGCGCGCCCGCGCGCCTTCCACCAGGCGAAGGCACTCCGCGGAATCGCGCAGGCCGATGCTGTTGATGTGGACGATGTGCAGCGGCGCGCCAGTCGCGGCCGCCGCGCCGATGACTTCCCCGATCGACTCGATGCTCGAGCCAGGCTCGATCCGCCCGGCGCTGCGGACGTGGACGTAGATCGGCACGTGGTGCGCCGCGGCGATCCGGAACACGCGGACGACCTCGAGACGGGTCGCGCCTGGCGTATAAGCAAGCCCCATCCCGATGCCGAGGCCGCCCGCGGCCAGTCCCTTCTCGATGAGCCCGGCCATCGCGCTGAACTGCTCGTCGGTGAGGCGATCGGTCGTCGCGGAGCTCGACGCGGGGACGACGGCGCCGGGCGGCATCGGATGCCCGAGCGTCGCGACGCGCGCCGCCGGATGGCTTGCGGTCGCGCCGAAGTTGATGAGGGCGTGGCCCGTGCGCGCGGCGATAAAGCCCGCGACGTCGAGGACGCCAATCTCCAGCTCGAGCGCGGTGGTGACGCCGTCCAGCGCTTTCAGCCGGTAGTTCTCGGCGTCCTGTCCGTGGGAATGCAGGTCGATGAAGCCAGGGGCGACGGTGAGACCGGACGCGTCGATCGTTCGCGCGCCAGCGAGATTCTCCGTCGTGATGCGCGCGATGGCGCCATTCCTGATGCCGACGGTGCGGACGCCGTCCAGGCCCGTCTCCGGGTCCATGACGCGGCCGCCGCGAATCACGAGGTCATACGGCGCCTGCGCCTGGAAGAGAAGCGCCGCGGTCAGGACGGCGGCGGTCAGCGCGCGCACGGCGTCACGCGCGCAGCTTTGCGGCTCGCGCTTTCATCGCGGCCGCCAGCGCCTTCATGTGCGCCGCGTCGATGCCGCTCGCGGAATCGGCGCCCCGCTCGAGCTCGCCCGCGATCTTGTCGACCTGATCCAGCGCTGCCTTCGAGGGCTTGTCCTTGTCGGCCTTGTCGATCGCGGACTTCGCCGCCGCCGCCCGATCGGCGGACAGCGCATGGCTGCGATTCAATTGATCGAGATACGCGCGCGCCACGGTGAAGCTGGCCGGCCAGCTCACTTTCGGCTGCTTCTGCGGATTGAACTCGTCCATCCGCACGAGCGACGCGGCGTCGATCTCGTTCTGGGACAACTGGTCGCTCGGCGTCAGCCGGAATACGTCCACGCCGCGGGCGATCTCCGACCCATAAATGCGGCCGTTGTACCAGTAAGCCGACCAGTAGCCGCCGACGATCATGCTGTTCGGATCGAGCGGGCCTCGATCGAAGAACGCGATCTCGATCGGGTGCGCGGAATCGGTGAAGTCGAAGACCGACACACCGCCCTGGTACCAGCCCTGCACCATGATGTCGCGCCCGGGTACCGGAACGATCGAGCCATTGTGCGCGACGCAGTTCTCCTGCTCGGTCTGCGCCGCCGGCATCTTGAAATAGCCGCGGAACTGCAGCTTCCGGTCGACGATGTCGAAGATCGCGTCGGCGCCCCAGTTGAGCGGATCGGTCGCGCGGCAGCGCGGCTGCGTGCCGCCGCCCCATTCGTCGGTGAAGACGATTTTCGTGCCGTCGTTGTTGAACGTCGCGGAGTGCCAGTACGCGAAGTTCTTGTCGGCGACCGCGTCCAGCCGGACCGGGTGCACCGGATCCGAGATGTCGAGCAGGATGCCGTTGCCCGAGCACGCCCCGGCCGCGAGACCCACTTCCGGATACACCGTGATGTCGTGACACTGATTCGTCGTCCGCGCGGGCTGCGTTCCGGGACCGCGATCGCCGCCCTTCTCGAGACCGGCGATCGCGCCCGTCTTCTCGTCCGCGAAAATGCGGGGACGATTGACGATCGCGGCCTTCTGCGGCGCCGCCAGCGGCACCTTGATCACGTCGATGCTGAACAGCGCCGTGTCGGGATCCTCGTTCGGATCCTTGCCGGAGCAGCCGGCCAGCTCTTCTCCCGGACGGACCGAGCTCGTACCCGAGCCGTAGACGTAGATGTTGGCCGAATCCGTCGGATCGGTGACCAGGGTGTGCGTGTGCGACCCGCGGCAGGTCTGCACGGCCGCCACCTGCCTCGGTTTCGAGATGTCGCTGATGTCGAAAATGCGGACGCCACGGAAGCGCTCGGGGCTGGCCGTGTCCGCGACGCCCTGGGTGCCGCAATCGACGCGGCCGCGCGTCTGCTCGACGGACATGAAGAGCAGGTTGCCGTAGACCGACATGTCGCCCTGGCCGCCGGGGCAGACAACCGAGGCCAGCAGCCGCGGCTTCTTCGGCGTCTCGATGTCGTAGGCGTTGAATCCGTTGAAGTTCCCCAGAAAGAGATCGGCCTTGCGGAAGGCGATGTCGGAGTTGGCGAAGTTCAGCCCGCCGCCGGGCGGCGTCGCGCCGCGGCCCGAAGGAGCGGCAGCAGCCGTGCTCGTCGCCGCGGTGGCGCTCCCGGTCCCCGACGCGGGCGGCGCCGCGGCCGGAGACGCTGGCGTCGTGGCGCCGTTGGCGCCGGAGCCTCTCGGCGCCGACGGCGTGCCCGCCGGTGCGTTCGGATCGAAGAAGCCAGGCGCTTTCGGCAGCGTCGCGATCAGCTCCAGGTTGCGCGCGGCCTGCCCCGCATCCCGGAAGCCGGCCTTCAATCCCACCCGCGGATCGTTGGTCGTCGACGTCGCGGGACGCTCCTGGGCCGCGCCGGCGATCGTGGCGCCGGCCACGGCGACCCATAAACACAGAAACCTTCGGTCGACCCGTTTCATTGCTGAGGCTCCTTGAGCTTCGCGAGCATCGCGCTCATGCGATCGATCTCCATCCGCTGGTCCGCGTCGACGTCCGACGCGAACGCAAAAATCATCGACTCCTGACCTGCCCCGCGCGTCGCAAACAGCTCCTGCACCATCGTCAACGCGCCGCCATGATGCTTGATCATGCCTTCGAGGAACGCGCGATCGAAGTCGGGGCCCTTCAGCGTCGCCAGGTGCGCCATCTCTTCGGGCGTCAACATGCCGGGCATCATCGGTCCCTCATGATCCATGCCCGGCATGATCATGCCGGGCATGTGGAGCGCGTGCGGATCGGGCACGCCCTGGCCGCGCCCGCGCAGCCACCGCTGCATCATGCCGATCTCGTCCGCCTGCGAGATGCGGATCCGGTCGGCGAGCTTCTTCATGTCGTCGCTGCCGGTTCGCGTCATCAGCAGCGCGACCATGTCGAGCGCCTGCGCATGATGGTGAATCATGCCCTGCATGAACTTCACGTCGGCGGGCGTCGCCTGCACGTTCGACTGGTCGCGCGCCTTTTCGGGCGCGACGACCTGGCTGGCCTGCCCGGGCGCGCCGGGCTGGACGATTGGCGGAGTTCCCGCAGTCTCTTGCGCCGTGCGGCACGCCGACGCGCCGACGAGGAGAAGGGCGGCGAGCAGAATATGACGTGCACGGTGTTCGAATTCGATCATCGTCCGGTCGCGTACTCTGACGCCCCGGCGCGGGACTGTCAAGCCAGGGAGCCCTTTCATCACGGGCTGCCAGGCGCGGGGATGACTTGGGAGCGGCACCCGAGTATCATCGGGCCGCTTCCAAGGAGTGGTCACATGGACATTGTTGAGCGGGCCAAGAAGATCTGCCTGTCGCCGCAAATTGAATGGCCGGTAATCGCCGCCGAGCCGGCAACGTCCAGTACTTTGATCCTCGGATACGCCGCGCCGCTCGCCGCCATTGGCGCCGTCGCCGGATTCATCGGCCGGACCCTTGTCGGCACGACGCTCCCCTTTGTCGGAACCTACCGGCAGCCGATCGTCAGCGGACTGGTCATGGCGTGTTTCGGCTTCGGCATGGCGCTCGTCGGAGTCTTTATCGTGTCGCTCATCGTCGACGCGCTGGCACCGACGTTCGGCGGGCAGAAGAGCAGTTCCCAGGCATTGAAAGTCGCCGTCTATTCGTACACGCCGGCCTGGATTGCGGGTGTCCTGCAAATCGTGCCGGTGCTCGGCATCCTGGGCCTCTTTGCCGCGCTGTATGGAATCTACCTGCTCTACCTGGGCCTCCCGCGCCTGATGAAGAACCCCGAAGACAAGTCGATTGTCTACACGCTCGTCGTGGTCGTCTGCGCGATCGTGATCACGGTCGTGCTCGGCGCCATCGGAGCGTTGTTTGTCGGAGCGGGCATGGCGGGCACCGGCGCGATGACCGCGGCGAGACGAAGCTCTGAAGTGCAGTTCGACAAGACCAGCCCGATGGGCAAGCTCGAGGCGATCGGCAAGAAGCTCGAAGAGAACAACAAGAAGATGGAAGCGGCCGCCAAAGCCGGCGACACCAACGCGCAGGCTGCCGCGGCGGCCGAGACGCTTGGGACGCTGCTCGGCGGCGGGAAGCGCGTCGAGCCGGTGAGCATCGATCAGTTGAAAGCATTCGTTCCCGACGCGATGGCCGGCCTGCCGAAGACCGCGAGCAATGCGGAAAAGAGCGGGTTCGCGGGACTGATGGTCTCGAAGGCGGAAGCCACCTACGATGACAAGGCCGGCAAGCGGGTGAAGCTCGAGATCTCCGACACCGGCGGCGTCAGCGGCCTCATGGCGTTCGCCGGCTGGGCCGGAGTCGAAGGCGAGAAGGAAGACGACAACGGCTCCGAACGGACGACCCGGATCAACGGCCGCCTGACGCATGAGAAGAGTTCGAAGACCGGAGGCACGAACGAATTCGCCGTCGTGATCGGGGATCGCTTCGTGGTCTCGGCCACGGGCAACGGCGTAGACCTGGGCGCGTTGAAGTCCGCGGTCTCCAGCCTCGACCTGGGCAAGCTGGAGTCGATGAAGACCATCGGCGTTTCGAAGTGACGCCTCCCTCGCGCAGCGTGGAATGACGCCGCCGGCCGCTCGCTGGCGGTGGGTCGTGCCCGCCGCGCTCGCCGCGATGGTCTGGCTGCTGCCGCACGCGGGATTCGCGCCGCACGCCTGGGGCCTCCTGTGCCTCTTCGCCGCCACTGTCTGCGCCCTGATCACCAGGCCGCTCGCGGCAGGCTCGCTCATGATCGTCGTGATCTCGCTGGGCATGCTTCTGCGCCTGTTCACCGTCCAGGACGCGCTCTCGGGCTTTTCGAACGTGACGGTGTGGCTGATCGTCGCCGCCTTCCTGTTCGCGCGCGGCCTGATCCAGACGCGGCTCGGGGAACGGATCGCATACACCATCGTCCGGCGCGTCGGCCGCAGCCCGCTCGGCCTCGGCTATGCGATCGTGCTCGCCGACCTCGTGATGGCGCCGACAACGCCGTCGAACACGGCGCGGGCCGGCGGCATTCTGTTTCCGATCACGCTGAACGTGGCGCGCGTGTTCGGATCGGAGCCCGGACCGACGGCGGGACTGATCGGCGCCTTTCTGATGACGACGCTCTACCAGGGCGATCTGGTCGTGTCGGCGATGTTCCTCACCGCGACGGCGCCGAACCCGCTCGTCGCCGAATTCGTGCGGCAGGGCGCGCACGTTCGACTGTCGTGGACGCTCTGGGCCGTGGCGGCGTCGGTTCCGGGCGTTGTCGCGCTCGGCCTGATTCCCTACGTCGTCTATCGTCTGTGCCCGCCCGGCATCACGGACACGATGGCCGTACAGTCGCTGGCCTCCGACCATTTGCGCCGGATGGGATCGTTCTCGCGCGGCGAGCGCATCGTGCTCGGCATCTTCTCGCTGGTCCTGCTGCTCTGGCTCGCAAGCGAATGGATCGGGCTCTCGCCGACGGCTATCGCATTTCTCGGCGTGTCGATGCTGCTGCTGACCCGCGTGCTCAACTGGCAGGACATCCTCGACGAAAAGGGCGCGTGGGACGCGCTGATCTGGTTCGGCGGCCTGATGATGCTGGCCTCGCAGCTCGAGAAGGCCGGCTTTCCGCAGGCGTTTGCACACGCGGCGGCTGCGCTCGTCCGCGGATGGCCGTGGTGGTGGGCTTTCGTGGCGCTCCTCATCATCTATCTGTACTCGCACTACGCGTTTGCCAGCCTGGTCGCGCACGTGACGGCGATGTTCCCGGCATTCTTCGCGGCTGTCGTCGGATTCGGCGCGCCGCCGCTGCTGGCGGGCATGGCCTTCGGCGTCTTTTCCAGCGTCAACGCGTCGATGACGCACTACGGGACGGGGCCGGCGCCGATCATTTTCGGATCCGGCTACGTGACGCAGACCGCATGGTGGCGGATAGGGTTCATCGTGTCGCTGGTGCATCTGGCCATCTGGCTGCCGATCGGGTTTCTGTGGTGGAAGGCGATCGGCCTATGGTGAGGAGCGCCGCGCATCGATGAAGACGTATCGGATAGCCGTCATTCCCGGCGATGGAATCGGACTCGAAGTGGTTCCGGCGGCAATCCGGGCGCTGGAGGCGGCCGCCGCGCTCTCTGCGTTCCGCCTCGAATGGGAATCGTTTCCATGGGGATCGGCGCATTACTTCTCGCACGGCCGGATGATGCCCGAGGATGCGCTCGACCGCCTCCGCCCGTTCGACGCCATCCTCTTCGGCGCGGTCGGCGATCCACGGATTCAGGACAACGTCACGTTGAACGGTCTGCTGCTGCCGATCCGCCGAGGCTTCGATCAATATGCCTGCGTCCGGCCCGCCGTCCTCTATCCCGGCGTACGCGGCCCGCTCGTGGATCGGTCAGCCGGAGAGATCGACTTCGTGGTCGTGCGCGAGAACACGGAAGGGGAGTACGCGCAGGTCGGCGGCCTGCTCTACCCGGGCGGCCCGCAGGAAGTCGCGATGCAGGCGGCGGTGTTCACCCGCCACGGAACCGAACGCGTAATCCGGTTCGCATTCGATCTCACGCGGCGCCGGAATCGGAAGCGGCTGCTGACGTCGGTCACGAAATCCAACGCGCAGGGCTTCAGCATGGCGTTCTGGGACCGCGTCTTCATCGAGGTCGCGCGCGATTACCCCGACATTCGCACGGAGTCGCTGCTCGTCGACGCCGCATGCATGGATCTCGTGCGCCGCCCGCAGGATTTCGACGTCATGGTCGGCTCGAACCTCTTCGGCGACATCCTGACCGATCTCAGCGCGGCGATAACCGGCAGCCTCGGCCTCGCGCCGAGCGCAAACCTCAATCCGGCGAAGACATTCCCGTCGATGTTCGAGCCTGTGCACGGCTCGGCGCCGGATATTGCGGGGCGCGGGATCGCCAACCCGATGGCGGCGATGCTCGCGGGATCGATGATGCTCGATTTTCTCGGGGAGCACGACGCCGGCCTCCGGCTCGATCGCGCAGTCGTCCAGGTGCTCACCGATCGTCGTCAGATCACGCCGGATCTGGGCGGCAGCGGCACGACGGCGACCGTGACGGATGCGGTCGTGGCCGAGTTGACCCGGCACTAATCGCGCAGCACCGTCAGCGGATCCAGCCGCGAGGCGCGATAGGCAGGGATCAGACTCGCGAGCAGCGCGACAAGCGCGAGCGTCACGGCGACGCCGCCCAACGTCATCGGATCCGAGGCGCTGACGCCGTAGACGAGCTTCTGCAGGATCGCCGCGGACGCAAGCGCCGCGATGCCGCCGAGGGCGATGCCGATCAGCGCCGGCGTCATGCCTTCCATGACGACGAGCCGGAGCACGTCGACCGTTCGAGCGCCGAGGGCGGTGCGGATGCCGATCTCGCGGCTGCGCCCGCGGACGATGTACGAGAGCACGCTGTAGATGCCGACCGTCGCGAGCGCGAGCGCGACGGCCGCGAAGAGCCCCATCAGCAGCGCGCTGAAGCGCTGCGACGTCAGCGTCTCGTCAACCACCGCCTCCATCGTCTTGAGATCTTCGACCGGCTGATCGGCATCGAGCGCGCGGACCACGGCCGTCGCGGCCTGCGCGACGGAGGTGGGCGGCACAGACGTCCGCAGCGCCACCGCGAGACTGCTCCACGGCCGCTCGCGGGTGTATTCGTAGATCGTCGGCGCGGCGGCCTGCGAGAGCTCTCCCTGTTTCACGTCGCCGACGATGCCGATGACTTCCTTCAGGACGGTTCGCGACTGCAGCGGAAGGCTGGCGCGGCGGCCGATGGGATCCTGGTCGCCCCAGAGCAGCCGAGCGGCGCTCCGGCTGACGAGCATGACCTCGACATCGTTTGGCGCGACGTCACGGCCGCGGACGATCGGAATGTTCATCGCGCGCAGGTAACCGGGCGTGATCTTCCGGACCTCGACGGTCGGCTGATCGCGCGTGGAGAGCTCGGCGTGTCCTTCGAGGACCACCGGCTGCACCGATCCGCCCGTGACGGGCAGATCGTCGACGGCGCCGGCGGCCTGCACGCCGGGCAGCGCGCGCATGCGGTCGAGCGCGCGATCGAAGAATGCGCTGATCTGTGCCGGCGTCTTGTAGCGCGTTTCCGGCAGCGACACGTGGAGCGTGAGCACGTTGCGCGGATCGAAGCCGGCGTCCACGCGATGGAGCGACATCAGGCTGCGGACCATGACCGCGGCGCCCATGAGCAGGACGAGCGACAGCGCGACCTCGCAGACGATCAGCAGACGACGCGTCCGGATGCCGACGGCGCTGTCGTTCCGGCCGCCCTCTTTCAGCGCTTCGTTCAGATCGGATCGGCCGGCCCGCAGTGCGGGAAGGGTGCCGGCCAGAATGCCGGTGAGGAGGGATGCACCGAGCGTAAAGACGAGGACGCGTACGTCGATGGAAATCTCGTCGGCGCGGGGCACCTGGGCGGCGAGGAGCCGCGCGCCGGCGGACAGTCCCTCATGGGCGATGAGGAGACCTGCGGCGCCGCCGACGACTGACAGCAGCAGGGCCTCGACGAGCAGTTGCTGGAACACCCGCCCGCGGCCCGCGCCGAGCGCGGACCGGATCGCGAGCTCCTTGCGCCTCGCGAGCGCCCGGGCAAACAGCAGGTTGCCGACGTTGGCGCAGGCGATCAGCAGCACGAGCGATACCGCCGCCAGCAGCATCACGAGCGCCGTCCGAATGTCGCCGACAATCAGCTCGCGCAGCGGGATGACCGTCGCGCCCCACCCCGCGTTGCTCTGGGGATACTGCTCCTCGAGACGCCTGGAAATGACGTCCATCTCCGACTGCGCCCGCGCCGTGTCCGTGCCGGACTTCAGCCGCGCGACCACCTGGGCGTTGTGGTTTTCCCGCACCGCGCGCGCGGCGTCGGTGTAGGCGAGCGGCACCCAGAGCTGCCGCGCCGTGGCCCCCCACGCCTCAGCCGAGAATCGGGCCGGCATGACGCCGACGATCGTGTAGGTTTCGCCGTCGAGCGTGAGCGTCCTGCCCACGGCGTCGGGCGCGCCGCCGAGGTGCGTCTTCCAGAACCTGTCGCTCAGGATGACGACGTGCGATCGGGCGGGCGAGTCTTCCTCCTGAAGAAAGACACGTCCGAGCGCGGGCGTCGCGCGGACGACTTTGAAGAAATCCGGTTCCACGGCGCCGGCCAGGATCGCTTCCGCGTTGCCTCCGCCGGTCAGCGTGAACTGCCGGAATCTGTAGATGGCCATGCTGTCGAACGCCCGGGCGTCGCGCTTCCAGTCGTAGAAGTTCGCGGGGGACACCGAAAAGCGATGGACGCCGGGAAACGTGCTTTGTGGCGGCTCGTGGAACAGACGCACCAGCCTGTCGGGATCGCCGAACGGCAGCGGCCTCAGCAGCACCGCGTTCACGATGCTGAAGATCGCCGTATTGGCGCCGATGCCGAGCGCGAGCACGGCGACGCCCGCTATCGCGAACGACGGAGCACGGAACAGGACTCTGAAGGCGTAGCGGATGTCGGCGAGGATGGTGCGCATGATATGGACGCTTGGACGGTGGCGAAGGCATCAAGGTTTGTGCCGATCACCGCTCGTCGAACGGCAGCGCGGCCTCGGCGGAGGCGGGATATGAAATGGTTCCGGCGGATTCGGCGACGGCGGCCGGTGTCAGAATCGCCGCCTGCGTCTGCCCCGGTGCCATGAGATGGATGACGTCCCATCCCCGCACCAGCAGGTAGTCGGCAATCAGCCGGCGATGGCACCGCCACCAGACGGCTTCCGCGCACATGATTGCCGTCACCCTCTCGCGAGCAAGATGCTCCAGCTCTGCCAGTCCAGCCTGGAATGCCGTCGTCCGCGCGTAATCGGCGTAGTTTCGAAACGCCTGGATCCGCCAATAATCATTTCTGGATGAAGGATCCGGCTGGCGGGACCGGCGTCCGCCGAGAGCCGGCAGATGACGGTAATCGATCGACCGCTCCCGCAGGGCCGCCGCGAGCGCTTCCTTGTTGAACTGGGGATTGGTCCGTGAGCGAGGAATAGCGCGCACGTCGGCCAGCCGGGTCACGCCCGCCTCAGCCAGCATCCCGATGAGCTCGTCCGTCGACCGGGTCGAGTGGCCGATCGTAAGGATCCGCGAAAAAGACTCGGCCATGTGTCGATCCTGACCGCACCCGTTCGTCGTGTAAATAGAAGGAGAAATCAAATGCGCGTAATGGTGATCGTCAAGGCCAACAAGGAATCGGAAGCCGGGGTCCTGCCCGACAGGCAGATTCTCGAGAAGATGGGCAAGTTCAACGAGGATCTCGTGAAGGCCGGAGTGATGCTGGCCGCTGACGGGCTGCAGGCCAGCTCAAAAGGCAAGCGCGTCCGCTTCAGCGGCGAGACGCGGACCGTCATCGACGGGCCCTTTGCCGAAACCAAAGAGCTCATCGCCGGATACTGGCTGTGGCAGGTGCGGTCGATGGACGAAGCGGTCGAGTGGCTCAAACGGGCGCCGTTCGGCGGCGGCACGGAAGTCGAGATTCGCCCCGTCTTCGAAGCAAAGGACTTCGGCGAGGAGTTCACGCCGGAGCTCCGGGCGCAGGAGGAACGGCAGCGCCAGCAGGCTGCTCTCAACGCGAAGAAGTAATCGGCGCCGACGGCGGTTGCGCGGAAGGATCGAAGATGGTGTGATCGGTGGCCTTGACGGCTGCCGACACCCATCGCTCCATCGAAGCGGTCTGGCGCATCGAGTCCGCGACGCTCATCGCCGGCCTCACCCGCATCGTGCGCGACATCGGGCTGGCCGAAGACCTCGCGCACGACGCGCTGGTGGCCGCGCTCGAGCAGTGGCCCGACGCCGGCATTCCCCGCAACCCCGCCGCATGGCTCATGGCGGCCGCGAAGCGCCGCGGCATCGACCACTGGCGCCGCCAGAAACTTCTCGAACGGAAGCATGAGGCGCTCGGCTACGAGATCGAGGTCTCACGCGACGACGGCGAGCCGGACTTCGCGACCGCGCTCGACGAGGAGGTGGGAGACGACCTGCTGCGGCTCGTGTTCACGGCCTGTCACCCGGCGCTCTCCCGCGAAGCGCGCGTCGCCCTCACGCTGCGGCTGCTCGGCGGGCTGAGCACCGACGAGATCGCGCGCGCCTTTCTCGTTTCCGAATCCACCATCGCGCAGCGGATCGTCCGCGCCAAGCGGACCCTCGCCGACAAGGGCGTGCCTTTCGAAGTGCCGCGCGGGGCGGAGCTGACGGCCCGGCTCTCATCGGTCCTCGAAGTGATCTATCTCGTCTTCAACGAAGGGTACTCCGCGACTGCCGGCGACGATTGGATGCGGCCGGCACTGTGCGACGACGCGCTGCGGCTCGGGCGGGTCGTCGCGGAGCTCGCGCCGCAGGAATCCGAAGTCCATGGGCTCGTGGCGCTGATGGAGATCCAGGCGTCGCGCGCGCGGGCTCGGGTGACCGAGGCCGGTGAAGCTATCCTGCTGCTCGATCAGAATCGCTCGCTCTGGGATCAGCTGCTCATCCGCCGCGGGCTTGCCGCGCTCGCGCGCGCCGAGCGGCTCGGCGGCGCGGCCGGTTCGTACGCGCTGCAGGCGGCGATTGCAGCGTGCCATGCCCGGGCGGGGACGGCGGCGGAGACGGACTGGCCGCGCATCGTGACGCTGTACGGCGAGCTTGCCTCAGTGGCGCCCTCGCCAATCGTCGA
>Ga0310810_10002413_pt1 | contig 20080 bp, 16 predicted proteins | sample NCmetagenome_FD_207641 | JGI IMG/M metagenome (GOLD analysis project Ga0310810, IMG submission 207641) | Soil microbial communities from experimental microcosm in Duke University, North Carolina, United States - NC | ecosystem: Engineered > Artificial ecosystem > Soil microcosm > Unclassified ...
ACACGGATCCGATCGGGGGCCACGGACGACACGGACGACACGGATCGGATCTGGGGTCACGGACAACGCGGACGACGCGGACGTTCCAGCGACTCTCAGCGCGCGGCCCGGCGAAAAAGCCTCAGGTGGGGTCAAAATAGCTCGGAGGACCGATGCTGAAAGGCGCCATCCGCAGTCTCGTCCGCCACCCGGCGTTCGTCGTTGCTGCCGTCGCCACGCTGGCGCTCGGGATCGCGGCCCCGACGGCGATCTTCAGCACGGTCAACGCCGTACTGCTCAAGCCGCTTCCGTATCCACATCCCGAGGACATCTACACCGTCCGCACGTACATGACGAATGGACGCTTCACCATCGGCCTGATGGCGAGTGAGGAGATGACGACGCTGCAGCGTCAGTCGCCGCTGATTCAGGCGATGGCGATGGGAGTGCCGGCGCCGGGCGCCATCCTGACGGACGGCCGCGCACGGCAAGTGATGGCGTACGGCGTGTCGGGCGGCTTCTTCGATCTCTTCGGTCTTCCGATGGCGCTCGGCCGCAGCATCACGGGATCGGACTCGGTCCGCGGCGCCCCGAGTGTCGTCGTGCTGTCGCACGCGCTCTGGGAGAGCGCCTACGGGGGACGGCCTGACGTCGTCGGCTCATTGATCACCTTCATGGATAAACCCGCACGCGTCGTCGGCGTCGCGCCGGCGGAATTCGCCGTACCCGCAGGGACGGATCTCTGGGCCAACGTGTACATTCCGGAGACGATCGGCCATGGCTACGACGGCTACCTGCGGCTGAAACCGGGAGCGGCGCTCGAGGCGCTGCAGCCGGCGATGACGCAGGCGATGTCGTCGCTCGGGCCGAAGTATCCCGACATGGAAGTGAGCCGCGCGTATCGGGTCACGCCCCTGCTGACGTCGACGGTCGGCGACCTCGGTCCGATCCTGGTCATTCTGTTCGCGGCGACGGGGCTTCTACTCGTACTGGCAGCGGTGAACGTCACGAACCTGATGCTCGCGCGGGGGACGGCGCGCGCGCGCGAGATCGCGGTACGCGCGGCACTGGGCGCGGGACGCGCGCGCATCGTTGCGCAGCTCGTGGCCGAGTCGCTGCTCCTCGCTTTCGTCGGCGGCGCCATCGGGATCGTGGCGGCATTCGCCGGCGTTCGTGCGCTGATGCGGCTCGGCGGCGCACACCTGCCGCGGCTCGACGCGCTTTCGTTCGACGGACGGGTACTCGCGTTCGTCGCGGCGGTCGTCATTGTCATTGGCGTCGTGGTTGGTCTCGTGCCCGCGCTCCGCATGGCCGACGGCGACATTTCGCTGCTGATGAACGAATCGGGCCGCGGCGTTCGCGGCTCCCGCCGCACGCGCCGTCTCCTCGCGACCTTCATCGCGGCGGAGCTCGCCGTTTCCGTCGTCGTCGTGGCCGGCGCGTCGCGCCTCGTCGCGAGCTACGACCGTCTGCGCCAGGTCGATCCCGGGTTCGTTGCACCCGGTCGTCTCGTGTTCGACGCGACGCTGCCGGGACCGTTCGGGCCGCCTGCGCCGTACACCGAGCACCAGCAGCGCGTGGCGGTCTGGTGGCGCGAAACGGAATCGCGCCTGCGTGCGGCAGGCGCGGCGCAGGTTGCGGCGGCCTCGTCGATCCCCCTCGAGCACGAATGGGATTCGACCACGTTCGTCGATATCGTCAGCAAGCCGGGCATCCCGCCCGAGGATCGCCCGAACGGCCGGCTGCGCCTGATCACGCCGGGCTTCTTCCGGGCGATCGGCATCCGGCTGCTGGCGGGACGCCCGTTCACGGACGCGGATCGCGCGGATGCGCAGCTCGTCGCGATCGTGAACGAGACGTTCGTGCGCAGGTTCCTGAGCGATCGCGACCCGCTCCGCGAGCCGCTGCGAGGATTCAATTTCCGTTTCGTGAACGGACGCCCGCAGGCCGACAACATCCAGATCGTCGGGGTCGCGGCCGACGTGAAGTACTCGACGCTGACGGCTGCTCCGGAGCCGGTTGTCTACATCCCCATGGCACAGTCCCTGAGGACGCGCGTGTCGATCGTCGTCACGACGTCCGACGGCGCGCCCGAGAAGCATCTGGAGGACTTCCGGCGCGCGCTCCTCGGGGCCGAGCCGCGCCTCGCGATCCAGAGCGCGACGCTGTCCTCGCTCGTCTCGCATTCGATCGAACGCCAACGTCTCGGGATGTGGTTGATGTCAGCGTTCGCCGTGGCGGCCCTGCTGCTCGCTGCCGTCGGTGTGTTCGGCGTCGTCGCCTTCAGCGTGTCGCAGCGGACCGGCGAGATGGCCGTCCGTCAGGCGCTCGGAGCGACGCGCGCGGACGTGTTGTGGGCCGTCGTGCGCGACGCCGGACTGACGGCCTTGCCGGGGCTGGTTGCTGGCGTCGTGATCGCCTGGTGGAGCGGCCGTCTCGTCGCAGGCTACGTGTACGCCGTCGGTCCGGCCGATCCCGTCGTGCTCGCGACGGGCGTCATGAGCGTCGCCGCCGTCGCGCTCGCCGCGATGGTGCTGCCGGCTCGGCGCGTGGCGGCGGTCGACCCGGCGCGCGCGCTGCGACAGTAACCCTTGCTCGACCCGATTTGCGGTATAACGGCCGGTGAATGTCGGCCTGGCTGCGCGATCTCCGACTGGCCGCGCGCGCGCTTCGCGCGACGCCATCCTTCACGTGCCTCGCGACGCTATTGCTTGCCCTCGGCATCGCCGCGGCGACGACGCTCTTCTCGATCGCAAACGCCGTCCTCTTTCGTCCGTTCCCCTTCGCCGACCAGAAGCGCCTGGTCATTGCCGGCGAGGACCAGCTCGTACCGGTGTCCGAGGTGTCCTACCGCGACGTCGAGGACTGGCGCGCCGGCACGCACGCCTTCGAGGATCTCTGCGGCATCGGCTCCACCGAGTGGATCTGGGATCTTCGCACGAAGGCGGAAACGGTCGCTGTGCGATACCGCTCGGTCGGCGGCAACTTCTTCGATCTGCTCGGCGCGACGCCGCTGGTCGGCCGGACCTTCCATCCCGATGACGATCGTCGCGGCTCTCCGCGAACGGTCGTCCTGAGCTACGGCTTCTGGCAGCGTCAATTCGGCGGCGACCCTGGTGTGGTCGGCCGCACGATGGTGCTCAGCGGGAAGACATTCACGGTCGTGGGGATCATGCCTGTGGCGTTCATGTTTCCCACCGGCACCGACATCTGGACGCCGCTGGTCCCCGATCTGGCGTCTATCGCGGGCGGCATCCCCAACGGTCCGATCGACGTCTTCGACGTCGGCGTCCTGTTGGTCGTGGGACGACTGAAGCCCGGGATGTCGATCGACGGGGCACGAAGGGACTTGAACCAGGTCATTGCCGATCAGTCTCGGCGGACGCATCGTCAGGCCCGCGTCGAATCCCGGGTCCGGCCGATCGTGGAGGACATTCTGGGACCAGCCCTGGCCGGTGTTCAGGCCTGGCTGGCCGCCGTCGCCGTGCTGCTGCTGGTGGCGTGCGGCAACGTGGCCGGACTCATGCTCGTGCGCGCGGCCGGCCGATCGCGCGAGTACGCGATCCGTCTGGCGCTCGGCGCCTCGCGCGCGGCGCTCGCGCGTCTCCTTTTCTGCGAGACACTGATCATCTCGGCGCTCGCGTCAGCCGCCGGACTCGCCATCACGATGATGGGGTTGCCGGCGATCATCTCGCGCCTGCCAGCGGACATTCCGCGGCTGTCGGACGCCGCCGTGAGCATGGCGGCGCTGGGCGTGACGGCCGCGATAGGGCTCCTCGCCGCGCTTCTCAGCTCGGTTGCGCCGGCCCTCGCGTTGACCAGCCGCGATCTCGAACAGGTCCTCCGGCGGGACGCCGCTACCGTCGTCCGCGCCGGCCATCGCGCGCCTGTGCGGCGTCTCCTGATCGCCGGCGAACTGGCGGCCGCCGTTCTGCTCCTGACGGCCGCCGGCTTGCTCGCCCGCAGCGTGGGTCAGCTTGGCAGGCTCGACCTGGGGTTTCAGCCTTCGCATCTGCTGTCCGTCCGATTCGCCATGCCGCCCGGACCACTGGGCGACCGCGAAGCCCGCTGGCTGCTGACGCACGCGCTCGACGAGCTTTCCACCGTGCCGGGCGTCCGTTCTGCCGCCGGCGTGTCGCTCAGGCCGCTCCAGGGCCCGATCGGACTGGACTCGCGCTTCCGCACCGAACGGCAGACGCCGGCCGAAGGCGGACGTAATCCGTATGTCAATGTGGAGACGATCACGCCGGGCTACTTCACGACGATGGGAGGGCGAATCGTCGAGGGGCGATCGTTCACCGATGCCGACCGCGCGAACACGATGCCCGTGCTGATCGTAAGCGCCGCATTCGCCCGTCTCGCATGGCCCGGCGAGCAGGCCGTCGGCAAGCGGCTGCAGGTCGCCGCCCAGGACCGCGGACCGGACGCGCAGCCAATCTTCCGCACGATCGTGGGAGTGGCGGCCGACATGCGGTATCGCGCGCTCCAGGCGCCGACGCCGACCATCTACGCGCCGTTCGCGCAGTCGCCCGATCGCATCGGTGATTTCGTGATCCGCGCCGGCGTCGAGCCCTCAGCGCTGGCGCCGGCGATCCGCCAGCGCATGGCGGTGCTCAACGGCAATGGCTCCATCACGATCGACGAGATGGACGACGTGGTGTCGAGGCTCGAGACGCCGTGGCGGTCGAACTTCTCGCTGTTCGTCCTGTTCGCAGGGCTGACCGTCGTGCTCGCCGTCGCGGGGCTCTACGCGCTGCTGGCCTGGTCGGTGACCGGGCAGGCGCGCGAGATTGGCGTCCGGCTGGTCCTGGGCGCCACGCCGGCACGAATCGCCACCGCGGTCGTCGCGGATGGCGCGCGGATGATCGTTGCCGGAGCAGCGACGGGCCTCGCGGCCGCCGCTGTGGCGACCCGGCTGATGCGATCGCTGCTTTTCGACGTCAGCCCGCTGGATCCCGTGGCGCTGTGCGCCGCGCCGGTGCTGCTCGTCATCGTCGCTCTCGCCGCAACGGCGCTGCCGGCCGTCCGGGCATCGCGGACGGAGCCCTCGGTGTGCCTCCGCCGCGAATGAGCTCGGCACTCATGAACATTCGGCGAGGTTCCTGGGCACCTGTCCGATTCGCGCTCGCGAGTGCGTTGATGCTCGGCGGTGCGTCCATCCAGTTGTACCCGGGCGGCACGGTGCGCGACGAATCGACCCGCGGCTATTCCCTCACACACAACTTCCTGAGCGACCTCGGGAGCACCGTCGCCCTCAACGGCGAGCGCAACACAGCGGGCGCGGTACTGATGGGCGTGAGCGTCGTCATCATGGTGCTGGTGCTGGCCGGCTCCATCGCCGCAGCCGTACGATTGCTTTCGGCGGCGCCGGGCGCGCGCCTGTTCGCGCGCCTCGCCGCGGTTGTCGGCGTGCTGGTGTGCGCCGGATTCCTCGGCGTGGCGTTCACGCCCGAAGATCGGTTGTGGCGCCTTCACATGCTCTCGACGATGGTCGCGTTCCGCTCCTTCCCGGTCGCCGCCGCACTCCTGGCGATCGCCACGGCGCGCGACGGCCGGTTTCGGGCACGAGCCACGGTTGGCTGGGTGACGTTAACGATCGTGCTCGCGGGGCTCATTGCCATGACGCACCTGGGACCGAGCGTCGACACGGAGCACGGACTCGTGACGCAGGTGATCACACAGAAGATCATGGCGGCGACGGTCCTCGTCGTCCTGTGGGTCGAGAGCCGTGAAGCCGAGATGGCGAGCGCCTCGGGCAGCACGCCACAGTGAACGACGGTCCACGGACCCGGGAAGAACTTCCGCGCGAACGCGTCGTTGATCTCCAGCCAGCGCTCGTACAGCTCCCGCATGCTGGTGATACCAGCGCCGCCCGGTTTCAAGTACACCATTTGCTGGCGGAAGACAGCGCGCTCGTTTGCCGTCATGTCGGCCAGTGCGAACGTGACCACTGCTTCAATACGATCCGCATCTCGGCCTCCGCCGTCGTGGGATCGACCCCGGGACGGATGCGCCCGATCACATCGAGCCAGTGATTGTGCGGCGTTTTGAGGCACACATGTCATGTGGGAAAGCAACAGGACTCCACTCCAAGCCGTCCGTTGCGCTTACGGCACCACGCGGTATCTGTCGCGCGGATACAGGCTGGCTTCGCGAACGTTTGACAACCCGAGGATCTGCGTCGTGAGTCGCTCCAAGCCGATCGCCAAGCCGCCGTGCGGCGGCATCCCAGTGTCGAACATCCGGAGGTGATCCTCAAACGATTCAGGTTGAAGACCGCGGGCCCGCAAGGCGTTTTCGAGGTCTTCGCGCCGGTGCAGCCGCTGTCCGCCCGTCGTGACCTCGAGTCCGTTGAACAGCAGATCGAAACCCGCAGCGCACCCGGCTGTGAGCGGGTGCGTGTAAAAGGGACGGGCCGTGAGCGGGAATCCGAGAACAAACACGGCCGCGACGCCGTGTTCACGCTCGGCGATCAGACAGAGCTTGCGCTCCGCGTCGGGATCGAGGTCATCGAGCAGATCCGACCGCTCGAGGCGTTCCAGGCATTCACGAAACGTCCAGATGGGTACCGTCATCATTGAGGGTAACGGCCCGGTGCGATACCGGCCGAGTTCCGATGCCGATTCGGCGTTCAATCTCTCGAAGATGTACGTCAGCAGCTCTCGCTCGAGTTGAATTATGTCTTCGGGACCGTCGATGAATCCCATTTCGAGGTCGAGCGAGTAGTACTCGGTCAAGTGACGGCTCGTCGCGTGTGGCTCTGCGCGATATACGTGACCAGTCTCAAAAACGCGCTCGAAGCCCGCGACGCCGTGCTCCTTGTAGAACTGCGGGCTTTGCGCAAGATACGCCACCCGATCGAAGTATTTGATCTCGAACAGATTGGTACCGCCCTCAGTACCGCCGCCCACGATCTTCGAGGAGACGATCTCCGTAAAGCGATGAGAAGTGAGGTAGTCGCGGAAGTGCTTCAGGATCGCCGACTGCACTCGAAAAATGTCGCCGACGCGATCGTTTCGCAATGACAACGCCCGGTACGCCATCAGCGTCTCGAGCGCGACTGCGGACACGTCGGCGGACGATGTGAACGGCAGCAGATGAGCAGCCGGATTCAGGACGGTCACCTGGGCGATGTCGATTTCAATCCCGCCCGTCGCTCGCTCGTCCAAGCGGATCGTGCCCTGAATCTCTACCGCGTCGTCGATCTTCGGGCGGTGAGCGTGCAGGGAGGCAGTCGCGGCCACGCACTGGACCTGCCCGGTGCAGTCGCGAACGATGACGAAGGTGGTCTTGGCGAGCGTTCTGAGACGGACGACCCATCCTCGGATGACGACCGGTGAGCCGGCGACTTTGGACAGCTGAGCGACGAGAGTTCTCCGGATGGCGGCCACAGCAATCAGTCCTTTCCTGATTGCTGGAACGGCGAGCTGAGATCAGCGGCCGTGGTGCCATCCAGCTTCCGCCACAGAAACGACGGCGGCGCTCAATTCGTGCAGTATCGTCGCACCGACGTTCTTCCCTACTAAGGCCTGTCGTGGTCACGACTTCCTGTTCGGCAAGACCTCTCGGAGGGGTCTGTCCTCGTCAGCGAGTTGTGCCACATTCTACAGAGTCGGCGTGGCGTATGACAAATGAAACATCTCTATCGTGTTCGTGAACGAGAACGTGGGGTGGCCGCGGCCTCAGCGCCTGGTGGTGCGCTGAACGGATCCACAGGGACGCGCTCGTACCGTACGTCGAGGACCTGGAGCCGCTCGGTGCCGCCCGGCGCCTCGAGGACAACGCAATCCCCAGGCCCAGATTTCATCAGCGCGCGCGCCAGCGGCGACTTCCAACTGATATGGTTGCGATCCAGATCGATCTCGTCGACGCCGACGATGCGCACGACCGACTCGGTGCCGCCGGCGTCGGCGTACCGAACGGTCGCGCCGAAGAACACGCGGCTCGCGGCGCGCTCATTTCGCGCGGCTTCCGGATCCACCACCTCCGCCGCGTCGATCTGTTTCGTGAGAAAGCGGATGCGGCGATCGATCTGCCGCAGCCGCCGCTTGTTGTACTGATAGTCGGCGTTCTCGCTGCGATCACCATTGCCTGCGGCCCAGGCAACCACCTGCGTCACCGCCGGCCGTTCCTTGGCGAGCAGGAACCGCAGCTCGTCTCTCAGCCGCTGGAGTCCGGCCGGCGTGATGTAATTCTTGACTTCTGGGTTCGATTCCTTCATGACCGCCATGCTGAAGACGATCGTAGTCCATCACCCGGCGTCGCTCGACGCGCATCGTCGTGGTGCAGCCGAGCCGCGAACACGACTCATCATATCGCTCGACGCGCCACGAGCACCGATCGCGGACGCGGCTCGATTCTAAAATCATGAGATCGTTAGAATCGTCAGACATTGCCGAACGACACTCCCGCAGCAGGCGGGCGCTGGAACTGATTCCGCGGGATGCGAACCCGTCCGCATCCAGACCTTGATGTCGGCCTGTTACAACGTGACGGGACTGAGATCGAGACGAGGCATGGGGCTGATGCAGCAGGGCACCGCTGATTCGGATGCGGCCGGATTCGATGCTATTGAATGGGCTCTCAGGCTTGGCGTGGCGCTCGTCTTCGTCGGGATCGGGTGTGAGAAGGTGTTCCCCTGGCGAGGTTCTTATTGGGTCAAGCTGTTCGCCGATATCGGCTTCGGCCAGTGGTTCATGTACCTGACGGGCGCGATCCAGATCGCTGGAGGTCTGTTGATGATCGTGCCGCGGACGGCGCTGCTGGGCGCAGCGCTGTTGGCCTGCACGATGATTGGCGCAATCCTGACTCACCTGTTCCTGCTCAATACCGGTGTCGGCGGCGCGGTCATTCCGGCCGGGTTTCTCGGATTGATCGTCGCCGCCGCTGGTCGCCGGTTCATCGACAGGTCAGGAACCCAGCCGCTGGACCTTCGATAAGTCCGTACCGCAGGTCGCTGGATCGATCTGCCAAGCGCGCCACGCGGGCAGCCAGCCTGCGAATGTCCCGACCGCCATCCGTGTGGTCTGTGGCCAGGACGGCTCCTGTCCGTGCCGTCCGTGGCTTTATCGCTGCGCCTCGTAGGCCTGGATCTCCTCCACGAACGCCTCGCCGAGCTGCGCCGCCTTGCGCGCGCCGATGCCGTACACATCGTGGAGCGCCTCGACGGTCCGTGGCTTCAATCGGGCGAGCTCGCGCAGCGTCGTGTCGTGGAAGATGACGTAGGGGGGCACGCCGCGCGCCCGCGCGATTCGCAGGCGGACCGCGCGCAGACGGTCGAAGAGATCGTGGTCGACGCCCGTCCACGCTTCGGTTGCCGGACGCGCACGTTCGGGGCGGCGGCCTTTCGCCACACGGCGCTGGCGCGCGAGCCTCAGGTCGGGCCGCGCGCCGGCGTCCTTGAGCAGCGCGATCCCTGATTCCGTCAACGCGAGGACCGGATACGGTTCATCAGTCTGCCGCAGGAGGCCGCCGGCGGTGAGCTGCTCGATGTAGCCGCGGACTTCCGCGGCCGGCGCCTCGCGCAGCAGGCCGAACGTGCTGAGCTCGTGGTGCCGGCGACGGGTCACCTGCTCGTTCTCGCTCCCGCAGAGGACGCTGGCGACGTGCGCGGCGCCGAACCGCTGGCCGACGCGCGCCACACACGACAGGATCTTCCGCGCCACGACGAGCGCGTCCGGCGCGGATTCCAGCTCGCCCAGGCAATAGTCGCAGGCGCCACAGTCGGTCTTGTCGTACGGCTGATTGAAATACTCGACCAGGTGCCGATGCCGGCAGCCGACGCCCGCCGCATACCGCTCCATGTCGCGCAGCAGCGCGCGCCTGGCGTCGGTCAGCTCGCCGTTGCGCTCGAGCAGCACACGCCACTTCAGGAAGTCGGCGCCCGAGTAGACGAGCACGCACTCGGCTTCGAGGCCGTCGCGCCCCGCGCGTCCGGATTCCTGCTGGTAGTGCTCGAGCGACTGCGGCGCGCCGGCGTGGACGACGAAGCGGACGTCCGAGCGGTCGATGCCCATGCCGAACGCGACCGTGGCCACCACGACCTCGGCGTCCTCGTTGATGAACGCGTCCTGATTGCGGTGCCGCTCTTCGTCCGCCAGTCCGGCGTGGTAGGGGCGGGCTCGCACGCCTTCAGACGACAGCCACGCAGCAAGCGCATCGACTTCGCGTCTGGACGTGCAGTACACGATTCCGGCGTCGCCGCGGTGGCGAGCCAGAATGTCCTGGAGCTGCCCCTTCAGGCCGCCGCGCGGCACCACGCGATAGATCAGGTTCGGGCGATCGAACGAGCCGACGAGCTCGATCGGATCGCGCAGCTCGAGTTGGGCGGCGATGTCGCGGCGGACTCTCGCGGTTGCGGTCGCGGTGAACGCGTGCAGGCTGACGCCGGGGAAGCGCAGGCGCAGCGCGCCGAGCTGCCGGTATTCCGGCCGGAAATCGTGGCCCCACTGGCTGATGCAGTGGGCTTCGTCGATCGCTATATAGGAGATGCGGCCGACCATTCGCAGGAAGCCGTCGCTGCCGTCGCCGGCGAGCCGCTCGGGCGACACGTAGAGCAGGGCGTACCGGCCGTCCCGGATTCCGGCCGCGACCGAGGCCTTGTCGTCGGCGCTCATCGAGCTGTTGTAGCAGGCCGCCTGGATTCCGTTTTCCACGAGCGTGTCGACCTGGTCCTTCATCAGCGAGATGAGCGGCGACACGACGAGTCCGAGGCCCCCGCGGACGAGCGCGGGCGCCTGAAAGCAGAGCGACTTCCCGCCCCCGGTCGGCAGCACGACGACCGAATCGCGGCCGCCGAGAATCGCGTCCATCGCTTCGCGCTGCAGCGGACGGAACGAGGTATAGCCCCAGTATTCGGAGAGGACGGCCGGCAGCGAGGTCACGGGTTGAGTCTTAGGAGACGGAGACACAACGATTGTGGCGCCAACACGACGACATTACAACGGAGAAACGAGGACCAACGAAGAACGTACAACACAGAGTCACAAAGGGCACAAAGACGCACAGAGGCGTCGGAGCGTGACGTCGCGGTCGCGCCGCGCTCCGCGCGGCCTGCGCAACGCCGGCCAAAGGCCGGCGGGCGACCGCTCACCGCTCCCCAGTCGCGTCCGCGTCGTCCGTGGCCCAGAATTCTCCGTGCGTCTCCGTGAACTCTGTGGCTCTGTGTTGATATCTTCCTCTGCGCCGCCCTCCAGCGATACTCTTCCGCCATGCGACAACTGATCGGCGTCATCCTGATCCTCGCCGCCAGCCCCCAGGCGCAGCCGCCGGCCGCGGCGCCGCCGTTCCGCGTCGAGGAAACCACCATCGCGCACATCCACGACGCCATGAAGGCCGGCCGTCTGACCTGCCACGCGCTCGTCAGCGCGTACCTGCGGCGCATCGAGGCGTACGACAAGAACGGCCCGGCGCTCAACGCGATCGTCGTGACGAATCCCGAGGCGTTGAAGCAGGCCGACGATCTGGACCACCGGTTCGCGCGATCGGGATTGACCGGACCGCTTCACTGCGTGCCGGCCATCGTCAAGGACAACTTCGAGACGATCGGGCTGCAGAGCGCGGCGGGATCGCTCTCGCTCAAAGGCTTCGTCTCGAACAGGGACGCCTTCCTCGTCAAGCGGATCAAGGACGCTGGCGCGATCGTCCTCGCCAAGTCGAACATGGCCGAATTCGCGTTCAGCCCGTACGAGACGGTGAATTCGCTGCTGCCCGGCTACACGCGCAACCCCTACGCGCTCGATCGCGTGACGGCGGGATCGAGCGGAGGCACCGCCGCGGCCGTCGCGGCGAATTTCGGCGCGATCGGGTTGGGGAGCGACACGGGCAATTCAATCCGCGGCCCGTCCTCGCATCAGGCGCTGGTCGGCATCCGATCGACGATGGGCCTGACGAGCCGGACGGGAGTGATTCCCCTCAACCTGCTGGCCGACATCGCGGGTCCCATGACACGAACCGTGGAGGACGCTGTCGCCGTGTTCCAGGTGATTGCCGGCGAGGATCCGGACGATCCCGCTACGGCGGCAAGCCGCGGAAAGACGATCCCGACCTACGCCCAATCGATGCAGCGCGACGGACTGCGAGGCGCGCGCATCGGGATCCTGCGCCAGGCCTACGAGCGCGAGACCACCGATCCCGAGATGGTCGAGGTCTTCATGGCGGCGATCGAGGATCTCAGGCGTGCAGGCGCCACGATCGTGGATCCGGTCCGCGTCGATCTGGAGCAGGTCCGCCGCCCGCAAGGCAGCGGACCGTGCGGCGGATTCAAGTACGACATGAACCACTACCTCGCGGCGCGCGGCGATCGCGTGCCGGCACACTCGGTCGACGAGATTCTGCGATCGCGGCGGTTCCATCCGTCCGTGCAGGTACGTCTGCAGCAGGCGCAGGACGGTCCGGAAAACGGCCCCGACACGCCGGCGTGCCGCGCCGAGGCCGAGTACCGCGATCAATTCCGGGCCGCGGTCGCGACGACGATGGACGCGCAGAAGCTGGACGCGTTCGTCTACCCCACGTGGAGCAACCCGCCCCGGCTCATCGGCGATCTCAATACCCCGCACGGCGACAACAGCCAGGTATTCTCACCGACAACGGGGTGGCCCGCGATCAACGTCCCGATGGGATACACGCGTGGCGTGCTGCCGGCCGGGCTGACATTCTTCGGCCGCGCGTGGAGTGAATCGACGCTGATCAGATTCGCCTACGCCTACGAACAGGCGACGCGGCACAGGCACGCGCCCGCATCCGCGCCGCCCCTGCAGTAGCGTCGGCGGCGGTATCTCTCAGCGGCTGGCGGCCTGTGCGGCCTGTGCCTGCATCTGCTGCCGGCGCCGCGTGAGCGGCGGCACCTGCCCGAGCAGGCGCTGCAGCAGCATCAACTGCCCGCGATGGTGCATCTCGTGTTCCTTCACGCCGAGCAGCATCTCGAACCGCGTCTTGGCAGCGGGCTGCACCGGCGGAGGGAACGTGACGACGCCGGCGAGCGCGGCCTCGTCGAAGGCTTCGACGAACTGCGCGAACCGCTCGCGGCCTTCGGTCAGCGCGCGCACGATGTCTGCCTTCGTACGAAGCGCCTTCTCCTCCTTCTCCGCCTGTTGTCTGTGCGCGGCGAACATACCGAAGTCGACGTGCGTCACCTTCCGGCCGTGGACGTCCATCTGCCACGACGGTGTGACCGCGACGTGAGCGAGCATCTCCCCGACACTCATCACCTCCGGCGTCGCCTTGAAGCCGTACTTGTCTTCCGGAATTTCCTCGGCGATCGCGATGGTGTTGTTCCGCACCGTGCGGAAGCTGTCTGCGAGCTGTTTCGATCCGTAGTGGGTCATGAATCTCCTTTTCCGAAGAGATCGCGAGTGTACCATCGAGCCCCGCAGTCGGGGGTTTCAGGTAGACTACGACGAATGAGAACCAACAGTCTGTGGGCGGCGGCTGCGATCGCCGCGGCCGTTGTCGTGCTGCGCGTGCCGCTCGGCGCCCAGGACCGGCTCAAGTCGATGCCGGGCTACGAACAGTTTCAGAAGATGAGCGGAGAGATCCCGGGTTCCGTGAAGCTCGGCGCCCTGGCGGTGCAGTGGAAAGACGACGGCTCGTCGTTCGAGTACGCGTGGAGCGGGAAGAAATACCGCTACGACGTCGCGGTCCGGCAGGCCACGGTGATCGGCGATGCGCCCGAGGCGCTGCAGGTCGGCCGCGGGCGCGGCGGGCGCGGCACCGGGCAGCCGGCGCGCGGACGGCAGTTCGAGTCGACGGAGTCGCCCGACAAGCAGTTCAAGGCATTCTACAAGGACCGCAACGTCTGGCTCAGCGGCGCGGACGGCGGCAACCCAACCGCGATCACGACGGACGGCAGCGAGCGCGAGCGCGTGAAATACGGCACGGCGAGCTGGGTGTACGGCGAAGAGCTCGCCCAGCGCAGCGCGATGTGGTGGTCGCCCGACAGTCGGAAACTCGCGTACTACCGCTTCGATGAGAAGCTGGTTCCGGACTTCTACCTGCAGATGAACCAGACCCAGGTCCAGGACACGCTCGACGTCGAAGCCTACCCGAAACCCGGCAAGCCGAACCCCGTCGTCGACGTCTACGTGTACGACCTCGCCTCGAAGAATCGGGTCAGGCTCGACGTGCGCGACGGAGAGCCGTTCGACAATCGCGCGATCGGCCATTACGTCTACGACGTCGCGTGGTCGCCCGATGGCCGCGAGGTCCTCGTGCATCGGACGAACCGCCGGCAGAACGTCCTCGAGCTGGCCGCGTGCAGCGCCGAGAGCGGCAAGTGCCGCGCGATCGTGCATGAGGAATGGCCCACGGGATGGATCGAGAACCGCCCGGAAATGCGCATGCTGAGGGACCACCGCCGGTTCATCTGGGAATCGCAGCGGAGCGGCTGGAAGAATTTCTATCTGTACGATTTCGGCGGACAGCTGATCGCGCCGCTGACGAATCACACGGCGGAGGAAGCCGACAACATCGTGTTCGTCGACGAGCCGCGCGGCCTGCTGTTCTACACGGCGCGCGACGGCGACAACTTCATGAAGCTGCAGCTCCATCGTGTGGGGCTCGACGGCCGGAACGACAAGCGGCTCACCGACCCGGCGTTCATGCACACGATTACGCCGTCGCCGGACGGACGCTACTTCGTCGACGTGGCGCAGACGCACGATACGCCGCCGGTGACGCGGCTGCTCGACAGCGACGGCACGATCGTCGCCGAGCTGGCCAGAAGCGACACGACGAAGTTCGATCGGCTCGGACTCCGGAAGGTCGAGATGTTCTCGTACGTCGCCGCGGACGGCAAGACGCCGCTCCACGGCCTGATTCACTTCCCGTCGAACTTCGATCCGGCGAAGAAGTATCCCGCGCTGGCGAGCGTGTACGGCGGCCCGGCGTCGGCCGCGGCCAGCGAGCGTTTCACGCTGCCGAATCCGACGACGGAGTACGGCTTCCTGGTGCTGACGCTGGACTCGCGCGCCGTCCCGGGGATGGGGAAGCGGACGCTCGACGAGGTGTACCTGAAGCTCGGGCAGACCGAGATCGACGACATGGCGGAAGGCGTGAAGGCGCTCTGGGGCCGCCCCTATTTCGACAAGACGCGCGTCGGCATCCATGGCTCGTCGTACGGCGGATACAGCTCCGCAATGGAGATCCTGCGGCATCCCGACGTGTTTGCGGCCGCGTCGGCCGCCTCGCCGCCGACCGACTGGCGCAACTACGACTCGATTTACACCGAGCGCTACATGTGGATTCCCGAGGAGAACAAGGCGGGCTACGACACGGGCGCGGCGATGACCTACGCGGGCAACCTGCAGGGACGCCTGCTGATCTACTACGGAACGTCGGACAACAACGTGCATCCGTCCAATTCGCTGCAGTTGATCAAGGCGCTGCAGCAGGCCGGGAAGAGCTTCGACGTGCAGGTGGGCCCGGACATGGGCCACTCGAACGTGAACCCGCAGCGGATGATGGAGTTCTTCATAGACGCGCTGGTCCTGCATCCGGGGGCCCGCGTGCAGACGACCACCGCCTCGGAATCCCGCTGACCATGGCGGCCTACATCGTCGTGCAGGTGGACGTGGCGGATCCGATCCGCTACGAGTCGTACAAGCAGATGGTCCCGGCCAGCCTCGCGAAATACGGCGGCCGGTTCATCGTGCGCGGCGGCAAAACGCACACGCTCGAAGGCACCTGGGCGCCGCGGCGGTTCGTCATCGTGGAGTTTCCGTCGCTCGAGCGGGCGAACGCCTGGTGGGCGTCGCCCGAATACGCGGAAGCGAAAGCCCTCCGCCAGGCGACCTCGTCGACGCAGATGATCGTCGTGGAAGGGGTCTAGATCGGGGATCGGGGGTCGGGGGTCGGAGTCGGGGGTCGGGGGTCGGGGTCGGAGGTTCGATGGCAGTTTCACGACGAAGCGCGATCAAGACGCTTGGCGCCGCGGCCGGCTCGCCGGTCTTCCGCCTGCAGGCGGCAGACTTCGAAGCGATCCTCCCGTCGATCGCCGAAGTGGTCCTTCCGTCGGAAGCGGATCGGACAGCGGCGGTGGCCGCCTTCACGCGGTGGATTCGGAACTACAAGGAAGGCGCCGACACCGACCACGGCTACGGCAACACGCGCGTGCGGACGACCGGCCCGTCGCCGGCGAGAAACTATCCTGCGCACGTCGCGGCGCTCGACCGCGCCGCCCGGGATCGGGGGGCCGGGAGCTTCGCTGCCGCCGCGCTCGCCGATCGGCGGGCCATCCTCGAGGCGGCCATCGCGGGATCCAACGTCGAGCGGCTCTCGGCCCGCCCGACCGGCGCGCACATCGCGACCGATCTCATGGGCCACTATTTCAACTCGTCGCCGGCCGCGGATCTGTGCTACCGCGCCGGGATCGGCCGCGACGTCTGCCGAGGACTGCCGGGGTCCGAAAAAGCGCCGGCGCCTCTTCCGCCTAAAGCCGGCAGCTACAGGCGATGACCGTGGTTGCGCGATGATCCACGAATCCGACATCTGCATCATCGGCGGCGGCATCACCGCGGCGATGCTGGCGGACAAGCTCTCCGAGCTCGCGCCGCGCAGCTCGATCACCGTCGTCGAAGCCGGCGTCCGGATCTTCGACTTCGAGAACCGCACCTCGTACCGTCAGCGAAGCCTCGATTACGGGGAGAACGCGTGGCCCGGCGACTTCATCGACGATCAGGCCGGCGCCGGGATCATCTCCCGGACGATGGCGGTAGGCGGGAGCGCGTTGCACTGGGGCGGCGTGACGAATCGATTCTCCGAGGAGGATCTGACCCTGAAATCGCGGTACGGGCTCGCGGTAGACTGGCCGATCGCGTGGGCCGATCTCGAGCGCCATTACTGTGAAGCCGAGCGCCGGCTCGGCGTCTCCGGCGAGCCCGGCCCGCTGCCCGAAGACCGCCGCTCGGAGCCGTACCCGATGGCGCCGATGCCGCTCTCGTACAACCTCATCGTCCTGAAGGCGTGGGCGGAGAAGAGCGGCATTCCATTCCAGGGCACGCCCCAGGCGAAGAACACGCGGCCGTACGGCGGCCGCATGCAGTGCATGCGCTGCAACACGTGCGAGATCTGCCCGACGGGCGCGCGGTATTCGCCCGACTTCACGTTCAAGCAGCTTCTGGCCGCCGGCAAGATCGCGCTGCACGATCAGACGCTCGTACGACGGCTCGTGGCCTCGGGCGATCGGCGGCGCATCGAATCCGCGCAGGCCGTGTCGCTCGCGCGCGGCGGTCCCGGGCGCTCCAGTCCTGGCGAAGGCGGCGAACCGATCGAGTATCGGGCGAAGACGTTCGTGCTCGCGTCGGGCTACGCCTGGTCGCCGCACCTGCTGCTCCTGTCCGGCGTCGCGAACAGCTCGGGGCTGGTCGGCAAGTACATGACCGGCCACGCGTTCATCGGCGGCCAGATCGAGCTCGATGCGAAGCTCTATCCGGGCATGAACGAACAGCACAGCCTGATCTCGCGCAAGTTCTTCCGCTGCGCCTCGGACGGGCCGTTCGTGCGCCACGACCTTCGCGTCTGGGAGAGCTCGGCTGGGCGCGATCCGCGCTTGAAGGATTCATCCGGCCGGCTGCTGCTGGGGGACGGTCTGCTGCAGGACTGGCGCGCTCGCACGGAGCGGGGCGCCGCCCGCGTGCGCGCTTACTATGACGTGCACCCGTCCGCCGACAGCACGCTGACGCTCGATCCGTCGAGAAAGAACCGCTGGGGCGATCCGCTGCCCGTTATCCGCCACGCGCTCGACGAACCGACAATCGCGCGCAAGGCCGCCACGCGGGAGCACATCGTCGGCGTCTTCAATCAGCTCGCCAAGGCCAACAACGGACGTCTCTTCAACGTGAGCGAGGGCGGTTATCTCGATCACCCGTCGGGGGGATGCCGCATGGGCACGGATCCGGCGGCCAGCGTGTGCGACAGCTACGGCCGCACGCACGATCACGAGAATCTGTTCGTCGCCGGCTCGCCGACGCTTCCAACCGGCGGCTGCACGAACGCGACGCTCACTTTCGCGGCGCTGGCGCTGCGCTCCGCCACCAGAATAGCGAACGCGTAGCAACCTCGCATCTCGGACGTCGGACCTCGGACGTGGGACGTCGGACCTCGAACACGACCCGGTCGCTTGCCGTGAAGTTGATCGCCGCGCACACGAGCACGGCAACGGCGTTGGACGGGAGCAACGGGAACCCCAGGACCCCGACGAGCAGCCGCATCAGCAGCAGGTTGCCGACGAGCGACACGACGCCGTTCAGCACGTGAAACCGCCACAGCCGCTCCAATCGCGCGCGCCCCGCTGCGGGGCGATCGATCCACGTCCAGCGCTCGTGCCACAGAAAGTTGTGCAACAGGGCCGCCTCGACGGCCAGCGCCGTCGCCGCGAGGTACTGAACGTGGGCCTTCAGCAGCAGCGCGAGCACCGCGATCTGGAGGACGAATCCCAGAAGACCGACGCCGTTGAATCTGACGAAGCGTGAGGTCATGGCGATATCCGATACCCGACAGCCGATAGCCGATAGCCGATGCTTTATAAGGCGAGGAACAGGCTAGACTCGGCTCATGCTGCGCAGCATCGGGGCGGTGGCGGCGGGATACATCATCTTCGGCGGGTCGGCCGCGCTGCTGTTTCAACTGTCCGGCCACGCGCCGCACGAGCAGGCACCGACTGCGTTCAAGATCGCGAGCATCGTCTGGGGCGCGGTCTTCGCCCTGGTCGCCGGGTGGCTGACCGCGCGGGTCGCCGGGCGCAAGCCGGCGACGCACGCGGCGGTCGTCGCCGGGCTGATCGCGCTCAGTGCGATCGTGTCGCTCGCCGCGCGTCCGGCGGACGCGATCTGGTCGCAGATAGCCGCCCTCGTCGTGATGGCGCCGTGCGCCCTCGCCGGGGGGGCCGTGGCGCGCACCGCGCCCCCGCCGGGAAGCGACACGTAGTATTGACTCATATTATATCGATCAATACAATTCGTTGGCATGGCCGACGCGTCGCTCAAACCGCACTGGTTTCACATTCTCCTGGCGCTGGCCGACGGTGATCGCCATGGGCTGGCGATCGCCCGCGACGTGCAGACGCTCAGCGACGGCGCGCTACGGCTCTGGCCCGCGACGCTGTACGGCTCGCTCGACGAGCTGCGCGCGCGCGGCTGGATCGAGGAGCTCGCGGATCCTCCGGCGGACGAGAGCGAACGGCGCCGCTATTACCGGCTGACGCGGCGCGGCCGGGCCGTCCTCACCGAGGAGGCCGAGCGTCTCGGACGGCTGGTGCGTCGCGCTCGCGCGCGCATGCGGACGGGAGACGCGCGATGAGCCGTGCCTACCGCGCCCTGCTCGCGCTCGCGCCGCCGCGGCTTCGCGCGCGGCACGGTGCCGCGATGGAGGAGCTCTTCGCCGACCGCCTCGCGGCCGCCCGCGCGCGGGGCCGGGCGGCCGTCCTCGCGGCGTGGGTGCGCGCGGCCACCGATCTCGTTCACGCCCGCGCGGCGTCCTGGCGCGCGCCCCGCGTACCCCTTACCGTCCCCGTCGACGAAAGGACCACCATCATGGCCGGCTCAGATGTCCGCTACGCATGGCGCGCGCTGCTCCGTCAACGCGGCGCGACCGCCCTCGTCGTCCTGATGCTCGCGCTCGGCATCGCCGCCAACGTGGCCGTGTTCGCCATCGTGAACGGCCTCTTCCTGCGCCCGTTCCCATTCCCGCAGCCCGACCGCCTGGTCTACATCAACACCGCCGCGCCCAAGTGGAATCTCGACGTCGTCGGCATCAACTATCCGGACTTCGATCGCTGGCGGCGGGATCAGAAGTTGTTCGACGCGATCACCACCTATCAAGGCGCGAATTTCAACCTGGCCGACGCCGCGGGCGCCGTGCGCGTCGGCGGGCTGCTGATCACTTGCGACTTCACGAAGGTCTTCCGGATCGAGCCGATCCTGGGCCGCACCTTCACCGCGGACGAAGACAAACCGAAGGGACCGCCCGTCGTCGTCATCAGCGCGGCGCTCTGGCGCGAGCGCTTCGGCGCCGATCCGAACGTTGTCGGGCGGACGCTGCGGGTCGACGGCACGACGCGGACGATCATCGGCGTGATGCCTCCAGAGGCGTCATTTCCGGACGATGT
>Ga0310810_10002415_pt1 | contig 20067 bp, 14 predicted proteins | sample NCmetagenome_FD_207641 | JGI IMG/M metagenome (GOLD analysis project Ga0310810, IMG submission 207641) | Soil microbial communities from experimental microcosm in Duke University, North Carolina, United States - NC | ecosystem: Engineered > Artificial ecosystem > Soil microcosm > Unclassified ...
GAGTGCCATGTACGCAGCCATGAACCACGCGGTCACGGGCGCCCGTCGAGCGAAACGCCACGCGCCCAGCGCGAGAACGATCAGAGCCGCGATCACCACCGGCGGGTGCAAGATCACCGGCGAGGTCTCGCTTCCGGTGAACATCACCCACAGCATCCCATACAGCGCGCGCGCGTTCGTCCACATCACCTGCAGCACGAACGGCAGCCCGTGCTCGCGAATGGCGTTGGTCAGCCACGCATCGTACGGCCCATACTTCCCGAGAAGGATCGGGGGAATCTCGGCCGCGTGGGCCACGACCCACAGATGCCAGGGCACCAGGAACACGGCGCACCCCACCAGCGCGCACACCGCCGGCACGAACCGCCGACGGAACAGCAGCACGAGCACGAACGCCGGAACCACGAACATCGCCGTGGTGCGCACCATGGCCAGCGCGCCGCCGGCAAGTCCGACGAACAACGCGTCCCGCCATCCGGCACGCTCCGACACCCGTTCTGCATAGATCAGCACCGGGAGCAGCAGGGCCATGAACATCGGCTCGGAAAGCACGAAAACGCCGAAGATGATGGCCGGCATGGAGACGCTTCCGGCGATCGCCACGACGCCCGCGCCTAACGCCGACAGGCCGAGCCGGGTGTGCGCGAACCGGAACGTGCCGAACGCCGCGAGCGCCAGGAACCCGGCACTCGCGAAGCTGAACAGTGCGACGTTTTGAGGGAACTGCGGTGAGACCTTCCAGAGCAGCGCCAGAAAAAGCGGATACCCCGGCGGGTAATGCGTTGCGTACGGCGCGCCGGGAAGGTTGAGGTATCGATACCCTTCGCCGGTCGCGAGCGCCTTGCCGAGGATGACGTAGATGCCGTCGTCCTGAAACACGCCTGCCGGCCAGTTAGGCACGGCGATCAACGCGATGGCCAGAGCCGTCGCGGCCACGAGCACACCGATCGTACGCGAATCCGCGAACGTCGTGCGAGCGGCCGGCTCCGAGTCGTCGAGACTGTCGTAGCCGCCGGACACGCCCATCCCGTCTGGAGTTCGGAGAGACACCGTCATCGTCGCGGCAGCGGCAGGGTCGGCGCGAGCATCATGGAATCTCGCAGCGCCGCCGCGAGTTGCGTGCGCTGCTGACGCAGTGCGACGTCCGCGGCTTCGCGATACACCAGCGGGTCGCGCGGATAGAGCTGGCGGGCGATCGTGAGCTCACGCGCCGCGTGATCCAACTGGCCAGCGCCCTTCAGGATGCCGCCAGCGGTACGATGCGCCTCGTAGGACTCCGGATGATCGGCCAGGAGCGCGAGCAGCCAGGCGCGATCGTCCCGCCAGACGGGAGTTCGCGTCCACGTACGCGCGGCGAACGCCAGAAGCACCACCGTGATCGTGGCGAGGGCCGCGGTACGGCGGCTGATGAGCATCCGCTCCACGATCGCGCCCACGGCGAGGCACACGCCCACGCTCGAGAGGTAGAGTGTACGCTCGGCAAGCAGGATGCCCGATGCGAAGAACACATTCGACACCGGCGAGAGCGCGATGGGAACCCACAGTATCGCGAACGCCATCACCGGCCAGCGTCGCCCGCGCACGGCGGCAACGAAAGCCGCAGCGACGAGAATCAGCACGGAGACGCCGAGCATGGCGCCGCCGGAGAGTCCGCCGTCGGGCATGATCACGTTAGGTGCGTAGCTCGCGGACAGCTCCGCCGGCGCCAGTAGCAGCCGCGCGTAATGGGGGATCACCTTGGCGACGAGCGCCAGGCGCTCCGCCACGCTTGTGCCAATCAATACTCGCGCTTCCATGGCCAGCGAGCGGTCGTGGAAGATGGCGGCGAGTGTCACGCCGTACGCGAACACGACCACGCCGTAACTGGCGTACCACCAGCGACGCGCCTTGAGCGCCGCTCGCCAATTCTCGGAGAGAAGCACGTCGTGCGCCGCCGCCAAACCGACGAACACGATCGCACTCTCTTTGCTGAGGAGGCCAAGCGCGAGCCAGAGTGGCGCACTTCGGTGGCCGCGGCGATGAGCGAGCAGTGCACCGAGGACGAACACGGCGGCCATGCACTCGAGGCGACCGACCACGTTCGCCACCGCCTCGACGTGCACGGGGTGCACGGCGAACGTGAGCCCGGCAACGAGCGCGGGCGTGGGGAGGAGCAGCTCGGCCGCGAGCATCCACACTGCAGCCGTCGCCAGCACATGCCAGACAACGTTGACGGCGTGGAACCAGCGCGGGTTTCCCCCGGACAGCGCCCAATCGATCGCGAACGATGCGATCCCGAGCGGCCGATATTGTCCGGCGGCGGCCCGGTCGGGCCAGTACGGCAGGGCGAACGCGCGCCACGCCTGACCGGGCGCCGTGACAAGCGGGTTCGTGCGAACAATGGAGCCATCGTCGAGGACGAATCCGTTCGCGAGCGCGTTCGCATAGGCGAGCGTCGCCGTGATCACGACGGCCACGAGCGCCCAGCGCTGAAACTCGTCGTGGCTGGTTGCGTCCGGCGTGGTGCGTCCTCGCGTCCGGCCGAGGATCATGCTTCAGCTCCGAATCTGGACAGCTTCCGATGCAGCGTCGACGGGTCGATGCCTAACGTCTCGGCCGCGCGCGTCTTGTTCCCTGCCTCGCTCTGCAGCACCCACATGATGTAGGCCCGCTCGATCATCTCGAGCGTCGGGTTTCGCACCGGGCGTTCGTCGACGAGCTTTATCGGCTCGGGCGTCGTGATGCGATCCGGCAGTGCGTCCAGCTCGATCACCTCGCCGGACGTGAGAATCACCGCGCGCTCGAGCGCGTTCTCCAGCTCGCGAACGTTGCCAGGCCACTGGTAGTGCATCATGGCATCCTGGGCCGTGGCACTCAATCGCTTCGGCGCCTCGCCGCGCGCCGTCCCCGAGCGATCGAGGAACGCACCCGCGAGCAGAAGAATGTCTTCCGGGCGCTCGCGCAGCGGCGGCAGATGGATGGCGATGACATTGAGCCGATAATACAGGTCACGCCGGAAGTTGCCGCGCCGAATCTCCTCCTCGAGATCCCGATTCGTGGCCGCGAGCAGTCGCGTATCGATAGGCTGCGGCTCGGTCGCGCCCACGGGGATGACCTCGCGGTGCTGCAGCACTCGAAGCAGCTTCACCTGCGTCGCTGGCGTCGTCTCGCCAATCTCGTCGAGGAAGAACGTGCCCTTCGCCGCAGCGGAGAATAACCCCGCCTTGTCCTTCACCGCGCCAGTAAACGATCCCTTCACGTGCCCGAACAACTCGCTTTCGAGCAGGCTTTCCGGAAGCGCGCCACAGTTGATGGAGAGAAACGGCCCGTCATCTCGATTCGAGAGGTCGTGGATGTAGCGAGCGATCACTTCCTTGCCGGTGCCCGACTCGCCTTGAATGAGCACCGTGGAGTCCGTGGGCGCGACCGTCTCGGCGAGGCGCAGGACGTCGATCCAGTTGCGACTGTTCCCGATGGGGCGCGAACCGGTGTGCCGGTCGCGGCGCCTGATCTCCTGCTTGAGTGACGTATTCTCCACCCGCAGGCGACGGTGCTCCGCGGCACGACGCAGAATCGCCACGAGCTCGTCGTTTCGAAACGGCTTCTGGATATAGTAGAACGCCCCTTCGTTCACTGCCTGCATTGCCGACTGCAGCGTCGCCTGCGCGGTCATCAGGATGACCGGCGTGTCCGGGTCGCGCTGCTTGGCGGCGGACAGTACCTGGAGCCCGCTCACCGTGGGCATGCGCACGTCGCTGAGCACGATGTCGGGCGAGAGCGACTCGATCTGGTCGAGCCCCTGCTTTCCGCCGAGTGCCACGTGAGGCGTGAACCCCTCGTTCTTGAGCAGGATGCGAAGGGAGTCGAGGATCCCGGCCTCGTCGTCGATGATCAGGACGTTAGGCGTGCCGTTTGAACGCTCGGTCACACGAGTTCTCCGTTGTCGGACTGATGGGAAGGCAAGAGGACGGTGACGCGCGTTCCGCGGTCGTCGCTGTCGACGAACACGAACCCCGCGTGCGCCTCGATCGCCCGGTGCACGATGCTGAGGCCAAGCCCGGAGCCACCGGGCTTCGTAGTGAAAAACGGGTCGAAGAGGCGGTCGCGAATCTCGACGGGGATTCCAGGGCCGTCGTCGGACACGCGAAGCGCTATGCCGCCGAGGTCGAACGAAACGCCGGCCGGAACCTGATCCATCGACAGCGGCGCAAGCTCCACACGAACGCGTCCACCATCCGGCGACGCCTGCACGGCGTTGAGCGTGAGGTTGAACACGGCCCGATGCAGCAGATCCTCGTCGCCTTCGACGACGATCTTCTCGTTCGCGCCCACGCAGACGACTTCCACGTCGGTGGGACGATCGGGATGCGTGGCGGCCAGACTCGCCGCCCCGCGCGCGATGGCGGCGAGATCGAGCGGCTCCACCTTGGTGACCCGCACGCGCGCGAAGTCGAGGAACTCGGACAGCAGGCGTGAGAGCCGATCGGATTCGCGAACGATGAGCTCAGCCAGGGTTCGTTCGTCCGCGTTCGTGCGTGGCGAGCGACCGAGCGTTTCGACGGCGCTGCGGATCGCGGCGAGCGGATTCTTGATCTCGTGCGCCAGAGACGCGCTCAGCTCGGCGACGGCCTCCAGACGCTCGGCCCGCGCGTTCAGCGTGTCGAGCCGCTTTTGATCGGAGATGTCCTGGAAGATTGCCGTGGCCGTGGCGCTCGCGGCATCGCCTTCGGACCGTGTCGTATTGAGGCCGATCGGAAATCGTCGCTCGTGCGCCGTGATGGTGCCCTCGGCGCGGGACGTGCGTGTGCCATCTCGCGCAGCGCGATCGAGCGCGCGGGCCAGCTCCGGCGCGGCGCCGGAGATGGTTTCGAGTACCCGGGAGCCCACGTGATCATCGAGCGGAATCCCGAGCAGTTGCGACGCTGCCGGGTTCGCGTACACGAGCTCGCCCGAGGCGTCGACCGTGACGATTCCGCTGCGTATGTTCTTGAGGATGTCTGCAGCCTGGAGGCGGACCTTCACCAGCTCTGCTGCGAGTTGCTGAGTGCCCGCGCCCGCCTGACGCAGTCGGGCAGCGATGTATCCACTCCCGAGCGCGACAGCCGCGAACACTCCGAGCTGCAACCAGACCCCGAGGTCGAGGGGCGTGGCAGGCGTTATGATGACGTCGGCAAAGTAAAGAACGCAGCCGAGCGCCGCGATCAACAAGCCGCCGGCAGCTGGCAGGAGCAGCGAGGCAGCGGCGATGACGAGGATGTAAAGCGCGGCGAACTGAGAGGTTGCGCTGCCCGTTACGTGAACGATCGTCGTGACGACGACGAGGTCGAAGAGCGACTGGCTGTAAAAGAATCCGGCGCCGAGTGGCTTCTTGTAAATGCCGCTGTACAGTGCGGAGCCGGAGGTGAAGACCAGGGCGCCGGTGATCAGCAGCGACGCTACCAGCGTCACGCTCGCGTCAGCGTTTCTCCAGGCAAGCACCGCCGCCACGAAAATCGCGCCGGAGATCGCCAATCGAGCCAGGTGCACCCAGCGCAGGATCCTGTGTGGATCGAGGATCGACTGACGGGTGGGGTCGTCGGATTGAGTGACGGGGCGCACAGGCTGAACGCGTTGCAAATTGCGCTGGAGTAGACTTGAGGCGAGCTATGGCATTCTGCTACGATCTGGACGATCTCGTAGGGAGGTTGTTTCCGAGTGCAAGCAGCTGAACATCTGAGCTTCAGTGCGTACGCGTGGCGCCTGGGACTGGTAGTCCTCCTGGTCGTGGCTAACGCCTTTTTCGTTGCCGCCGAGTTCGCGCTGGTGAGTGCGCGACGAAGCAGAATCGATCAGATGGCGAGCGAGGGCGACCGACTCGCGAAGGCGGCCCAGGCCGCCATGAAGAACCTCACCCGGTACATCTCGGCCACGCAGCTCGGGATCACGCTCGCGTCGCTCGGGCTGGGCTGGATAGGCGAGCCGGCGCTCGCAGGACTGATGGACCGTGCGCTCGCCTCGTTCGGGATCAGGCCGCCTGCGGCGGCTGTCCATACGGTAGCCGGCGCCACGACCGCATTCGTCGTCATCACGTTCCTGCACATCGTGCTTGGCGAGCTGACCCCGAAGGCCATCGCGCTCGTGAAAGCCGAGGGAGTGAGTCGCTATCTCGTCGTGCCGCTCATGATCTTCGCGAAAGTCATGTCGCCCGCCATCAGCCTGTTGTACGGCGCGGCGAACATGCTGCTGCGGCGACTCGGCGTCAGCCCGCAATCGGACGCCCACCACGTGCACTCCCCCGAAGAGCTGCGGCTGCTCGTCATGCAGGCGCGCGCTCACGGAACGCTCGACGAGACGGACTCCGCGATGCTCGCGGGCGTGTTCGACTTTCACGAGAAGAAGGCCTACGACGTCATGCGCCCCCGGACCGAGGTGGCGGCGGTGGACATCGACAGCACCGAGGAAGAGGTGTGGGCCGTCGTGCGGCGCGAACGGTATTCCCGGTATCCCGTGTACCGGGAAACGCTCGACGACGTCCTCGGCGTCTTCCTCGCCAAGGATCTCTGGCTGCACGATGGCCAGCAGCCGTTCGCGCTCAAGGATTTCGTGAGGACGGCGCTGTACGTCCCGTCGAGCAAGCCGGCGGAGCGCGTGATGGATGATCTGCGGAAAACGCGCGCGCAGATGGCCGTGGTGCTCGATGAATACGGCGGCACGGCGGGGATCCTGACGATGGAGGACCTCGTCGAGGAGGTGGTCGGCGACATCGCGGACGAGTACGACTTCGCGTCGCGCACCGCGGTAATCATGGATGGTGTCCTCGAGCTGGCCGGGTCGATGTCGCTCGTGGACGTCCGCTCGGATTACGGGTTGCGGATCCCCGAGGGAGATTGGACCACGTTAGGCGGCTACGCGTTCGGGCGACTCGGCCGCCTCCCGAAGATCGGTGACCGCGTGAGCTTCCCCGGCGGCGAGCTCGAGATCATCGCGCTGGAAGGACGCCGAGTCGCCGGGCTGCGGGTGCACCGTGACAATGCGGACAAGGTGGCGGCGACCACGCCAGCCGGCGTGGCGGCACACTAACGCATGGCCGACGACACCGTAGACGGCGTTCGAGTCAACGACAGCGTCGTCATCCCGCGCGACGAGCTCGTGGCGCGGGCTTCACGATCCGGCGGCGCCGGCGGGCAGCACGTCAACACGTCGTCCACGCGCATCGAGCTCGTATGGAACGTGGCCGCGTCGCGAGCGTTGACGGACGAGCAGCGCGAGCGTCTGCTGCAGAAGCTGTCGTCGCGACTGGACGGCGAGCGAAACCTGCGCGTCGTCGCGAGCGATCGGCGGAGCCAGCGTCAAAATCGCGAGAGCGCCGAGGAGCGGATGACGGAGCTCGTGCGCCAGGCGCTCATTGTTCCGAAGAAGCGGCGGCCCACGAAGCCGACTCGCGCCGCGAAACAGGCGCGGCTCGAGTCGAAACGGCGCATCAGTGACAAGAAGCGGGAGCGACGCTGGCGGGAAGACTAGACCCGCCTAACGTCGCGTTGGTATGCCGATCGAGACTCCGATGCGATACGTGACGAAGTTCGCGTCGCTGCGGATCGGATTGACCACGATGTTTCCGTCCGGGAGATCCCTGATGCTCCCTTTGCGGAGATAGCTCGCCTGGCCGTTCCGGTGAACTGTGGCGCCGAGGTCGAGCAGCACCGGAATCGTTCGCATTGACACGGGAATCAACACGCCGCCGCCACCGGTCACGGCGAACACCAGGTCGTCGTGATTCGTGTGATCGTACGCGCCGGAGTCATACTCGTCGCTGTCACCGATCGACGAATGCGTGAAGAAGTAGCTGAACCCGGCGGTCGCGTTGATGTACGGTCGGAACGGGCCGGCGGGCACGGAGACCTGCGGTCCGATGCCGCCGAAGCCGATGTCGTTGGTGGTCGTCACGTCGACCGGGACACGGCAGCTCACGAGGCATCCGCCGATCGTCTCGCTCCCGTACTGAACGAATCCGCCCTCCGCGCGAATGCCGAAGACGCGATCGCGGTCGAGATTCCACACGAAGCCGCCGGTGAGACCGTAGCCGGTTCCGATGAATTTGCCAAAGTCTCCGATCGGCTGGGCCACGGCGAAGTTCAGGTCACCATAGCCGCGTGGCGCCACGGCCTCGCCGCGACGCGTGGCGTTGGTCTGGGCGGAAAGCGCCGGAGTGATCGCGGCGAATGAGGTCAGTGCCGCGAACGTCACGAGCGCGCTGGGAATGCGAGCAGGACGAGACATGGTGACGATTGAACCTGATTGGCTATGTCGTGCCGAAGACCTGGCTCGAGGTGTTTCGGAGCCGTACGTCGTCGGGAATCGAACGTTTCACGACGGCGCGCAGGAGCCCGCTGTGCGCGTACTCCTACACGTCGACGACTCCTCATCTCGGATCAATGGATCAAGGGGTCAGAGCCCTTGATTCGCAAAACGAAATGATGCGTTAGGAGTCTGACCCCATCAGGGAATGTCCTCGCCGAACGGATCGCCCGGCGGAGCACGCAACGCGGGGCTCAGTGCCGGCAACTCTCGGCGCTCGATCCAGCGCGTGATATCGGCGGCGATGCTCGCGAAGTGCGCCTGCTGCTCGATGCTGCCAGCGCGAGCCTGCGCCTTCGCGCGCGCGGCGAGCTCCGTGAGCTTGTACTGCGCCATCGCGCGGACCTCGGGCGCCGCCCCGCTGTCCGCGGCCACCATGAGCAGTCGATCGACCAGCGCGCGCTGCGTGACGCGCTTCAACGCGGCCAGCTTCGACGACGTTGGCGCTGCACCGCCCCACGTTCCCGTCACGAGCGCGTCGATCGTCTCCGAAAGCGTCAGCGGCCGACCGCCGTACGACCCTTGCTGAACGAGCCGCGCGGCGCGTTCGCGCTGAAGGATGCCGTCGATGATCATCTGCGCGAGCGTGCGGGCGGCGCCGAGCTCGTCGAACGCCGGCCGCGTTCGCGTTCCGAACAGCTCGATCGAGCCGTTATACGAGAACGGCCGGGGCGCGAGCAGCGTGAGCACCGTATCGGGGATCGCGAGCTCGGCCGGCTGCAGTGCGGCAATCAGGGACGACAGCGCCTGGCGTTGCCGAGCGGCGCTGACGGAACGCGATGCTTGCTGGCCGTCTCCGACAACGGCGTTACTGTATTCGAGGCCGCCGATCGCTTTGGTCGCGCCATTGATCGCGAACCGATGGAAGAAGTAGAGTGGCGCGAGTCGTTCCTGGAGTAGCGCCACCGGCTCGCCCGGCCGGAGGTTCCCGAGCCCGAAGCGTCGCATCGCAACACGACGCACGTCGGTCTGCGCCTTGAGAAACTCCAACTCCGTCGCAGCATCGTCCCACAGGTTCACCCGCGGGTCCGACGCGAAGTCGGGGCGTGCGTCCGCGTCGGAGAGGAACAGGTAACCCTTTCGCAGACCCTCACGCAGGATCGCCTCGAGCGAGTCACGCTCGGTGGCCGCCGGGAAGATGCCGTACGCCCATCGGACGGCCCACACGTCGTACGCACCGGGGCCGCGGTCGTACGCGGCGTGGAGGTCGATCTGGCCGGAGGCATCGAGCCTAACGCGTGGCGCGGGATAGTCCATCACGGAGCCGCGCTCGTACGTGCTCGCGATGTAGTTGTGGGCCATGCCGATCGTGTGGCCGATCTCATGGGCCGTCACCTGCCTGACGCGCGCGAGCACGAACGCCGTGTCGGCGGCTGCTGGAGCCGCGCCGACCAGCGCCGCGTAGATGTTGTAGTCCGTGCGATTCCGGTGAGAATCCATGTGGGCGACACCCTTGATGATCTCGCCCGTTCGGGGATCGCCCTGCGACCCGCCGAACGACCAGCCGCGCTCGTTCCTGTTCACCCACATCACCGCGTTGTACCGCGCGTCCATGGGATCCGCACCAGCCGGCAACATCTCGACGCGGAACGCACCGCGCAGACCAGCCTGATTGAACGCTTCCTCCCAGAACCGCGCCCCTTCGACTGTGGCGGACCGGAGGGGCTCGGGAATGCCGGGATCGATGTAGTAGACGATCGGTTTGCGGAAGGCGCTGTTGGGATCGTTAGGGTTCACGCGCTCGAGTCGATGGCGCGAGATCCAGCGCTGCTCGAGCGAACCCTGAATCGGCTGCGAGTAGTCCTTGAACGTGATGCCGAAGAAGCCGACGCGCGGGTCGAGCGTTCGCGGGCGGTATTCCGCATCGGGAAGCTGAACGAACGAGATATGCTGCCGAAGCGTGAAGGCCCGGCCGTCCGGGACGATCGACGAAACCGTTTCTCCCGCCCGCCCCTGGGTGGCGTAGGTCAGCGCGACGTCGATCTCGGTGTTCTCGGGAAATGCTTTCGTGTACGCGCGGTCGATGCTCGAACGGTCACGGACCAACGAGTATGTACCCTCGTTCGTGCGCGAGAGCGTGCCGGATACGTCGAGCCAATCGCGATAGACGAACTCGGTCGCGTCGACGAGGAGCTTCCCATCTTCCACCGCGAGCAGCGGGAGCGCCGCGACCGTGCTCGGCGGGAACGACTCGGCAACAGTCATCGCGAGACCGGCAGCGTTGCCGCGGTAGTTCCAGTTCTCGAATATCACGAGCACGTGGTCGCCGTTGCGATCGAAGCGCGCGACGTGATCGGGCCCGTTTGCACCGCGATCGATGCCGATCGGGTTGGATCCGAGCCCGGTGGATTGGAGGAAGAACGCGAGCACGCGCATGGAGTCACGCGGGATCTCGAGAAAGACCCTTCCCTGGCGGTCGTCGAGGTACAGTGGGATGAGGCCGGCGCGACGTTCCATTCCGGCCGTGCGGCTCGCGATGCTCGTCGCGATCGCTGGCGCCTGACCACCCTGCGTACCAGCGGCTGGCTGCACGTTAGGCGACTGGGTCGGCGGTCGGCTCGGGGTCGGGACTTGGGCGGGCGTGGAGTGCGTGCACGCCGCAGCGATGACGATCGCGGCGGCACCGATCCAACGGACTGCGCGCATGTCGGTGGAGTTGAGGGCGGAAGGGACAGCGGTGAGCGAGGCGAATATAGCCGGGGACGGCGGCCTGCCGCCTGTCAGCGCTTCAGTATCTCCCGGATCACAACCAGGATCAGAATGATCGCGATGAGGCTGAAGCAGATCGAGGAGATACTCCAGCCGATCCCGGGCCGGGACGCGACCGCGACGCTGATGCCGAGAGACGCGATCGCGATGGCGAGCGTCGACACCCACCGGGGTACGCGGGATTGCTCGCGTCGCGAGGCCAGCCAGAGCAGCACCGCGCCGACGACGAGCGTCGCCGCCAATGGGAGTCGCATGCTACGAAGCTAGCGCCTCACACCCATCCTCGCCGTCCTCACCGGGAAAGAAGTGGGCGGCGGGATCGCGCCGGCGGACTGCGCTGACGCGACTAGTTGTCGAGGATGATCGACACTGTGGTGGGCAGGCCACCACCCGGAGCGTCCGTCACGAGCAGCGTCTGAACGGTCCGCGCTCCCAGTATCACGCTCGGGACGTCAGCGAGAACGTCACTCGGGTTGCTTACGGGCGTCAGCCGAATGCGGTAGTTGCCCGGAGGAACGGTCACATACGCGGACGCCGTCGCAAACACGAGCGCCGGGATTAGTGGCGTCGCGGACGAGATGTCGTCGTTCGGGCCGGTCACGTAGATCGCGACGGGGCCCGTTGCCGCGGACACATTGATGCCCCGAAGCTTGACCTGGGCCGCTACCGGAGATGGGTCGTCCGCAATGAACAGGGCGCCGAACTGATTGAGCCCCGGCGCCGGGACCATGCTGAACGCGCCGCCCGCGCTCAGATCCCGCGTGAAATCCACCAGCGTCGTGCCGCTGATGCTTCCTTCCGCCTGCAACCGCAGCGTGTCGGCCGAGACCGCGATATAAGGTGAAGCACTGCCGAATTGCGTGTTCGAGGCCGCGACCCGTCCATCGACCAGGAAATCGAGGCCCTGGTCGGACGTGAGGGCGTTGATGAGCCGCACGCTCGCGCCATTGACGCTGCCGGTGAAAAGAAGCCCGCCAGTCGGATTCGCCTCGCCGCAGGACACGCCAACGGCGGCAAGGGTGGCGATGGCAATCGTGGCGACAAACCGGGTGCGCATGTGCGGGGTCCTCAAGTGTGGTCTGAGCATGCGGATGGAAGGGTACGGCAATCGAGCCCTCCACGTCGGTGCGGAGACGCACGATGAGAGTGGTCGTCCGACGCCAACGCCGACTACAGGAACCGGCCACCCCGACAGAGGCCGGTCGAACCTCGTTGTTGCTCTCGCGACTTCCTAGTTGCCCCTTTTCGCTACTTCTTATCGCGACGACTGGTGTCAACGGGCGATTCATCCGCCCGGTTCGTCGTCGGTGGGACGGGCGAACGCGCGGGCTGCTCTGGGTTGAGCGCTGCGCCCCGACCTACCCCACTATGCGTTGCCGGCCTGAACCGTGCAATGACCGTGCTGGCGCGGTCGAGCAGCGACTCCAGTTGAATGCCGCTCAGTCCCCGCCAGTCATCCGGGTAGTGCCAGAGGCGCCGCACTTCCAGCTCGCTCTCGAAACGAAGCCACGTGGTCCCGGGCGGGACGTCCGCGGTGAGCGCACGCGGATCGTCGGCACCGTCCTCCCGGACGTTCCAGGCCACACCCTCGCTGTCCGTGAACGTTGTTTGTTCCATGCGCCCTCGCTCGGAAAATCGCGAAAGCCGACTGCAATTCCTCCGCCAACTGCGACGAATTACATCTCGGTTCATGCGCGGGAATGGCGACGACCCGATCGAAGACTTTCCACTGGGCGACGGCACGGCGGACACGATCGCTCATGTGATCTGCCCATACTGCGGAGAGCCGAACGAGATCGCCGTCGATCCGGGAAGCGGCGCCTCGCAGGAGTACATTGAAGACTGCCAGGTGTGCTGTCAGCCCTGGCGGGTCACCGTCTCGTACGACGGGACCGGGGCGGTTCACGTTCACCTCGACGCTGCCGATGATACCTGACACACTGCCACGCTCCGCCTGGCCCATCACGCTCGACGACATCGCCGCCGCACGCGATCGGATTCGCCCGTACGTGCCGGTGTCGCCGCTCCGGCAGTACCCCGTACTCGACGCGGACGTAGGCAGTGACATTCGCGTGTCGCTCAAGCACGAGAACCTGAATCCCACCGGCGCATTCAAGGTCCGCAACGCGTTCTCGCTCCTGACGGCCTTGAGCGACGATGAGCGACGCCGCGGCGTCGTCGCTGCCACGCGCGGCAACCACGGGCTCGGCCTCGCCTACGCCGGGAAGACGTTCGGTATCCCCGTCACGATCTGTGTCCCGTTAGGCAACAACCCCGAGAAGAACGCGGCGATCCGCGCGCTGGGCGCGCGACTCATCGAGGAGGGCAAGGACTACGACGAGTCGCTCGCGGTGTCGCAGCGGATCGTGCGCGACGAGGGCGCGTACCTCGCGCATTCGACGAACAACGCGCACATCCTCGCCGGCGCCGGAACGCTCTCGCTCGAGATCGCCGAGCAGGAGCCGAGTCTCGACGCGCTCGTGGTTGCTGTCGGAGGCGGGTCGCAGGCCGTGGGCGCGATGACGGTCATGCGTGCCCTGCGGCCGAACGTTCGCGTGTACGCCGTCCAGGCAGCCGGCGCCCCCGCGACGCACGATGGCTGGCACGCGCGAGCGCCGCGTGTAACGGCGACGCCGGCAAGCACGTTCGCCGATGGGCTCGCGACGCGCAGTACCTACGAGCTGACGTTTGCGGCGCTGTGCGAAGGCCTGGCGGACTTCATCACGGTTACCGACGCCCAGATCGCGCACGCATTGCGTCTGCTGCTCCGGACCACGCACACCCTCGTCGAGGGTGCGGGCGCCACCGGGCTCGCTGGGATGCTGGCGCTCAAGGATCGCCTGGCAGGCCAGCGCATTGGCGTCGTGGTGAGCGGCGGGAACATCGACGATGAGACGCTTCGCCGCGTTATGAATCGGGAAATCTGAGGAAGCGGGAGACGGGAGGCGGGAGACGGAAAAGGCAGAAACAGCGAGAACCCTCGGGACGTTTCTTCTGGTGAGAAGAGCCTCCCGAGGGTTCTCGCTGTTTCTAGCGGCGTGGCTCGCTTTGAGTGGCCCCTTTCGACAAGAACCTTGCATCGATCCATGACCTTCGTCACCGCCAGAAACCGGTCACGATCACCAAACTGTCGTCGTGAACAGTCTGCTGCGCCATCTGGTGGTCGGCCGGCGTCCACTCCGCGACGGTTGATTTGTCCGCGTTACGGTACAGCCGGCGTCGGCGTAATAGACGTTGTAGACTGTGTAAGTACCTTGCGCTACAGCGACATGACAGGCGCTGCGGTGACGGCATCGGCTGGGCACCGTGAATGCTTTTGCCGATCTCGACGCACATGCTGAGGGTCGAATGCACAGGTTGGCGGTTCGGTCGGTCATAGCGGTACTGACGTGGCTCGCAGCTTCGCGGGCTCAGGCGCAGTCGCGTTTCGAGCTATCTCCGTTCGCATCGCGGAACAGCTCGCTCGAGGGAAGTCCGACCCTCCTTGGCGCGACGCTCACCAGCTATGGCGGCAGACTTGGTGGAATTTTCGGGCTGCGCTTTGGCGGTGCCTACGATGTCCGCTCGCTCACGAGCTCGAGCACAACCGGCGACACTGAGCGCGGGTGGGTCGCGGACGCCGACGCCGTCATCTCGCCGGCGCGGTTCCCCGTGATCGGGCCGCTCCTCGGTGGGTTCCTGCCGACGTTCTTCTCGGGAATCGGCGCGGAGGGCCTGCGGCGGACCGACGGCACCGGCGGCCAGAGCCTCGTCGGGAGTTACGGTATCGGCGTCGCACGCACGCTGGGATCGCTCTCGTTCGAAACGGAGGCGCGGCATCGGAGGCCGATCAACTGGACCGGTTCGTCGAGCTCTTCGACCGACGGAAGCATACCGATTCCGACCACCCGCACGGGTTGGGAGTACCGCATCGGATTCTCGATCGGGTTTGGCGGCAAGACCACGCCGCGCGGTATCCCGTCGATTTCGATTCCGACTGGTGCGGGCTCGGTGCGCCGCTCTGAGCCCGCGCCGACCGCCTCGGCGTCCGCGGTCATCACCACGGCCAATGGCTACATCGGCACGCACTACACATACGGCGGCTCGTCTCCAAAATCAGGTTTCGACTGCTCTGGCTTCGTGCAGTATGTGTTCGCTCGCAATGGCGTGGCCCTTCCGCGCACGTCGCGCCAGCAGGCAACGGCGGGTCAGTCGCTCGCCGCGAAGCTGGACGGGCTCCGCGCGGGTGATCTCCTGTTCTTCTCACAGAGCGGCGACGGTGTCGACCACGTGGCGATCTACGCCGGCAACGATCGCATCCTGCATTCGACGTCGAGCGGCGGCGGCGTGCGGTACGACGACCTGGACTCGCCGCGCGGGAAGTGGTTCCGGGATCGCCTGGTCGCGGCACGCCGCGTGTTAGGCGATGGCGCGACGTTCGTCGATCCGTTTGCGGTGACGCAGCTCGACTCGAAGCTCGATCCGCCGGATAAGGCGCCGAGACCGTAGGCGACTGGCGACTGGCGACTGGCGGGGACGGGCGACTGGCGACTGGCGACTGGCGACTGGCGGGGGCGGGCGCAGGCGAAAAGGGCGGGTCATTCCGAGCGAGCGGCCGCGAGTCGAGGAATCGCCGTCGTCCCGGCAGGCCCTCAGTTCCGGTTCCCTCCATTTCCGATTCCCGATTCCCGATTCCCGATTCCCGATTCCCGATTCCCGATTCCCTACGGCCGGTAGGTCACCCCGACATACACTCCCACTCGATGCTCGTACGGGAAGTCCCACGAGTACGCGGCGCCCGCCTTGATTCCGATCGCGGGGACCGCGAAGGCAGGAAGAGCGGCGAACGAGTAGTCGGCATCCACCCCGGCAACGTGTTTCCATTCCGTCAGGTTCTCACGCGTGGTCGCGACCCAGTAGAACGGTCGCACCGGACCTAACGCGGTAGACGCGCGCAGCACCGTCGCGTGGGTGCCGATGGCGAAGCCGGTTGGCAGCGCCGGCATCGGAATCCGCTGCGACAGGACCGGCGCATCGACGAGCGGTGAAGGCCACCCCCCGATCGCGAAGCGCTCGTACGAGCCGCCGCCCGCATCGCTTCCGGCAAAGGTCGCATCGATGCGCGCGCCGCCAACAGGGGTCGACAGGTCGGCCGTGACCGTACCAAGACCTCGGGTGAAAGCGAGCCCGCCGGTCGCCCCGCGCGACGCGTGGGCATATCCGGCGAGGTCCAGGCGGTAGTCGCCTCGCCTAACGCGCGTGGCCCCGCGAGCTTCGCCGAAGATGAGCCCGCGACTGGCGTCCGCGATGCCGTCCGTGCGATCCAGCTCGCCGTAGCTCCCGCCGACACGCACCTGAAGTCGTGCATTCCCGTAATCCCGCGCCGTCGCGGTACTGATCGCGGCACCGGTGTAGGTCGCATCGAGCACACCCGGGAGCGTCGCGCTCGCATCCGCGAACGCCCGCTGCTCCGACGGACGCTGCTCGGCGCGGAACAGTGAGCCGTCGATACTCAGAACACCGGGAACGACGGCGCGGCTCCCACGCCACGACCCCGTGATCGACACGCCGCGCCACGTCGACCGCTCCCCGAGAACACCGTTGGCCGCGTACGCCAATCGTCCGACGGGATCCACGCCAACGAGCGACAACGACGCGAACGCCCCTTCCGTGGAATAGCTCGCACCGGGCAGCAGACGATGCTGACGCGGTCCCACCCCATAGGGAGACGCATGCACGGGCGCCGTGCGCGGCAACGTATCGACTGGCGCCGGAGGATTGGGGACGGCAGGCACGAGGGAAGCCGATAGCGTGGTGGGCCTCCCCGTTCCGGTCGACGACAGCGCGACGCGTCTCAGGTCGAGGCCGCGCGCGTGCAGCGCGAGAAAGAGGACCGTTGTGTCGTTAGGTATCGCGGCCGGCGCGGACACGGCGCTGGTGACGCGCGTCTGCGCGATCGATGGACCGCCCTCGAGGTCGATCACCTCCAGGTTCGGTACACCGCCCGCGTCGGACACACACACGATCCGCCGGCCGCCGGGCAGAAAGGCCGCATCGTAGCGGTTCGCGTCGTCGTCGGGATCGATGAACTGGACCTCGGTATCGCCGTCCGTCGCCGTCAGCTCGAGGGGAATGAGCGCAAGGCGCCACCGGCCGTCCCGTTGCAACGCAACGACGGCGCTGCGTCCGTCGGGCGAAACGCGCGGACGATAGTACGGCGACGATGGCGTGGCTTTCCGCAGGACCGCGACCGCGCCGGTCTGGAGATCGACCCGTACGAGATCGCAGAGCCCATTCTCGCATCGAACGCCAATCGCGGCTCTCCCGTCCGGCAACGGATCGGCATCGCGAATCGACGCGCCGCGCGTGACGCGTCGCAGCCCGCCATCACGAAAGTTCCACACGTACAGGTCGCTGCGGTAGGCGCCGTCGCCTAACGGGTCATCGTGCATGACGAGCAGTCGCGACGTGTCGGCGAAGAATCGGGGCGAGTGGAACGGCCGTCCGGCGGATGGGTGAAGCGTCGCGAGTGCCACTTTCGGCTTTGGGTCACCCGGAACCGCGAGCACGTCCTGCGGGTCCAGCGCCAGCGCCCGCTCGCGGGTGAGCCGCGCTCGAGCGGTGTCCACCCGCTCCTCCGTATGCCAAACGACCAGAGACCCTGGCAGCGTGCGCGCCGGCAGCTCGACGGCGATGAGGCCACCATCGGCCGACACCGCTGGCTCGCCGGTTGCCCAACGTCGACGTTGGACGAGTACGCCGGTGTCCAACCCCGCCGCCGCCAAGGTATCGCGAACCGCGAGGGCGCGACGGGTGAGGTCGACGGTGAACCGACCATAGAGCTCGTCCGGCGGCGCGCCGTACACGCCCGCGAACGCTTCAGCGAACGTCCGCGGCTGGCGTGCGCTCAATCTCCGCCAGACCGCCACGAGACTCGAGTCGCCGCGTTGCGCGACGAGCCACTCGAGGAACGCCGAACCGGCAAGGTACGCCATCGCGCCGGCGGCAAAGTCGCCACCGGACGAAAGCTGCACGTAGGTCGGGAGCTTGCCCTCGAGCGCCCATTGGCGGAGGTACGCTGCGCGTGCCGCGCTGTGGGGTCGCCCACTACCCGTTAGGCGTCCCTCGACGTACGTCGCGTACCCCTCGATGGCCCAGCGCGGCGTGCGCAGAGCGACCGGCCCGACGCGGAGCGGCACGAACCGCCAGAGTCGCCGCTCGCGCGGATTGCGCGTCGGCCGCGCCAGATGCGCGATGTGCGCATACTCGTGGACGGCGAGCAGCTCGGGCCAGTCGCGATACGTACCAAGCATGCCGCCCGGGTCGGGCGGCGTCGGCCACAGGACGATCAGCGGGTCATCGAGCGGCGCGTTCGCGAATCCATTCGATTGGCTGACCGGGTCCTCGACGATCACTGTAATGCGACGGTGCGGCGCATACCCCACCAGCGCCGAGACCGCATCGTGAACGGTATCCAACCGAGTGGTCAGGTCCTGCACCCACTCGACCATCGGAGCCGGATAGTGCACCTCGAAGTAGCGCGTGCGCACGGTCATCCAGTCTTGTGCCGGACGCGCGAAGCTCGACTGGGCGTTTGCCAGCCGCGTGATCCCGACCAGGGTAACGAGAAGAACGCGAAGAGTTCTGGCGTGCACGCCCAAGCCGTCGTTAGGCGATCTGGGCGCCGGGCGTCGGGACGGTCTTGGATGGCCTGCGGTCCAGCGCTTCGCGCACCTGCGTGGCGAGCGTCTCGGCAGTAAACGGCTTCGCCAGGACCGATGCGGCGGTGTCGGTGCTGGAGCCCGTGAGATCGCCGTCGTCGTTGTACCCCGACATGAACAGGATCGGCAATCCGGGACGGCTCACCCCGAGCGCGCGCGACAGCTCTCGGCCACCCATGCCCGGCATGATCACGTCGCTGAGCACCAGATCGATCGCGTCGCCCTTCTGCGCACAGACGCGGAGCGCCTCGTTGCCATCGCGCGCTTCGAGAATCACGTAGCCCTGATCCCGCAGCACGCGGCGAACGATCAGTCTCACGGCATCCTCGTCCTCCACAACGAGCACCGTCTCGGTCCCGCGCGGCAGGGCGTTGTGCATGATGTGCTCCGCCCTCGCAGGAACCGCGGTGGACACCTGCGGCAGGATGATCTCGAACGTCGTCCCGCGTCCCGGCGCGCTCCGGACGTCAATGTGGCCGCCGCTCTGGCGCACGATCCCGTACACGGTCGACAGCCCGAGACCGGTGCCCTTCCCCTTCACCTTGGTCGTAAAGAACGGCTCGAAGATGCGCTGCTGCGTGGCCGTATCCATCCCGACCCCCGTGTCGCGCACAGCAAATACGACGTGCTTCCCGGGGTTCACGCCGGCGTGGCGCCGGGCGTACGCCGTATCGAGGTGCACGACGCGCGTCGAGATCGCGAGCACTCCGCCGTTAGGCATCGCGTCGCGGGCATTGACCACGAGATTCATCACGACCTGCTCGATCTGGCCCCGGTCGGCCCGAACCGCGCCTATACCGCTCTCGAACTGCGTCACGAGTGCGATGTCCTCGCTGATCACGCGGCGCAACAGGCGCTCCATGTCTCCGATGACCTCGTTCAGGTCGAGCACCTGCGGTTGCAGCACCTGGCGCCGCGAGAACGCCAGCAGCTGGCGCGTCAGCGAGGCCGCGCGCGCCGCGGCCTGCGTGATCTGATGGGCGTCCGACCGGCGAGGATCCTGCTCGGGCAGCGCGTTGAGCAGGAACTGCCCGTAGCTCGTGATGACCGTCAGCAGGTTGTTGAAGTCGTGTGCGACGCCGCCGGCGAGCTGGCCAACGGCATCCATCTTCTGCGCCTGGCGGAGCTGCTCCTCCATCATCTTGCGCTCGGTGACGTCCGCGATCACCCACACCGTCCCGAGCATGCCACCGATCCCGCGTAACGCGGCGGTGGACACATAGACGTCGACGAGCGTGCCATCCTTCCGCGCGCACCGCGTCTCGTAGCCGGTAAACGAGTGCTCGCCCGACGCCGACATTCGGCGCATGTCATCCTCGAGCTGCTCGACCGGAACGATCGGGAT